>ERZ888423.1245-NODE-1245-length-22710-cov-8.138071_pt1 | contig 22710 bp, 6 predicted proteins | sample MGYA00520523_ERZ888423 | MGnify/ENA primary metagenome ERZ888423 (study PRJEB32303, sample SAMEA104408611) | aquatic metagenome | biome: Brackish water; feature: Pelagic; material: water | place: Baltic Sea | collected 2014-06-08T10:24:00 | depth 30,27 m ...
AGTATATACATATCGTATCAGCCATGAAATGACAAAGGTCACTTTAGTGACGTCCGCTAAACCACTTCACAAGAGCTGCATTAGGTGTAAACATCCCAATGGAACGACATTTAAATGTTGTGAACGCTGCCGTGAATATTTGAGAAAATGCAAACAAAAAAGGGGTCATGCTACGCCGGTATGTCCCCCGGGACAGCGATATTGTACGAATTGTGGTCATATACAACCAGAAGACCAATTCAAATCGAGGCATTCTCGTCGACAGACGCTGACCAAACATTGTGAAACATGCCGTCAATCATTGGCACGATCCCATTCCAATCCAACGACCGCCACGGGCAAGTGCAGGGCGCGATGGGAAGAGTGGAAAGCGAACAATCCATGCGTTGTCTGTGGCGAGACAGATCCACAGTTAATCGAAGCCGACCATCTTCGTGACAAGGTGTACCGCTGTAGTAACGGTGGCTATTGGGCATGTCACGGCGGCGTTCCCGCGTTGGAAAACGAGCTCACCAAGTGTCAGAGCTTATGCAGATGGTGTCACGCTCTCAAATCCGACCACGAACGGGGTACTCTGAAACGAAAAGATCGTATTAAACGCCGCGCGATCATTAACGCCGAGAAGTTGCGTCGTGGTAAATGCCTGCGATGTCCTCGCCGTGTGACATTGGAGACGTGCATCGCGTTTGATTTCGATCACCGCGACGCGACGACAAAGGTGATTAATGTGAGTAAACTTGCCGAAAAGTCCCAAGTCTTCTTTGACCAGCACATTGATAGCGAACTTAAGGCGTGTGACATGCTATGTTGTAATTGTCATAAGAAGGTCACTATTGCAAGAAAACAACGATAGATAAATATTAATAGTCTAGTAGTCTAAAATTATACTTATTTAGTGGTGGGTTAAAAATTAGCCACGGTCAAAAGTGGTTCGAACTACTGTATCTGGTACCGGATGTATAAATCTACGTTTTGTGTAAAGAACCATGGACCTAATAATATTTCAGCATTTAGACACCATTAATTTGTTTTCATCAAACGATGTCAATTTAATCGGTCGAACATTGGAAGGCGAGTCGGTGTGCTTGAGAATTGGCGGCATACGTCCCCATTTTTGCATACAGCTAGACAGCGGGGTGAATGCAGTTGCATGGTTTGATCAATTCAAACGCAATGTGTGGCTGTATCAATTATCGAAGACGGCAACAAAAAACGATGAAACAAAAGACAAAGTTCCCAACGTCGCACGGAAACGCGAAAATGTCCCAAAAGATTATTTGATGTATGAGGAAATCGACGGCCAAGATATTAAAAACTATTGTGAACATGGTCCACGCCGTTTTCTTCGAATCTATGCCAAAGACAAATGGGTCTGTAGAAATGCCAAACGGTTTCTATCGTCAACGGAACCATTGAAGTACGTCCACCGGCAATATTATCCAGGTTTTTCCACCGTCAATGATTATTATCTGTTAAAAAAAATGGGAAGTATCGAGTCAATTATCGAGTTAAAGCAAGATTTAGCGGTATTTTCAAATCGAAAAGTCTACACGTTATACAACGAACAGGTCGACTTCACGTTGCAGTATCTTATAGACAATGGAATATATTCCTGTTCATTTATTGAAGCAAAGGGAACCGTTGTCAAAGATAAAGAATCAAAAGTCTCTACCTGTGATATAGAGATGGTCAATATCATGACTATTCGTCAAATAGACGTAAATGACATGGCACCTTGGCATATATTGTCCTATGATATTGAATCTGTTCCAGGCGATATCCCTGGACGTGTTGGCAAATATACCTTTCCTACGCCGTGGAAAGATCCAGTATGTACGATAGGCGCGACACTTCAAATCGGCCAAGACGTATCACAATATGTTTGGATATTAAACGGTCCAAATGGATGCGCGGACCGTCGCAGTGTGGATACTTTAACTGCACTAGACGATCCACCGGACGAATATCGACCAGAGGAGACGACAGTCTATCCATTTGATAGTGAACTTGAATTGCTGGATCATTTCTTTAAGTTTATTGTAATTCAAGACATTGACTTCATTGAAGGTCACAATATCAATCGGTTTGACAATACGTACGTCCTCGATCGGTATTCTAAATTGAAAAACGTAGCCAGCATGTTAGGTAAAACTGACGACGAATTGAGAAATGAACGTCCAGACGAGACGAAGCCGTATTTAGGGCGTATGAAATGCTGTCGAAGCGAAATTAAGAGACAAACATTCTCATCAAACCAAAAGGGTGCACATGAAAAGTTTAAGTTGTTATTACCCGGGCGCGTCGTGCTTGATTCGTACGATATCATGAAAGATCAGCACAACGAGAGTAGCTACAAGTTGGACAACCTGGCAGAAAAATATTTAGGAACGAAAAAAATCGAACAGGACTACAACGAAATACCACCAATGTTTCGAAACAAACGAGGACGGCATGATCTAGCCGTTTATTGTGTGAAAGATAGCTGGCTTGTACGCAAGATGATGGACAAGCTGTGCAAGTTGACCGTTTTATTACAGATGTCGAACGTAACTGGAATCTCGATGAAAGACGTGATCGAGCGGGGTCAAGGGATACGCACGATGGGACTCATGCTACGATATTGTGGAAAACGTTCGCCGGAATATTTTGTCCCACGCGTTATACGTGACGAGAAAAAAGTAACGTTGCAAGTACTTGACAAAAAGCGAAAGATCCAGCAAATAGAGGCAGATGCTGAGCCAGAAACATACGAAGGCGCAGCCGTAATTGATCCAATTAAGGGATTTTACAAAGATGCAGTGTCATGTCTTGACTTTGCCAGCCTTTATCCATCCATTATGCGTGCGCTGAATATGTCATACGAGACAATGGTCACAAAAGACACGGTCGATCAAATGGAATGGCCGCAGCTGACGGATAAATCGCCTGCAAAAGGCGTCCGTACCATACCTGACTATGAATACACAAACGGACGGTTAGAATGGACTATTAACCGCGATAATCCTACGTTTGTCACGTCAGACGTTCGTAAAGGATTGCTTCCTGAAATGCTTGAAGCGGTTTTAGGCGAACGAAAACGTGTGAAGGGCATGATGAAGGCATTGACCGATAAAACCAGCACAATGTATAAAGTTTACGACGGCAGGCAATTGGGTCTGAAAGTTGTCGCGAATAGCATGTATGGTTTTACTGGCGCAAATGTTGGCTTTTTGCCGGAAAAGAAAATTGCATCATCCGTGACAAAATATGGCAAGTTCATGTTGTATCAAACAAAGAACGCCGTTGAAAATCATGATGTTTGGGGAAAGAAAGGATGCAAGGTAATATATGGGGACACGGACTCTGTATTCGTCCATATCCCACGTTGTTTGGTGGACGGCGCAGACGAAACATCCTTAATGGAGAATGCGCACGTATTCGGCGAGAAAATGGCTTTGGAAATTACTGATATATTTCTACCACCGAATGATCTAGAGTATGAAAAATCATATTCATCGTTTTTACTTTTGAAAAAGAAAAGATACGCCGGTCACAAATTTGAGCCGGGGCACGCGCCAAAACTGCAGATAAAAGGGCTTGAAGCTGCACGACGAGACTATGCGCCATTGCTTGTTCACACACAGAAACGTATGTTGAATATTCTTCTATTAGAACGAGATATCCAGAAAGCTTGTGATTTCGTCGGGAAAGTTGTGTTTGATTTAATGAATGGAAACACACCGATTGAGAAACTGGTTATGTCCAAGAAACTGTCGCGTCCGCCGCACAAGTATAAGATGATTTCCGCGCACGTATATCTTGCATTACGGTTGATGAAAGAATCGCCAGAGATTGCACCTGTATCTGGCGATCGTGTTGACTATGTCATATACACTAGCGGCTCTTCAAAAGTGTCAGAAAGTGCATGTCTACCAATCGAGATCACGAGTGGTAAATATTCTGTTGACGTTCAATATTATTTGGAGAAACAATTGAAGGGTCCACTTCTAAGAATCTTGGAAAAAGTTGTGGAGAATCCATCGCAGTTATTTATTTGCAATTCAGTGTTCAAACAGTCAGCGCAACAGGGTATGATGGCAGCGTTTTTAAGTGGAAATAGAACTCATTCATCTACAAACACGTTTACTTCGAAGAAAGTAAAACCAAAGAGGGCAGAAACTGAGAGAGAAACAATTCGGCGTATATTTGGCAAGAAGTAGTATAAATGAAATAAATTACGATATTTATATGAATGTACCGACGTCGTCGAATCGATTTCAACAACTATCATAGAAAATATGGTAGCACACGCCAAATACGGGCAGAACGCATGTTTTTAAATCAAGCACCGTTGGGTATGGCAGTGCCGCCAGTGGCAGAAGTACCTATTCAAATTGCAGCATATAATAGCGTTGCGTCGTTTACAAATGATCATCGTTATATTGAAGAATTGTTTGTTGGTGCATTTTTGAAACCAAATTTAATCAATAGAAGATTCATTGTAGTACGATCTCAGAAATACGTGCATCCAACGAATGAGGTGTATTATTTTTTGCATTTGCCGAATAATTTATTACTTGGCGATATCGCAAACAACGGAAATGATACGCACCGACGTAATATAGCTAATTATGTACGTCTTGCCCGATGTGAATGTCGTGATTTCACCACGCAGCGCCGTATGGATTGGCAATGCAAACATAAGTTATTGCTCCAATATTTGTTGCAAGGTAACACACGTAATTTGCGCTGATATTGAATGACAACTAAAATTTTAATTTAAGTATTATTTCTGTGAAATCTCCTATTTTGCGCCTCTTTATTAACCTAGACGCTTTCTCCGAATAGGTCAAATCAATCGGATTTACATTTGACCCCAGTGGACCTAACTCTTTGATAATTTCTTCGTCTTTTTTCATCAATAATCTTGACGCTAGAACATATGCAAAATTAGGTGGAACGCTGTTGCCAATTATGGTTTCTGCTAGCTCTCTCGTCTTCGGCATAGTTTTATTAGTTTTATAGAATTTGTATGTGTCTGGGAATGTCTGGATGCGCCGCATTTCGTGTATCGTTAACCCTCTCGCAGCCCATTCTTTTTCCGTTTCACCTTCGAGTTGTGGGAATCCCATGTTTTCATAACTCCACATTTGGGGCGTGACAAGATCATCACGGTGTGTCCATGTGTCTTGCAATGTCCACTTCAGTTTGTCCGACTCCCGCCATAATAAAAAACGTGCCCCGGTATTTTGTTGCCTTCTTAAGCTCCCACCCATTAAAGATGTTATTGTCAATGTATTTGAAGGCTCTGTAATATCAATGTTACGCATCTTCTTCGGTTCAATTCTCCCATTCTTTCCTCTCATTCTGTCGAGAACGTCATATGGTATTCTTGACATAACGTTTTCAGAATTTACACTTGTGTTATTAAAATTACTGTCGATCGGATGGACAAGATATTCGAGCATTGTGACCGATTCTATTTCTTTTCGTGTTAAGACATCTTCCACGGGCATTTGTGTCGCTGTCAAATTGTTAAGACTGAAAAATGTATCCACTTGGGCATCTAACGTTCCAAAAATAATAGTTCTTCTGCGCTTCTGCGGAACTCGAAAATAGGACATATCTACCACTTCCGCTTTGCATTTGTATCCCATACCTTGAATGTTCTTCAATACCGCCTTAAAATAAACACTGTGCTTTTTTCCCTTTTTTAACGTGGGTGCATTTTCCATTATGAAATGGGTTGGTCTAACGGAATCTACAATGTCCAGGAAGTGGTCGATACCGTTCCGTTCGTCTTTTTCCCCTTTTCCTTTAGTATTTCCAGCAGAAAACGATTGGCAAGGCGGACCGCCAACTATTACTGTAGGAGTTCTACCAGCAATATCAATATCTTTCTGAAGCCGTTCTATAAAATCATCAGAAAAGATGTCAGCTTGACGAATATCCAATCCATTTATTTCAGCATTCTCTTGAATTTTTTCTATCCATTCGTAGCCTATTACATGATAACCAGATTTTTCAAACCCAATTGTAAACCCACCTCCACCTGCGAACAAGTCTATACACAACGGTCTTGACAGCTCTGGTTCCATTTCTCACTGTATTTTTTATGTATATACTATAGAAATTTAATGTAGAAAACAACGATAGATAAATATTAATAGTCTAAATCTATACTTATAGTATGGTGGGTATTTTTGAAAAAGACGGAAAGTCTTGTTTGTGTCATCGCGTCATGCGGTTTGCGATTACTAGCCGTATAAATGGAACAATCAAGATTATCAATAAACTCAACAATGTTTTCCACCAAACACACCATTTACAAACGCGAAGCCAGTTTGGTTGCGTCCGCGGTCGATAAATACGCGAGGAGATGTAATTATCGACAAATGGTGATGGCAAATCTGGAGCTCGCCTCTAGCGGGCATGATAGAGCGGTGTATGCTCACATGGCTGATATATTGTTATCCGAAAAATTTCCAATCGGTGTCGAGCATTTGCTGAAGCATCAAAATGTTCTCAGACTATGGGGAAGATTGTCCGAAACACAACGGCAAAACGAGATTGCACAAATGTCGTACAATATTACTCAAACAAAATCAGACCGTCACGCCGAACACTTATCGCGTTTATCGATGCATTTGGCAAAGAAGGACGATGTACCGGACGATCCAGAGCTTGCGCTGTCCAGAGAAGTCGAATTGGTCGTATTAAGGATCCGTAAAAACACGGAAGCACCGACAACGAGCGATATAAACGCAGACATTGGCTTTGAAAAAATAAAATCATTGATATCGACGGATTGGCCAGATTTTGACCGGCCGACAAATCAATTGTTGTTTCAAATGTTTAAAAAGAAATGGCGCTCCGAAGCACGTGTTTTTGCACGTATATGCCTGTACACTCTCGTCGGCCGGCGGTTCCATAAACTTGGATCAAAAATTTATAAGATGACGCATGTGTGTGCGCCGCTGTTGGAGAAAATCGAATTCGATGATTTCGTGTATGACAAATCTACGACTATTGGAAAACAGCGAAAACGCGGTATGAAACACTTTATCACGGAAAGTTCTGTCGTTGAAAATCCGGCGGACGGTATCGATGTTCGCGCCGGTGTTAAAAGGAAAGCGGAGAAGATATTACTTGCCGACGAACGTAAATACGGACCGCGCGCGGCAACATGTCTCGCCGAAAGAAAAAGGATACGAGCAACATATAATGCGTTGAATACGTTGTATGGTCAAAACATTACATCGACTGTCTTGTGCCAGAAGCCAAGCGCGGGAAAGCCACGTGCGGTGTATGTTGAAACTGAAGACAACCAGAAATATTTTGTAAAGGGTCCATTTGAAAAACTCGAGGAGATATCGACTCAATTGATGCTTGACAAAAAAAAAGAAAAATATGACATCACGCCAATGGATATTGAATCTGTTGAACAAAATGGATTGTTTTATCTGGTTGCGCCTGTGATTCACCCATATGTGAACATGTCAGCGGGCAAACAATACTCGAACGAGGTCATTTGGCAATTGGTACGTGTATTGATTTTCCGTGCAGCGTTTAATGTGACGGACACGACGTTGAATAATATCATGTTATGGTCACGCATGGACGGTTCTTCAATTGTTCACACGGTCATGTCGGTTGACGAAATGAGCATATTACGACCGAAGCCACGCGCTACTGGCGTTTTATATGATCTTTTCCAAGCTGTTCCACGTCAAGCGTTTTCAAATCAGGTAATGCGCGTAATTCGTGACAGGCGTGACTTATTCAGAGAGGAAGTACGTAAATATGGATCGTCTGCTGAATACCTGTTAAGTTACAAGGTATCGACGCGTGACAGCCCAAAGGACAGCGCCGAAGATGACGCCAACGAAGAAGGCGCATCGACATCTGCATGAATCATCGTCGTTTGTTGATGGCTCTGGATTAACTCCCCCCTGTATAATTACATCGTTTGTATGCATCTTTTAAATATAGTCCTATTATTGTATTTATAGTATCAACGTTACCCCGCGCTCAGTCTCAAGTTTAACAGTATCGTGTACGTTTTTCATTTGTTCGACAAACCCTTCCCATGACGCTGCAATTGGTACGTCGTTGACTGTTTTCAAAATATCGCCCGGAACAATATTTTTCGAATAGAACGCCGGCGATCCGACAGCTAGATCTTGAACAACAATTTTAAATTTGTTTTGTTCGTGCGGATTCATGTATGCGCCAAGATTGAATTGCATGACATGATTCAAGCGAAGCGGTGTGACGGATATACCCGCAATAGTTGCCATTTGACGCGCTAGTCCCATGTCTTGTAACGAATCTAACTGTCTAACGGGCTTTGCATATTTATGATCGAGACAATCGTAATTAATTTTTAATGCGATTTTCGTTGGAGCGTTGTCAACTAAACGCACTACGTGCAATCTGACGGTGGACCCGAAATCGTTGCGATGAATAATATCGGATATTGGCAAACTGACACTAAGTTTTGATTCCCACGATTCGCCGTAATCATCGATTTCGTATTTGGTGCCATCGGCAGTGACGATTTTGTAAATAAAATCATCTTTCTTTAAATTGCTACGACTCATTAATCCGCCATCAATGACGTCTGACACGACGACACCCGATTGAACGCCAGACGGATTTCCGTAATATGCCAATGTTGGTGCCCCAGTCGAATTTGATGTGCGAAATGCAAGCCACGGATAGTGCACTACCCTTGGTGGTATATCCATGGTTGAAACGTTAATCTTGCGGACACCCGGCACTGACGAGCATTTTGACGAAGTGCTTACAGCGCAATGTGTGCATCTATTATTTTCAAATCCGTTCTTGCGCATTTCGTGTGCTGCGTCAATATCGTTATTTTCTATATGCGCCAGAAGGGAATGGAAGACTTCGTGACCACCTACGACATTGTTGACGTGTTTTTGGAACCATTCCGAGAACAATACTTGCTCAACTTTTCCATTTTTACCACGCTTGTGTCCAGCGATAGCATGTTCGTCCCATGCATCCAGTATAACATCCATGTCGACGGTAGTATGCAACGCGATGTTTGCTACCTGGTTAATTTGTTCATCCGATGGGACAAAGTTCCCATTGGAATGTTTGGGCGCATATGCTGCGCGTGCGATTTCCATCCATGTTTGAATTTGGCGTTCGTTGTCTGAATTATCCATCATGACGCCAAGCGCGCGGACCAGTCTATTCGATGGTATCATCATGGAAATAAGTTCTGCGCCGGAAGCTTTCATTGTATTTATCCCCACCGCGTCACCGTTTTCATTGAGTGCTGGACCGCCGCTGTTTCCAGGGTTGATATTACCGTTGTGAACAATGTACAGTTGCTCATGGGCGTGTTTTAGTCCTGAAACAGTCCCTCTAGTGAATTGCTGGTATTCTGTACCGAGTGGGTTTCCACGCACCAGTATGTTTTGCGTCTCTTCGGTGAACAAATTGTCAGAGTCTGCAATTCTGAGCGTCGGTATGGTATCATCGCCATATCTTTGTCTTAAAAACCCTTTGACTGCTTGTAATCCTGTATCGTCAAGTTGAAGCACAGCAATGTCAAGATCAGTGGAAATGGATCTCACACCAACACGGATGTCCGTGGTGTGAGCACATGGCAAGCGTATAAAAACGGCTTCTGCACCATTGACGACGTGTGCATTTGTGATAAGGATGCCCTCTTTGACAGTGTTGGTGACGACTTCGTGATTTGGAAACCACCCAGTGCCTGCAACCATGTGAGAGAATGCTGGCTTGGCTTGGGTACATATGATTTGTACAACGGCGTTTAGATCTTGGTCCATATTTACCCTAACCATAGCCCTAATATATACTGTAATTATATTATCCGAAGTAGTGACTTGCGTCTTCGATAGACATTTCTTTCAGTGGAATGAACATTTCTGGACCATCGCAATCGTCGAATATCCTGCCTGTGATAAATACCACGTTTCCACCTTCTTGTGTTACAACCTCATGGCGTCCTTCTGGTTGCCGATACACCGTCTGTTGCTTAATGATCGCCATCCAATATCCACTTGGTTCATCTCTTCCCTCTGAAGGCACTGGAATTGGGACGACATGACGTTCCTTTTCTCCGCATCGTCTGTAATATCCTTTATACCCTTTCGACCAGGTGGTGAAATTGTATTCGTACATCATGTACGATTGGTTGTGTACGATATTAAATTCGGGTGGTAACGATTGATTCACTTGACCGTAATCAATACCCACGCGGTATGCGTTTGGTTGATATTCTTCCCATTTAATGGCAGATACTGTGATGTACACCAACGTTAATGTGACAATACGTAAAGGTATGTTCATTATTATATGTACTGTATTAATCTTATTTATACTGCTTGTTCTACACATATCTAACAGTCTGCATAGACGTTGTAAATTTTTTCGTAGCAAGTTGAGCCAACCCAACAACTGTATGGTCTTGAATATGAATAGCTGTACTTGGTCGTATCGCATGTCTTGCACCCCTGTCCATAACTTGAAGCATACCAACACGAACACGTTGAACCTGCACAATCAGTCGCAAGCCAAGCATACAGTTGAGACGTACAGGTTGTTTTATAGCAATGGGTGTTCCCTGTCCCGGTGTTACAGTGAGTATTGTCGCATTTTGTACAGCTCGAGCTCCCTTTACTTGCAGCATATTGACCAGTGGGGCAGTTGTTGCAGGTTACTCCATTAGTTCCGAACGTCCCTAAATTACACAACGTGCACGCAACGCCGTTGTACGACGGATCGGGCTTTTTGTTAATCTCATGTCCCCCCGGACAAACTCCACATTTTGTTCCGCCGGCGGACGGCGAGTTTCCGTTAGTCGTTCCAAATTGGTAGTTTGCATTATTGCATTGTTTGCAACTAGATTGTCCAACTTGGTCTTGGTATGCAGATTCATGGCATGGTGTTTTGAGACCGTTTCCGGTGCAATAGTGTCCCATAGGACATAAAGAACACGACGTTTGGCCGGCCGAGCCAGTATATTGACCCACTGGGCACGTTTCGCATTGCCCCGGGGGGGCACCCCTTGTGCCAGCAGGACATGGATAACACGATTTGAACGACCCAGATGACCCAGTGGTTTGACCCGTGGTACAGACATGACAACTCGTCTGACCTGTTGCTGGCTGATATTCGCCGTTATTACAGCCGGAGCATATTGCTTGTCCGTCATTAGCGCTTATTTTTCCAACTGCACATGGTTCGCAACCGGTTTTCCGTCCTGGGCTGTTGCTGAACTGACCAGCAGAACATGCTTTACAGACGACCATGCCCTCTTCGTTTTGGTAGTATCCTGCGTTACACTGCACACAGCTCACGGAATCTTTGACAAACGTACAATCTTGAGTCATGTGAAATTCCGTATACAATATAGCGCCTACAGGGGCATGTGTCCCCACAGGCGCTATAGTGACTATACCACCATCAAAATAGTACCCTGGGTTAGCCTGGCACGCAAAGGTTGTCGCCACGCCATTAACGCTTAGAGTCACTACTTTGTCTAAGCATATCCCGTCTCCAGAACACCCATAGTCGGTTTGTAAATTTACAAACGCTATCTTGTCGCTGTGCCGACATCGGCAAGATTCGCCCACCCAATCTTGTGTTGGATCGGTAACATCGCCTCCGTTACCTGCTGCACAATTGCATTTATTTGAATGTGGAGTATCTACAACACACTCGCCTCGTCCCAATCCACCACAGACCTCGTACTGCGCGGACGGTTTCATCCACGAGCCGTCTATCGAAGTGTCAACGCCTGGACACGGCTTGCACCAATAGTCCGCATTTCGCTGAGCTACTTCGACTGGCATGTTCTCGTATACGGCTGGATTGTATTTAGCGCCAATAGAGATAGAATCGATGGCAAAGCTACCGCCAATGTATTGTGGTAGTTTTTCAAACGCCGACAGGTCGGTAACGCGAAATCCGACCGGGCAACAATTGTACCGCCATAGCACTCCCGATACCCCGAAGAGCGCTTTGCACGTGCACGCTGCCGCTTGTGAGTTGCTAGGGGTATGATCGCATCGCCCGCCAGCGAGGCATTTCTGACACTTGTGGCGACAATTTTCACCACTAAACCCTTCTTCGCACAACGAACAGTCCGATTGCGACTCATCGAAGTGATAACACACATCTTGCAATTCTGTGCGTATAAGGCTCATATCAGTGCACGCCACCTTCGTCGATTGTTCTGTGACGGTAAAAAATGGTCGATGGAACGAGTTGTACAGTTGCATTTCTGTCTTTTTCTCGTTCAGAGATCCGGGTGGATTTCCACACGTACACGTTGCATCTTGGAATATGCGTTCTCCGTTGCTATTCAGCTCCGAGCCGTATGAACAAGACCCCCAATTGTTGCACATCGTATGATCTGAAATACCGTCGAATCCTGGACAATCTACGCGGCATTGTTTCTTCCCGCTGCCCTTTTTACACGTCTCGCACTCGAACGAATCCCATTTACCGTATAGACTGTCTGAAAAGCAGTCACATCGCGGGCACTTCACCAAATTGGACTTCCATACCTCGCACCCCACGGTTATATCCACTTCATCTACGGTTCCCTTCTCGACTGCGAATGTGACTGGAACGATCGGATGCAATGAGGCGGGTGTACACTCGTTGGTGTTCATATCGCGATAGAATCCGTTCGAACAGAACGCTGAAGCGAGACCCCGTTGGATGGGAACTTGCATGGATGTATCAACTTCGCCACGCAACGTTATGCACCCAGCGTTATTTACCCATACTCGTCCACTAGGGCACGAAGAAGTCATGCATCGTTTTCTAGTAGTCGACCAGGTACTTCCCAGCATACACTCGCTGCAGTATTGCTCTGGTAAATATTTTTTCTTATAACTGATGTGATCCGTTGATTCTTCGAATCCGTCGAGTTTGAACAGCGACCATGTTTCCTTCCCACGCTCCTTCGTAATTCCACTGCATCCGGTGTCTGCAGAACATTCGGCGATGGCAGCCGCGTAGCCTTCTTCCGCGGAGTTCTTCCACGCATTGAATTTCCCTTCGAAGAGCTCGTATTCATAGACATCATTATCAGCGTTGCATTTGAGACAGTTGTTAATATCGGTGTACAACGCGTTGCAACACTTCCCACCGATGCACTTCCCTTCGCAATTCGAACAGGTTGATGATGTCAACACGTGCCGGGACCGTAATCGTCGTCTCGACGTCTCTACACATCGTCCGTTTGACAATGTTCCGGATAAACATCTGCAGTTACCGGATTGGTCTTCGATCGGTATGTTATTTTTGTAGACACATGCATAATTGTCACCACCGCATGCGGGCACATCTAGGACTTTTTGGAGGCATTTTAGGTCAGTGGGCAGATGCGAACACGTTCCAGCCGTTAAATCTCGGTTGTATCTGACAGCTGAGTAGAATAAGACACATCCGCGGGGGTATCCGGGACTGAAATATCCATTATTGTGACCGTACCATGTAATCCCATTTGCAGTCGCATACGCTTCACACTCCGCTTCATTCAACGAGAGGTCCGGCGCATCCGAGGTGACTTCTACCACGGTAGTGGCTTTTTGGATGCAGTTCACTTTATAAGACTGACCCGGACCACTAGACCCTTCAGCGGATACACCGCATTCTGCTGTTGTATCTTCTGCGGTAAACCACATCCAATTTGAAGTGGGCATGTAGTTGCATCCCTTGGGTGTATTTCTCTGTAGGCATTCGCCTATGCAATTTCCCCAAGCATATTGTCTGTAATATCCGTAACATGTTCTGTGTGCATCCCAGCATTGCCAATGTGTGCTTAATGGTCTGTCGGTTGAAAGTCCGAGCCATGAGTGTCCATTGGATAATGCATACGCCTCACACTCCGCTTGGCTCATCGAGAGGTCGGGAGCGCCCGTAGTGACTTCCTGTGTATATACTGCCGCGTTCCATTCGACGCGATCGGTACCGTGCACACATCCTGGAGGCGCATTGACATTGTCGATCTGAAAATTGCGAGGTGGTTTTTGGAGGCATTTATAACCACCGGTTCCACATGTGATACTGTTTACGTAGGTGTTGTAATAGGTCCATCCATTAACGTTGCTAAAACAGCCCGATACTATATCATCCCAGCTGTCTGTTCTCTGCCACTCTCCGATCGACTCCCCATACGCCTCGCACTCGGCTTCGCTAACACGCATATCCGGGGCACCAATGATTACCTGAACGATTGTATAAGCATCCACCTGTCCTATCAACGTCGCGTACGCATCGCACTCTTCGATGCTCATTGCCCGCGCGGTATCCGGTGCGTTGATGACCACCTTTTCGTATTCGGCGACAGCCTGACATTTTGAACAGTCAGAACAACACACGCGAACGCCGGGGGATATTGGACACTCAAGACCACCGTGTAAAGGTTGATCGATGATTGTTAAGTTGCGACGTTGATAGGTGCCGTCGCATTCACCCCATGGTTCCCAAATACCAGAACAATCCACTTTTTGAAACGCGCATGACCTATACTCTGGACTCACCGGACATTCGATACCGCCGAACGTTGGCTGTATTGTCACCGACGTCTCTCTGGTTTGTCGTTCACCGTCACAATCTGTCCAATCTGACCAGGTGTACGAACAATCTTGAATTGAGAGCGAACTGCCGTCGCCGATTGGTTCGTACGTCGTAAACGCCCCTTCGTCGACAATCTCTCCAGCACTACAGTTTCTGTCCGTGCAGATGCATTTTCCGTCGACCGCTCGGATGGCACCGGTGAATTCTCTGTTATTGGTATTGCCATGTGGGTCTTGCTGTAAACATACCTGGTCGTCGTTACAAGGCAGATATTGCGAACAAATGAAATCGCCACACTGTCCTGTTCCAATCGGATTGTAGTAATATTGGTCTAATTCGCGGTAACATCCGTATGGTGGGTCGTTATGGGCGGTAGCTGGGACTATCATCGGCTTCGCGGGGAACAGTGCCACTTGTGCCGCTTGGCAATCCGCTTGACTGAGTGACATGACGTCATTTGTCACCAACTTGTCCGCCATGAACGTCGTCAACGCCGGATTGAATAGCTTTAACGCGGCGTCGTACGCTGGGAGGTTAAATGTCGCTGCAGGGATGTGAACGGCGTATCGATCCGCGTCTCCAGTAAATGTAGATCCATAATCTGTAGTGGGACAATACGGACCGTCATTTGGATAATTGTATCCCCCAACTGGCTGAGGACAGCTGTCAATCTCATAAACATCGTTATGTTCAATGAAGCCTTTTTTAGAATGGACGCACTCGGAAGAAACTCTAAGTGCCTGATAGGGATTGGACCGTTGACTAAGTTGGTTAGTACCACATTTTTGATTTTGCGAAGATGTCGAGGATATGACGCTGTTCCAGTATACATTGCCATTGTCTAGATTGACATAGCACTTAGATGGGTACGCCCATGATACAGAAGAAGTCGTAGACGAGTAGAACGTTTTACCAACCTGGATTGCATAACTTTGGCATTGTGCGGACGTTATCGGATTGTTACCGTTCTGTCCATACGTATTTGTAGAGAACGCGTCTAGGCATGTCGTTCCATAGTGTTGACCATCACTCATCAAGTTATTGCAAGTCGTTCTTTGGATATTTTGAATAGTAACTAGTTGATTATTGGCAGAGTTACAATACTTGCACGTACCGGTCCCACAATGCTTGCATGTAAATGGTTTAAATGGTTGGGCTTTTTGGAGGCAATTAACAGCCCCACCTGGGTTAGGGTTAGGATGTTCGGTTCCGCACGGGGTGTTACTGGCGTAGGTGCTGTATCGAACATCGTTCTGGTAAACCCAGCATCCTCTAGGTAAGGTAGCTCCATAATCACCCACCCACCAGGATAATGATTTCGATGCAGCGTATGCCTGACACTCGGCTTGACTCATCGACAGATCCGGAGCGCCCGATGTGACTATTATAGTGGCTTTTCGGATGCATGATGATCCATGAACATTTGTACATGAACCACCAATGCCAATGGTATTGTAGTACACGGTTGAATGCTGTAAAAAACACCCTTTGGGATTTCCCGAATACGAATACAATCCATGCCACGTATATTCTTTGGCGACTGTATACGCCTTACACTCCACTTGACCCATCGACAGATCCGGCACGCCCGATGTGACTTCTTCAATGGCTTCTAGTATTATTGGCGTCGAAACTACAGCATTACCGTTATCCTCGTCCACAGAATACACAACCTCGACACCACCGTCTTGATATTGTGCCGGTCTGACCCAAGTTGTTGCTAATCCCGCCGGATAATACTCGCTAAGGCGCGGACTGTCTACATGCCGTGCTATGGGCGTATTGTATATATTGGTGGGTATCGCTGCTTTTTTAACACATAATGAATTTGAATTAACTGAACATGAACCACCATTGGTATTGTAGTACACGGTTGAATACTGTAAAAAACAACCGTTGGGATTGGTTGTACCGGATGATTTTTGGAGGCATTTATAACCACCGGTTCCACATGTGATACTGTTTACGTAGGTGTTGTAATAGGTCCATCCATTAACGTTGCTAAAACAGCCCGATACTATATCATCCCAGCTGTCTGTTCTCTGCCACTCTCCGATCGACTTCCCATACGCCTCGCACTCGGCTTCGCTAACACGCATATCCGGGAAACCACTGGTTACCTGAACGATTGTATAAGCATCCACCTGTCCTATCAACGTATGGAACGTATATCCTTCGGCGACTGCATACGCCCGACAATCCTCAATGCTCATACTCATGTCGGGTGTGCCGCTGGTCACGGTTACAAATAAACCGGAATAGATGACGCCGGGGAGGTACGTCGCCAAGTTTTTATAGGTATTTGAACTTAGTTTGATTGGCGATACCTCAATCCATTTTGTCGACCCCGTGTTGAAATATGTCTGTCCGTCTTCGACGTAACATCCTGGTATCGTCCCTGCTTCAGACACGACAACCATATTGCTAGATTCATGCACTGGATGAACGTATGTTGCACACTCTGCCTGAGTCAGGCTGCCATCGTTTGTCTCTGACGTTGCTTCTTTCACACCAAACCCTATCGACAGAATTTGTTGGCACGTTGTCACGCAATGTTCCACTGGGACGGCCGCGTAACTGTCGTCTGGATTTGAAGGAGATGTATACCCACATCGACCATCAAATGCCACCGTGTAATTGGACGCCACAATCTCTATAAGATTCACGGTGCACGTCCCGTGACCAGAGCATACATTGATGTCGCTATCATCGAATCCAGGGCAGAGGAATTGGCATGTATCGCCAATATACCCCACTTCGCACTGGCACCGGGCTGCGTCGTCACAGATACCGTGGCCACTGCATACCTTTAACATGCTTTTCGTAACTGGGTCGTACCCCGGGCACATTTTTGAGCAGTCATTGCCACGCCACCCAGTCCGATCATACTTAGAGACTTCCACCTCGCTGTTCTCGTACGTTTCTCCGTTGGCAAACGTTATTTCCACGCTTGCGCCGCTTACCTCATTAACTCCAACGACTATCGCAGCCGGGTCGCAGGCGCACACGCCAGTTACACGACAGGCGCCATGTCCGCTGCACGGTATGTCGGTCGATGGATCAATTCCGGGACACTCGGAATTGCAATCGTAGTTGTACCGAGTAGACGAATCTGCGAGGTTTCCTAATAGCATGAAATCATGGTGGGTGCATGCCATGCCGGGAGCGCACTCATACCTACTCGGTTCGTCACGAAAGTCATGGTAAATCGTTTTCCAGTCGCCTGACGTGTAGGCGCTTGCACCATCTTTCTTCAAATATTCTTTTACAAACACTTCTTTCCCTTGCATGGCACGTATGCGAAACTCTTCTATTGCATTAAATTCAGGTGGTAATCCATATGCGCGTTCGAGGCGTTGGACCGTTGTGCCTCTCCACGTCGTCGTAGTTATTTCGTTCATAACGGTGTACGGTGGGAGACAATCGCATACTCCTCTCGCGCCATCGCAAATACCAATTTGTTGCCCATCGATGACCGTCTCGTTACACTTTAAACATTCTTGATCGCAGTTTTCTTTACCCTCGGATAGAAAACAATTACATTCGCCGTCAATTTGAAATTTGTTCGATGCGTATGCAACTAAGTTTCCTTCTTCGTCCTTTGTTCCGGTGGAAAGAATCGCCTTTTCTTTATCCGTGTAGTCGCAACGACCGACACCCGATGCTTCTCCACACGCAGTACCATCGCTAGCGACCAAGCAATGCAATTCACACGAGCCACCACTGACGCCTTCGTATGACTCTGTGTCGCAATTGCATCCGACGGCCGAGCATTTACCGTCTTGACGTCCAACAGCAGCAGCAAAACAAAAGTCAATCCACTTGTCCGGACATGCTGAATTTTTGACATGTAGGTTGTCGACGAATAAATCCGAGCGAGCATTGCATTCGGAGTATGTCTTTAGTTTATTGTAGCATTTCGCAGGACATGCAGTGCGTATCGCAGTCGGGATGTCACGCAACGAGATGTCCTCGCACACCTGGTCCCAGTTTGCATTCACTGCGGTTAGCATACACTGCTGCGTTGGAAACGGTTCCAATATGTCTCTACACTGTTCGTACTCTTCGTAATATTCGTACCCATGGTTGCCACAGTCATACTCGCCACGTATAGAATCCGTGTACAGGCAATAGGTATCCCAATCTAGTTTTTTGATTGCGTCTCGTTCCATATGCGACAGTCGTTCGTACGAGGCGAAAGATTGAAAATCGAAAAAGTTGGAGCACGTGCTTACAATATCGTATTTTGGTTCTAAAACAAGTGGGTATTGCAACGTGCGAAGCATATTCGAACATTTCTGCCGGTAATTTACGTCGACATCACAAAAGGGATAGGATTGGCACGTTTCGTATATAGACGGATTCGGTATTTCCCGTTCCATCACAATGTTGTCGTAATAAGTGATGGTCGCCCCATTGATGGCCAATTCGGACGCGTAATATGGGATGCATCCACTCGCCGCGCATGGGAACGGTTTCGTAATGAACGCACCCCCTTTTGTGAGCGTAACCTGCTTATTCACAAAGTCCATCGCAATTTCCAATTGATGCCATTCGTTTGGGGTATACGCCCATGCACTAAGGCAATCTGGAGACGTCACTGGGCAGGACTCGAGTGTGCTCACCTCGTTTAATTGAACCTGTCCTTGGTGCAAGTACACGGTCGCAATGGTTTCATTATTATGCGCGATTTCCAAATATTTGGACGTGGAAAACTGGGTCGTCGGCTGTACCCAGTAGCGAATGAATCTGGTCTCGCTCGGTATACTTGTTTGTAAGTTAATTGGGTCATTTTTCTGCAACGCGTTGCTTCCAAACTGCATTTCCTTCAGTACAGGGTCATTGTTTTTACAGTATTCGAACCAGTTAAGCTTACTGTATGCCGATGGACAGGATATATCTGCTGTGAAATCACTGACACACTTGTACGTGGAAAAGGTCAATGGTACGCAGGACATTCCGTACTTGCAGCTACAGTCTAGTACACTAGTAGTCGTACAAATACCGTCGGTGCCGCTTGGCGTACACGTGTCTCCATCCTTGCATGCGTTGACGTCACACGCGGTGTTTGGTAGCTTACACGCCGGAAAGTGTGCGGTGGCCGTCTCGCAAGTGAGATCAATAAGATCGAGTCCTTCTCTTTGTGCGTCGGGTGGGCTTATAAACGTATCCGTTACAACCGGCGACCCGCTGCCTGATTCGACTGTCCCGGGACCCCATCCACCCGGCACAGATAGGAGACGAAATGGTAGGGTACACATCGTACCGTTCCACGTAGCTCCATTAATGCACCCCGTACACTGTCCAATGTTGTTGCACGATGCGCAGTTTTCGGTGTTCACATCGCCACAGCAAGTGTTCGCCAGGCAGGATGTACCGGCGCAATCGCTGTCCTGATAACAGAGTCCACCGAATGGAACAAACCCTGGGTTTGAAACTACGTTTCTCGGCTCATCTTCCGTGATGAAGCACGATTCGCCCCGAGAACGAACAGCATCGTCGTAGAGGCTATACTGTATGGGATCTTCGCCTGGGCAATTCACGCTAAACGGCATCCATAGGTCCCCAATATCGTTTGTATTATATAAACAGTCGCTTTCGTCGCTGACGATAGCACTGCCGCACGTGTATCGTTTGTTTTTCGCAATGGACGTGACGTTCGTCTCGAATTTTCGCATATGTATTCCACAATATTGTGTAATGTCCACGTTAACTTGTGGGTGTTCCTTCGCGTATTTTTCCATTTCGTGGTGTATCTTCCTGTGGTACTCTACGCTCGCGCCGTCCATTCGATGGTTTTCGTCGATATGGAAAGGGTATTTTTTCTTATCGTTTTCATAACAGTAATCCATATGAGCACTGACGTCACCAGTGGACGCAGCCTGCGCGTACACTGTGCACATATTGCTGATGTTCCGTGATGGGCACATATGGGACAGATCACCGCAATCTTGAAGAGCGTCTAAGGGAGCCGTCCCTTTGTTTTGACACCACTGGTGCCAATCAAATGCATATAGTGCGTGCCTACAGGTTTCACTTTCGACGCATTCTTTCCCCCTGGTTTTCTCAGGACGTTGCAGCCGGACGATGTCGTAGCAATCGTCGATGGTGTAGGCATCGCCCGCACACGCTTGTGTCGATTTATCGCAAAATGGACCATTTATTTCGCTCCAGCGAGAATCGACAGAAGTTATCTGTTGTATCGCGGTAACACGACAATCAGAATCCTGCACACACGGAAACGTATTGTCGTTGGGATCCATTATATTGTACACGGTACAGTTCCCCATTCCATTGCACTCGTCCGCACCTGCCCACGGCGGTTTTGCGCAGTGGTAGTCACAGGTTTCTCCAAAATACGACTTGGTTGCGACGCTTATACTACGGTTGTTTTCGGCTGCTTCTGCCAGTGCTTCCTCCGTGAACACATCCTGTGGATCACAGCTACATGTAGACGTCGCCCCAGAATTTGCATGAAATTCGAATTCGTGTTCAAAAAGTCGTTGCAACTTGTTTGAGTCGCATACACCATGACCGCCGCATATTTCGCCACTAATAATAGACGTGCACCGCATGCTGCACGAGTTACCAGTGAACCCTTCGTCGCATACACACTTCCCGTTTTCATTACACGACCCTCGTCCATTACAGTCAACGCAATCAATTTCGCCAGTGTCACATACCGCTGGAAACGTGCCGCCTATTAGCGCTACGTCGCTAATGCAGAAATTCGAACAGCCCCCGGTCTCTTTGACATTGTTCGGAAACCAATTGTCCTCGCATTTTGTGCAGTAGCTAGTCCCGTTTACATGCTTTCCACCGGAGGAATCACACGTGCATAAGCTTTCCCCTGGTTGACCGTACCGGTCGTTGCATTCGCCCAAATCGTTGCAAGTGGAAGCAGCACACTGAATTTGGCACGGGACATAAAGACCAAGAGGCGACGTGTCGTAATCTTCAAAAACTCTCGTTTTGGGAAAATATCCACCCGCGCAATCCGCGCAGTCAATCTCTGCGTCAAACGTTGAATAAAAACTCTCGATATTGCGCCCAATCCGTTTGCGGACTTCGTCGCTTTTACATGCACAACCGATAGACTCCGACGCTTGACCAGGGTCAATAACTATACACGTCCCACGCCCGTTGCAGCCATGGTGAGTCTCGTTTGTTGGGCTATTTGGGTCGCAGAAAAATTGACACGAGGACCCGTAGTAGTTCTCTTTGCAGTGCATACAATTCTTTCCAGCACGGTTGCCATCGCATACGCAACTACCACTCTCGCATCTTCCTTTTCCATTGCAAGTTATCAGGTCAGTGCAATTGCACCCGGGACCCGTCCATTCGAGAATATCGCTTTCACAAGTACACGTAGCATTTCCGCCCTGAGCTTCACAGGTACCATGCCCAGTGCAGATCTCGCCATCGCCAGGACACTCTGCGTCACATGCCGCACCAATAAATTTTCCAGAACATTCACACGTTGCGGATGGCACATTGTTCGTGTAGTCAAGAATACAAGCCCCATTCCCAGTGCATGGTTTCCCAGTGGCGGCCATCCCGGGGCACTCTACAGAGCAGTCGTCACCCCGCCATCCTCTCGCACAAACACAGGCAGCGGTATCGCCATACAGTCGACATACCCCGTTTCCAGAACAAATGTCGCCACCGGGTGAGATCGGGCACGTTTTAGAACATTGTGATGGTTCATCGTCGAACCAGTTGTCGTCACAGACACAGTATCCATCTTCGCAAGTTCCATGCCCGGAACAGGGGTTACAGGTTCCACCGCTGGTGCGCAAGACGTGGCACGCATACTGGTCGGGCGTCGTCATGTCGCCTAACGTCTCTGCGTACGACACGTCCGGAAAACATTTTCGGTCACATCGGTCGCCACGGTAACCAGCGTCACAGTCGCCCGTGCAGTCTGTTTTGTTTTGTGCAAAGCACACGTCGCACAAGTATCCGAAGAATTTTGACGCATGTGGACATCGACACCCGTAGTCGCTTGTTATCCGTTGCGTGGTACCGCCTTCCGTGCAAAATCCGTTCGCACAATCACATTCGCCGCAAAACGTGCCATGAAACGGTGTACCTATACAGTTGCACCTACCATTACTATACGAAGTACCATGT
>ERZ888423.1246-NODE-1246-length-22704-cov-9.784847_pt1 | contig 22704 bp, 21 predicted proteins | sample MGYA00520523_ERZ888423 | MGnify/ENA primary metagenome ERZ888423 (study PRJEB32303, sample SAMEA104408611) | aquatic metagenome | biome: Brackish water; feature: Pelagic; material: water | place: Baltic Sea | collected 2014-06-08T10:24:00 | depth 30,27 m ...
CGAACGCTTTGGGAATCCCGAAAATGAGTCTGCCTCACCGCAGGCTGGTATCAGTAGGTGGCGCGTCCGCCGGAGAGGTCGAACACGGCCCCGGTCGCATAACGCATTTCTTCGCTCGCGAGCCAGCAGGCCATGGACGCAAGCTCTTCGACCTGCACGAAACGGCCCCGAGGAATTTTCGACAGCATGTAGTCGATATGCTGCTGGCTGATCTGCTCGAAGATGCGGGTCTTGGCCGCAGAAGGCGTGATGCAGTTGACGGCGATATCATGCGCCGCCAGTTCCTTGCCAAGCGACTTGGTGAACGCGATGACGCCTGCCTTCGCGGCCGAATAGGGCGCTGCGTTCGGGTTGCCTTCCTTGCCCGCGATCGAGGCGATATTGACGATCCGGCCGTAATTGCGGGCGATCATGTCCGGAACGACGGCCTGGGCGCAGTAGAAGACCCCGTTCAGGTCCAGTTCGATCACCCGCCGCCAGTCGGCGATGGGGTAGTCCTTGACCGGAAGCGCAGGACCGGCGATCCCGGCATTGTTCACAAGAATGTCGACGGCGCCATTGGCGGCCTGCGCCTTGGCGAGCGCGTCCTGGATGGCGTCCGGGTCGGTGACGTCCGCCTGGATCGGCGTCGCGCCCGGCCGCGTCGCCGCGGCCTTGTCCAGTTCCGCCTGGTCGATATCCCACATGGAAACAGTAGCGCCCGAGGCGAGCATCCGGTCCGTGATTGCAAGGCCAAAGCCCTGGGCGGCGCCGGTCACGACCGCGTGGCGGCCAGCGAGGTCAATCTTGTTCATGATGTCCGGATCCTAAAGGGTGAGGCCGCCATCGGCGACCAGCACCGTGCCGGTGGTATAGGCGGAGTCGTCGCTTGCGAGATAGAGCGCTGCGGCGGCGATTTCCGAGGCAAGGCCGAGGCGGCCGAGCGGCTGGCGCGCGATAAAATCCCTCCGCGCCTGCACCGGGTCGGCGAACGCATTGATGCGGTCGTCCAGGGAAGGCGATTGGACCGTGCCCGGCGCAATCGCGTTGCAGCGGATGTTCTGGCCGATGTAATCTCGGGCGACTTGCTTGGTCAGGCCGATGACGGCGGCCTTGCTCGCCCCATAGACCAACCGGTTCTGCACCCCGGCAAGGTTCGATGCGACGGACGCCATATTGACGATGCTGCCGCCGCCGGACGCCAGCATCCCCGGCAGGAAAGCGCGGATCGTCCGGAACATGGATTTGACGTTCAGATCGAAGCCGAAGTCCCAGTCCGCTTCCGATGCGGTCAGGATGTCGCCGTGGTGCACGAACCCCGCGATATTCGCCAGGATATCAACCGGGCCAGCGGCCTTGGCGAGCGCTTGCACGCTTGCCGTATCAGTCACGTCGCAGGCATGCGCCTGGACGCCCGCCAGATCCTTTAGCTTCGCGACGTCGAGATCGCTGGCGATGACAGTCGCGTCAGCGTCGCGAAAGGCTTCAGCGATGGCGCGGCCGATGCCCTGGCCGGCGGCGGTGACGACGGCGGTCTTGCCGACGAGGCGGGTTGTCATCCGAAGCGCTCCCTGATGTCTCGGACGAGACGATAGAAAGCAGGCTCAGGAATGACAACCCGCGCGCCGATCGACTTGGGACCTTCCGGACGTCAGAGGATGCCAAGCACTTCGTCGGGGTGGTCCGCTGGCGTCACCTTGTCGAATCGGCGGACGATCTTGCCGTCCGGTCCGATCAGCACGGAAATGCGCGCCGGTCGCGCCGACTCGGCCGTCGCCGCGCCATAGGCGATCGACATCGCCTTGTCGGCGTCGGTTAGAAGATCGAAGTGGAAATCGAATTTATCCTTGAACGCCTTGTTCGCCTCCGGCGCGTCGAAGCTGCAGCCGAGGATCACGACGTTCTTTGCATTGAAGTCTTTGGCTCGATCACGGAACCCTTTGCCTTCAACCGTTCAACCAGGCGTGTCCGCCTTGGGGTACCACCAGATCAGCACGGATTTTCCAGCCAGGTCCTTGAGCGAAACCATCGCCCCATCCTGATTGGCCAAGCTGAAGCTGGGCGCATTTTCGCCAATATCGGCCATTTTATCGCCTCCATTACTTGCAAGAACCAAAAGCATAAACTGACACCGTATTTCAAGCCAGCGGTCCATGATAGGATCGCCAAAAGCTACCCTGGGAGCGCCGCCAATGCCGAACCGCATGATCGCCTTGGTCCTTGGGATGATTGCATTTCTTGCTGCGCCGACGGCGTCGATGGCGGCGCGGCCAAGCTTCGATTGCGCCAAGGCGTCGACCGCGCTGGAAAAGCTGCTCTGTAGCCATGACGGCCTCGCGCGGCAGGATTGGGCGATGGCGCAAGCCTACCGGACCGCCATGGCCGGGCTCGAGGGCGAGGCGGCCCAGACGCTCCGCGCGGAACAGCGCGCCTGGGCCAAGGCGCGCGCCGTCACATGTCCGAATATCGGCGCCGATCCGGCGAAAGACGCGGTCTGTCTGGCGGACGTCTATGCCGCCCGCATCGCGGAACTGACGCCGGCAGTCGAGCGCGACCTCGCCATGTTCCCCGGCGCCAACGTCCAGGCCGACCGACGGTCGGCGCTGGTCTGTCTGCGGTTCGATCAGGTCCTGGAGGCGAAGCAGGCGGCGGCGCTTGAAAGTTATGTCACGAGCGCTGGCGGCGAGACCCTTGCGGCGCGCGCAGTCGGCGACGAATTATGCGTCACCGGCCTGCCCCATGGCGGCGCGGCCACATTGACGGTGCGGGCCGGGCTCCGCGGCGAAAGCAGCGTGTTGCGGGCCGATGTCACCCAAACGGCGGACATTCCGAACCGCCCCCGGCGCGTCGCTTTCCCCTCCAGCGGCCTCATTCTGCCGCGCATCGACGCCGCCGGGTTGCCGATCGAGGCGATCAACATGGATGTGGCGCGCGTTTTGCTGCTGCGCGTCGACGACAGCCGCGTGATCGAGGGCCTGAAGCGGGGCCTGATCGACCAGCAGATCAGCTATTCCGATGTCGGCCAGGTCGTCAGCCGAATCGGCAAGAACATCTGGGCCGGCGAGATCGAAACCGGCGGCGAGCAGAACGTCGCCAAGCGCGTCGCGATCCCGCTCGCGGAGGTCATGCCCGACCTGCAACCCGGCGTCTATCTCGCGGTCGCGGAAGACCCGGAGCAGGAGATCGGCGATGGCTGGTGGGCTGCATCCCAGTGGTTCATGGTCTCCGATATCGGCCTGACAGCGTTTGTCGGGAATGACGGCCTGGCGGTCGCGGCCCGCGCGCTGTCGACGGGCAAGCCCGCGCCCCAGACGCGAGTCGCATTGATCAGCGCCGGCGGCAAGGTCCTGCAGGAAGCCCAGACGGATGCCGACGGCATCGCCCGCATCCCCGCCGGGTTCCTCCGCGGCAAGGAAGATGCTGCGGCAAAGGCCGTTTATGCCTATGGTGCGTCTGGGGATTTCGTCTATCTCGACCTGGAGCGGGCGCCGCTCGATCTCTCCGATCGCGGCGTCGATGGCCGCGAAGCGCCCGGCGCGCTCGACGCCTACCTGACGACGGAGCGCGGCATCTACCGTCCGGGCGGGCTCGTTCACCTTACGGCATTGTTGCGCGATGCTGCCGCCAAGGCCGTGACGGGATTACCGCTGACCCTGAAAATCCATCGGCATGACGGCCTGGAAGTCTCGAGCCAGCAGATTTCGGACAAGGGCGCCGGCGGTTATACGGCGAAGGTAGAGATACCGGAGACCGCGCCGACCGGCATGTGGCGCGCGACCGTCCATGCGGACCCGAAGGGCGCGGCCATCGGCGCCGTCCGCTTCCTGGTCGACGACTTCGTGCCGCCCCGCCTGGAAGCAAAGATTCAGGCCGGCCGCACCGACAATAGCGTCGCGATCGAAGTGAACGCCGCCTATCTCTATGGCGCGCCGGGCGCGAACCTTGCAGCCGAGGCGACCCTGACCGTCCAGGTCGCCAAGACCCCGGTCCCTGGCGCCGAAGGCTATGTCTTCGGCTTGTCGGAGGAGGAGGCGCCGCGGGCCTACCGCCCAAGCTTCGAGCCGTTTGAGACCGATGAATCGGGCAATGGCTACGTCTCCCTGGACCTTGGCGACGTACCGGCGACGAGCTATCCCCTGGAAGCCGTCGCCCGGGCCAGCATATTCGATGTCGGCGGCCGGCCGCTTTCGGTCACCGCGAAGACGCCGCTCGGCAACTTGCCGCTGCTCGTCGGCGTGAAACCGCTGTTTGAGGATGGCGGCATCAAGGAAGGCGGCATCGCCGCGTTCGATATCGCCGCCTTTTCGGCCGACGGCGAACCGATCGACCGGACGCTCGCCTACAGGATCGTCAAGGAAGAGCAGGAATATATCTGGTTCCAGGACGGCGGCCGCTGGGACTACCAGATCCAGTATCTGGACAGTGACGTGATCGCCGTTGGAACCGTGCAAGCAAAAGCCGGCGCGCCCGCCCGGATAGCGGAGCGTTTCGACAACTGGGGCGGCTATCGCCTGGAGGCCCTGGACGAGGCGACTGGCGCCGCGACCAGCGTCCGCTTCCATGCGGGCTGGTGGGGCGCCGCGACGGCGGGCGAGGAGCCAGCGCCCGACAAGGTCAAGATCACGATGCCGCCCGGCCCCTTCGCGCCCGGCGATACGGTCAAGGTGATCATCGAACCGCCGTTCGCCGCTGAAGTGATGGCGAGCGTCGTCGATGGCCGTCTTCGAGATGTGGTGACGGCGTCGATCCCGGAGACCGGAGGCGAATTGACCTTGACGCTGCCGGCGGACGGCGCGGGCGGCGCCTATATCCTGGTGAACGCCTTCGCGCCGGCTCAGGGCGAACGCAGCCTGACGCCGCGCCGGGCCATCGGCGCCGGCTGGGCGCCTTACGATGCCCGGCCCCATACGCTTGCGGTTACGATGACCGCGCCCGCGGAGATCCAGCCCGAAGGCACGGTCGATGTGCGCCTCGCGGTCGGCGGCGGGGCGGGCCAGACCTATGTGACCCTGGCGGCCGTCGATGACGGCGTGTTGGGATTGACCGGCTACAAGGCGCCGGACCCCAAACTGCATTATCTCGGCAAGCGGCGCCTGGGCGTCGCGATCCGGGATGTCTACAGCCGCTTCATCGATGCCGCCGGGGCGGAAATCGGGCGTGTCCGCTCGGGCGGCGACGATGCGGAACGGCCGAATAACTCGCTCGCCAATCTGCCGAAGAAAAGCGCCAGGGTCGTTGCGGTCTTCAGCGGCATCGTCGAAACCGATGCGGCGGGCGTCGCGATCATTCCGCTCGCCATTCCGGAATTCAGCGGCAGATTGCGGCTGATGGCCCAGGCCTGGACCGGCACGGGCGTCGGCAGCGCCGAGGCGACCATGCTGGTCCGGCGCCCGGTCATCGCCACATTGGCGTTGCCCCGGTTCCTGGCGCCGGGCGACGCTGCATCGGTCGCGGTCTCGCTCCGCAATCTGAGCGGCCCGGAAGGCTCCTATGCCGCGACCTTGACGACCCGGAACGGCATCGGGTCGCCCGCTGACGCGACGCTTCGCGCCAACTTGAAGCCGGGCGGTCCGGCAGCCGACATCCGGTTCGATATCGCCGGCATCGCGCCGGGCGACGCCAGAGTTCGCCTGGACGTGACGGGACCGGGCGGCATCGCCTTCACCCTGGAGGAAAACCTGTCGGTCCGACCGGCGTCGCCCGTCGAAACGCGCTCCTATGCCTCGGTCATAGCGCCAGGCGGCGCGCTGACCGTGCCCAGGAACGCAATGGCGGGGCTCTACAAGGAGACCGCCAGCATCATCGGCGGCCTGAACCCGCTGCCGGACCTGGATTTGCCCAATATCCTGACCCGACTGTCGCGCTATCCCTATGGCTGCGCCGAGCAGACGACATCGACGGCGGCGCCGTTGCTCTATGCGGCGGACGTGGCGGCCTCCATGGGCATCCGCGGCGCGCTGGAGCCGATGCAAGGCGTCGAACTGGGCATCGCCCGATTGCTCGGCATGCAGACCTATACCGGCGGGATCGGGTTCTGGGACAGCCAGTTTGAGGCCAGCCCCTGGATCACCGCCTATGCCGGCGACTTCCTAGTTTCCGCCGCCGCCGCCGGGGCCGCCGTTCCGGAAGAGCCGCTCGCCCGTATGCTGGCGCGGTTGAGCGAGCTCGTGGATAGCGGAAACTGGAACCGCGACAACATTCCGGCCGCTGCCTATGCGCTCTATGTGCGGGCCAAGGCCGGCGTCGCCGATGCGGCGCGGGTTCGTCGCTTCGCCGATACGCTTGGGGAGTCGGATGCGACGGAGTTGACGCTCGCCCTGATCGGCGGCGCCCTCGCCAAGGTCGGCGACGGCGCCAAGGCCGACGCAATGTTCCAGCGCGCGATCCGGACCACGATCGGCCTCGATCCCGGCGCGCGCTATGAGACCTATGGCTCGCCGGTGCGCGACCGGGCGGCGTTGCTCGCCATCCTCGCGGAAGCGCGGCTCCTGCCGTGGCAGGAGCTGGACGCCGTCGCGCGGTCGCTGTCGGTCATGGTCCGGGAGCGGCGCTGGCTTTCGACCCAGGAGCAGGCATGGGTCGTCCGGGCGGGCGCGCAACTCAGCGCCGCCGCAAGCGACGACGGCTTCGCCCTGGAGGTCGATGGCGTCCGGATTGCCGGCGCCGACGCCCGGCTTTATCGAACGGCGGCTGGGGGAGCGACATTGCCGACGCTTCGGAACCTGGGCAGCAATCCGGTCAATGGCATCGTCACGATCACGGCCGCGCCGATTGCGCCGCCGCAGGCCGCCGACGCTGGCTTCGCCATTCAGCGATTGCTCTACAGCCGCACAGGCGAGCTGCTCGATCCGGCTGCGATTCGCCAAAGCGATCTGGTCGTCGTCGTCCTGCTGGGGCGTCAGACGGGCGAGGGGCGGTCCCGAGCGATCCTCGTAGACTACCTGCCGGCCGGGTTCGAGTTGGAGAACGCCAGGCTCGGCGGCGATAATCTCGGCGAATATGGCTGGCTGGGGCAAGTGACCACGCCGGAACATGTCGACCTTCGGGACGACCGCTTCGTCGCCGCGTTCGACGCCCAGAAAGATGCAGAGTTCCGGGTAGCATATCTGGCGCGCGCCGTGACGCCGGGCCGCTTCGCCCATGGCGGCGCTCAGATTGAGGATATGTACCAGCCGGAACAGTTCGGCCGGACGAACGGAACGACGGTTGTCATTCAGCCTTAAAAACCGGGCGCTTTGGGGGGGCGCCGTCGGCGTCGCCCTGCTGGGGCTGACGGCGCTGGCGTTCCTTTGGGCGCCGCCGCTCGATCTGTCGCGCTTCCATGACCGGTCGACCATCGTCGTCGACCGGCACGGCGCGCCGCTCCGCAGCTACATGAGCCAGGATGAGAAATGGCGGTTGGCGACCCGTATTCAGGACGTCGATCCGCTCTATATCGCCATGCTGCTGTCCTATGAGGACAAGCGCTTCGAGCGCCATTCCGGCGTCGACCCGCGCGCCATTCTGCGCGCGGTCGGCCAGGCGCTTGTCTCGGGGCGTGTCGTCTCCGGGGCCTCGACCCTGACCATGCAGGCGGCGCGGCTGCTCGATCCGAGGCCGCGCTCGCTCGCGGCCAAGCTCGTGCAGGCCTATCACGCGCTTCTGCTGGATCATCGGTTCACGAAGGACGAAACGCTTTCGATCTATTTGACGCTGGCGCCGTTCGGCGGCCCGGTGGAGGGGGTGCGCGCCGCGTCGCTGAAGCTGTTCGGCCGCGAGCCGCAATTGCTGACGCCCGCCGAAGCAGCCTTGCTCGTCGCCTTGCCCCAGGCCCCGAACGATCGCCGGCCGGATCGGCATCCCGATGCGGCCCGGGCCGCGCGCGCGCGGGTGCTGGACCGGGCGGAAGCCGCCAGCGTGATCTCCCCGGCCGATGCGGCAGCCGCCCGCACGGCGCCGCTGCCGGCCGCCTACCGCGACCTGCCGTTCGCGGCGCCGCATCTCAGCGACGCGCTCTTGGCTGAGGCGGGGCGGGGCGGGCAGATCGAAACGACTCTTGACCTGGATCTCCAGGTCAAGGTCCAGGCGCGTCTACGTGCGGCGATGGCGGATCACCCCGCCCCGACCACAGCCGCCGCGATCGTCATCGATGCTGGCACAGCGGAGGTGCGCGCGCTCGTCGGCGGGCCGGATTACTTTGACGGCCGCCGCTCGGGCATGATCGACATGAGCCGGGCGGTCAGGTCCCCAGGCTCCGCCTTGAAGCCCTTCGTTTACGGGCTGGCGTTCGACCGGCTGCTGGCGCGGCCGGAAACCTTGATTTCGGACGCGCCCTTCCGGCGAGGCGGCTATGCGCCCGAAAACTTCAGCGGCGGCTATGCGGGCGATGTGACCGTCGCCGACGCGCTCGTCCGGTCGTTGAATGTTCCCGCCGTCAAGGTGCTGGAGCGGATCGGTCCGACGCAGTTCGACGCCGCGCTGACGACCGCCGGACTGACCCTCGACTTTAACCGCGAAGGCGGGTCCTCAGGCCTGGCGCTGGCGCTAGGCGGCGTCGGGCTGGACTTGCGCGACCTCGCGCGGGCCTTCGCCGTATTCGCGGGCGATGGCCGCATGCCGGATCGGCTGGTCCTGCGCCCAGGCGATCGGGCGGAATGGCGCGCCTTCATCAGTCCCGAAGCCGCACGGGACACGCTCGCGATCCTGGCCGAGGCGCCGCCGCCCGAAGGTCATGCGGCTTTGCCGGGGGGCCGTCCGACGGTCGCCTACAAGACCGGCACGTCATATGGCTACCGGGACGCCCTGGCCGTCGGGGCGGCGCGCGGTCATGTCATCGCGGTCTGGGTCGGCCGGCCCGATGGCGCTGCGTGCGCCGGATGCGTCGGGATCGCGGCCGCAGCGCCGATCCTGTTCGATATCGCAAGCTTGCTCCCGGATGTCGGCGCCGCGCCGCCGCCGCTCGCCCGGCAGCCGGTTCCCGCGCATTTGCGGCATTTCGACCGGCGGAGCGAGGGCATGGCGAGTTCCAGGCGGACGTTCGAAATCCGGTTTCCCTTCGACGGCGCAGAACTGCGTCTCGGCCGCAGCGGGGCGGCGCCCCTGATCGTCGCCGGCGGGAAGCCGCCGTATCGCTGGCTGATCAATGGCGCGGTCGCGCCTGACCAGCAGTCAGCCGGGTTCGGCGCGCGGTCGCAAGCCCTCTGGCGCCCGGAGGGCGCGGGCTATCACGACCTGGTCGCCGTGGATGCAGACGGAGCTTCCGCCCGCGTCCGGGTCTATGTGGGCGCTGCGCGGGGGGCGCCTTAAAATCCGAGGCTTAACTGGCGCGCGCTCGCGGCTGGCCTGAGGAAGCCTTCCGTCGAAAGCCAGGCTTCTTCCTGACGCCGATCGAGGCCCAGGCGCTTGACGGCGCGGGCGAAACGGGCGGCGATCAGATCGGCATAGGGGCCGGCGCCTTTCATCCGCGCGCCGAAAGCCGATTCGTTCAGTTTGCCGCCGCGCATGCCCCGAATCAGCGACAGCACCTTGTCGGCGCGGTGCGGGTGTTCGGCGCGCAGCCATTCCTCGAAGAGGTCCTTCACCTCAATCGGGAGCCGCAGGGCGATATAGCGGGCGGATGAGGCCCCGGCTTCCGCCGCCGCTTTGAGGATGGCCTCAAGCTCGTGGTCGGTCAGGCCAGGGATGACGGGGGCGACGTTGACGGCGGTCGGAACGCCCGCATCGGCCAGGGTCCGGATGGCGGCCAGGCGTCGGTGCGGCGCTGCGGCGCGCGGCTCCAGCGAACGGGCGATCGATTTATCGAGACTGGTGACGGAGATCGTCACATGCACGAGATTCAAGCGCGCCATAGCTTGCAGGGGATCGAGGTCGCGCACGACCGCGTCCGACTTCGTGGTGATCGAGACGGGGTGTCGGAATTCCAGCAGCACGTCCAGAAGCGCCCGCATGATCTTCAAACGGCGTTCGATCGGTTGATAGGGGTCGGTATTCGTGCCGATGGCGATCATAGCCGGTTTGTAGCCCGGCGCCATGAACGCCTTCCGCAGCAAGGCCGCCGCGTCGTGCTTCGCGAACAGCCGGGTTTCAAAATCCAGGCCCGGCGACAGCCCGAGCCAGGCATGGCTCGGCCTAGCATAGCAGTAGATGCAGCCATGCTCGCAGCCCCGATAGGGGTTGATCGATCGGTCGAAGCCGATGTCGGGGGAGGTATTGCGCGCGATGATCGAGCGGGCCTTGTCCGGCGTCACGGTGGTCCGAAGTTTGGCCGGCGCGTCATCTGCGTCCCGCGGCCAGCCATCGTCGAAGGTTTCGAGCTTGCGCTGTTCATAGCGCCCTGTCGCGTTCGACAGTGCGGCGCGGCCGGGCGCACGAGGGATCTGCAAATGTTCCATAATCGGATCATATATGGAACAAAAGCGGGAGAAAAGCCCGAACTGCGGCTATGCAGTCCATGCTTCGGCGGCGCTGCGGATCGCCTCATCATCGAGCGAGGCTTCGACATGCCGCCTGAAGTGCGCCGCCGCTCCAGGCCCGAGGCGCGTGGCCGACCAGGGGCCGTCCGCCTGGGATTCGGTCCGCCAGCGCAGAAAGAAACCGAATGTCCGGAGCCAGACCGCTTGGCGTGCAGCCAGGATCAGCGGCGCCGTGCGCTCGGCGATCTCTGCCGGGACGGCCGCCATCCAGGCTTTGACGAAGCCGTCGCGCGCCGCCGCATCCGGCTGCATGCCGGCCGTAGGGTCCCATCCGGCCGCGACCGCGATCACTGCATGGGCGAGGTCGAGGCCGGGCAGATTATAGGCGGGCTTTTCAAGATCGACGAAGACGGCGCGTCCATCGCGCCGAATGACAAAGTTCCCCGGATGCGCATCCGTAACGCAAAGCGTGACAGGACCTGGGTCGACATGCTGGCTTGCGAAATCCGACAACCATCGCATCCGTTCCTGGACGATCCGCGTCGCGGCGCGGCTGAGGCCGGCGCCGGGCAGGTAGGTCTCGAACGTCGCATGCGCCCGGGCCGCAAGCGCCTTGAAGGGTGCAGTCGGTTCAGGGATCGGCGGCCGCGCATCCGGCTCGGGCAAGGGCAGGGCGTGGATGCCGGCAAGGGCGCGCGCGATGGCCGGCAGGTGCGTGGGTCCGTCCGGCGCGGCGCCTTCGATCCGTTCGACGATGAGCGCGCCGAGGGGCAAGGCCTGGGTCACGGGCGCCGTCGCAATCAACCGCGGGCTCGCGCCCGATGGCGCCGCCCGTTCGAACGCGGCCACCTGCAAGGCCATCTGGGCTTCGGCGCCAAGATCGAGCTGGCTGAGCTTGGGCGCGCGGACGAGCCAGGGCTGACCCCGGACAGCGAAATGGTCGTGACTGACGCCGTGGGCGTCCAGCTTGGTCAAATGGAGGTCGTCGACCCCAAGCTCATGGAAAAGCGGGGCGAGGGCTGCGGTTAATCGTGCTACATCATCGGTCATGGCGGCGAGCATAATGCGCCCGGCGGCATCGGAAAATGCGACGGCATGGCATGGTGAGCGTAATTATCCCGGTTCTGAATGGCGCGACGCGGTTGGCTGCGACATTGGCCGCCGTCAAAGCCGACGCGAACGAAGTCGTTGTCGTCGATGGCGGATCGACCGACGGCTCGCAGTCGATCGCCGCCGCGGCGGGCGCCCGGGTGCTGTCGGCGCCGCGGGGGCGGGGAACCCAACTGGCCGCGGGCGCGAATGCGGCCGAAGGCGACTGGTTGTTGTTCCTGCATGCGGATACGGTCCTCGACCGGGACTGGCGCGCATCCGCCGAAATGCTGATTGCTTCGGACGACGGCGCTGAGCGGGCAGGATATTTCAGGCTTCGCTTTGATGACCATTCCGCGCCGGCGCGCCGCGTCGCCGCCATAGCAAACTGGCGGTCCCGGCGCTTCGGCCTGCCTTATGGCGACCAGGGGCTTCTGATCTCGAAATCCTTCTATAGCGCACTTGGGGGTTACCGGCTCCTGCCTCTAATGGAGGATGTCGACCTGGCGCGCCGGATCGGCCGCCGCCGGTTGATTGGACTGCCCGCGGCGGCCACGACGTCAGCCGAGCGCTATCGCCGGTCAGGGTGGGTCTGTCGTCCGGCGCGCAACCTGCTTTGCCTCACGGCCTATCTGGCGGGCATGCCGCCGTCGCGGATTGCGCGGTTCTATGGTTAAGCGGCGGTTCGGACCGCGTCGGGATAGCCTCGGCACGGTTATCCTGTTTGCCCGCGTGCCTAAGCTCGGCCGGGGCAAACGCCGTCTGGCGCGGGATATTGGCGACCTTGCGGCGCACCGGTTCTATCAGCGGGCATTGGAGCGGACGGTGACGCTGGTCGCCGCCGAGGCCGGGTGGCGGGCCATGGCGGCGATTGACCCGCCGCGACTTGCAGCCTGCCCGGGGCCGGTCTTTCGGCGAGGACGGGCGCGCCGCATCCGGTGCTTTCCGCAATCCGGCCGCGACCTCGGCCAGCGCATGGCGGCGGCGCTGGCCGCGGCGCCGCCGGGGCCGGTCGTCCTGATCGGCGCGGATATCCAGGGCGTGAGCGCCGCGGCGCTCAGACGGGCGCTTTTGGCATGCCGGAGGGCAGACCTGGTCTTCGGGCCGGCGGAAGACGGGGGCTTCTGGCTGATCGGACTGAAGCGACCGCCGTCGCGGCGGCTCTTTGGCGCGACGACATGGTCGACAGCGACGACGCTCGCCCAAGCGATGGCCGCCGCGCCCAAGGCGTGGCGGATCGCTTGTGTCGATCGACTGCGCGATGTCGATGTTGCGGCCGACCTGCCGATCGGACGCGATCGCCCTTAACGCTGCCTTAACCATGACTTCGTTAACTATTCGATCAGTTAATCTTCGCGAAGGAGCGTCATCATGCGAGGCAGGTTTTCGCTGATGTCACGGAAATCGATCCTCGCAATGGCGGCGGTCCTGGCTGTCGGCGCGATCGCCGTTGCGGTTCTTGCCTTTCAGGCAGCCAATGTCGAGCAGCCGGACCGGGTCGCGCCGATTGCTGCGCAGGCGACCGAGACCGCGACGCGGGCGGCCCTTGCCGTGGAAGAGCGCCTGCTCGATGTCGGCGAACTGCTGGCATCCCTTGCGGCGAAGGGCGGCGCAAGCTCCAAGAGCCGAAAGGCGATGAACCTGGCGCACCGCTCGTTCCGCAAGACCGACGGGCTTGAGCAGCTTGCCGTCTATGGCCCCGACGGGCGCACGCGATGGGTCATGCGGCCGGCCGGGCTGGGCGGCATGATCTTTCCGAAGGACGCCGAGTTCGTCGCCGGCCACCTGTTGCAGCCGGAGTTGCAGATTCGGTTGGGCGCCTCATTCAAAGCCGATGGGCCGACCGCATGGTGGACGCCGGTCACATATTACCTCAAGGGCGATACGCCTGCGGCCAGCGCGGTATTCGTCGCATTCCTGCGCGCTGACAAGCTGCAGGCGATCCTGAAGCAGTCTGCAGGCGATGCCTCATTGTTCACCGACGGCGGCGTGCTTGCCCAGGCCTTTCCGCCGGCGCCCGATGCGCTTGGCGGTTCCTTTGGGCAGACGGATAGTTTCAAGGCGATCGACGCGGCCCCTGGCGCCAACGGGTCATTTGTAAGCGCAACGGCCGCCGGGCCGGCGTCGCCCTATATCGTAGGCTTCAGCAAGCTGGCTTGCTGCGGGGCGTTTGTGACCTCGGTCCTGCCGGGTCCGGCGCCGGAACCGGTCGATCCGATCCCACTTGGCCGTTGGCTGACGCTCGCGGCGGCCAGTCTGATGATCGTCCTCGCCATGAGCTTGATCCTGCGCTTGATGGTGCGCGCCACACCCGATCCCTGGCGGGATTTCGGCAAGAACCGCGATCAGGCCGCTGCATAGCCTTTGAACGGCGTCGCAATGCCGTTCAACTCCTTGATCAGATCGGGCGGCAGGTCGGCGGGCATGGCGGAATTGGCGCTGGCATAGACGCTGTCCGAGACAGCGCCGAAGCGCTGCTCGAGCAAGGGTTTGATCTGGTCGTGACGGCCCGCGACGCAAAACAGGTCAAGCACGTCGTCAGATATAACGTCCGCCAGCTTGTCCCAGGCGCCGTCCTTGGTCATCCGGTTCAGCTTCAGCCCAAGGTCTTTCAGGTCATGCGCCTCAAAGACTGGATAATAGGCGGGCGTCGAGCCATAAAAGCCAACCCGATACCGCACCCATTCCCGGATTTTCGAGACCTGTTCATCGGTTGGGCCGGTCGCGATGAAGCCGCCGCCGGTCACTTCGAAATTCTCACGGGCGCGGCCGCTGCGCGCCATGACAGTCTGCAATTCGGGCATCACCGTCTGGGCGATATATTCCGGCGTACAGAACGGGTGCAGGCGAACCCCGTCGGCGACCTCTCCGGCGACCCGCAGCATGGCCGGGCCGACAGCCGCCAGCGTCACGGGCGGGATGCGAAGCCCGAGGCTTTCGGGCACAAAATACGGCGGCATCAGCGTGAAGGTGTAGTGCTGGCCAGCAAAATTCAGCTTGCCGCCATGGCGCCAGCTTTGCCAGATCGCCTTCAGCGCCAGGATATATTCCCGCATGCGCGGCGCTGGCGGCGTCCAGGGAACCGAGAACCGTCGCTCATTATGCGCCTTAACCTGGGTGCCGAGGCCGAGGATGAAGCGGCCCCGGCTGGCTTCGTTCAGGTCCCAACTCGCATTGGCGACCGCCATCGGCGAACGCGAAAACGAGATCGCGATCGCTGTCGCAAGTTCTACCGTATCGGACTCTACGGCCGCGACCGCCAGGGGCAGGAACGGGTCGTGCTTGTTTTCCATCGTGGTGACGATGTTGTAGCCGTCCTGTTCGATCTTCCTGATCGCGCCCTTGACCTTGCGAAGGTCGTCCTGGGGGATGGTCGTTGCGATGCGCATCGGCGACAGTCTCTCGATATTGGAGGGAATGGGCCTATAGTATGGCCGGACCGCAACAGGGACGCCAGCAGGCGACGGAACGCATGACGACGACGGATTGGCGGGATGCAATCCCGGAGAAATGGGTCGGTCCCGAGGGCGAGACGGTCGCGTGCGTCGAGAAGCTCAAGGTGCTGGAAGACAATCTGGCCGAGATCGCCGACCTGGCCCAGGACGCCCTGGAAGACGCAATCCTTATGGGCGTCGCAGAAGATCAGGCGCGCGCTGTGTTGTCAGCGGTGATGGCGAGTTTGAAAAATCCATACAAATAAATATGTTATTGGTCTATTCTGCGCCAAATTCTTAGTGCCACGGACTCATGTCCAGGCGGCGAATTGAGCTATGCCGCTTCCGAGTCCTGGGATTCCGTCAGGATTGTGCGGATCGCGGCGGCGTCCGTCGCTGCGCGGAGCCGGCCGCGCACAGCGGGGCCGCGGAGCGCGCGCGACGCTGTCGACAGCGCTTTCAGACAGACCGCGCCCGCTTCTTCCGGGGCCAGCAGCAGCAGGATCAGATCGACCGGCTCGCCGTCCGGCCCTTCATATTCGACGGGCGTCTTCAGGCGCGCGAAGCCGACCGCGATATCCTTCAGGCCTTCGATGCGCCCGTGCGGCATGGCCACGCCGCCGCCGACGCCGGTTGCGCCAAGCTGCTCGCGCGCTAGCAGGTGATCCATACAGACGCTGACATCAAGGTCATTATCCGCGGCCACACGATCTGCGAGCGCGCGCAACGCGCCGCGTTTACTGCTGGCGTCAAGGTCAGCAATAATCGTGGCTTTTTGAAATAGGCTGAACATGAGGCGTCTCTAGCCCTATCTGTTGAGCAGTTTAAGCTGATTTAGCGCGGGGGGAGCAGCGACATGGCGGGCTCAAGCATCCTCAGGCGGATCGACCCAGCCGACATTGCCGTCGTCGCGTCGATAGACGGCATTCAGTCGGCCTGAGCCAGCATGGCGGAAAAATACCGCACTCCGGCCAGACAAGTCCATCCGCATAACGGCGCCGGATACGCTGAGGCGAGGGATCGCCATCGTCGTCTCGGCGACGATCACGGGATCGCCGCCCTCGTCATGCTGCGCTTCGGCGCTATCCGGATCGTCCTCGAGAACGTAATCGACCGCATGGCTGCCGCCCCCGATTTCGGCAGGCGGCGTGTGATGGTGGGTTGCGACGAGCTTGCGCTTATAGCGGCGCAATTGTTTGGCCATGCGCTCCAGGGCCGCGTCGAACGCGGCATGGGCATCGCCGGCCGACGCCGTGCTTTCGACGTTGGTGCCGCGGGCGATGTGCGCGCGCAATGACGCCGTGAACCGCTTTTGCTGGCGGGTCAGCGTCGCGTGGCCTTCAATCGCATTGTCGAAGTAGCGGGACACAGATTCATCAAACTCAGTCTCGATGCGTTGCGTCAATGCATCGCCGACATCCATATTGCGGCCTGTGACAGTAATTTCCATAGCGCCTTACGTTTCCTTTGTCAGGGCCGGGGGTTTATTTGCCGCATGGGCCGTCCTGTCAAGCGGCAATGGCGCGCGGCAGGGGGCCGCGCTGGGGATGAAACACGCTATGAGGCGAGCGCGATCTTTTGTCGGCGCCGTTGTACCGACGAAGGGATTCGAAGCGATTCCCGATATTTGGCGACCGTTCGTCGCGCGATTTCAACGCCATCGTCCTGTAACATTACGACGATCCGGTCGTCCGACAACACCCCGTCCGGCGGTTCCTGGTCGATCATGGTCTTGATCCGGTGGCGCACGGCTTCGGCCGATTGCGCGTCGGCGTCGCCGCCGCCGCCGAGGGCGACCGTGAAGAACGATTTCAACTCGACGACGCCCCGTGGGGTCGCCAGATATTTGCCGTTCACGACCCGGCTGATCGTGCTTTCGTGCATCTGGATGACATCGGCGACATCCTTCAGGGTCATCGGCTTCAGGCCTATGACGCCTTTCTCGAAGAAAGCTTCTTGACGGCGCACGATTTCCGCCGAGGCTTTCAAGATCGTGTTCGCCCGCTGTTGCAAGGCTTTGACGAGCCAGGTCGCGGACGCCAGATTTTCGGTCAGGAACTCCCGCTCCGTCTTTTCCCGCGCCTTCGCCCGCATGGTTTCGCAATAGCCTGCGTCGACCAGGACGCGGGGCATGGTCTCCGGGTTGAGTTCGACCACCCAGGTCCCGTCGTCGCCCCGCCGCATCAGCACGTCGGGGATGACGACCTCGACCGGCGGCGCTTCAAAGGAGGAGCCGGGCTTGGGGTCGAGCAGGCGAAGCTCCTGGATCATGTCGGTCAGGTCTTCGCCATCGACCGCGCAGATCTTCCGGAGCGCCGCGAAATCCTGCTTTGCGAGCAATTCCAGATTCTCGACCAAGGCCTGCATGGCGGGATCGTATCGATCTCGGGCTCGAAGTTGGGCGGCAAAACATTCGCTGAGATTGCGCGACGCCACGCCGACCGGGTCGAAGGTCTGCAATTGCTTCAGCACGGCATCGAGCAGGGACGCCGCCGCGCCGACTTCCTCCGCCAGTTCGTCGATGTCGACCCGCAGGTAGCCATCGGCGTCAATGGCGTCGATCAGGCGCATGGCGATCAGGCGCTCGGCGGGGGTGTGGCGCTCCAACAGGAATTGCCGCTCCAGATGATCGCGAAGGCAGGGGCGTTCCGTCAGGGCGTCTTCCCAGTTCAAGGCATCGGTTTCGTTGCCGCCGCCATTGCCCCAGGCGGAGACGCCAGCCTGGCCTGTCGTATCGGTATCCCAGACATTATCGAAGGCTGTATCGGCATCGGCGGCGCGCTCAGCGAGGCCGCCATCGTCGGCAAGGGCGTCCGCGGTATCGCGCCGGTCGTCGGCGCGTTCACGCGCCAGATCGCGGTCCGGCGCGTCGGCGTCGCTCGCAACGCCATCCAACAAGGGATTGCGCTCGAGTTCCTGATCGACATAGGCAAGAAGGTCAACGCTGGTGAGCTGCAACAGCTTGATCGCCTGCTGCAGTTGCGGCGTCATGACCAGGCTTTGCGCCTGTCGAAATTCTAGCCTGGGGCCAATGGCCATTGGTTTCTGGTTCGCTGCCTTCGGAACACGGTATGCTAGCGGCTTAGTTCTAAAGACGGAAAGTTTCCCCTAGGTAAACCCGACGAACGTCTTCATTTTCAATGACTTCTGCTGGCGTGCCATGCATCATCACGGCCCCATCATGCAAGATGTATGCCCGATCAACAAGATCTAGAGTGTCGCGGACGTTGTGATCGGTCATGAGCACGCCGACATTCCATTCCGTCAGCTTGCGCACAAGCTGGCGGACTTCCGCGACCGCCAGAGGATCAATGCCGGCAAGCGGTTCGTCCAACAGCAGAAACCCGGGACGCGCCGCCAGGGCGCGGGCGATTTCCAGCCGCCGCCGTTCGCCGCCGGAGAGAGCCTGCGCCGGCGAGCGGCGGAGGCGTTCCAGCCCGAAACTCTCGATCAGCCGGTCGATATCGGCCTGGCGCTGCGCCTTGTCGGGCTCGACCAATTCCACGGCGGCGGCGATGTTCGCTTCCACGGTCATGCCCCGGAAGGCCGATGGCTCCTGCGGCAAATACCCGACGCCAAGTCGCGCCCGGCGATACAGCGGCAGTTGGGTGACATCGACCCCGTCGAGAACGACCTGACCATAGTCCGGGGCGGCCAGGCCGCAGAGGATATAGAAACAGGTCGTCTTGCCCGCGCCGTTCGGGCCGAGCAAGCCGACGGCCTCGCCCCTGCGGACGCCCAGGCTGACATCCCTGAGGACCTGGCGTCGCTTCCAGCGTTTCCCTAGGCGAAGGGCGATGAGGCCCTGGCTCAGATCTTCAAACGGCGCGTCGCGCGGATCGGGGCGAGGCGGGGTATCGGTCACTTCGTGGCGTTCGGGAACACGAGGCCGCGCACGCGGTTCCCGCCGCCCTGGCCGCTGGCGCCGCCAGACAGGCGCGAGATGCCGGTTGCGAAGTCGATGTCCGCCCGCTCGCCGGTCAAAACGTTGCGCCCACGGGTAATGCGGACATTGCCGGTCGCCGTCGCCTTTCGCGCCATAAAATCATAGGCGGCGCGGTCGGCGCGGATGACTTCGCTAGGCGTCGTGATGACGACATTCCCGGCGGCTGTCGCTTGCTGCAACGCATCGCCGTCCCCCTGGAAGCGGGCCTCGATGACGGATGCTGTGATCCTGCCATTCGGATCCACGACTTCCGCCCCGCCTCGCGCCACGGCTCGCTTCGCTTTCACGTCATAGGTCATGGTTTCCGTCGCGGTGACGGCGGCGTCGCCGTTTTCGTAGCGCAAGCCCGGGCCGGTCATTTCGATTTTTCCGGCGTCCAGGTCGAACGCAGCGCGGGCGCCGGACGCGACGTCGCCCTTGTTCTCGATCCGCACGTCGCCCTCGGCATCGAGCCGAAAGATCTGGATGTCGCCGGCCGCATCTTCCCGGTAGGCGGCGACGAGACGTTGGCCGTTCAGAACGACATCCCCCTGCCGCGCGACCGCATCGCCTTCGGCGATAAAGAGCCGCTCTTCTCGGCGCCATTCGACGCCGTCCGCCGCATCGATCGAGAGCGCCCCGTCGCCTAGCGCCTGCTGGGCCAGGGTTGGCGCTGAATCGAAGACTGGCATGCTGCACGCCATCATCAACGCCAGTCGGGCAATCCACGGCATCAGTTCACGGCTCCTTCGTTGAGGCGCATCTTGACAGCGCCCAGAAGGCGCGCCCGGTTCAGGCCGGGCGGCGCCTCGAACCCGTCCGCAGTCGCGACGCCCTGCGGGCCGGATATGGTTGTCGCAGCCTCGCCCCGGGCGGCGATCCCGGCTTCGGCATTCCAGATTTCGGCCGAGTTGGTTTCCAGTTGATAGCCGCTTGCGGTGCGGGCGACGACATCGCCGGTTAGCTGCATGTGTTCCGTGTCCTGGCGGAACAGCCCGGTCCGCGCGCTGACGGTGGCGTTGCCGTCGGATGGCGTCTCAATGTCTGACGCCACGCCTTCAAGCAGGATAGACTGATCCCGATCGTGGAAGATCGCCCGCTGGGCCGCGACCGCATAGGGCCGCCCATCCTTGAAGCGGCCGTTCAGGCGGGGATTGGTCATGGTCGTGGCGGCGACAAAAGCGGAAGGCGGGGCGGCCTGCGATTGCGCGGAGCGTGGCGGGCTTGTCGCGGCCATCCAGACGACGACGCCGACAGTCAACGCGACGCCGCCCCAGCGGAGCGCCAGGATCAGGCGCAGCCATTGGTTCGGGCGGACCCAATCGGCCCGGCCGCCGCTATCGTCCAGTGTTGTCGTGGTGGGAGATGTTTTGCCAATCATGGCGGACGTTGTATCAGGCGTGCGCGAAGATATCGACCGATTCCCAGCCCGCGAGATCAAGCGCGGCGCGCGTCGGCAGGAACGCGAAGCAAGCTTCGGCATAGGGCAGGCGGCCCTCGCGGATCAGCATGGCCTTCAGCCTGTCGCGCAGACGGTGCAAGTGCAGCACATCGCTCGCGGCATAGCCGATCTGGGCGTCGCTCAGCGTCGCAGCGCCCCAGTCGGACGATTGCTGCTCTTTCGAGATCGATACCGACAAGAGTTCCTGGCAGAGGTCGCGCAGGCCGTGGCGGTCGGTGTAGGTGCGCACCAGCTTCGAGGCGATCTTGGTGCAGAAGACCGGCATGGCGTGCAGCGCGAGATCCCGCTGCAGCACCGCCAGATCGAACCGTGCGAAGTGGAAAATTTTCTCGACTGCGGGATCGCTCAATAGCGCGCGGAGGCGGGGGGCCGCATACTCCGGCGCCGCGGCGTCGGCCGGGCGCGGGAACTGCACCAGATGCGCGTCGCCATCGCCCGACGAGAGTTGGACGACGCAGAGCCGATCGCGGCCGGGATGCAGGCCCGCCGTCTCGGTGTCGATCGCGACGCTGTCGCCGAAATCGAGATCTGGGGGCAGGTCGCCGATATGCAGGAAATTCGTCAAGTTGCGTTACGCCTTATTGCGGGGACGCGAACCCGACGGAAAAAGATGGTGCCCAGGAGAAGACTCGAACTTCCACGACCGTTAGGCCACAGGTACCTGAAACCTGCGCGTCTACCAATTCCGCCACCTGGGCATCGCCGAAGCGATCCGGGGGCGCGCCCCCGTTTGTCGGAGCCGGGTGAATAGCCCCAACCTGCAAGGCTTGTCAACGCGATCTTTGTCCGCGGCGCATCATAATGAAAATAAACAGGCTGAGCGTGGGATAAAGCGCGACCAGCGGCGGGAGCAATTGGCCGGGCGTGAACGGCAGCAGGAAGAGGAACAGCCCCGCGGTCGCGCCGGCCGCCATCTGAAGGAAGCCGATCAGCGCCGAAGCGGCGCCGGCCATGTCCCGGAACGGCGCCATCGCGCCCGCGATGCTGTTGGGGCGGAGGATGCCCATGCCGAACATCACGACCGCCATCGGCAGGATGATCGCCGCCCAATGGTCCGCGCCAAAAAGCCAAAGCGCCAGCATCGCCCAGCCGCCGCAGGCGCAGGCGACTAAGCCGAACAGAATCGATTTGTCGAGGCCGAATTTCGGCGAATACGCGCTGGCGAGCGTTGCGCCCGACACGAAACCCAGCATGACGCCGCCGAACATGAAGCCGAAATGCCGGGTCGAGACGCCAAGCGTGTCCTGCAGGACGAACGTCGCCGCCGAAAGAAACGTGAAGAGCGCGCCGCCCGCGAACAGCGACGGCAGCGCATAGTCGAAAAAGCGCCGGTCCGTGACGATGGTGAAGTAGCGGCGGGTCAGCGAAACGATCCGGAGCGAGGTCGGGGCGGTTTCGCGCGCCCGCGTTTCGCCCAGAAACAGACCGACCAGCGTCAACAGCAGCGCGGCCGTCGTCGCCAGCGTCCAGAAGATGCCGCGCCAATCGGTGAACTCCAGTACGAGCGCGCCGATGGAGGGCGCCAGGACCGGCGCAAAGCCCATTCCGGCGGTCACGATGGACATCGCGCGCTGCGCGGCCGGTCCCTTGTGCACATCGGCGACAATGGCGCGCGCCACGACCGGCGCCGTGCAGGCGACGATGCCTTGAACCAGCCGGATCGCCAGCAGCGCCTCCATCGAGGGCGCCAGCGCGCAGCCGATGCAGCAGATGAGATAGGCGCTCAATCCGACGAGCAGGACCGGGCGCCGGCCGAAGCGGTCGGCCAGGGGCCCGGCGATCAACTGGGCGCCGGCAAAACCGATCAGGAAAACGCCGACCAGCAATTGCGCTTCGTTGGCGGGCGCGTTCAAGGCCTCCGCGAGCCGGGGCAGGGCTGGCAACGGCATGTCGATCGAGAGCGGCGTGACGCCTGTCAGCAGCGTCAGGACGACCAGGACGGCAAGCGACGCCGCCCGAAGCGGAAATGGCGCAGGCGGCGTCGCCATGTGTGGGGGTTACCGCTTGTCTGTTGGCGGTTCGTCATCCGCGTCGATATGCAAGGCGTCGGCGCGCGCGACCGCGGCTTCCAGTTTCTGCTGACTCGATTGCAGGTTCTTCTTCGCGTCCTGGACGTAGGCGGTCCAGCGAATGCCTCTGAGGAAGATCGTATTCACAAGCCGACCCCAGAAGCGCATCGGCCGGTCGACGTCCAGCAGCAGCACGACCCGCCGCTCGGGCGTATCGTTCCGGACCTCGTGGTCGAAGGTGTCGTCAAACACCAGGCAATCGCCCTGGCGCCAACTCACCTTTTCCTGATCGATCCTGATCCAGCAATTCTCGCGGTCTTCTGGCACCGCCATCGCGAGATGTCCGCGGATCACGCCCTTGGTCACGCCGCGGTGCCGCGGAATATGGTAGCCGGGCGAGAGGATCGAGAAAAAC
>ERZ888423.1249-NODE-1249-length-22669-cov-13.869063_pt1 | contig 22669 bp, 24 predicted proteins | sample MGYA00520523_ERZ888423 | MGnify/ENA primary metagenome ERZ888423 (study PRJEB32303, sample SAMEA104408611) | aquatic metagenome | biome: Brackish water; feature: Pelagic; material: water | place: Baltic Sea | collected 2014-06-08T10:24:00 | depth 30,27 m ...
CCTACAGAAGTTGGTCACCCCATGATTATGATGTATGTTTGCTTTGTTTATAAATAATTAAAAATAAGAGATTTGTATATTGATTAATATGAATTATAAAAAAGAAAATGACGTTTTTGGACTCCTTTCTGTTTTGAATAAATCTCAAAAGTTGGCATTATCTAGGAAATGGGCAAAACCACCTTATTGTGATTATTTATACGTTAAGGTGTATGTTAAACTTGTGGTCGCAAAACAGTATGATTCTGCTAAGTTATTGGGACAAATTCCGGGTTTAAAAGGGCATCAGCTGGCGAATGTTTTGAAAGAATTAAATGATAAGATTTTAGAACATTTGCGCGCGCTACAAACTCCAACTCCTTTTGAAGAATACCGTATTTTATTGAAGAATTATAGTGTTCTAAAAGGTTTAGGTCTAAATGAGCAAGCTGAAAAATGGAAAAATAAAGCTTTGCTATTTAAAGCTCAAAATAAAATAATAAATGATGCTGTTTTGGTAGATGAAGAGACCTACTACTACGAAACCATGTCAACACCTGATATGGTTTCGCAATTTAAATTCTCGAGTGAGGTAAGCCCTTTTACACAATCGCTCATGCGAGAGTACTTAAAGCTCAGAGAATTTTATTTAAAACATAGATTTAGCAAGAATAAAAGTGAATATCATGCGATTCAGAGCAGTATTAATCTAGTAATTAGCGAAATACAATACGACAAATTATCGCTTTATGATAAGGTAGTTTACAGTAGAATGATGTATCATTATCATTATATACAGCGAGATTTTATACTAGGGTATAAATATGCAAGTACGCTAACCTCTCTTTATGAGAATAATGGCTTAAATACTCATTATAAAGAGGTGTACCTTAAAATACTAAATTATCAAATGTTATGTATTTTTAGGTTGAATGCTTGGGAGAGATATGCTAAGCTACTGAAAAAATTTAGGGCCATCCGATTTGAATCAAGATTGCCTGATATTAATCTCTTGCGTGAAACTCATTTTAAATATGTTCTGACTCATGCCCTTAATTTATGTATTATTAAAGGAAAATTTGCGCAAGGATTAGACTTGTTTCTAGAATCTGAAAAGCAATTTGTTGCACTAGATGCAAAACATAATGCAGGTTATGTCAATAGTATTTATTACAAAGTAGCAAGCTTATATTTTGGGAATAGTCAGTTTAAAGAATGTATTTTTTACTTGGATAAGTTGATCTACAATATGGATAGGAGCGGAAGACCTGATTTACAAATATTTGCGCGTATACTAAAACTTACTTCCTTATTTGAACTGCAAGAAACGGAGTATATATTCGAAAATATACGAAGTGTATACAGCTTTTTGGCAAGAAATAAGCAGCTCAATAAGTTTCAAGTAGAAATAATGCATTTCTTACGTGTGTGTGCTCGGCTTCCTACTATAAGTATAAGAAATGAAATGGAACAACTTAGGGAAGCGCTATATGTCGTTGCTCAAGATAAGTTTGAGCAACGTCCATTCTTTTATTTTGACGTAATAAGTTGGCTGGACAGTAAACTCAGTCATCGATCAATTTCAGAATTAATCAGTGAACGTGGTCTTGGCCATCGTATCTTATATGAGGAGAAGTAAGCGTATTATTCAGTTATAAAACTCCCTTTCATCATGCCCCAATGCCCAGGATAAGAGCAAATAAATTGATGTTCTCCAGCATTTGGAGTGATAAAAGTAAGGTACACGGTTTCATTAATTTGAGCTAAGGGTGTATGACCAAATACGTTTTTGTCTTGTGGTGATACGTAAGCATTATCTAAGTACTTGTATCCAGCCTGTCCCACCTCATTGGCTGTTCCGTTTTTTATTACCACCAAGTTGTGTGGCATAGTGGCATCGGTACTTTCGTTCACCAATTTAATGGTTATTTGTTTTTGAGCAGGTACTTTTATCAACTTGGTGTCAAACTGCATCTCGCTCATGTTAGCGCCACTTGCAATAACGGTTATGGTATCTCTCGTGTCAACTGGTGTGCTTGCTTCTAGTGAAGCAGGTTCATAGATTTTATCCTGATTTTTTTCAAATCCATTGGAGTTGTTTGTACAAGAGAATATGCTTGTTGTAATTATAATTAATGCGCTATACTTTTTCATTTTTTTAGTAATCCTTTTAGTTTTTTATCTGCCTCTGCTTTTAATTGATTTTTTCGATTTTCTGCTTCTTGCTTTATCTTAGCCTCTGCTTCTTTTTTCTTCTGTTCTATCTCGGATACAGCTTTGGCCTTGGCGTCCTCTGCTTTTTTCTTAGCCTCTTCTTTTACTTTGTTTAGCCCATTTTCTGCACTGGTCTTAACCTCTTCTTTTTTCTTGTCCAGTTCGCTAGAAATTGCCGTTTTCATGGTTTGCTTAAACGAGTTTTTGATTTCGGTAAGATTTAAATTAACCTCTGGCTTGGAGAATTTGCCGCCAATGTTAACTGCTATATTTAAAAAGTCAGAAGGCTTAATTTGTAGATTGCTAAACTTACTATCCTTTACAAACCCATTGATGATTTTAGCTTCATTTTTTATATAACTTCCCGGCACACTCAGTAACCCGTTGTAATCTAGACTGCCATCTATTTTAGAAACCCCTTCTAGACGAAGTTTAGAGCTATCTATAATTAGTTCAAAAGGCGCTACCAATAGTTTTCCATCTTTTATATTGAATTTAACTAATAGATCTTGAATTTTCGTTAAGTTAAAGTGATTGCTTCCTAGTTTATTGTCTATGCTTTTAAGAACTTCTAATTGATCTACAACAATATTTTTTAAATTAAGGGAGCCGCCTAAGTTTACATTTTCTAATTTTGGAGACATGTCATTATTCAGCAAAGAGCTAAAGCTTAACTTAGCGGTAGTAAGAGCATTGACGCGATCAGCAATTGGAGCAAATGCTTTGATAACTTTAAATTTACTCAGAAGATCTTTCATTTTAATATCGGAGTACGAAACTTCAAAATTGGCATTAGGTTGCTCTAAATCATATTGATATGCTCCATTCATATCTAACTGGCCTCCTAAAAAACTGGTAGATATTCTTTGCATTGATAAGGCTTTGTTGGCTACTCCAAATGTTCCGGTAAAGTCAGTAAGCGTTAAATCGTCGTAAATAAGTTTGTCGATAGATGTAGTGAGTTGCATATCTATATTACCAGGGATCTCCACTAAGGTCATTTCCGCTGATGCACCTTCAGTATCCTCAGATAAAAAATCATTGAGATTTAGATTTTTAGAGGTGAGGATCCCATTACCTCTGAGTGTTTTATTTTTAAACAAGTAGCTATAGAAATTTTTAAAATCCCCTTTAAACTTCAGGTCATTCTTGCCTAATTCAGCATCAAACATTGGTATGTTAATATTTTCATTGTCTAAGATGATTTGAGCATTATATAATTTGAGCGCCTCATTCATATCGTGAGTTTGATATATTAAGTTTGTTGCGGTAAGTCTTCCTGTTGCAGTAAATTTATCTAATGCTGCAGACTCAATATCGTTTAATCTGCCAATTATTTTCGCGTCAGAAACTAAATAACCGCTGAGTGTTGTGTTTTCTAAGGGTATTATCTTAGTTAAATTTGTTAGATTTAATTTCCCTTTTATCTCAGTATTTATAAGGGAATTACCGAATATATCTTGCATATTCAATTTCATATCAAAAGGGTCATTTGCCATTTTGATATGAAATTGAGATATGTCAACTATCGTTTTGTCTATATCACCATCCTTACTAAAAACGTGCAAATCAAGATTAATGTCTTCAGCGGGAAATGGCAAGTCTGGGTATTTGAACCAGCCATTTTTAATGTTCATTTGTATATCAAAAGCTGGGAAGGATATATCATTATATTTTCCTTTGAAGCTAGCGCTAAGATTAGCAGCTCCCTTTGTTTGCATACTGTTGAAATCAGAAGAATAGATTGCAGGTATTAAGGTTAAAAACTTGTTTAGGTCAGGACTACTTGAACTCGTAGTTACATCGAAAATAATGTCCTCTTCGGTCATTGCGATAGAGCCATCTAGATCTGCTTCTAAGCCGTTTAGAGTTAGACTATTTTGAGCTAAACTGTATTTACTATTTGCGATATTTGCTTCTATATCACCACTTTGTGTTATGGCCCATTTGTTTAGATACGTTATACCGTCATACATCATTATCACTTCTGCAATTTCGGTTTTTGATGCAAGTTTGAATATATTTTCATTGAAATCACCGTTTGATTTATGGTTTATATCACCAAGTCGGAAGTCAATCTTACTAATAATATCAAAATACTCAAATCTTCCATGGTTTATTTCAAATTTAGCAAGTTCAAAGTTTAAAGCTTCACTTTGACTGGTGTCATCATCACGTGATATGTCCCAATTTACAGTTGAGTCATTTTTCGATTCTAAGTGAATAAAAGGCTCGGTTATCGCTATAGACTTAAAAACATATTGTTGTTCTTTATAAAATTTCATAAGATCAAACGATACTTCTAATCTGTCGGTGAATAGAAGAGTATCATTCTGAAACGTTCCATCTGGGTAGATTAAGGATAAATCTTTAAACGAAATATTGAGATTTGGAAAAGATTTAAAAACATTGATTCCAATGTTTGGATTGAAATTCAATTTTACTTTGAGACTTTTATTAGCTTCATTTTTGACTGCTTCTATTATTTTATCTTTAAACAGATAAGGCAGAAAAATAGAGGATGCGAGCACTAAAACAAATAAAATTGCGATGCTTAAAATGTACTTCTTCATATGTGGTTCAATATCAAAAAAAATGACTAGTGCAATTGTACAATTGCGCCACCGATACTCTTTCCTTTATTAGATTAAATTCAACTAATAGTTGAGAAAAATAAAAAAAGGTACCGTAATAAATTACGATACCTTTCTATACTTTTATTTATACCGCTTAAGGCAGTATTTAGGGTGCTGTTTAACTATGAAATGGGTATTCGTAGCTTGTTGGAGAAACAAATGTTTCTTTGATTGTGCGCATAGAAGTCCATCGCATAAGATTGATTGGAGCACCTGCTTTATCATTTGTACCGCTACCCCTCGCTCCACCAAAAGGTTGCTGACCAACAACGGCACCTGTTGGTTTATCGTTGATATAAAAATTTCCTGCAGAGTTGCGAAGTGCATGAAGTGCTACATTGATTTGCTCTCTGTCTTTACACAAAATAGCGCCTGTTAAAGCGTATTCAGAGGTGTCGTCTAGCATTTTAAGCGTTTCTTCATATTTGTCATCTTCGTATACGTATATAGTAAGTACAGGTCCGAAAAGCTCTTCGCACATAGTAGTGTATTTTGGATCTTTAGCTTCTATTACCGTTGGACGAATAAAGTAACCTTCTGAATCAGAAAAATCACCACCAGCTATTACTGAGGCGTCATTAGATTCTTTAACCGCAGTGATAAATGATGTTATTTTATTGAATGCTTTTTGGTCAATTACGGCATTTATAAAATTGCTAAAGTCTTCGGTAGTTCCCATTTTGAGCGAATTGGTAGTGTCTATCAATTTAGGCTTAAGTTCGGTCCACATACTTTGTGGCACATAGGCTCTTGAAGCTGCTGAACATTTTTGTCCTTGAAATTCAAATGCACCACGTACCATAGCAGTATTTACAGCATCTACATCTGCACTTTTGTGCACCATGATAAAGTCTTTTCCGCCTGTTTCGCCCACTATTCTAGGGTAACTTCTGTATTTTTCGATATTGTTACCTATGGTTTTCCATATCTGTCTAAATACTCCAGTACTGCCTGTAAAGTGAATGCCTGCAAAATCTCTGTGGTTAAAAATTACGTCACCGGTAGTAGGACCATCTACATAAATTAGATTGATAACTCCGTCAGGCAGGCCTGCTTCTTTGTACAAATCCATAATCACTTGAGCGCTATAGATTTGTGTTTCAGAAGGCTTCCATACCACGGTATTGCCCATCATGGCAGGTGCTGCGCATAAGTTTGCGGCTATACTCGTAAAATTAAATGGTGATAAAGCAAATACAAATCCTTCTAACGGTCGATATTCCAATTGGTTCCAAACTCCAGGAGAGTTTTCCGGTGGCTGTTGTGCATAGATTTCGCTCATGTATTGAACATTAAATCTAAAAAAATCGATCATTTCACATGAGGCATCTATTTCTGCTTGCATCGCATTTTTAGATTGAGCTAGCATAGTTGCTGCATTCATTCTGTCACGGAAAGGACCCGCTAGTAACTCCGCTGCTTTAAGAAATATTGCAGCTCGGCTTTCCCAAGGCATATTAGCCCAAGACTCTTTTGCAGCAAGTGCTGCGTTTATTGCATCATTTATGTGTTGTGCATTTCCTTTATTATAGGTTCCCAAAACATAATTTTTTTCATGCGGCGGATGCATTTCTATCTTTTCATTGGTAAAAATTTTTTGTCCACCTATGTACATAGGTATATCAGTAGTTTTACTCTTTAACTCTTGTAATTTACTTTTTAGGTTAAGCGTTTCGTTACTTCCTGGAGCATAAGCTCTTACAGGTTCATTGATTAATTTGGGTATTTTTACTATTCCGTTCATTCTTCTAATAAATTTTGTTCTACGTCGTTAAAAAATTTCCAATTGCCAAAATTGGGCATTGGGGCGTACAAATTTAATTTTTCTTTTGTCACAGGATGGTTGAAACTAAGTCCCAATGCATGTAGATATATGCTCTTATCTGCAGTAGGTTTTGTTTGTCCATACTTAACATCGCCAATTATTCCTGTAAAAGTTCTGGCTAACTGAACTCTAATTTGATGCGGTCTTCCTGTAATTGGATTTACCTTCACCAAGAAACAGTGGTTAGCGGTATTTATAAATTGATAATGAAGAACTGCTTTTTTACTGCCTTCTCGTTCTTCATCGTATAGTTTAGTTTTATTTTGTTTTGGATCCTTCTTTAACCAATGTGTTAGGGTTCCCGCCATTGGTTGAGGTTTATTGCGGATAAGCGCAGCGTAGGTCTTATTGATGGTTCGTTCTTTGAATTGTTCATTCATACGCACCAATGCTTTACTCGTCCTTGCAAAAAGCACAATGCCTGTCACATTGGTATCGAGTCTATGAATACAGCCTAAAAAAACGGCTCCAGGTTTGTCGTATTTTACCCGTACGTATTCTTTTACGTGTTCTTCTAGAGACGGAAGACCGTGCTCATTATCTTGCACTACCAATCCTGCCGGCTTATTTACAGCAATTAGATGGTTGTCTTCGTATAATACCTCTATGTTCATATAAGAAGCGCAAAGGTAAGGTTTAGTTTTAGGTTAGTAAGAATACTAAACTAATTGATTTGGCTGTCAATCTAAATGGACCGCTTCAAAATGCTCAAAATAAATTAAAGGGATCAATTATTTAAACAACTCAGCCCGGCCAAATTCTTTACAAATGGGACATGTAAAGGCATTATGGCCACGTGCAGGGCAATATTTTCTGCCAAAAAAAATAATCTGTAAATGGATTTTGTTCCAAGATTCTCTTGGGAAAAGGGCTTTGAGATCTTTTTCTGTTTTTTCTACATTCTTACCCGTACTGAGTTTCCATCGGTAGGCTAATCTATGAATATGCGTGTCTACTGGAAAAGCGGGGATACCAAATGCTTGACTCATAACTACACTGGCTGTTTTATGGCCTACGGCAGGCAATGATTCTAATGCGTCAAAATCCTGAGGTACTTCACCATTATATTTTTCGATTAAAATATGGCTAAGCCCATGTATTCCTTTGCTCTTCATAGGAGATAAACCGCAAGGTCGTATAATGTCTTGAATCTCCTCAATAGTCATTTTAATCATATCAAAAGGATTGTCGGCTTTGGCAAATAGGAGTGGAGTTATCTTGTTTACGCGTTCATCTGTACATTGTGCGGAGAGTAGTACCGCAATCAAAAGTGTATACGGATCTTTATGATCCAATGGTATTGGCACTTCTGAAAATTCAAAATCCAATATTGATTTTATCTTGGCGGCTGTTTCTAGTTTGGTCATAGTAATAATGATTCAAAGGTGCTACCTATCAATGACGGGTTTTCTGATTCGAGTACTCTTCCTTTTCTAATTTTAAATAGGTTACCCGCATCGTCTGTAAATTCAAACTGAGGGGTATGCCCAAAATTCCAGTCCCAAGTTATATATTTTTCTGTAATGAGGGCAGAGACATTTGTCATAGTAAAAGGGTCAATGAATTCTATTTGATCTACGACAAGAATGGTCTGTAGTTGGTTTATGAGTGTATTAAGAAATAATGAAGTTTCTCCGTGGTCAATAACCTCTCTCATATTCATAACAGGACTGCGCACACTATCCACCGCATGGGTTTTTATCTTATAGTTTTTTTGAGGACGAATGCTGCCATTTAATCGTATAATATCACTGTCATAAAGCAAAGTGCCGTGATGTAAGATTCGACCTAGTTTACTGTTTACGTGTTCGGCATTGCCAGAAACCTTGTGCTCTTTTACGAAAATATCGTTACGGGGAGAGATGACATTGCTAATCCCAAGTTTTTCTAATGCTGCACTTATGGGTACTATATGTTCTCTAAAATTGACGAAGTCCTGGTTTTTATTGCGGATAAAGCTAAAGTTAATATTTCCTAAATCATGATATACGGTACCCCCGCCACTTAGCCGTCGGGCTACGGTATGTTTTTTTTCGTTTCGTAACGTTAAATCTACCTCTTTCCAAGGATTTTGATGCTTCCCAATAACCACACATGGACTATTGATGTAAAAAAGTAAGATATCATCATTGGATTGGGTGACTAAATACTCTTCAAGTGCCAAGTTAGCATAAACATCATGACTTGTAGAGATATGAATTTTAACTTTTTTCAAAATATGACACAAAGAAAATCGCTTCCTTAAGAATATGGTTTAAATATGTGAAAAAGTATGGCTTGGGAAAAATACAATGGAGTTATATTTTTCTTTGTAATTGTATTTGATGAGTCTCAACTTAACTATTTTTCCTTTAGTATAGTGCTTCAATTTTCTTCAGATGGACTTTGAGGCAATTCTAAAAAAGAAGCTGATGCCAGATCATTTCCAGAAATCCCTTTTATGCTTCCAAACATGGAAGATATGTTTAATGCAACAACTTCTATTTGTTTTTCACGGGTTTTCCATATACGTGTCATGGCACGCTTCTCTACGTTTAAATCATTTTCCATGTTGGTATACACTTCCAATATACGTTGTATGGTCTGGATAAACTCATTGCCATTCAAGTAAGTATAAAGCATTTCCATCTTACCACCTTTATTTTCTTCTGAAGAACGAACGGAGTATGTTTTGAGTAACATCTCACGTAGTACTAAAGACAGGCTTTTAACCTCATGAAAACCGCAAATCCATACACCATCTTTTTGTCCAAATCTATCCATATCGCTAGGGTAGGTCTCAGTTACCAATACCGCTAAGTCTGCTTTTGCATTCACTTGATCCTGCTTTAGTTTGTCTATCCAATCCCCTGCGAAATTTTTGGTGCGTTTGCTTTCATAGATGATGGTTCCACACGTTTGTTGTTGTTGGTTAATTACGGTTTGCAGGCAGTCAGCGCCGCGTATTCCTTTACCTACTTCCGAAATTTGATCAAATGGATAGGTTGTTCGCAAAAGTTCTTCGAGGGCAAGCTCTTGTATTTCACCTTGAAGTTGCATGCTTCCTTGCTCTGCTTTTCGCTTCATTTCGTCTATTAGTTTTTTCTGATCTTCGAGCTGTTTTTGAAATTCCTTTTCTCGGAGCATGTTAGCTTCTCGCTCTTTAGCTCTGCCTTTTTCTTCCATTTCACTCTGCTGTTCGAGCATTTTTTTGGCTATTTCAAGTTGCAGTTCTTCTGCTTTTTCTTTGAGGTCATTTTCTCGCTTTAGCAGGCTAATTTCGGCGGCTCTTAGCTCCCTGTTTTCGGCTTTCTTTTTTTCGTTTTCGTCTGCCAGCGCCTTTAGCTGCTGTTCAAAAGACTCTTGTGTTTGTTTTTGGATAGACTCCTTTTCTTTTTCTATTTGCTTGGCAAGTTTATCTTTGAAAAGTTCGTTTTCGTTTTCTTTTTTCTTTTCAAATGCTTCCTTGTCGAGCTCTAATTTTTCCCTTTTACTATGGAATATAGCTGACTGCTCTGCTAGCTTTTGTTCATATTCTGCTTTAAAATGTTCTTGTAATTTCCCACTTAGGGCTTCTTCTACATCAAACTGATGAGCACAATTAGGGCATTTTATTTTATCCATCATCTACTTTTCAAAGGTACAGAAAGGAAAGAATAAAGGAAGGAAAGAATACGATGAATATTTGTAACTAGGTAAAATTGCACGATAAACCTCTTAGATTACTTCTCAGCCGCGTATTTCTGTGTAAAATTTTGTGGTCCTTTTGTAGTTAGAATAAATTATAGCGATGTGGTGTAGGTTTGAGAACAAAAGCTAGGTTTTACATTTCACCATTCCATTCTAGGTAAAATTGTTCTAAGTACTGTTCCATAAATACGTGTCTTTGTATGGCCAGTTGCTTACCTGTTTCTGTATTCATAAGATCCTTTAGCAACAATAGCTTCTCGTAAAAATGATTGATACTGGGGGCATCACTTTTTTTATACTCCTCTTTGGTCATGGTTAGATTGGGAGGTATGTTGGGATTAAATATCTCGCGATTTTTAAAGCCTCCATAATTAAACGTGCGGGCGATTCCGATGGCTCCTAGCGCATCTAATCTGTCGGCATCTTGCACCACATTGAGCTCTGGAGAAGTAAATGTTTGGGCTTCTTTACCTCCTTTAAAAGAGATATGTTTTATGATTTGGACAACGTGTTGAATGGTCTCTTCGTCAACATTGATCTCTCGCATAAACACTGCAGCTATTTGCGGTCCTAGTTCTTCATCGCCGTCATGAAACTTAGCATCTGCGATATCATGAAGCAAAGCGCCCAGTTCTATCACAAGCAGGTTCACATTTTCTGTTTCGGCTATTTTTTTGGCAGATTTCCATACTCTTTCTATGTGCCACCAGTCGTGTCCGCCCTCAGCATTAGCCAGTTGTTGTTTAACGTAGGTTATGGTTTTTTCAATGGGCATGAGGATAGCCAGTTGTTTTTAATCCGCTTTGTTTCTGTGCAATTATTGCTTCATAAATTCTTCTACCTTTTCAACCATATGCGTACTTCCCATAAACACAGGATTACGTTGATGAATTTCGGTAGGTTGAATTTCTAAAATACGAACGTGGCCAGTAGTTGCTTTACCGCCTGCTTGCTCAGTAATAAATGCCATAGGATTGCTTTCAAACATTAAGCGAAGTTTACCGTTAGGCGCATCCGTCGTTGAAGGATACATAAATATGCCTCCTTTAAGCATGTTCCTATGAAAATCAGCCACCATACTCCCAATGTATCTAGCACTATAAGTTTCTTTCGTCGTTGAGTTACGGCAATAATCAACGTAGTGTTGAACTCCTGGCTCCATTCTGTCATAAATCCCATCATTGATAGAATAAATAGTACCATCTTTAGGAATTTTAATGTCTGGATGACTTAAACAAAAATCACCTATTGAAGCATCTAATGTAAATGCATTCACGCCATTTCCTGTGGTAAAAACCATCATAGTGCTGCTGCCATATATGATATACCCAGCGGCCACCTGATTAATACCTTTTTGCAGTACATCATCCATAGTAACGGGTCCGCCTACAGGGCTTATTCGTTTGTACACAGAGAAAATAGTGCCTATACTCGCATTTACATCTATGTTACTGCTGCCGTCCAGTGGATCCATAGCTATGATATACTTGCTATTTACATTTAAGGTTGTTTCTATATGATGAATATCTTCTTCTTCTTCCGAAATAATCGCGCAGCAATCACCTCCTAATGTTAAAGAAGATTTGAATTCTTCATTTGCTAACATGTCGAGTTTTTTAACCTCCTCACCCTGAACATTAACAGTTCCAAAGGCTCCAAGAATATCTACCAATCCTGCCTTTCGCACGTCTCGGTTTACAATTTTAGCAGCAAATTTGATGTCTCTAAAAATTTTAGAAAGGTCACCAGTGGCTTCCTTATGTTTGCTTTGCTGGTCAGCAATAAACTGACTTAGACTTATTACTTGATTTAATCTCATAAAAACGTTTACTAGTGCTAATTTTGCAACAAATTTAGTCTTTAATGAGAGTATTCAAGTTTGGCGGAGCAAGTGTTAAATCTGCATCTGCGGTAAAGAATGTAGCGGAGGTATTACGTACCCAAAGTGACGGTCCACTTTTAGTTGTAATTTCAGCTATGGCCAAGATTACCAATAAGTTAGAATCGTTGGTCGATGCCTATTATTATAATAAAGAGGAGAAAAGAGTGCTATATAAAGAGATTCTAAATTTCCATGCCGAAATTATCCAAGATCTTCAAATAGCCGAGAATGAATATTACGAAGTTGAGAATCTTTTGATAGAATTAGAGTGTATTATTGAGAAGAAAAGGGATGAATCTTCGCATTATGATACTGAATATGATAGAATAGTTCCTTTTGGCGAATTAATTTCTACGAAGATTGTGAGTACCTACTTAAATAAAATAGGGTATAAAAACAGGTGGATAGACGCACGTAACTTTGTGATTACTACTAATAAAAATAGAGCTGCTAATGTACTTTGGGAAGAAAGTGTTCCATTAATTAACTCTTCTTTGAAACCATTGCTGGCTCGACAAACAATTGTTACACAAGGTTTTATTGGGCGAGGTTTAAATCATAAAAATACCACATTAGGTAGAGAAGGTTCTGATTACACCGCAGCTATTTTTGCTTATGCTTTAGATGCGGAATCGGTTACCATTTGGAAAGACGTAGAAGGGGTAATGAATGCAGATCCACGGAAGTTTGAAAATGCGGTACTTATTGATAAACTTTCCTATAACGAGGCAATAGAACTCGCTTATTACGGAGCTTCTGTTATACATCCCAAAACCATTCAGCCACTTAAAAATAAAAAAATACCACTTTATGTGAAGTCGTTTTTAGATCCAAGTAAACCAGGTACCGTGGTAATGGAAAATGACAATTTTGCATTAAATGATATACAATGTTATATCGTAAAAGAATATCAATCGATGGTAACTATAGCAACTAAGGATTTTTCATTCATTGTCGAAGATAATTTAGAGCTTATTTTTAGTGCGCTCAACAAAGCAGGAATACAGCTCAACATGATGCAGAACTCTGCAATCAGTTTTATTGGCTGTTATAATGAAGATACCCTAAAAACAGAAGAGTTGTTTGCCCTACTGGCGGATAAATTTGAGGTGAGCCTTGCGAAAGATAATACGTTACTTACCGTGTTTAATTATAATGATGGTAAGTCTGAGCTTGATTTGATTATTGGCTTAAGAAGAATACGATTAGAGCAAAAGTCTAATTCTGCGCTGCAATTGTTGCTAAACTAGTTCGTTTTGATGATTATTTCGATATCATCTTCATAAGTTACATTACGTTCTAATCCATTCGAGCTAATTTTAAACTTACCGTTCTTTTTGCCATTAATATAGTTTCCTTCTGCCCATTGCAGTTCATCGTTGCTTACTTGCTTGCAAAGACCGTGTGGTTTACCATTTTTAAAACTACCTGTTACAGTTCCCTCAGGAATGGTTAGCGTTCCTTTTCCATTAAAGGCGTTGTTTTTCATATCACCTATATACAAGTAACTTTCACCTTGGTAATATTTTCCTTGGCCGTCCATATTGTCTTGAATCCACTGTCCTTCATAGGCATTTTTATTGCCATATACTATCTTACCTTGGAAGTGTCTTTTACTCATTACATGAGTTCCACTATAGGTGTATTTTTCGTTTTTGGATTTATAAATTCCTTCACCCCAAAAGAAACCAAGTTTAAATTCTCCCTCATACTGATTGCCAATGGAATCAATATACTGGCCTTTGCCATGAGGTAATCCATAAGACCATTCTCCTTTATACATGGCAGCAGCCTTGCCCCAGCGCATGGTGCCTACACCGTCTATCACGTTGCCATCTGTCGGGTTACCATTCGGCAATAGTCGTAAACCTGTTCCTGCTATTAAGTCGTCTAATTTTTGTCGTAATAGTGGTAATGTGGCAGTGCATATAATGTGATACAGTCTCCCGCTTTCAAAGTAAAATAGAATTTGATAGTTGTTCATTGGAAGTAATCCAATAAAGTCATTGGTCGGGTCAAATTCCAAAAGACCAGTCTTCTTTTGGACTTGGTCTAAGTTCATACCCCAGGTTACGCCTTTGGGTAATTCTAGGGTGTATTTTTGAAAGGAATATCCTGAATCATAAAGTTTTACACTAAACAAGCTAATATCAGAGTTGTATTCCATTGAAATACCGTCTTTGAAGTAGTCTTGTTTGTAGGTTTGTTGAAATGGTAGAAATGATTCCGTTGGGGTTTTATACTCGAACTGCAAAATGAGTTTGGTCAATTCGGGAGAGTTATAAGGCAGCCCTAGTAAAAAATCTGGAGATTGAGCATTTAGGGTTAAGGTTACAAGACTCACTGCTATCCATAACCAACTTCTGCTTCTAATTTTTCTAATCATTCTTCTTATTCAAAACAAAAATAGCTTTTATACCTTGTACATCTTTAGGATTTACCACTAAGTCTCGTTATTTTTAGATAGCAAGATGAACAAGAATGAAAGAAGGTTGCCTCATACAAGGCACTATTCTTTACACATTAATATTAGATTTGCACTTGAAAAAATGACGAAGCACAAAGTAACTTTTAGGTTTGAAACAGAACCAAACAGGGTAGTGACTGTAGAAGCACGACCCGGTGATACCATACTAGATGCCGCTCATGATCACGATATTCATCTTAATCATAACTGTGGTGCAGTATGTGCATGCAGTACATGTCAAGTGTATATAGAGCAAGGAATGGATTCACTTCCTGAAATTTCAGATAAAGAAGAAGATTTTATTGATAGAGCAATAAACCCTAGAATTAATTCCAGATTAGGATGTCAGTGTGTAATAACCGCTGATATTGAAGTAACTATTCCCGATCAAAGTACTATTATTGGTCATTAAAAAAAGAACATGAGTAACCAAAAATTTTTTGAACCACCCATAAATTGGTCAGATTACGAAGACATAGCATTAGCCTTATATGAAAAATTTGGCGATGATTTTACAGAGACCAGGATATATAGAATACGATTTACAGAGCTACTAGACTGGGTATTAGCGTTGGATAATTTTGAAGGGAAACGTGAAGATAGTAACGAAGGACATTTGGAAATGATTCAAAGCAGCTGGGTGTACGAATGGCGAGATAATCAGTAAAAAGAACTATAATGATTCTAGATAAACTGTCTGATATTAACACTTTTATCTTTGATGTAGACGGAGTACTTACTCCGGGTAGTGTTATAGCTACCGATAATGGTGAGATGCAACGCACATTTAACATTAAGGATGGATTTGCGCTGCAATACGTTGTAAAACAAGGTTATAATGTAATTATTATAAGTGGCGGTAATTCTGACGGTGTTAGAGATCGGTTACTCAATTTAGGCATTAAAGAAGTGCATACAGGCGTATCTGATAAACGTGGTTTGTTAACCGAACTGCAAATTAGATTAAAGATTGACTTAGACAAAACATTGTATATGGGAGACGATTATCCTGACTTATCTGTGATGCGAATGTGTGGCGTAAAAGTGGCGCCGTCAGATGCCGCATGGGAGGTGCAAGAAATGGCAGATATAGTTACCAAACATGCAGGTGGGCAGGGTGCAGCTAGAGACATTATTCAAAAAGTGCTAACGATGCAAGATAAGTGGGAGAGTAGTGAGCATTCTGTATGGTAATAAATACATGATTCTTTGCTATGTTAGAGTACATTTAGCCCAGGAATGGTACATTTGAAGAGATGAATACCATAATTCGCAAGCTAATAAATCGTAAATATCCACTTACTATAGGCGTGTTTGTCGGTTGGATGCTATTGTTTGATGGCAACAGTGCTATGTTTATATATAAGCAGTATCATGAGCTTAAAGATCTGCGTATGCAAGAGCAGTTTCTAAAAGAGGAAATTACGAATATGGAAGAGCAAAAAATAAATTTATTCTCAACCAATGACCGATTGGAAAAATATGCGCGGGAGCATTATTTCTTTAAGAAAGATGATGAAGATGTATATGTGATTGTCCCACAAGATTAGAATTCTTGTTTAGCAATAATTTCAGAAAGTAACTGGTGTATGTTTTCATTAGCTGCGATTATGGATGTTCCAAAAACAAAGTCATCTTCTCCGCTAAAGTCCGTAACCACTCCTCCTGCTTGCTGCACAATATAAGCGCCACCCGCCACATCCCAAGGTTGTAGGTTAAGTTCAAAAAAACCATCAAATCTTCCGGCAGCAGTATAAACGAGGTCTATAGCTGCACTTCCCATTCTTCTTAAACCTTGAGTAGATTGCATGAGTGTTTTGAGTACTTCAATGTAGCCATTTAAGCCTTTGAAGTTATAATACGGAAAACCTGTGGCCATTAAGCTTTCAGATAGATGGGATCGTTGAGCTACTCTTATAGGTGTGCCATTTAAAAAAGCGCCACTGCTATCCGCGTGAAAAAGTTCTTTTTCTGCTGGCACATATACGGCCCCATACACAGGTTTTGCATTGGCATACAATGCGATGGAGATACAAAATTTAGAATGGCCGAACAAGAAATTAGTGGTGCCATCTATGGGGTCTATAATCCAGTATAAATCTTTATTTTGCAGCGTGCTGGTGCCTTCTTCGCCTAAAAATCCAGCAGAAGGAGTTAGTTCAAGCAGTCCTTTCACAAGACGCTTTTCACTTTCAATATCTACATAGCTCACCAGTTGGTTTTGACTCTTTTCGATAACTTTAATTTCACTCAACTTTGATTGTTCGGTAAGTTGAAATTCACCTATTTCGAAAAGGAGTTGTGATATGTGTTGATGCATGATTTGGATGTATTTTTTATAATGGTAAGGATTTTATGCGAAGTATTACTACCGCCTGAACAAAAGTGCCATTTTGGTTTTTATATTTTAGCTTTATATAATCATTTTTTCTAGAAAGTTGATTTTTCTGGCATTGGTTCACCAACTTCCTAACTATAAATGAATTCCAAAGGAGCTTTTAGGTAGATTTTGAATGAGAACCTCTAAACCAATGCCAGTAGAACCTACTTTTATTTTATAATAAGTCTGGCCTTGATTAACCCATTCATTCCCGTATTGACCAATAGTAACCGAAGAAATAAAAAAAACCATCATGAATGGCAGATAAATCTTGGTAAATGAATTGTTCATAGAGATTATACTTGAAACACAAATTTATTGATTTATTTAACTTTAGACCTCACCAGAAGTAAATTCAGCGCAAAGACATTACTAGGGTGAATTTTTTTCCTATGATGCAAAACACTAATTTCGCTATAGATATTTATGAAAAAAGTAGTTTCTAATGCCTCTGAAGCGGTACGAGATATTCAAGACGGAATGACCCTAATGCTCGGTGGTTTTGGGCTATGTGGAATCCCTGAAAACTGTATCACTGCTTTGGTTAATCTTGGGGTTAAAAATTTAACATGTATTAGCAATAATGCAGGGGTTGATGATTTTGGAATTGGATTGATGCTCAAAGGTCGTCAGGTTAAAAAGATGATCAGTTCATACGTAGGCGAAAATGCGGAATTTGAAAGACAATTACTCAATGGGGAACTTGAGGTAGAATTACTTCCACAAGGTACTCTAGCGGAACGATGCCGAGCTTCTGGAGCAGGAATTCCTGCATTTTTTACACCTGCGGGTTATGGGACAGAGGTTGCAGATGGCAAGGAAACTAGGGAGTTTGATGGGAAGCAGTACATCATGGAAAAAGCATTTAATAGTGACTATGCCATTGTAAAAGCATGGAAAGGAGATACTGATGGCAATCTTATATTTAAAGCAACCGCAAGAAACTTTAATCCTATGATGGCAATGGCTGGAAAGATTACGATTGCCGAAGTAGAAGAGCTTGTGCCTGCAGGGGAACTAGATCCTAATTTTATTCATACTCCAGGTATTTTTGTCAATAAAATATTTCAAGGTGTGGATTATGAAAAAAGAATTGAACAGAGAACAATAAGATAATGCTCACAAAACAACAAATAGCCCAAAGAATAGCCCGTGAATTACAAGACGGATTTTATGTAAATCTAGGAATAGGAATCCCAACCCTCGTTGCTAATTATGTGCCAGAAGAAATTAATGTTACCCTACAGTCTGAAAATGGATTGCTTGGCATGGGACCATTTCCGACGGAAGAAGAAATAGATGCGGATCTTATCAACGCTGGAAAGCAAACCGTAACTACATTGCCTGGCTCTGCATTTTTTGATAGCGCTACAAGCTTTGCTATGATTCGAAGTGGGAGAGTAGATCTTACTGTATTGGGGGCGATGGAAGTGAACGATAACGGAGACATTGCTAATTGGAAAATACCTGGGAAAATGGTGAAAGGTATGGGAGGAGCTATGGATCTGGTAGCATCTGCCAAAAATATCATTGTGGCTATGCAACACACCAATAGAGATGGTGAGAGCAAACTGCTAAAAAAATTAACCCTACCTGTAACAGGACTTGGTTGCGTCAAAAAAGTAGTAACAGACCTTTGTGTAATGGAAGTAACGGAGCGCGGTTTTGAACTAAAAGAACTTGCTCCTGGGGTTACTATTGAGCAGGTTAAAACAGCTACAGAAGGCAGACTTATTATAGAAGGAGAAATACCTGAAATACAATTTTGAACCGAATAAAGGCGATCAAATATCCAAAAATGCATAGGCTAGTTTGATGGTAGCATAATCTATTTTATCACCTAGTGCTCGAAAAATAATGCTACTTTTTAATCTGCCATCGCCACTATAATCATCTTCTTTGGCTTTGTTCTCTGCTTTTTTATATACTTCGTTTATGCGATCCATTAATACACTGTCTGGTCTGTAATCACTTATATTTACATCAGGATATTTATCAGCTATGGTCAGAATGTGTCCTTGTATGGTACTATAGGTCATACCACGTTCTTCGCTTATTTCTTTTAAGCTCATGCCTTGTTCAATATATTGAATGGTAACTTGGTACGTACTAATTTGTTTTTCTTTCGCTTCTTTTTTTGTGTTGTGTTTTTTTAACTCCTTTTCATCTGTGGTACCACCACTTACATAGATATGACTTTCCCAGTTTTTACTAAAATCTTCTTCTGGAATTTGGTCTATCTCTCCGCTTAATTCTTGAAAACGCTGATCTGCTTTATAGGCTAGCGGATCTACTTCTATAGCCATTCTGTTGATGCCAAGTAATCTTAAACCATCAAGCTCTTTTAGTCGAGAGAGTGCTACATATCCTTGACCTGGTTCAAAGGCTTTAGAAAGGTCAATTTCTGCAGCTTCAAGTGTCATACCTTGACTTTTGTGCACGGTAATAGCCCAAGCAAGACGAAGAGGTACTTGTTCAAAACTAACCATTGGTGTACCTTTCTCATTGTTAATTGACCATGTTTCTGGAGTGGCCAATATCTTACGCTTATCCATGAGTTGAACCAATGGGTAAGGACCTTTTTCATCTGGATCATTTTTGAAGTCTACTACTAAACCGATTGTTCCGTTCATAATGCCACGTTCGTGATCATTTTTAAGAAACATAACCTTGCATCCTTTCTTTATAACTAGTTTTTCTTGAACGATGAGTGATTTCACGAATGCCTCCATCATTTTTGGATTACCAGATTTTTTAGCAAAAAACACCTCTTCATCTGTTTCCAATCCTTTCAATTCTTGCTCGTTCATAGCATCTACATCAGCATTATGAGAATACAGTTTGGTCGGTTCTATGGTGTGTTCATTAAATCGTGTTTCTTGGAGTAATTGCACCGCACTTTCATCCACATCATTACTCCGTATTTGGTTAAGTATAGTGTTTAGCTCGTTCTTGGTCTGCCTATATTGCTCAGTAAGATAGCATACTACTGGAGCTGCTTCTACCCAAGCTTTACTCATGAAAGCAAATTTATCTTTACTGGGTTCTTGGTCGCGGCTTACTGGAGGAAGTTGAAAAAAATCTCCTGCAAACACAACTTGCATTCCTCCAAAAGGCTTAGCTGAGTTTCTGATGTATTTGAGTACTTGATTGATCATATCTAACTGATTTCTGTGCAGCATAGATATTTCATCAATGATTAGAATATTGGTGGTCCGCTGGTTCTTGGTTAAATATACTTTAGTTGCTAAGGACTTTAAATTTTCGTGTGTTAAGTTATCTTTTATGCCAATCCCGCTCCACGAATGTATGGTAGTTCCATTCATATGGGTCGCGGCAATTCCTGTACTCGCAGTTACGGCAACAGGCACCTTATGTGCCTTTAGGTAGGAAATAAATTGATTTAGCGTATAGGTTTTTCCGGTGCCAGCACTGCCCGTAAGGAAAACATTTTTACCGGATTTTAATATAGCTAAGGCTTTTTCTTGAAACACGTTTTATAGTCTTGAGTTTAGCGTTATACAGTTAAGATGATATTTTTTTTATCATCACGATTTTGGTAAAAATACTCAAAACTAATTTACCCATCAAAATTCCAAAAAACATACCAGCCAAAACATCACCCGGATAATGTTTCGCCACGTATACTTGAGCAAAGCAAATAAGAGCTGCCCATACGTAAAATATCCAATTTAACCAGATTTTAGTGCTTATACGTTTAAAAAACCAAGTAAATATTACGGCCATCCCAAAATGATTCGTGGCATGTGAAGATATAAACCCGTACTGTCCTCCGCAGTTTACCAAATGCCGGATATGAGTTGTCAATGTTGGTTCGTGGCAAGGTCTTAATCGTTCAAATAAAGGCTTCATAATACTTGCAGAAAATTGATCGCACAGTAGCACAACAAAACCAGTTGCTAGCAGCACATAAAAACCTTCTAGTTTGTATTTTTTAACGGCCATATATCCAAAAAATAAATAAAGAGGAATCCATGTTAACGGTTCACGTAGTAAAGGAAATACTACATCAAAGAGATCATTTGCCATATCTTGATGTATGGCAATAAATATTTTTCTATCTAATGATCCTAGGGTTTCAATCATTTTTTAAGTACCAATATAAGTCTTTTTGATTTTTCAGAATCAAAAGGGCTTAAGGCGTAGTCACCAAAGCTGTCCTGTACCGTAAAACCCGTTTCGGTCATCATTTCCATGATTTTAGTATATCGGAGTGCTGATACTTTTTCAGTGTAATGATAGGGTATACGTTTATCTAAAAATATGATGTCTTTGGTTATTTTACCATTGATTAAGTCTCTACGTATTTCAAAATCAATATGTCCCTTTGTAACGGTTTCATAGGCCACTAAATGAGCCAAAACATGATCAACGTTCATGAAATCAAAAACAAAAATTCCGTTTTCATTGAGCCCTTTGTATATGTTTTTTAACGTGTTTAAGTGCTCAGTTTCTGTGTCAAAATATCCAAAACTGGTAAATAAATTAAGTATAAAATCATATTTACGCGGAAAGGCTAGACGCATGTCCTGCACGTAAAATTGCAGTCGTTTATTCTCGAATTGTTTTGCATATTTGATACTATTTGCACTGTAATCAGATCCCTCTACATCAAAGCCTAATTTGTTAAGATGCACGCTGTGTCTGCCTTTACCACAAGCTAAGTCAAGAATTAAATCATCTGTATTTGGTTTTAAGTGCGTGGCAAGTTTCTCTACAAAATTCTCGGCTTCCGTAAAATCTCTGTCTTTATAAAGCAAGTGATAATAATCACTGTCAAACCACGTTCCAAACCATTCACTCATTATTGAGCAAAAGTAGTCCCATTACACTGAAGTAAACTAAAAAAAGGAAACAATATAGCAGATTTGAATAATGATCATTGTCGATTAAAACAATCTAAATATCAAGTAGTCTTGATGCATTTTTAATTTTTTAATAAATTGTGTAACTTTCCAAATAAAGAGTCGTATAACCTATACTAACCCCAAATGACCACCCAGGATTACAATACATGTGTGAAGCAATATTCGGATGGGATATTTCGCTTTATCGTGAAAAATTTAAGGGATGAGTTTGAGGCAGAAAATATCGTTCAAAATACATTTGAGAAATTATGGGTTCGCATAGATCAAGTGGAAATGAAAACAGCAAAAGCATACCTCTTTAAAATTGCGTACAATAATATGATAGATGTGATACGAAAGAATAAAAATCATACGGATTTAACAAGTGCCGTGCATGTAGCATCTGATAATTATGAATACAATAATTTAATTGAATACGTAAGCTTGGCGGTAAATGAATTACCCGCTAAACAAAAAAGTGTATTGACCTTAAGAGATTATGAAGGCCATGATTATAAGCGTATCGGAGACATAACGGGTATGAGCGAAAGTCAAGTGAAGATTAATATATTTAGAGCCCGCAAATACATTAAAGCATACATCAATAAACTAGAATTGATGACATTATAAAAAGAGTAGGATGATATTAGATAAAGATAATTATGAACTAATCATGTTTGATCTGCTGGAGGGGAATCTTTCTGAAGCAGAGGAGCTATTAGTGATGGATCAAATAGAAGGTGACGAGT
>ERZ888423.1250-NODE-1250-length-22667-cov-8.380152_pt1 | contig 22667 bp, 23 predicted proteins | sample MGYA00520523_ERZ888423 | MGnify/ENA primary metagenome ERZ888423 (study PRJEB32303, sample SAMEA104408611) | aquatic metagenome | biome: Brackish water; feature: Pelagic; material: water | place: Baltic Sea | collected 2014-06-08T10:24:00 | depth 30,27 m ...
ATTGCTGCTTTATTAGTGGCTTTTCTTTTGGCCACCACTTTTTTAGGAGCAGCAGCCTTCTTAGGAGCAGCAGCCTTCTTAGGAGCAGCAGCCTTCTTAGGAGTGGCAGCCTTCTTAGGAGCAGCCTTCTTTGCAGCGGCAGCCTTCTTAGGAGCAGCCTTCTTTGCCGCAGCCTTTTTAGGAGCAGCCTTCTTTGCAGCTGCTGCCTTCTTAGGAGCAGCTTTCTTTGCAGCAGCCTTTTTAGGAGCAGCAGTTTTCTTAGGACTAGCTGCTTTTTTAGGAGCAGCTTTTTTCTTAGAACGCACTACTTTTTTAAGAACTGCCTTTTTCTTGGGAGCTACTTTCTTTTTAGGAGCAGGCTTTATTACCACCGTTTTATTAGATGGAGCCTTGGTCTCAAGAGCTTTTACCGCTGCTGCTTTTCTTGGCCTACCTCTTCGTTTAGCTGGTGCAGTGCGTACTGCTGTTTTCGCAGTGGCTTTATTTTTACTTCCGGCAGGTCTTCCTCTTTTTCCGGTACTTTTTTTCTTAGGTGCGGCTTTTTTAGCTGAAGGAACTTTTCCAGAATATGTAGTTCCAATTTTTCCATCACTGAACCACTCAGAAAGTCCAATAAATTTTTCTCTACTTCCTTGAGAGAAGGTCATTAACTTCTTAGAACCGCGCAGTTTGAAAATGGTGTTTTGAACAGTGGCTTTCGTCTTCTTACGATCAGAACCAGGCCTTCCTGATTGTTTAAGGAGAGCTTCCGTCAATTGATCATAGGTGAAGGGTTTATCTTCACTTTTAAGAATGCTAAGGATCATCTTATCCCACTTACTCTTAGGACCAGGTTTGCTTTTTCTTTTTCTAGGTCTTCCTGCTGTTGCATTCGCTATGCGCGAGGTTTTAGCACGTGGTATAGCTCCAGAGCCAGTGGATGTAATTGCAATGGAGACACTAGAATCACCTAGTTGCTCAAGCACACTTTGAATGTGTTGCAAGCGAGTAAGTGTGGTTTGTAGTTCTCCCTGATAGAATGCCCTCATCTCTGCAAGAGATGCGGGGTCGAGTTTTACTGTTGCCATCTAAAAAATTATTGTTTTAAGGACTGTAAAATTAAAAATTAAAAATTAAGGACTTAGATATTTTATTGATTTGAATAATTGCAGTGTTAAATGGCACATCCAATACTCGAAACTTTATATTTATTTATGGGGAAAGTGACATCACTGCGAGAGTGAAAAGTATGTTGAAGCAGATTCAAAATGAGTAACATTGCGATTGAGTTAATCAGATACACCTAAGTTATTATGGATTTCAAGAATAAAAGAGCCGTGGTATGCGGGGCAAGTCAGGGTATAGGTAGAGCCACGGCATTTGCGCTAGCAGAGGCCGGTGCAGAAGTCATTTTGCTTTCTCGCAATGAAGATTCGCTGAAGACCTTATGTGATCAATTACCTGCTGACCATGGTCAAACCCATTCGTATATTTCAGTTGACTTCACTCATCCTGATAGGGCAGCAACTAAATTGAAAGAAAAATTAAATCCTTCACAGCCCATACATATCTTGATTAATAATGCCGGGGGACCACCTTCAGGGACTATTATGGATTCTAACCTAGGTGACTTTGCAGATGCGTTCACGGTTCATCTATTGACCAACCAAGCCATGGTGAAGACACTCGTACCAGGAATGAAAGAAGCGCGCTACGGGAGGATCATTAATGTTATTTCTACCTCTGTGAAACAACCTATTCCTAATCTAGGAGTGTCCAATACGATACGAGGTGCTGTGGCTAATTGGTCTAAAACATTGGCAGGAGAATTAGGACCATATGGAATCACCGTAAATAATGTGTTGCCAGGATTCACGAAAACAGGAAGGTTAGAAGAGATTATAGATAATAAGTCCACAGCTGCGGGTGTACCACCAGATCAGATGATGGAGCGCATGTATGCTGAGGTTCCTGCGAAACGATTTGCCGATCCAAGTGAGATTGCGGCCTGTATTAGATTCCTAGCTAGCGATGAAGCTGGGTATGTGAATGGGGTGAACTTACCTGTAGATGGCGGTCGCACTTCTTGCCTTTAATGCCTGCGCCCGATATTCTCCCTGAGTCGGTCTTCATACTTGAATGTATATCCTAGACTGAAGAGGACAGCGGTATTGTAGTTTTTAGGTTCCTTGGCTAATATGGTCAGCCCATCATTGACTTGGATATTATTGAAATTCCTGTTGTAGCGAACATTGAAGACAAATCCTTTTTCACTCTGAAAAGATAGACCAGCTATGGCTCCATAATCAATGCTCTTATATGGCGAAGGAGCTAGTGGGTCTGTGATATTCAATTGTTCAATAACATTATTGTCCACATCTCCATAGGCATCACCTTCAGAAATTTTAAACCCGAACTGAGGGCCTACATTGAGATGAATCAAGCGCGATAAACCTATTTTAACAGCGATTGGAATATGGAGATAACTCAACCTACGTTGAATCACTACGTCCACCATATTATTCGGATTTGAATTCTCATCTACGATGTAATTATTCTCAACGTTGAGAAGATCAGCCCTTCTCAGCATTTCAGATCCCATACGGGTATATTGAACCTCAGGCTGAATAATGAAAAGTTCGTTTACTCGAATGTCAAGATACGCTCCGGCATGATAGCCTGTAAGTGAGCTATAGGTGACAGCTGGGTAGACAAGAATATTATCGTTGTTGTATTCTACTAAGAACTCATCCCCGGCAAAATTGCTCAGTTGATAGCCTACCTTGATACCATAGCGCACATCAAACTGTGTACCTGATCTGCGATATCTCTTTTTATACTGGGCAGTCGCATCCAGACCCATGATTAACATGAGAACGAGAGACAACAAGACGATAGGGTTACACTTCATAAGTCATGGTTGATAGCTGTAAATATAATCAGCCAGAGACGCCATCCCATGCTATTGAACTTGAAGATATTACCTAGGGTGATGTTGACAATCCCAGAATGTTCAAGAATATGGGCTTGAACTCACATTCTTTGAAGTTGTATCGGGATAGTGAAAATCACAGTCACATTTTTTCCGTTGACTCTGGCGGCCTGCATGAACGGTATGCTATATCTACTTCATACGTCAGGGCTTTAGGAATATATTTAGAGTACAATATATTCCCAAGAGCTCCGTATTCAGCTATAATAAAGTGGACATAGAATAAGCATGGGAGCTCCTTGCATTCAAACGATGAAGAAATCTTCATGGTGTTTTTTTAAGTGCTCTGATATGGCTAATTCATTGTGTTTAAATCGTTGATCGAAATCGTGGATAGAAGCACAGCTATACATCAAGGGCAACTGACGTGCACTGAGTAACGAAAGTGTAATTGCTTCATTCGTTTTCAACTGATTCGTAGTTCCTTTCAGACTGGCCTTAGCCATAGTTTTTACTGGATTCAAAGCAAATTCTTTCTTCTCAATGGCTGTATATAATCTTTTATATCAAGATGCATCAGGACGCTTAAAATGAATTAAGTCAGTGAAGTTTTGGCCGTCTTCTGAAGTACCAACTGCTTGACTTCTTGTTCAATAATGATGGCCTGGAGGTCTGATTCATTAATCTTTATTTGGTCACCTATGCCAGTCATGGATTTGAGCATTTCACGCGGAGACCTCCATTCAAAAGCAGTTAAGGTCATGGACGCAGCTGCGATTATTCCTAAGAATAGGAGGGGTCTTCTTTTCTTCTTTACATCATACAGGCGGTTTTTTAGCTGAATCTTTCAGATGCTTCGGTTTTAAGGTAAATACACTTATCCAACGCTTCAGTTCAGCGCTATAACATATAAAGTGGGAGTTTTTCATTGCTGATCTAATGAATGGTCAAATCATGAAAGGAACTGCAAGTATGCGCTTTCAGATGCGTATATTGCCTCCTTAGAAACAAAAACAAAACATGATTCGATCTTTCCTCTTCCTGCTCCTTTTTATTTCCTCCACCATTCGTGTTTCTGCCCATGAAGGCATGTGGATTCCTGCGTTGCTCAACAGCCTCAATGCTGATGATATGAGCGCTTCAGGTCTCAGGTTAAGCGCTGAGGATATTTATAGTGTAAATAACTCATCGCTTAAGGATGCCATAGTCCATTTTGGAGGAGGCTGCACTGCTGAAGTAATTAGCAATAAAGGACTTATCCTGACGAACTATCACTGTGGGTATGGAGAGATTCAAAGCCATAGCAGCATCACCCAAGATTATCTTTCTCAAGGGTTTTGGGCTAAGAATAGGTCAGAAGAACTTATGAATCCTGGCCTTACAGCAACATTTATCGTGCGTATTGAAGACGTCACCCATCTAATGTCTAGTGGTATTTCAGAAGGAATGCAGGCCAATGAAAGGAATAAGGTCCTTTATGAAAACAGCAAGAGACTAGAAACTGAGTACAGTATAGAAGGACAAACTGCTTCAGTAAGGGCTTTTTTCTACGGCAATGAATATTACATGATTATCTCTCAGACGTATAAAGATGTCAGGCTAGTAGGAGCGCCACCTTCATCCATTGGGAAGTTCGGTGGAGATACCGATAACTGGGTATGGCCGAGGCACACAGGAGATTTTTCACTATTCAGAATCTACGCTGATGCAAACAATGAGCCAGCTGAACCCAACGCAGATAATGTTCCTTATGCACCTAAGAAGCACTTACAGATTAATCTTTCAGGAGGACAAGAAGGAGACTTTACCATGGTCTATGGATTTCCAGGACGCACGGAGCAATACTTGACTTCTGACGCTGTGGATCAAATAGTATCCGTGACTAACCCGCTCTTCATATACATGCGCGAGACTAGTCTTGGTATCATAGATGCGGCTATGGCTTCTGACGATGAGATTCGTATTAAGTATGCTGCCAAGCAGGCCAGTATTTCTAATGCATATAAGAAATGGATAGGTCAAAATTTTGGACTTAAATCCTATAAGGCCATTGATAAGAAAAAGGAATTTGAGAAAAATTTCAAGGCATGGACAATGGCTGATGTTGAACGTAGAAAAGTTTATGGAGGCTTGCTTGGAGACTTGAAAGAGGCTAACGATTTTGTGAACCCGTATTCATTGGCTAGAGGAATGTTTATTGACTATGTCTATTACGGACCTGAGATTATCCGCTTTGCGAATAGGTTTGATGAATTGGCCGAGGATTATGAGAAATTGAAAGAGGAAGGTCAATTGGCCGAAGTTATTGAGGACCTTAAAAAACGGATTGAATCGCATTTCAAGGACTATGACCTTGACACAGATAAAGCTGTGTTCAACGCATTGACAGAAATTTATTTAGAAGAACTTCCTTTAAACCTTCAACCTGATTTCTTCAAGACTAAATACACATCCAAGTATAGGTCTAGCATTACCTATTTGTCTGACAAGATGTTTGGAGTTTCCATTTTTAGCACAGAGAAGAAGGCTCTGGCCTTTATTGATGGGTTTAATGAAAGGAGCATCAATGCACTCGACAAAGACCCAGCATGGCTTATGATGAAAAGCATTTATAGGAATTACAGGAGTGACATAACGCCTAATTATTCTCAAGGGAATAACCGCATTGAAGAATTGATGGCCATATATGTGAAAGCACAACAGGAAATGGAACCAAATAAAAATTTCTGGGCTGACGCGAACAGCACCTTAAGATTGACATATGGAAAACTGGAAGGATCTAGACCAAGAGATGGGGTGGAATATCTTCCGTTCACCACCTTGGGAGGAGTAATAGATAAATATGTTCCTGGGCATGCTGATTTCGATTTACCCCCGCGATTGATAGAACTATATAATGAGAAGGATTATGGTCAATATACCAACGCTCAGGGTCAGGTTCCTGTCTGTTTTACTGGAAGTAATCATACCACAGGAGGAAATTCTGGATCACCGGCATTGAATGCTGAGGGACATTTAATAGGATTGAATTTCGATAGAAGCTGGGAGAGCACGATGAGCGACATCATGTTTGATTCTGACCTGTGCAGAAATATCATGGTGGACATACGGTATGTACTTTTCATCATAGATAAATATGCCGGAGCTGAGCATCTGATTCGCGAGATGGATCTGATTTCAAATACCAAATAAGCACTGAATGATTATGTGGAAAGAAGAGAATGATTGCTTGGTCAAAGAGTTCAAGTTTCCTGATTTTAGGACAGCTTTTGCCTTCATGACGCGTGTTGCTTTTGAAGCAGAAGCTATGAATCATCATCCTGACTGGTGTAATGTTTATAACCGAGTGACTATTCGTTTAAACACACATGATGCGGCAGGTAAGGTAACTGAGAAGGACCATTCCTTGGCCAAGAGAATAGATGGAATAATAACTCCATAAAAAAAGCCCCAGAATGCTGGGGCTTTTTAATTTCATTATGGTTTCAGAGCTTACTCTCCGCTAGCTAATACTTGCACTTCGGCTGTAATCGTCAACTTAGTCTGCTCAGGCTCCGTATTAGAAGTCAAGGTTACATACTTAGTCTGTATATCTTTTTGCTTACCAGGCTTGTATACTACTTTAATCTCACCTTCATCACCAGGAGCGATAGGCTCCTTAGGATACTCAGGTACGGTGCATCCGCAAGAACCTTTCGCGTCATAAATGATAAGAGGCTTAGTTCCAGAGTTTGTGAATTTGAAGACTTTCGTATTCTCAGTATCTTGATTTATTTTGCCGAAATCATGATCCTGCTGAGCGAAGGTCATGATTGTCTTAGGATCATTCCTCTGTAATGATTCGGTTCCGTTGCCATCTAAAGTATTAGCGCCAGGAACATCCTCACTGCTCACATTAGCTGGAGTAGCAGATGCAACAACTTCAGCCTTCAGGTCAGCTGTATCGCCTTTACCTCCTAGAAAATAACCACCTGCGATAAGTCCTACCGCGATGACGGTCATCAGACCGATCTTTACATTGTTGTTCATGTTCTTATTAATTTTTAGCGCGGTAAAGATAATAAATGTCAGTGTAGCATGTGAACATTAACACATTATTGACAAAAAAATCAACGATTCTGAGCCAAGTTCATTCGCTTGAAAGATCCGTCATTCATAACTTCCAAGGCCCTTTGATAAGCAGGTAGGATAGGATTGATTACTTCGTAAAAAGCTTCTTGGTCGAAGAGGTTTCTCGCAACAAGTGCTTTAAACCTAGTATCAAACCAGAGTTTAGAATGGAGATAACCTTCCTCATCATAGGCTACTTCCTCTTTAGTCGCAAATTCAAAGAAATCTTCCTTCAATGGTCCAGAAAAATTATATTCTTTTAAGAAGGTAATTACATCTGGATAGCTTTTAGTCAAGGTCTTTCGCTCCTTGTTTACATATTCCAGTACGAAGGAGTTCATAAGCCCTTTGCGGATGATAGAACTGTAATAGTCAGAAGTAGCTGTGGTGTCTAGAGCGACAAATATGTCAGGGATGATACCTCCACCGCCATAAACAGTTCTTTTATTGAGCTTAGTGAAGTACTGTACTGAATCAGACACGAAAAGCATGTGTTCATCAGTCAATTCACCATGCTCCAAGCGTTCATATTTTTCTTTCTGATAGGCTTCTTTTCCATCTTCATAGGGCTTCTGGATGCATCTTCCCGTAGGCGTGAAGTATTCCTGTGTGGTCAATCTTACGGCTCCGCCATTAGGCAAGGAGACAGGCTTTTGAACCAATCCTTTTCCAAATGACCTTCTCCCAATGATCATTCCTCTGTCCCAGTCTTGTATCGCACCTGAAACTATTTCGCTTGCTGAAGCAGATCCTTCATCAATCAATACGACCAATTTCCCTTTCTCATAACCACCTCTTGACGTAGCAAAAGTCTCATCCTTTGGGAAAGCTCTTCCTTCTGTAAAGACAATCAATTGATCAGTACTTAAAAATTCATCAGCGATATCAATGGCACTCCTTAGATATCCTCCACCATTTCCCTGAAGATCAAGGATAAGGTTCTCCATGCCATTCATTTTCAATTCGACTAGGGCATCTCGGAATTCCTGAATAGTGGTTGAAGCAAAACGGTTTATCTTGATGTAGCCTGTAATAGGATCAGCCATATATGAAGCATCTATGCTATAGATTGGAATCTTATCACGTGTGATAAGGAAATCAAGAGGGTTCTTAGCACCTCTTCTTACGATGGCGACATTTACTTGAGTTCCACGCGGACCTTTCAGCAATCTCATAACATCACTATTCTTCACGCCTACTCCAGCTACATTCTCTCCTTCTACTTCTACAATGCGGTCGCCAGCTTGGATCCCTACTTTTTCAGAAGGTCCTCCTGAAATAGGAGAGACCACAAGAATGGTGTCTTTAAGAATATTGAACTGAATGCCTACGCCATCGAAGTTCCCTATGAGCGGCTCGTTCATTTCAGCGAGTTCTTCGGCCGGGATGTACACGGAGTGCGGATCTAGGTTTTCTAGCATACTCACCATTGCACCTTCTATAAGTGCTTTGCGGTCTACTGAATCCACATAAATCTCATTGATATAATCTACAAGAGCCGAGAAGCTTTGCAGCTGTAAGCCTACATCATTATGTGATTGTGATTTTCCAGCCACCAGAGTAAGCATGGTTATCGCTATTATGAGGGTCTTTTTCATCTCGTGTAGTGTTTCTATTGAATATCTGGGAGCTTTACGCTTACATCTGCAATACGAATTCTGCTGCTTTTTGTTCTCAGGATATGTTGAACGGCAGTTTAATTCTCCTTGCTACCTATGGTTCGCTTGGTTTCTTCTTTCTTCTTTTTCCATTTAAGGAGGATGGATTCTAGACCTTCACTCGGTCTCTTCCCATCGTAATCATATATCAGGCCATTCTCATCTATAAGCACATAGAACGGGAGGCTATTTACCTTGTAACTTTCTTTAATCAAAGGATCGCTAATTCCTAGAAGATGATGAACATGCTTATCTCTCTTCACAATACTAGGAATATCCTCCAGATCATCCATATTCATACTTATGAAATAGAAGTCATTCTTATGGGTGTTGCTCAATAGGTCGAAGAGTACCTGTTCGCTTTGACAGTCACTGCACCATGAGGCCCAGAATTGAATAATGATAGGCCTTCCTGAAAGTCCTTCTATGCTAATCCGGTCATTGAACTGATCATATAAAGAAAAGGAATAGGCAGGAAATCCTTTCTCATTAGAATTGAGCACATGCAGCAGGTCAAGGGCAACTTTGGATGCAGCTTCACTCTTTGACTCTTTTCCAATGGATGCCAAGATATCGGCCAGTTTATCTTTTTCCATGCTCTTGTTTCCCCATACCTCAGCTATGGCCATACTCAATACGATATCCCTTCGTACTTCAGTTTCCATGAAATCATCTTTTGAAACTAATTCACAGAGACGGGTATAGCTTCCAAGGTCATTCAATACTTCACCTAATTCTTCATTTCCATAAGATTGAGCATGTCTTAAGAAGTAATACCGATAGAACTTCTTCTGCAGCTCGGTCTGAGCTCGGTGCTGAGCTTGAAAACTCCGAGGAGCAATAAATCTATCAAAGAAATCTCGAGGGTCCATCTTGCTGTTGAGCATCATGTCACCGAGAACTGCGGTTCGATATGATTTAAAATAGGGAAGATCGAATTCAACATACATAGTATCCATATTCAAAGCGAACTGCTCCATCTTATCAAGTAACTGTTCAATATTCCCTTTAACAGCTTTGCGCGCTACATGGCCTAAGGAGTCCGCTAGGTCTTGTTTATTTGTAGGCGCGAACATGCGCTGGAGAAGTTCATAATTCTGGGTGAAGAACCCTTCGTAGCGATAATTAAAATCAATGATCAGGGAGTTGATATCACTAAGTTCAAGCTCTTCAAAGATAAGCTCGGTCTCAGCCTTATCATTGAACGTCACAGATGTTCCAACTTCAGGAGAAAGGAAAGAGATACGGTAATTTGTCTGTGGTTCCAGGTACATATAGGCCGTGACATGATCACAACGTATGCCTATGTAAGTAATTTCAGCACAAGGAATCTCCAAGTCGAAACTGCCATTTTCATCTACAACATCAGAGGTTAGCCACTGCTTGCGCTCGCTGACGAAGTCTGTATAGGAAAAAACAGAGATTACTTTAAGTGCATAATCAGGAGCAGAGCCATGGACATGACTTGTTTCCTGAGCCTGAAGCAGCCCAGTGAATAGACAGAAAGTGAAAAGAATGATCGGATATTTCTTCCAGTTCATGTGAATGGGTGTACAAAAGGCATGCCCTCAGGAAGGAACGGCCTGATATCGCCCTTATTGCGAAGTATCTCACGAAGAATAGAAGAACTTATTCCTACCAACTCAGGAGAGGTAAGTAAGAAAACAGTCTCTAATTCTGGACTCATGCTACCATTCATGATAGCTATGCTCTTTTCGTAAGAAAAATCCTTGCTATCTCTCAATCCTCGGAGGATGTATGAAGCTTCATGTTTCTCGCAGAAATCAACAGTTAAGCCCTCAAGTTCCATGACCTTTAAGCGATTCACATCTCGAAAAAGCTCCTGGATCATCGACATACGGTCCTTAAGGCTGAACATCGCATTCTTACTGGTGTTGGTACCAACGGCTACGATAACTTCATCGAATAGAGCTAGCCCTTTTCTTACCACATGTTCATGGCCTCGTGTAAATGGATCGAAGGACCCTGGGAAAACAGCGCGTTTCATGACTGGGAATTTTTGAAGAACGTAAAATTCACGGCTCCATATTTTCTATGTTCCTCAAAGTGAGGGTGTTTACCAAAGGTAGCCCTTTCATGATGTTCTAGAATGAGTCGTCCATCAGGTTTCAACAGGCCATGTTGAAAGATGAGGTCAGGAATTTCTAATAGTTCTGGAAGGTCAAAGGGAGGATCCGCAAAGATGATGTCGAAGCTCCCAGAACAGGTCTTAATAAACTTGAAAACATCAGATCTTATGCTCTGCAGGTCGTCCCAACCTATCTGTTCAAGAATCTTTACTCTGTAGCGCTGAGAACCTGGTGAGATATCTACCATGACACCGCTTTGGGCACCACGTGACATGAACTCGAAGCTGATTCCGCCAGTTCCTGCGAAAAGATCCAAGAAATGTATTCCATCTAAAGCTATTCTATGCTGAAGGATATTGAACAGACTCTCTTTAGCGAAATCAGTAGTAGGTCTGAGGTCTAATTTATCGAAGGAAGGGAGAACCTTTCCTCTTCTTGATCCTCCTATGATACGCACAGCTGATGTTTTGAAAGAAGGGCTGTGATGCCAGCTTCTTGAGTAGACTCCATACTGGCCATGGAAGGACAATATCCTTGGAGCAACTCCTCTGTTGCTTTAAGGTCAAATCCACTTCCAGTCAACACTAATTCACTGCTTTTATAATCCATTCCAAGGCTATCCATACTATGAAGTATGTAATACAAGGTGTCAGTGGGGCCTTGAGTTCTGAATGTATTGAATAATTCTAAAGATTTTCCTCTATAGGCCATAAGGAAAAGGACTTTCCCTTCCACATGAGCTCTAATGTGATCAGCTCCTTTGAAGCTCAATTTTAATTCTTCACACTGAAGAAGAAGTTCGGCAAGGTGATGAATCTCAGCTTGTGGAAAACTGAATGAGATCTGATGTTTTAACTCTTCTTTCAGACTAAAAATAAGATGAGAGCTCAGATGCTCCATACGATGTGCGATGCACCGTTGAGGGTCGTTGCCATGAATAATACGCATGAAATAAATGGCATCTTCCTCCTGAAATAAGGACGAAGGAACAAGGCTAACCTCAGAATGACTTAGGAAAAAGGTAACGTCAGGTAGATCTTTCCCTTTTTCATTGAAGCTGTCAAGAAATGAATTGAATTCATTAAGAGGTAATTGCATCAAGCTAATGCAGTTTCCAGAGCCTAAATCGAATAGACAGGAAGAGAAGCCTTCTTTAGATAAGGAGACGACAAGGCGCGTTTGTTCGACCCGAGTAGCCTTTAAGGCATTAAGATGATCTTCAATCTTCTTTCCAGTTACCATTCAAATGGGCATCATCCAATGAACCAATCGTGAGGGCTTCGCCAGCAAATGGCTCAGGATCTTTTATATAAATGACTTGTTTATCAACACCACCAATATTCTTAGAAGTAGCTTGAGCTAGAAATTTCTTTCCAGAACTAGGAGCAAAGGCCATTTTATCTACGAAAAAAGGAAATTTTCTTGCACTTAGAGCCATACTGTTCGTGAATTGCGCTTCCATGACAGCGATATAGACAGTGTCACGTACAATCAATCCAGCTTTTTTCGCTTGGGCATCAGTCATGCCTTCTGGCATTTTCACAATCAGGCCTAACTCACGTGCTTTTTCTTCAGACCCAATGGAATCAGGAATTGCACCTATCTTCTTCATTTGCGGAAGCTTACCAGTCTTAACGAAAGCAACCAATTCATCTAAATCTTGTGTGTAGCGATTATTGACTTTATAAAATGCTTCTTCGGCAGAACGAAGATCTTTCAGTGCTTGAACTGTTTTAGATTGTATCAATGTCGCTTTTTCTCGATAAGCAATCTCATCGCCTATGGAATCATAGTTAGCCTTAATCATGAAAACTGCACCTATCGCGAAAAGAACACTGATTGCTATTCTTAGTGGTTTGTTAACCATGTCAAGCAGATAGAGTAAAGAAACGATGCCGACAATCAAGATGGCAGAAGCTCCCATCATCACTAAGCCATTCTGTGAATTATCACCTGTGGCAGCAATCAATAGTCCGAGGCCTCCTACAATGCACATGGCTGGAAACCAGAACTTCAAGATACCTTTCAATTTTTTTTCCATTTCTTTATTAGTCTATGATGCACAAAACTACAATTTAGTTTGAATGAAATGAGGAGATTCGGCCATGTCTAAGCACGAACTGAAAACAAGATGATAATCCCAGCAGGAGCAAGCAGGGTTGAATACTTCAGAAGATCATTGGAACAAGGGCTTCCCTTTGAACCCACAAATGGTCAGTCTGAGGCTATCTATGCATTGTCCAGATTCTTGGATAGTAAAAAGGAGAAATGTTGTTTCCTATTGAAAGGCTATGCGGGAACAGGAAAGACCAGCTTAATGAAATCCATGGTTGAATTCCTAGAAAGTGAATCAGTTCCCTATAAGTGTCTAGCCCCCACTGGAAGAGCAGCCAAAGTTCTATCTTCTTACACAGGCCGTAGAGCATTCACTATACATAAGCACATATACAAGCGCGTGCTCGATACCAATACTGGAAAGAGTATTTTCATGATGAATCCTAACCGCAGAAAAGGGATGGTTTTCATTGTGGATGAGGCGTCCATGATAGCTGATGGATCCAGTTTGCTAGGAAATGACCTTCTGGAGGATTTACTAGAGCATGTTTATGCGGCTCCAGGATGCCGATTGCTCTTGATAGGTGATGAAGCACAATTACCTCCGGTTCACCTAGATAGAAGCCCTGCTATGGATGCAGATCTCTTGGCAGAGCGCTATGACTTGGTCATTGCGGAGCGACACTTAACTGAAGTGGTTCGACAGGCCACAGATTCAGGTATTTTAGAATACGCCACAGAGATTCGTAAGAGGATCGAAGAAGAAACGCCCTCAGTGCAATCCATTCCTATACCAGCTGCCGATGATATCTCCTATTTGTCGCCTATAGACCTTCCTGATCTCTTACAAAGTTGCTATGATAAATATGGCTTAGAGGGGGTCAAAGTAATCTGCCGTTCCAATAAGGATGCGAACTCCTTCAACCATCAAATCAGGAACAGAGTATTCTATCATGATGAGAAACTATCAGCGGGAGAGATGTTGATGGTGGTGCGTAATAACTACCTATGGATGGGAGAGGGGGTTGATGTTCCATTCATTGCGAATGGAGAGATGGCCGAACTCATGTATATGAGCAATAATCAGGACTTGTATGAAGGGGAATTCGCTGATGCAGGGTTGCGTTTCGTAGATCAAGAAGGAGAACCTGTGATTGATTGTAAGCTTATGATAGAAGTCCTAGACGCCACAGGGCCTAGTATCAGTGAAGAGAGGAGCAAGTTCATTTATCACGCGGTGCGAGAAGACCTAAGTCATGAATATTCGGGTTCAGAACTACGAAGTGCCATGCGTAAAGATCCGTATTACAATGCATTGCAAGTGAAATATGGCTACGCGGTCACCTGTCACAAAGCCCAAGGTGGACAATGGCCTGTCGTCATCATATACGGAGGCTATCTCACTGAGGAGATGATAGATAGAGGATATTGGAGGTGGCTATATACTGCGGTGACCAGAGCGACTACACAGCTCTATATCATCCAATAAAATTACTTTTTAGACGTTGCTATCTGACGAGCATATTCTTCATTGAGCCCTTCAATAACTGCACGGGTGATGTCTAAAGCTTCATTGCCATAAAGTACTTGACCTCCCACTTGAAATCCAAGGATATAATCATATCCATACTCTTCATTATACTTTTTCAAGTGGTCGCTGATACGGGTATTCAATTCGTTTTGAAGCGATGATTCCAAGGTCAATAGGTCATCAGTCAATTGCTGCTGGTAGTTCTCTATGCTCTCTTGCAATTGTTCAAGTTCTTCTTGCGCTGCCGCCAGTTGGGATTCGGTCATGCTATAGGCCTTCTGATTCAATTCCTCGAAACGCGCCTGAGCCTTAGTCATCTTTCCTTTCAGCTTTATCTCTAGATTCTTCTCCTCTTTCATGAGATGATCTTTCTTGTCAGATAGGAACTTGTATTGCAGATTCAATGAATCCACGTTTATATAGGCAATCCTTCCTTCAGATACAAAGGCAGTAGAATCTGCCTCGCTGGTCTTATTTTTATTATGATGCTCAATGGACTCAGCAACACCGGAAGGACGAGAGATAAAGAGATAAGCAACAGCTAGAAGTAGGAACACATTAGATCCGATAAGCAATTTCTGCATTGGGGAATTTTTAGGGCAGTAAAAGTAATATTCTCTTAAAGGCTCATGGAGTCTTTGAATTTAGACGCCTGTCTGCGAGAAACTTCTATTTCTGTTCCATCTTTCAAGGTAACCATAAGGCCGCCATTGAACCAGTTCTCCACTTTGTCTATCCATTTTAGGTTTATGATAAAGCGCCTATTGGCCCTGAAAAATGTGCGGGGTTCAAGGATAGTTTCTAAGGTATTCAAGGAACGAAGTATCATAGGCTTATTGTTCTGAAAGAATACCCTTACGTAGTTTCCTTCAGATTGAAAGCGGCTCACTTCTTTAAGGCTCACGAACCAGCATTTATCACCATCCTTTAAGAAAATCTGATCATCTTGATCTAGTCTGTTCTTGCGTGTAAGGTCAGTTAGGGGGGTTAGTTCCTGTTCCTCTTCATTTAATCGATTCAAAGATTCTTCTAATCGCTCTGGATCCACAGGCTTCATAAGATAATCCATGGCGCTTACCTCGAAGGCTTTCAAGGCGTACTCGTCATGCGCTGTAACGAAGATTACTTTAGGTATATAATCCAGCTCCGTGAGCAATTGGAATCCATCTTTTCCGGGCATCTGTATATCTAGGAAAATGAGATCAGGATGAAGGGTCTCTATTTTTTTCTTGGCTTCATCTGCTGTGGAAGCTTCACCTATTACGTCTAGGTGGGCGTATTGCTCAAGGAGTGAGCTAAGTTCTTTACGGGCTAAGCGCTCGTCATCGATGACCATGACTCTCATAAACGGTTGGATTTAGGTAGTTTGAGTTCTGCTCTTACTTTATCGTCTGTGACTTGAAGGAGGTCTAGTTGAAACTCTTTGCCATAGATAAGGTCAAGCCGTCTTCTGATATTCTGCATGCCTATACCAGATGTGCTTTCGCTTGCTGTGTTGAGGGTTCCAGTGTTATCTATGGTAATGAGGATATGATTCTGAAAATTCTTGATGTGCAAGGCAATCTCACCCCCTTTGGCCAGTTTAGATATCCCATGTTTAATCCCATTCTCAACCAGCGTTTGTAAAGTCATGGGAGGAATGACAGCGTCCAATGCTTCTGGAGAGATATCATAACTGATAGTCAATCGTTCTTCATATCTGATTTTTTCTAGATCTAAGTGATCCATTACCAAGGATAGTTCATCTTTTATAGTGACCAGATTCCTTTTATCAGCCATAAGTGTACCGCGGAGAATGTTGGAAAGTTTGGTCACAGCAGCTTTGGCAAGCATAGGGTCTTCATCTACTAAAGCGCGTATGCTGTTCATTGCATTGAAGATGAAATGTGGGTTCAATTGAGACTTAAGAATGCTCATCTCCATCTCGCGCTGACTAGACTCTAGTCGAAGATTGTTAATCTCCTCTCGCTCATAATTCTTCAGATAATTATAAGCCAGATAGCAAGTAGACCATAGCATGAAGAGGATAAAGAAGTTCAAAATAAGCGCAGCCAAAGTCTCAAAAGGAGCTACCAACAGATTCCCGATACTCGGATAAAACAAATCCAAGATACTTGCCAGAATCAAGGAATAAATTAATCCGCTGATTAAGCTTCCTAAAACTACACAAGGAATCAATCTATAAAGCGGAAGTGCTACCCAGCCATTGCTCTGAAGAAAAGCTTTATACAGGTGAGAAAGCCCTATTCCCAATAAGATAATCAAGAAGAAAAGCTGCACTACTACAGCCATCTCAAAGCCTATATTGACATAGTTCCAGGCACTAAGAAGGAAGGAATAGAGCGACCATCCGCTGGCTTGGGCCAGCCAGTAGTAATTCTTATTATTTATTCTGGTCATCGCTCACAAAGATATTCCTTAACTATGCCATCGCTACAAGGCTACACAAACGGTCGGTCTAAGAGTTGAAAGGAAGAATTTTAAATGAACTATCTAGCTCATATTGCACTTTCAGGAGAAGACATGGAGGTCGCGGTGGGTAATTTCATGGGCGATGGAGTGAAAGGAGCCATTCCTGAAGGCTATCCATTAGGCATAAAAATAGGCTTGCATCTGCATCGCTTCATTGACCATCAAAGTGACACCCATCCTGAAAACCTAGCCATGCGTGTCGCCCTGCGAGAGAAATATTCCAAGTATGCAGGAGTGGTTCAGGACATGTACCATGATCATTTTCTGTCTCGTTATTGGGACGAGTTTCATCCGGTTCAATTGCAAGAATTTCTTCAAGGATTTTATCAAAGTGCAGAGCTTAATATTTCCCATTTACCAGCACGTCAGAGGCTTTTTTTTCTAGGGATGAGAGAAGGAGAATGGATGTTCAGTTATGGCAGTTTTTCAGGATTAGGAAGAGCTTTTCAGGGCTTGTCCACTCGTAATTCAACCGCTTTCATCATGAAAGATGGCGCTTCATACTTAGAAGAGCACTATGAAATTTATGAAAAAGGCTTTATGCAGTGGTATCCTATCTTGCTTGATTTGTGCGAAAAGGAACGGAAAACCTTGTTAAGAAATCTGTCGAATAGCCGCTAGGGTTAAAGATTAGGAGATTGATTCTATGTCCTATATTTGGAAAATCACTTTTGAACACATGAGAAAAAATCTAATACTTACCCTTTTGTTGATGAGTCCACTGCTTTTTCAAGCAGGAGTGATAGTGGTAGAAGGTGAATATCAGTTGAAGAATGTCTTTGTATTGAACGGAGAATCTCCATCAGGAGTTGGTTTCTGTGTATACGAAGTCACTGTGAATGGAGACATCACTGCTGATGAAATTAATTCTGATGCCTTTGAAATTGACCTATCCGTTTTCGGATTAGAATTAGGTGACCCCGTGGAATTGAGGATTAGTCATAAAGATGGTTGTGAACCTAAGGTATTGAACCCTGAAGCCTTAGAGCCTACACCGACATTTGAAGTGAAAGCATTGACGGTCAGTCCTGAAGGAATACTTTCTTGGAGCACAGTAAATGAACAAGGAGCCCTTCCATTCATAGTTCAGCAGTTTAAATGGAACAAATGGGTGAACCTAGGTGAGATCCAAGGAAAAGGAACATCTAACGAGAATAGCTATCAGTTCAAATTCGTAGCCGTTTCAGGGGAGAATAAAGTGCGCGTAATTCAGAAGAGTTTTAGTGGCAGGATTAGAGCTTCTGACGCAGTAAGTTTTAATAGTGATAAAGTCGCAGTGACCTATCAGTATGACAAGAAGAAAGAGAAGATTACCTTCAGTGATGAGACCAGCTTTGAGATTTATAACAAGTATGGCCAAGTAGCCAAGCGCGGTTATGGAAATTCAGTAAGCCTCACCAATCTGCGAAGCAGTATCTATTATCTGACGTATGACTCATCTATGGATGAGATAGAGAAGAAATAAGAGATTCATTTTTTCAATACGATTGAAAGGTAAATAGCCCCTTTCTATCTGCTCCTTTAAGCATGTCCATTGAACACAGAGTGCACTTCAGTTTTAATGCGCGCTATCTGACCGAAGGAGATTCTGAATCTGAGATTCTTTGGATTTGCCTCCATGGCTACGCTCAATTAGCTCCCTATTTCATTAGGAAATTCGAAGTCCTTTATGCTCAGGATCAAGTCTTGGTTCCTGAAGGTCTGCATAGGTTTTATATGAATGATGGTTCAGGAAGGGTAGTGGCATCTTGGATGACCAAAGAGGATCGTGAGGCTGATATCAAGAACTACCTAAGCTATCTGGATACCGTCATTGCAGATCTATTGAGCAAGAGAAATAGGGCTCCCAAGGAGATTCGATTATTAGGATTTTCACAGGGAGTAGCTACGGCATGTCGCTACTATGCCCACACTTCATTCATTATCTCCTCTCTTATACTTTGGGCAGGAGCGCTGCCTCCTGACTTGAATATGGAATCCATGAAAGGGAAACAGGAGAAGTCAAAAATCTTCCTGATTCATGGCGATGAAGATCCATATATGAAAGACTCTCCATATCTGAGCAGCACTGAAGTTTTAGATCAGCTGGGGTATGCCTATATGCTACATACATTCCATGGAAAACATGAGATCAAGAAGGAAGAACTGCTTTTCCTATCGGAAACCCTGAGTTCTTAGGAATCTAAGCCTAGAACATCTCTGAATGGCTTGAATGCCCGTGCTTGCTTACTTTTGAATTTAAATCAGAGCTCAATGAAAATCAGCCTACCCATTCTATTGATTACGTTATTTCTATCTCTTGGAACAAGTGCCCAACGTCTTGGCATACCCAATGGCCACGCTCCTGGGGAAAAAGACCTGATGCTCGAACCGAGCGTCAAAATGAGCCAAGGAATCCAATTCACAGTACCACCAGACTTTGAAGTGAGGACCATGGCAGAATGGGAAGAAATTCAATCCCTGATGATTACTTGGATTGGCTTTAATCATATTTTGAAGCAGATTACTGCTGCCGCCAAAGAAGAATGCGAGGTCATCATTTTCGCTTCCAATGTGAATACAGTGAGTAATTATCTGATGGCCAGTAATGCCGGTGGACCGGCTTTCGATAACCTGGATAACGTAACCATAATACCTGGTGACTATAATACGATTTGGAGCAGGGATTATGGCGCTCATACAGTCTATAGGAATGATGTCGATGACCTTGTTTTAGTCGATTGGATTTACAATAGAAATCGTCCTAATGATGATGCTATTCCTCTTGCATTGGCAGAATATTTAGGTCTTCCTTTATACAGTACAAGTGAGTCTCCATGGGATCTCATGGCTACCGGTGGGAACTTCATGGCTGACGGCCAAGGCACAGCATTCTCTTCTCGATTGATTGTTAATGAGAACCAAGGAGGATATGCATGGTCAGGAACGTATTATCCTGATCATACCGAGGAAGAGATAGATAACATCATGTCAGAGTTCATGGGGATAGATACTTACATAAAGATGCAAACGCTTCCATATGATGGGATTCACCACATTGACATGCACATGAAGCTTTTGGACGAAGAGACCTTAATCATTGGTCAATATCCTCAAGGAGTGGCCGATGGTCCTCAGATAGAAGCCAACATCGATTATGTTCTGAGCAATTATGAATCTACGTTCGGGGCACCATATGAAGTTATTCGAGTGCAGATGCCACCAGAGGGTGGATCATATCCAAATACCAACGGAGATTACAGAACCTATGCGAATATGGTCTTTGTGAATAAGACAGTCATAATCCCTGTATATGAGGAGCAATATGATGCACCAGCATTGGAGATTATTGAAGAAGCTCTACCAGGGTATACTATCGTTCCTATTCAATGTAATGACATCATTCAGCTGAGCGGAGCTATCCATTGCATAACTAAGGCTGTAGGAGTTAATGAGCCCTTGCTCATCGTTCATAATGACTTGCCAGATACAGAGGACGATTTGAATGAGTATCAAGTGGATGCGATTATTAAACATACATCAGATATTGCCAATGCAAGCGTGTTCTATCGCACTTCGAATGGAGCTTTTAGTGAATTGATGATGAACTTAACCAATGCCGTAGATGACATTTGGACGGGATACATTCCAGCGCAAGAAGTAGGAACAGAAATCGATTATTATATACATTCTGAGGCGAATTCAGGGAAGCAACAAGTGCGTCCTATCGTAGCTCCTGAGGGACATTGGACATTCAATGTGACTGGTGCTAATGTGGGCCTTGATGAGGTGAGCGAAAATAATGTCATTCAAGAGATTTATCCGAATCCTGCGAATAGCATTACCGCGATTCCAATTGAGCTTCCAGAAGCAGCACAAGTGAAAGTATCCCTTTTAGATATGATGGGAAGATCGGTCAAGGTGATTGAAGAAAACAGACTTCCAAAAGGAAGTTCGAAGCTGTTCTTTGATGCAGCTGATCTCGCACCTGGTGCCTATAATGTAACCCTTCAAGCTGGAACACATAGCTATTCACGCAGAGTAATGGTGAGATAGTAGATTATGAGATTTTTAAAAGCCTCGTTTGATAACTCAAGCGGGGCTTTTTTATGTCCTAAGGCTTGAAAGTCCTTGTGCCAATGATGCAATAAAAAAGCCCCAACCATAAGGTTGAGGCTCCTTGTACATATATACGTTCCTAGTTAACACGGAGGACAAGGTCCACCACAGTCAACACCCGTTTCGACATCGCCTTGAACTCCATCCACACAAGATTGTTCCACAATGCCTTGAACCTCTTCTAAGGTGGGGCTATGAGGGGTGTATCATCCTATGAGAGATAAGGTTAGTACTAGGGTTAATAGGCTAGTAAATCTCATTTTACTTTAAATATCTAAAATCTTGCTTGTTCTTCAGGCTCTTCACACTGTTATAAATCAGCTTGATGACCTGCTCCACATCTTCTTTGTGAACCATTTCAACAGTAGTGTGCATGTACCTAAGGGGTAAAGATATAAGAGCTGACGCCACCCCGCTGCTAGAATACGCGAAGGCATCAGTATCAGTTCCTGTACTTCTGCTTGCCGCTAGTCGCTGGAATGGAATCTTATTCTTCTCAGCTTGCTTGATGATATGCTTTAAGAGGTTGTTCTGTACAGCAGGTCCATAACTCAGTACAGGTCCTTTTCCACAATGAAGGTCGCCCTCGTCAATCTTCTTGATCATAGGAGTCTGCGTATCATGGCATACATCAGTGACAATGGCTACATCAGGAGAGATAGTGCGAGACATCATTTCAGCACCACGAAGACCTATTTCCTCTTGCACTGAATTGACCACATACAAACTGAAAGGAAGCTTGTCTTTATTCTCATGCAGCATGCGAGCCACTTGGGCGATCATGAATCCGCCAGCACGGTTATCCATAGCGCGACCTACATAATACCTGTTGTTCAAGACCATGAATTCATCTTCATAGGTCACAACACAACCCACGTGTATGCCTAGTTTCTCCACTTCAGCTTTGGTAATTGCGCCACAGTCTAGGAATATGTTGTCTAGCTTAGGAGCAGCTTCTGTGCTTGCAGTTCGGGTATGAATGGCAGGCCATCCGAATACTGCTTTCACGTATCCTTTTTCTGTGTGAATATTCACACGCTTAGAAGGAGCAATCTGGTGATCAGAGCCTCCATTTCTTTTCAGGTAGATGAATCCTTCAGGTGTGATGTAGTGAACGAACCACGCGATTTCATCAGCATGAGCCTCTATCACCACCTTATATTCCTGACCAGGATTGATGATGGCCGCTACGGAACCATAGGTATCCACAATATGCTCATCACAATATGGCTTCATATAGTCGAGCCATAATTTCTGACCCTCACTCTCGAAGCCCGTTGGACTTGCGTTGTTGATGTATTTTTCGAAGAATTGGAGGGATTTTTTATCCAAGATGCTTTTAGCTGCCATGTTCTGTTCTATTGCTTTGTCCCAAATGTACATGGACTATATGGTCAGCTTATGACTGAATACGATATAAATCCCCATTCAAGTGTGCAAACTTGGCCGTTCTTCAAATAAGCATGGGCTACTGGTATGCCATTTGATATCTTAGCTGCCATGAACAGAATCGCTTACATCACGTTTTCCCTCGTTTTTCTCTTGGGTACACAGTCGCTCAGTGCCCAGAAAGCCTTGACAATTCAAGAGTCTGTGGCTGAGGCTTATACTACATTCCTTCCTCAGAGCCCCATTGCTCTGGCATGGATACCAGGGAACGAAGGCGCATTTTCCTACCTCCTTCCTGACAGTGCAGGATATGTATTGATGAAGGGATATGCAGATGGCCGTCCTCATGAGCT
>ERZ888423.1251-NODE-1251-length-22634-cov-7.059037_pt1 | contig 22634 bp, 20 predicted proteins | sample MGYA00520523_ERZ888423 | MGnify/ENA primary metagenome ERZ888423 (study PRJEB32303, sample SAMEA104408611) | aquatic metagenome | biome: Brackish water; feature: Pelagic; material: water | place: Baltic Sea | collected 2014-06-08T10:24:00 | depth 30,27 m ...
ACTACCACACCGGCGAAGTGGACGCCTGGACGATCAGTGGCAGCTGGTTTTACCTCGAGTATCCCGATCAGGTGCAGACCGCGGGCTCCTACCTGTTCGAGCCCGCCTCGTCGGTGCACACTCTGTGCTGCCCCGACTCCAATACCGAAGACACCGTCGTCTTCTTCCGGGTCAAGGGCGCCAACGTCAACTTCAACGACGACGGCAGCTTCCACTCCATTCTCGATGCCGCGCTCATCACCCACCTCACCGGAGCGCTGGCGGCCGACCAGGGCCTGGAAGTCACCTACCTCACCGGTGGCGCCGTCACGCTCACCAACGCGGGCTCGTAGTGGCGGTCAGCGCGGACCTCGACCGCCCGGCACCGTCGCTGGCGGACCGGAAGTTCTTCATCACCGGAGCCAACGGTTTCATCGGCCGCGCCCTGGCCGAGCGGCTCCGAACTCTGGGTGCTGAGGTCGGTGGAGTCGACCTGGTCGCCGATCCGAAGCATGACGTGGTGGCCGGCGACATCACCCAACCCGAGCAGTGGGAGCCGGCACTGGATGGCGCCGACACCGTGATCCACACCGCCGCTCTGCTCGGCGCGGCGTTCTCGCTGGAGCAGGCGTGGAAGGTCAACGTACTGGGTACCAGTCGCGTGTTGAGAGCGTCGGTTGGGGCCGGGGTGCGCCGGTTCGTGCACATCTCCTCGATCGCCGCGTACGGCTTCGACTTTCCCGACGACGTCGACGAGACCTACCCGGTTCACGTGAACGGCGACGTCTACACCGACACCAAGGTCAACTCCGAGGCAGTCGCGCTCACCGCGCACGCCGCCAAGGAGATCGACGTGACAGTGATCCGGCCCGGCGACGTGTGGGGTCCCCGCTCGGTGTGGGTGCGATCGCCCGTCGCGGAGATGGGTAAGCCGTTCGGCTTCCCATTGCCCAATGGCGGCAACGGCATTTTCTCACCGATCTATATCGACAACTTCGTCGACGGCATGGTGCTCGTGGTTGCCACTGAGGCGGCAATCGGCCAGGTCTTCATCTTGACCGACGGTCAGGGAGTGCGCTGTGCGGAGTTCTTCGGGCACCTGGCGGCGATGTGCGACGGCAAAATCCGCACTTTACCGATCCAGGTTGTCGCGCCGCTCGCGGACGCGGTGGGCTCGGTACTTCGCCGCGTCGGGCAGAAGAACGACCTATCGGCCGGCACCATGTGGTTACTCAACCGTCCGGGTACCTACTCGATCGATAAGGCCAAGGTGATTCTCGGCTATCAGCCACTGGTCTCGATGGACGAGGGCATGGCCCGGGTTGCCGAATGGCTTCGCGCGGAGGGACTTATCGACACCTGACCGCAGTTGGACTACTGCAATCCGGCCCCGCAGTTGGACTACTGCAATCCGGCCCAGAACTGGCAGCGGTGCATCTGCGCGAAGTCCGCGATCATCCGACTGCCGTCTGGCTGCAGTGACATCACGCGATCAACGGCACCCACATCGGGCCAGTCGGGCTGCCCATCGGCCCGAGGCGCGCCGTTGGTAACGAACTGGGCCCAGTAGTCAATCATCTGGTCGGACAGTTTCTGTTGGGCGGGATCGAACGGCGGCGCTCCACCGACGTCGAACAGATAACGAAGATCCAACGAGTGGCTAGCTCCGACCGGAAACGGCAAGGTGCGCAACGGGTCCGGAGTCGGCGCGCCGCGGTCATTGAACTCGTAGGAGTAGACGGCGGCGTCGTCGCGGGCCAGCGAATCGGCCATGCGGTCACCGACACAGGCGAACGCACCGTCGGTGACCGCCGTCGAATAAGCCAGTGGGACGCTATCGAAGTCGGCCAGCGGATACTGCTCAGCCACGGCTGCGGCGTCGTCCCCGAACGTGGCGGCCAGCAGACCCGGGTAGTCCGACGCCGAGTAGGACTTGCCTTTACGCAGGTACTCCAAGGCCACGAAGAGAGTGAACTCGTCACGAGTGGTTCCGATCATGACCGGAACTCTCGCAGCCCGACCTTCAGCGAAGCCCGTGACCGGGTCGACCGGCAGTGTTGCCGTGCCGGTTACCGGACCAATGAGCTCATCGTCGCCGATGTTGTAGAACCACAAAGGCTTTTGGAGCCTACCCACTGGCAGCGCGCGCAGGCAGGCAGCCGCGGACTCCAATTCGGCGCACCCCACTTCAGCGCCATAGTCCACGCTACGGGTCTGCGCGACCGGCAGCGCGGCCTGCGCCTGACAGGGCGCACTCTGGATGATGGCAGCGTCGAACAGTCCTTGCGAACCCGGGGCCACGAGATGGTCACACACCGACATGCCGCCCGCCGACTCCCCCGCCACCGTCACGTTGGCTGGGTCACCGCCAAACTGTGCGATGTTGTCACGCACCCATTGCAGGGCGGCCTGCTGATCCGCCAGGCCGTAATTGCCCACATCCCCCGGGGGGCCGAGCGCGGGGTGGGCCAGGAAACCCAGCACGCCGAGCCGATAGTTGATCGTGACGACGACGATGTCGCCGCGCGCGGCGAGGCGCCGCGCGTCGTAGACCCCGCCGGAGCCGTTGACGAACGAGCCACCGTGGATCCACACCATGACCGGTCGCAGCCTCGGCGGTTCCGAATCCAGATCGGACGCCGGGGTCCAGATGTTGAGGTTCAGGCAGTCCTCGTCGGTGTGGCGACCCAGTTCGAGGTCGCCCGCGAGATCTTGAATGCAGCGCGGCCCGAGATGCCGGGCGTCCCGCACCCCATCCCAGTTCAGCGCCGGCTCCGGGGATTTCCAACGCAGATGCCCCACAGGCGATGCGCCATAGGGGATTCCGGCAAAAAAGCGGTGATCCTCGGCGATCAAACCACGCAGCGTCCCCGCGGCGGTCTGCACCAGCGCCGGATCCGGTTGGGCCACCTCGGGTTCCTGCTGCCCTCGGGTGCACCCTAGGACCATCAGCACGGCGACCGCAACGGGCATGACTCGGCGGAGAACCGATGTGGGCGCCACAAGGTCTGAGCTTAGCCATGGCAGCTTGGCTGCGATGATGTCGCGCGCCTCATACCCTGCCCGGAGCCAGTCGCATAGACTCACAAATTGACACCCGTCAAGTATTTTTCCAGGCCCCGACGAGGAGATCGCATGGACCCTTCAGTAGCGGACCCTTCAGCAACGGATCCTTCAGTAGCGGACCCTTCAGTAGCGGATCCTTCGGCAATAGGTCCGGAAAGCGAAGATCCTGGGAAGGCCCTCGCCGATCCGAGGGCCTACGCCGACGATGCCCGTCTGCACGCAGCGCTTGCCCGGCTGCGAGCCGATGAACCGGTCGCGTGGGTCGACAATCCGCCCTATCGCCCGTTCTGGGCGGTCACCAAACACGCTGACATCATGGCTATCGAACGCGACAACGGGTTGTTCATCAGCGGCCCGCGCCCGCTGCTGATGCCGGCCGAGGGCGACGACGTGATGAAGCAACAGCAAGATGCGGGGATGGGATTACGCACCCTGATCCACATGGATGACCCGCACCACCGCGACGTTCGCAAAATCGGGGTGGACTGGTTCCGGCCGAAGGCGATGCGCGACCTTAAGGTCCGCGTGGACGAACTGGCCAAACGGTATGTCGACCAGATGCGCGACATCGGTCCCGAATGTGACTTCGTCACCGACATCGCAGTCAATTACCCACTGTACGTGATCCTTTCGCTGCTTGGTCTACCCGAGGACGACTTTCCCCGGATGCTCAAGCTCACCCAGGAGATGTTCGGTGGGGACGACACCGAACACAAGCGCGGCGAGGGCACCACCGAAGACCTGCTGGCGGTGCTGATGGACTTCTTCGCCTATTTCTCGGCGTTGACCGCGTCGCGTCGTGAGCACCCCACTGAGGATCTGGCTTCCGCGATCGCCAATGGCACGATCAACGGCGAGCCGCTCTCGGACATGGACACCGTCTCCTACTACGTGATCGTCGCCAGCGCGGGCCACGACACCACCAAGGACGCCATCTCCGGCGGGTTGCGCGCTCTCATCGAAAACCCTGATCAGCTAACCCGCCTTCAAAACAATCTCGGCCTGATGGGTACTGCTGTCGAGGAGATGATCCGCTGGACCACGCCGGTGAAGGAGTTCATGCGGACCGCCACCGCCGACACCGAGATCCGGGGTGTACCGATTGCCAAGGGTGAGTCGGTGTATCTGGCCTACGTGTCCGCCAATCGGGACGAAGAGATCTTCACCGAACCGTTCCGCTTCGATGTGGGCCGCGACCCGAATAAGCATCTGTCCTTCGGGTACGGCGTGCACTTCTGTCTCGGCGCCGCGCTGGCCCGCATGGAGATGAACAGCCTCTTCACCGAACTGCTACCTCGGCTGGAGTCGATCGAATTGGCCGGGGAGCCCGAACTCTCGGCGACCACGTTCGTCGGCGGTCTCAAGCACCTGCCGATCCGCTACTCGCTCAGGTATTAGCGGTTCCCCACGGCTAAAGCCGGGGGCTTCTCGGGCGGTATTCGATGAACTCGGCCGCGCGGTGACCCACCATCACGATGGTCGCGTGCGGTCCGCGACTGGTGATCGCGGGCAGTATCGATCCGTCGACCACCCACAGTCCGTCCACCCCGAAGACCCGACACTGGTTGTCCACCACTGCTGCGGGGTCACCGTCCCTGCCCATCCTGGCGCTGCCACACAGGTGTTGAGAAGTACCCCACGACGCCTCGGATTGAACTGTTGCACCGGCTATTTCGCGGGCAAGTAGCATGCCAGAACGCAGCAGTTCGACATCTGCAGCCTCGCTGTCATACCGATGTTCGATCAACGGATCGACGTCGGGGTCGGCGGACGCCAAAGCGATACGCCCCCTCGACTGCGGACGCATCAACGTCACTCCCAGATGCGGCTGATCAGTCGGATCGTCACGACGTCCGCCCATCATGGCGCCGAAGCCCACCGTGTATGGCCTGATCTCGAGCCCGTCGTGCGTAGTCAGCACCGCCTCCAACGGTGCGGCCCCGGGGGTCGGCGGCCAGTTCCCCGGCAGCACCCATTCTGGATGGTCGACAGTGTCCATACCGACGGGAAGATCGACTTCGACGGGCACGCCCGCAGCCCGCAGAACCTGCTCGGGCCCCACCCCCGACAGCATCAGCAGGTGGGCTGAACCGATGGCTCCAGCACACAGCACGGTGCGGTCGGCGGTCAGGACGACCCTTCCGTGGGGCCCCAGACAATCGACCGTGCCGGCCCGCCCGTCTGCCACCTGGATCCGTCGCACCCGGGTGTCGGTCAACAATGTCAGGTTGCCACGATGCAATGCCGACTGTAGGAAGGCGCCACCAGGGCCGACCCGGGTGCCGCCGCTGATGTTCAACGGCACCGCACCCACCCCCGAAGTGAACGCAGATCCCCGAGTCGAACCGTTGAGATCGTTGATCAAGTCGAAGCCCGCCGCTCGTGCGGAGTCGACGAATGATGCTGTACAACTGCCGAACTCCAGCACGCGGCGCACGGTGATCGGCCCGTCGGACCCGTGCAGCGGACCGTCGAAGTCGACGTCGTTCTCAATGGCTCTGAAGTGCGGCAGTGCGTCGTCCCAGGACCAGCCGTCGAGCTCCCATCCGTCGATGTCGGACGGCAGAGCGCGGCAGAAGTATCCGCCATTGATCGCGCCCGACCCGCCGACCACGGCGCCGCGCATGATCTGCGCATACCGTTTGGGCGCTTCGGTCAGGGTGCTGCGATAGCGCCGAACCACCGAACTGGCCGCCCCAATCGGAAGTTGCAGACCATTGGTGACCTGACCGAGCACTCGCGGATCAGTCGGCCCGGGACCCGATTCGACGACGGTCACCTGGCACCGCTCGTCGACGGAAAGCCGTTCCGCAAGTACTGATCCCGCACTCCCGGCACCGATGATCAGGATATTGCTGTGCACGCAGGAAGTGTTCAGGTCCGGATCTGCGGCTTGAGTGCGCCGACGTGACGCTCGCGGACGACTCCGCCCCACAACCCCAGTCCATAGGCGATGTCATCAAGCCGCTTGAGGAGTAGGTAGGTGAACAGTCCGACCCGCTTGGTGTCGTCGTCGGCGTTGCCGTTGCGGGTGATCCAGTCGAACACTCCGTCGAGTACCGCGGCCACCAACACCACGCGGCGACATCGTTGCGACAGCACCGCAGCGATCAGCGCGACAGGCCAGTAGTGCCGACAGATCGCTGACGCCAGTTGCAGAGCCGCCGTCCACAGCCCCTGCGCGGCGACGACCGCGACCTCCAATGACTCGGTATGCACGCTGGACAGCGAGTTGGCGATCCGGTGGCCGGTGAGCGCCGCGACAGCCGCCGACGCCAGGTAGCCGAGCTTCGAGCCGATGGCTACCAGTATCCAGACCAGCAACGGCCACACCGAAATCACCAACGGGGCTGCCTTGCCGGGGTGCCGGATAGCCAGCGGTGCCGCGGAGCGGCCGTAGAACTTCTTGCGGACGAACCACTTTGGTAGCTCGGCGCGATGATCATGGGCTACCGCGGCAATCGGTTCGTAGCGCAGCCGAGCGCCTGCCTCGTTCAGCCGCCAGCACAGGTCGACGTCCTCGCCGGACGCCAGTGCCTCATCGAAGCCGCCAATCTCCATCAGAGTGCGGCGGCGGCAGACGATCGCGGCGCTGGGCACGTAGGACACCGTCCCGAACGGGACCACCGGGGCCTCGCGTAAGCCCAGATCGAGCGACGAATGCACCGCCTCGTAACGCGCCACCGCACTGTCGGACGGGCTAAGCGCGACGATCCGCGGTGCCACGAGTGCCACCGCAGGGTCGCAGAAGTGCCCGAGCAGGGCCTCGAGCCATCCGCGACGGGGCACCACATCAGAGTCCAGGAAGGCGACGAAGTCCGTCTCGCAAGCCCTCAGCCCAGCGTTGCGCGCAGCGGCCGGGCCCTTGCTGCGGGGATGCCTGATAATCCGCACGTCGCTGTGCATGCCCTCGAATTGGGAAGCGAGCACCGGGGACACTGAGCCATCGTCGACGATGATGACGCGCAGCCCCCGTAACGATTGGACCAGTCTTTCAAGGCCGGAAGCGTTGTCCCGCACGGGGATAACGACGGTGACATCCCGATGCGACGGGCCACTCATCGGGCGCGGGTGGGCGACGGTGGCATCCAGCAGCGTGCGGGCCAGCTGTGCGCTCACGGCGTCGCGCACCTCGAGCCTGCCGCCGTTGAGCATGGTCTGCGCAGCAGGCGCCAGCCGCAGCAGTCGGGTGGGCGAGCCGCCCAGCAGCGCAGCCCCTTCCCCGAGCACACGCACACGTGGGTCCACTTGTACGGCGAAGCCGTCGGGAAGCCGCGGACCGCTCATCCCAACATCCCCTCAGGATCGGGGGCCCATCGGATGACCTTTTCCAGGCATACGTCCACCATCTCGTCAAAGATGCTCATGCCGTCCTCCGCGGTCGCTGCGGAAGGGTCCCCGAGCACGCCCAGCGCGCTGACCGCCGCCACTCCCCCACGGCGCATTTCGGGCATCAACTCCGACAGTGGAGCGCAGTTTCCCGGCGCACGCTGATCCCCCCTGACCACGCCCGGTGAAATATGCAGCAATAAGGATGTCTCGGTATGGCCGGCGTGCGCGTCGGCGTTGCTGACGCTGCACGAACACCACACCGCGTCCCGCCCCTCAAGCCGCAGGAGCGCGACTGCGCCGCGCAGCGCCTCGACATTCCCGCCGTGACCGTTGACAAAGACCAGGCGGGAGGCCCACTGACAGGCAGACCGGCCGAACTCCACGAGCAGTTCCGCCAGTACCGGGGTGCCGATCGAGACAGTACCGGCGAAACCTTCGTGCTCCCCGCTGGCACCGTACGCGATGGCGGGGGCTACCAGCCAGCTGGCTTCACTGCCCGAGGAAAGGCGCGCAGCCAGCACGTTTGCGACCGCGGTCGCGATGCAGGTATCGGTATCCAGCGGCAGGTGAGGTCCATGCTGCTCAGTAGCACCTACCGGGACGACCAGCGCGGGCGACGTATTGTGCAGCTGCTTCGACGTAAAGCTCCCGAGCTCGCTGGGAAAAGCCACGCGACGATGGTAAGCCGAATTCACCTGGTGTGCACCAATTGTTCGCGCATAGGTGGCAACTGATTTCCGACAATGCGCCGCCAACATGGCCCGGAATTTCACGCCAGCCCCCTGCGCCACGCCTGTATCAGAACCCGCTCGTTGAGTTGGTCCGCTCCGAGTCGGGTTCACACCCCGAGCGCGCGGGTGAAGCCGTCGGGGATCAGGATGTCCTCGCGCGTCAGGTCATGGATCGAAGATTTGCCAAGGCCCATCAGCGCGGAGTCGACACCACCGCGCAGAATGTCAAGTACGTTCTCCACGCCCGCCTGGCCGTTGGCGGCCAGACCCCACAGATAGGCCCGGCCGATCATGACCGCCCTGGCACCCAGCGCCACGGCCTTGACCACATCGCTTCCCCGGCGGATCCCGCCGTCCAGCAGAACCTCGACCTGGTCGCCCACCGCGTCAGCGATGGCCGGCAGGCAACGGATGGCCGCCGGGGTCCCGTCGAGGTTGTTGCCGCCGTGGTTTGACACGGTGATCGCCGAAACACCTACATCTACGGCGCGTTTGGCGTCATCGACGCGAACCATGCCCTTGAGCAGGAACGGCCCGCCCCACTGCTCGCGCAGCCAGGCGATGTCGTCCCAGGTCGGCGGCGGTGTGCCCATCCACTCCCCGTACGCCTGGAAGAAGGTGGGACCAGCCTCACCACGTCTGCCCTGATTGGGAACCCGCAGGTCCGGAGGTCGCAGGTGCTTGCCGAAGCTCCAAAGCCACCGCGGCTTGGTGAGCACCTCGGGAGACATCCGCAGTGTGGTTCGGAAGTCCATCTTCTCGGGAATCTTGGGGCTGCCCCAGTCTCGGCCGTGCGAAAAGCTCCAGTCAGTGGTCGCGATGAGCCCGACGGCCCCGGCTTCTTTGGCACGCTGGACCCGCTCGGCGATCTGGTCGCGGCTGCCCAACCAGTAGATCTGGAAGAAGATCTTGTCGTTTACCGCGACGACATCTTCCATCGGCTTGCTGGCGAACGACGACAGCCCCATCGCGGTGCCCCGCGCGGCGGCGGCGCGGGCCACTGCGACCTCGCCGTCGGGGTCGACAGCCTGGACGCCGGTTGGCGAGATAATGACGGGCAACGAAATATCCTGGCCCATAACCGTTGTCGCCATGTCACGCTTCGGGGTGGCTCCGATGACATGCGGCGCGAAACCGAGTTGGGCGAACGACTCGACGTTGTCGGCGACGGTCACGCCCTTCTCGCTGGCCGATATCAGCGACGAGTAGGCGGACTTGGGGAGCCGCTTCTTCGCCCGCTGTTGGGCGATGGCGACGGTTTCGAACCAGGTATCGCGTGCCATGGGTCTACACAGGACTTTCGTTGCAGAACTTCTTGGGCGGAGCGCTCAGCAGTGGTAGCGGGATGGGACCTGAGGGCGTCTTGCGGTTGGGGGTGCGGGAATGGTCGACACTGGACTTGGGCTTGTCTCGTTCACGGGCCAGTGCCGGCTCACCGTAGCCCTGCACGCATTCCGGGTCGGGGCCATCCAACGGCAACCCGGTGAAGAACTTCGCTGCCATGCAACCGCCGCGGCAGCTGTCATAGTGTCCGCAGCTGCCGCACGCCCCGGCTGACTGCGGTTCACGCAGCTCGCGGAACAAGGCGGAGTTCTGCCAAACATTTTGGAATCCAGTCCCAAAATTTGAGTCCGACAAGACATTTCCAGCGAGGAACGTGTCATGGATCGCGAACGGGCAGGCGTAGACGTCTCCAACTGGGTCGATCAAGCACACCACCCTGCCGGCGCCGCAGAGGTTCAGCCCGGCCAGCGCGCCAGGTTCACCCAGCCCCGACAGGTGGAAGAACGAGTCGCCCGTGAGCACCCGCTCACCGTTGACCACCAGCCAGTCGTACAGCACAACCTGCTGGGCGGGCGTGGGGTGCAGTTCGTCCCACACGTCGGCACCCCGGCCCGACGGCCGCAACCTGGTGATGCGCAGCGTCGCGCCGTACCCGTCAGCCAGCGCCTTGAAGTCATCGAGCTGGTCGACATTGTGGCGGGTCGCCACCACCGAGATCTTGGCGTCGGAGAAACCGGCGTCCTTGAGGTTTTCCAGCGCGCGCGTCGCCATCGCGAAGGAACCGGGACCCCGCACCGCATCGTTGACTTCAGCGGTCGCACCATCCAGCGAGATCTGCACGTCGACATAGTCGCTGGCGGCCAGTCTCGCCGCCACCTCACCGTTGATGCGGACTCCGTTGGTGGAAAACTTGACCCCCACATGGTGCGCGGTCGCATAGTCGACGAGCTCCCAGAAGTCCGGCCGCACAGTGGGTTCCCCGCCACCGATGTTCACGTAGAACACCTGCATGCGTTCCAGCTCATCGATGATGTCCTTGCACTGCTGTGTGGTCAGCTCCCGCGGGTCCCGCTTCCCAGAAGACGACAGACAGTGCACGCACGAAAGGTTGCAGGCGTACGTCAATTCCCAGGTCAGGCAGATCGGCGCGTCCAGACCATGTTCGAACTGATCGACGAGCCTGGGCACCGGACTTGTGGAAATGCGTTCTGCGGCAATGGCTTCTGCGGTCATAGCTGTGGTCACGGCGTCTCCTCAAGGACCAACATCGTGGACTTGGCCAGCACACCCATCGCGTGGAAATACGGCGCTTGGCTAGATTCGTCGATTCCGGCGGCGCGGCAGGCGGACCGGGCGTCGGGGTAATCAGCCAGCGAGTTGACTAACTCGACGATCGTCCGGTTCTTCAGGAAGGACAACTTACGGGTCCCGAAGTGGTAGAGCAGCGCGCCGAATGGTTCGGGCCTGACCGCAACCTGCGGGTGCAGTCGCCAGCGCAGGTCCGGGTCGAATATCTGGTCCCGCTGAGATTCCGCGTCCCGCTGCGATTCAGCCATCGGCGCGGCCACGATCAGTAGACCCCGCACATCCCGTCAATCGAGACTTCCTCGACCAAGCTCTCGGTGACCATCTCTTCGGTCTCCACGCTCTGGTTCGGCTCCATTGATCTCACCCTTCTGCGATGCGGTCCCCGGCAAGGTCTCGACATTTGTGATCCAGGTCGCAAGAATATGGCATCGGGTGCCGAAATGGAAGGGATGATGCCGATGCACGCTCCGCAGCTGCGCGGGGGGCAGTCGCAAGTGGGTCGGCGCCGGGCGACGAGTTGGCAACACATCAGCGACGTCGCGATCGACCTGTTCATGGCGCGCAGCTTTGACGATGTCAGCGTCGACGACGTTGCGGCGGCGGCCGGGATCGCGCGGCGGACGCTGTTCCGCTACTACCCGTCAAAGAGTGCGCTGCCGTGGGGCGACTTCGACGTGCACCTCGAACTGATGCGCACGTTGCTGGCCGACGCTGATCCGGAGATGCCGATCCGGGATGGGCTGCGCGCCGCCCTGCTGGCATTCAACGACTTCGACGACACTGAGCGCCATCGCCAACGTATGCGACTGATCCTGGAAACAGAAGCACTGCAGGCATATTCGATGACGATGTACGCCGGGTGGCGCGGCGTTGTGGCCGAATTCGTGGCCTGTCGGCTGGGCGTGGCGCCTACCGATCTCGTGCCCCAGACGGTCGCCTGGACGATGCTGGCCGTGGCGCTGTCCGCCTACGAACGGTGGCTGGCGGACGGGTCGGTGCCGTTGGCCACCACGCTGGGCAATGCGTTCGAGATGTTGGCGCCGGGCCTGGCCGGCCTCGAGACCTAGCCACCCCGTCCCCGCGACCGCGCGCGTCTGCACGCCGGCGCGCCGCATCTGCTGGCAGATTGCGCACGCTCACCGTCGCGCAGAGGAGCGAAGCTGACGCTGGACTCGAACCTACCCGGATAGAGCCACGCGCCATGACCGCACGTGCACAGGGCCGAGTTCGGTGGGCCTGCGGTGCGGGTTCACCGATCACTGATCCGCCACCTCCCCTCAGCGACGAGAACGCCGCCACCAGGAATCGCCCACGCCGGGTCCACTGTCATTGAGGAGTGGCCCCCTAAAGTTGATTCCAGGAGATTCTTCTTCAGGATCGGGGCGTGCAGCACTTGGATACGGACGCGGTGGTCAAGCGTAGTCATCGCGCCTCAGTGCCAAGACTGGACGCGCCGCCCGCGGCCCCCGATGACGCCCAACCTTCGAATCGCTGGGTCGAGCGCCTGCGCAGCAAGTCTGGGAACGTGACGTTGGCCGTGGGGCTTGATATCTGGTCCGCTGCCTGGTCGGTCGTGTTGGCACAGTGGTGGATCACGGGCAATGGTGCAGATCGCAACATCGCTTTGTACTCATGGCTATTCGTGCCGATAGTCGTCGTCGTGTTGGCCACGCGGTCGATGTACCGACGAAGATTGAAGCAACGTTTCGTCCACGTCACCGAGCCGCTGGAAGCCTCGATTGCGGTTGCCGCTCTGGCGACGTTGATGATCATGCTGCTGCTCGTACCTGCTGACCAACCCGGCGAGTTGGTTGTTCCACATGCCCGACCCGGCGAGCTGATGCTGAAGGTATGGGTGTGCGCGGCCGTGGTGATGCCCTTAGTCCGCCTGACCAGGTCTCTGACACAACGGTACCTGCGGCGAAAGTTTCCCTTCGGCAGGCCGACGTTGATCATCGGCTCTGGGCCCATCGCCCATCAGCTCATCATGCGTATGCGCCAAATTCCGGACTATGGCCTCAATCCTGTTGGTCTGCTTGATGATATCTCGTCGACAGAATCGGAATCGTTCGATGTGCCGTTCTACGGAACCACCGGCAACCTCGAAGTCGCCGCGCGGGTAACTGGCGCCTCTGAGCTCATCGTCGCGCCGTCTTCGGTTTCCGACGAACAGCTTGCCCGTGCCGCCCAGTTGGCACACAGCCTCGGAATGCAGGTCCGAGTCGTGCCCCGCCTGATGGACGCCGTCGGCGGCGGCACCTGGGTCGAACACCTAGGTGGCGTACCCCTGATGGCGCTCTGCCATGTCGATCCGAAGGGTTGGCAGTTTGCCGTCAAGCATGCCTTTGACCGGTTAGCTGCCGGGGTGGGACTGGTGCTGATCTCACCGCTGCTCCTCGGGTTGGCCGTCCTGGTCAAAAGCAGCTCCCGAGGGCCGATCGTCTTCAGTCAGGACCGCGTCGGGCGTGACGGCAAGGTCTTCGGCTGCCTGAAGTTCCGCAGCATGCGTTCCCTGGATTCGGACAGCGAGTCCTTCGATCTGGAGACTGGGTCGGCACCGGGGGGCGTGGAGGGCGGCGACCGGCGCACGTTCGTTGGCAAGATCATGCGTAGGACGTCGTTGGACGAGCTGCCGCAGCTGCTCAACGTATTGCGCGGAGATATGAGTCTGGTCGGTCCGCGTCCAGAGCGGCCCGAGTTCGTCGAACAGTTCGAGATGCACCTGCGGCGCTACGGTGACCGGCACCGGGTGAAGGCCGGCATCACCGGATGGGCCCAGGTGCACGGGCTCCGGGGCCAGACCTCAATCGCCGACCGGGCCGAATTCGACAACTACTACATCGAGAACTGGTCACTGATATTGGACTTGAAGATCTTGGTGCTGACGGTGTCCTCCGCGCTGCGCAGCGCGGAGGTCTAGTCAGCCGGTGAGCTGAGGCGTGAGGGTGCGCAAAATGCCGCCAATCGCGGCGCGGCGGCGTGCAGACGCGCGCGCTCGCGGAACAAATCAGCCCAGGATGTCGGCGATCGGAGCACCCGCGGCGATCTTGGACCGGGCCTTCATGACCTGGCCCGGCATTCCACCGCCGACCACACCGACGAGAGTGCCGTCACGCTCGTAGTACGCCAGGAACTTTCGGCCGTCGTCCTCGACGATATGCACGGTATCGGTGGCGTCGGGCTCGCCCAGGCACTGGATCTTGACGTCGTACTGGTCACTCCAGAAGTACGGAACCGACACCGCCGGCGTTGCATCGCCGCCGAGGAGTGAGGGCACCAGCGCCCGGGCCTGATCGGCGACGTTGCTCCAATGTTCGACGCGCACTTGCTCACCCGCACGATCACGCCAGGAAGCAACATCTCCGATGGCCCACACGTGTGGCGCACTCGCGCGGCCCACCCTGTCGCACACCACGCCGTTGTCGACCTCGATGCCACTACCCTCGAGCCACCCCGTCGCTGGATGGGAGCCGATGCCCACGATGACCAGATCGGCATCCAGCTCCGCGCCGTCACCGAGCGTCACTTTCTGCACCCGGTCCTCGCCCGTTACCTCCGAGACGCCGACGCTGCACCGCACATCAACGCCCTCTGCGCGGTGCAGCCGGGTCACCAAGTCGCCGATCGTCTCGCCGAGTACCGAGGCCAACGGCGCAGGCTGCGGCTCCACCAGCACCACATCGACGCCGAGGCTGCGCAGACTGGCGGCCACCTCACACCCGATGAAGCCGGCTCCCACCACGACCGCGCGACGCGCAGTCCCCGCCTCCTCGCGCAGCGCAACGCTCTGTTCGAACGAGCGCAGCACATGGATGCCGGCCAGATCCGGGAACGAAGAAATGCGTCTGGGCACCAGGCCGGTCGCGATGACCATTTCGTCGTAGAGCAGTTCGGTGCCATCGGCAAGTGTCAGGGTCTGCGCGGCCGTGTCCACCGATCTGACGCCGTTGCCGAGTAACACCGTGATGTTCTTCTCGTCGTAATACTCGGCCGGCTTGAGCGTGACGTCGTCGGTCTCTGAGCGCAGCACTTGCTTCGACAGCGGCGGCCGGTCGTAGGGCAGACGATCCTCATCGCTGACGATGGTGATGGTTCCGGCGTACTCGGAACGCCGCAGCTGCTCAGCTGTGCGGGCGGCGGCCAGCCCGCCACCGACGATCACGACTCCCCCTGATGTGGTCACGTGGGTGTTCTACACGATCGCGCCGGACCGATGTTTCTCACCCCGCAGGTTGAGCTCTGGAGCCAGTGCATCAACCCTGCGCCCTCTCGATGAGATTTGACAGCACCACGATGCTCTCGCTGCGTTCGATGTCGGCACTCGCGCGGATCCGCTCCAAGGCCTCTTCGAGGTGACCCATGTCGCGGGCCAGCACGTGCAGCAGTGCATCTGATGTGCCGGTGACGGTGGCCGCACTCACCACCTCAGGAATGTCCTGCCAAGCCAGTCGCAGTGCGTCAGGGGCGATGGTGCCGTGGCAGAACACCTGAACGTAGGCCTCAGTGGTCCAGCCCAGTGCCGTGCGGTCGACGACGGTGGTAAACCCACGGATGACACCGCTGTCGCGCATCCGATCGACCCGACGTTTGACCGCCGGTGCCGACAGATTCACCCGCTGCCCGATCTCGGCGAACGTGGCCCGTGCGTGTTCAGCCAACTCGCCCAGGATGCGTTCGTCGGTCTCATCCAGACGGTCCACGACACCTCCTGCGCAACAAACGGACGTTTTTACTCACTTTACGCAATAGATCATTGCTCATTGCGCAACAACTGTAGATTGATTGCACGATACATAGTCCATATCGTTATTTCCATGACGCTTTCTGATGTCGCCTGGGCCGCCGGGGCCGTTGCGGCTCCCGTCGCCGATGTCGCCAACCCACGGTCGGCCCGGCCCCGCCGGTATGTCATGACCGCACCGAGGTTCTTCACCGTCGAGTACGTCATCAACCCGTGGATGGACACCTCGACCCCGGTCGACGTCCGGCGCGCCCAGGACCAGTGGGAGGCACTACGCCAGACCTACGCAGACCTCGGGCACATCGTCGAGCTCGTCGAGCCCGTGGCAGGTCTGCCGGACATGGTCTACGCCGCCAACGGCGGACTCATCGTCAACGGCAACGCAGTGGTCGCCCGCTTCGCCCATGCTGAACGGGCCGGCGAGTCCATCGCTCACGCCGAGTGGATGTCCCGCAACGGCTACCTGCCCACTGAGACCCGGCACGTCAACGAGGGTCAGGGTGACCTGTTGGTCGTCGGCTCGACCGTCCTGGCCGGCTATGGCTTCCGCACCGACCGACGCGCCCACGACGAGGTCGCCAAAAGGGTCGGGATGCCGGTAGTCGGCCTCGAACTCGTCGACCCTCGCTTCTATCACCTCGATACCGCACTGGCCGTACTCGACGACGACACGATCGCCTACTACCCACCGGCGTTCGCCGAGCGTTCCCGGGCGAAATTGGCCGAACTGTTCCCCGACGCCATCGCGGTGGCCAGCGCCGACGCCTACGTCCTGGGCCTCAACGCCGTCTCCGACGGCCTCAACGTCGTGCTACCCGCCGCCGCAACCGGCTTCGCCGAACAACTCCGGCAGACCGGTTTCCGGCCGGTCGGAGTGGACCTCTCCGAGCTCCTCAAGGGCGGCGGATCCGTCAAATGCTGCACATTGGAGATACATCCGTGACGATGACCCTCGCCGGAGACAACAAGAACTCAGCCGGAGACGACACGACCCTCGCCGGACACAACAGGACCCCAGCCGGAGGCGACAGCTCTACGGTGGACACCATGACGACGGATATCGCCGGAGCGGGCGGCGCGGCGGCCGACGCCGCTACGACCGGCGCCGCGATCGAACTCGACCACCGCCATGTCGCAAACAACTACTCGCCGCTCCCGGTCGTCGCTGCCAGCGCTGAAGGTGTCTGGATCACCGACATCGCGGGCCGCCGCTATCTGGACTGCCTGGCCGCGTACTCGGCGGTCAATTTCGGCCACCGCAATCCGGAGGTGACCGCGACCGCGCACGCACAGCTGGACACCGTGACGCTGGTGAGCCGGGCCTTTCACTCCGACCGGCTCGCCCCGTTCTGCGCGGCCCTGGCCGCATTGTGCGGGAAGGACATGGTGCTGCCGATGAACAGCGGCGCCGAAGCGGTGGAGAGCGGCATCAAGATCGCCCGTAAGTGGGGCCTCGACGTCAAAGGCGTTTCCGCCACCAACTCCAACATTGTCGTGGCGCGCAACAACTTCCATGGCCGGACCACGACGATCATCAGCTTCTCCGACGATCACACGGCGCGGCGCGGCTTCGGTCCTTACACCCCCGGGTTCCGCTCGGTGCCCTTCGGTCCCGAAGACCCACACGCCGAAGCGATGGCCGACGCGATCGACGAGGACACCGTCGCCGTGCTGATCGAGCCCATCCAGGGCGAGGCAGGGATCATCGTGCCGCCCGACGACTATCTTCCACGGGTGCGCGCCCTGTGCGCCGAGCGAAATGTTCTGATGATCGCCGATGAGATCCAGTCCGGTCTCGCGCGCACTGGGCGCACTTTCGCCTGCGATCACTGGGGCGTCGTACCCGATGTCTACCTGCTCGGCAAGGCACTCGGCGGCGGCGTCGTTCCGCTGTCCGCGGTGGTCGCCAATCGAGACATCCTCGGAGTGCTGCACCCCGGTGAGCACGGTTCGACATTCGGCGGCAACCCATTGGCAGCGGCGATCGGGACCACCGTCGTCGACATGCTTAGTCGTGGCGAATTTCAAACCCGCTCAAGCGAACTCGGCTTTCATCTACACAACAGGCTGCGTGGGCTCATCGGCCACGGCGTGCTCGCGGTACGCGGAAAGGGCCTGTGGGCCGGCGTCGACGTCGACCCGGTGCACGGCACCGGCAAACAGATCAGCCTGACGCTGGCCGGTCGCGGCGTCCTGGTCAAGGACACCCACGGGTCGACGTTGCGGTTCGCGCCACCGCTGGTCATCACCGCCGCCGAGATCGACTGGGCTGTTGATCAGTTAGCCAGCGTTCTGGCCGAATCGGGTTCACACTAGTTCGATACAGCCGCCAACGATCAGGAGGCTTCATGCCCGGCTCATCGATAGGCCTCGCCGAGCAGATGCTCCGAAGGCGCCCGACGATCGGTGCCCCGGTCGCCCACGGCGCCTCCGAAAACCTCGAACGCAGCATCGGTGTCTTTCAGCTGACCATGTTCGGCGTGGGTGCCACCGTTGGCACCGGCATCTTCTTCGTGCTGTCCGAGGCGGTCCCCGAAGCCGGACCCGCGGTGATCATTTCGTTCATCATCGCCGGTATCGCCGCCGGTCTGTCGGCCATCTGTTACGCCGAGATGGCTTCTGCCGTACCGGTGTCTGGATCCAGTTACTCCTACGCCTACACGACACTCGGTGAATTCGTCGCGATGGGCATCGGCGCCTGCCTGCTGCTCGAATACGGCGTGTCCATCTCCGCGGTGGCGGTCGGCTGGAGCGGCTATGTGAACAAGTTGCTGGACAATCTGTTCGGCGTGCAGGTTCCCCAGCTGCTGTCAGCTGCCCCCTGGGACGACGCGGGCGGCCTCATCAACTTGCCCGCGGTCGTGCTGATCGTCATGTGCGCCGTACTGCTGATCCGTGGCGCCAGTGAGTCCGCTGCCGTCAACACCATCATGGTGGTCATCAAACTCGGTGTGCTGCTGCTGTTCGTCGTCATCGCCCTCACCGCATACAACTCCGACCATTTTGCCGGCTTCTGGGACGCCGGTTTCTCCGGGATCACCCTGGCCGCGAGTGGAATTTTCTTCTCCTACATCGGCCTGGACGCCATATCCACCGCCGGTGACGAGGTCAAGGATCCGCAGAGGACCATGCCGCGGGCGATCCTGGCTGCACTGATCATCGTCACCAGCGTCTATGTGGTGGTGGCGTTTGCCGCTCTCGGGTCGCAGCCCACCGCAGAGTTCGGTTCAGAGGAGCAGTCCACCGCGGGCCTGGCGGTGATCCTGGAGAACATCACCGGCAGCACCTGGGCCAGCACGATTCTGGCTGCCGGTGCGGTCATCTCCATCTTCTCCGTCGCACTGGTCGTGATGTACGGCCAGACCCGCATCCTGTTCGCGATGGGCCGCGACGGACTGCTCCCGTCGCTGTTCGCCAAGGTCAATCCGCGCACGATGACCCCGGTCAACAACACCATCATCGTCGCGGTCCTGTGTTCGCTACTGGCCGGCTTCGTACCGCTGGGGCATCTGCTCGACATGGTGTCCATCGGCACGCTGATCGCGTTCATCACGGTGTCCATCGGCGTCATCGTCCTGCGGGTCCGAGAACCCGAACTGGAACGCGGTTTCAAAGTGCCGTTCTACCCGATCACGCCGGTTCTCTCGGTGGTCGCATGCCTGGTGGTGCTGTGGGGCTTGCACTGGTACACGTGGATCGCCTTCGGCGCATGGGTCGGCATTGCCCTGCTGTTCTGGGTGTTTTGGAGCCGGCACCGCAGCGCGCTCAACGAGGGCGGCCACAGTGGCGTCATCGCCTCGGCCGCGGACGTCGAGGACGTGAAGTGACCGTTCTGGCGGGTTATCTCGCCGGGAAGTGCGGGCACGCTCCGCTGAACCTGGCCGTCGAAGTGGCTCGATCACTCAAGACCTCGCTGACCGTGGTCGCGGTGGTACCCAGGCCGTGGATGACCCCGTCTCCCGCACGGGTTGACGCCGAGTTCGCAGCCTATGCAAACCAATTGGGATCCGATTCCGAGCGAGAAGCTCGAGATTACCTGGATGCCGTCGCGGCCGGCATCGAGGTCAGCTTTCTGCAAGTGGCCAGTCGCACCGCTGGAGACGGTCTGCTGGACGCCGTCGAACGCGTCGATGCCGACGTGCTGGTCGTCGGCTCCTCGGCCAGCGGTGCGCTCGGTCAGGTGGTTCTGGGCTCCACGACCGACTGGCTGATGCATGCGTCTCCGATACCGGTCGCGTTGAGCCCGCGCGGCTATCGTGGATCACGCTCCGGTGCGCTAGGGCGGATCACGTGCGCCTACTCCGGCACCCCGGAATCGGTACGGGTGGTCGAGCGTCTCGCGGCACTGACTGCGACGTTGCAGGTGCCACTGCGTGTCGTCAGCTACGCCATCCGTGGACGCACCATGTTCCCCCCAGAGGTGGGATTGCACGCCGAGGACTCACTGCTCGACGCCTGGGCTTCTCAACTTCGGCAGATCACTGCGAAACTGAAGTCAGACAACATCGTCGGCGACGATGTTGAGCTCGCCGTCATCGCTGGCAACGGCTGGGATCAGGCGCTGGACGCCACCGCTTGGGAAGATGGCGACGTGCTGGCGCTGGGTACGACGTCGCGCCGCGACATCAAAGGCGTGTTCCTTGGTTCCCACGGTGCCAAGATCATCCGGCACAGCCCCGTCCCGGTGTTGGTGCTCCCTGCCTGACTCTCGCCCAACCCGAAGGGTCAGTACTTCGCCGTCCCGCGGTCAACCGCGATCTGGGAACCCGATATCGTCGCCGACCCGTCACCGGCCAGCCAGGCCACAACATCGGAAACCTCTTCAGCCGTCATGAATTCCTGAAGGCCCTTCTTACCCTGGTGACTGACGGGGTGGTAGGGCATCGGCGAGAAGCTGTGCAGGAAGGCCGGGTATTTGCCGAAGATCTCCATCATCACGTCTGGCTCGATCATCGGTGTGTCGATCGAGTACGGGTGGATCGAGTTGACCCGAATTCCGAACTCCCCCGCTTCGATCGCCAATGAGTTGGTGATCGCCACGAGTCCGTGCTTGGAGGCCGCGTAGTGGGCGTTGCCCGGAGTGGCCTTCGTGCCCGCCGAAGAACTCACGATGATGATCGACCCGCCGTTGCCAGCCTCGATCATCGCGGGAACGGCGGCGCGGATAGTGCGCCAGGTGCCGTTGAGGTTGACGTCGATGAGGCTGTCCCACTGATCTTCGGACATCTCGAAAATCCGACCCCAACTGAGGATGCCCGCGTTCGCCACGACGATATCGAGACGGCCGAATTGTTCGATGCCCTCGGCTACCACCTGCTGCTGGGCGGCAAGGTCGCGGATGTCGACCTCGCGGGCGATCACCTGGCGACCGGTGGCTTCTACCAGTCGCACCGTTTCGGCCAGGTCCTCAGCCGTCGGCATGGGGTAGGTGACGGTGTCCGATACCGGCCCGCATACGTCGATCGCGATGATGTCGGCACCGTCGTTGGCTAGTCGAACCGCGTGCGAGCGACCCTGACCCCGCGCCGCGCCGGTGATGAAGGCAACCCGACCTTCCAGGCCTGCTCCTGCTGTCACTACGGCTTCCTTCCGCTAGCTCCGCGAGCGCGCGTGTCTGCACACGAACACGCCGCCTCAGCCGTACAAACGCGCACGCTCGCGACGTGAGGGCCAAGGCAGCATCAGGCTAACAGCAGAACTAGAACACGTTCTAGCGAGTCGCTCGTTGGTCAGGGATCCAGTGCGTCGCGAATGATCGGGCACGTCATGCAATGCCCGCCACCGCGGCCCCGGCCGAGTTCGGCACCGACGATGGTGATCACTTCGATGCCGGCCTTACGCAGCAGGGAGTTTGTGTGGGTGTTGCGGTCGTAGGCGAAAACCACCCCCGGCTCGACCGCGACGAGGTTGTTTCCGCTATCCCATTGCTGACGTTCCGAGTCGTACTTGGATCCGCCCGTTTCTACGACCCGCAACTCAGGCAGACCCAACGCCGCGGCCACGACTTCGACAAACGGCCTGGATTCCTCGATGACGTCGACACCGACCTCACTGTCGCCCGGGACGAGAGTGAAAGCGGCTATGCCATCGACGATTTCAGGATAGATGGTGACCACGTCACGGTCGGCGAACGTGAACACCGTGTCCAGATGCATGGCGGCGCGCAGCTTGGGCATGCCTGCAACGACCACCTTCTCGGCGGCCCCCTTTTTGAACAGGTCTGCCGCAACCTGGGTGATGGCTTGGCGCGACGTGCGCTCACTCATCCCAATGAGCACCACACCGTTGCCCGGGACCAGCACATCGCCACCCTCGATAGTGGCCAGACCCCAGGATTTCTCGGGGTCACCCCACCACACCGTCGAACCGACGAAGTCTGGGTGGAACTCGTAGATCGCCTTCATCAACAACGTCTCGTCGTGACGCGCTGGCCAGAACAGCGGGTTGAGCGTCAGGCCGCCGTAGATCCAGCACGTCGTGTCACGCGTGTACAGGGTGTTGGGCAGCGGTGGCATCAGGTACTCAGCGACCCCGGTGTCCTCCCGCACCAGCGTTCGGTACCCGGCACCCAGGTCGGCGGGCAGGTCGCGGGTCGACATCCCGCCGATCAGCAGCTCGACCAAACGGCGGGAGTGCAGCGAGTCCAGGAAACCGCGGGTGTCCTCGAGCAGCCCCAGGCCCACCTCGTTGGCGACGATTTTGCGGTCCAACAACCAGGCCTTCGCCTCGGCGATCTGCATCGTCTCAGCGAGAACGCTGTGCAGTTCGACGACTTCGACATCACGGTCACCCATCTTGTCCATGAAGTCGAAGTGGTCGCGGCGAGCGTTCTGCACCCAAAGCACATCGTCGAACAGTAGGTCGTCGCAATTGGTCGGGGTGAGGCGCTCGTGGGCCAGGCCCGGCGAACACACCAGGACCTTGCGGAGCTTGCCCACCTCGGAGTACACGCCATAAGAGGCTGATGGAGCAGAAGGTGTCGTCATGGATCGATCCTCTCGATTGCTTGATCGTAATAGTCCCGATGACGATGGCGCCGACCGACGAAGCCAGGGCCGCGATCCTGGTGACCGCGGCACTACTTCTTCAGATACCCGCGTTCTTCAGATACCCGCGATGATCTCCTTGCGTACCCACGATGATCTCCTTGCACTTGGCGGTGTACTCGGCGTCGGTGATCGAACCGGTTGCCG
>ERZ888423.1252-NODE-1252-length-22592-cov-11.136531_pt1 | contig 22592 bp, 29 predicted proteins | sample MGYA00520523_ERZ888423 | MGnify/ENA primary metagenome ERZ888423 (study PRJEB32303, sample SAMEA104408611) | aquatic metagenome | biome: Brackish water; feature: Pelagic; material: water | place: Baltic Sea | collected 2014-06-08T10:24:00 | depth 30,27 m ...
GGCTACGGCGCGCCGCGCGGCGGCTATGGCGGCGGCGGGGATCGCGGCGGCTACGGCGGCGGCGGCGATCGCGGCGGCTACGGCGGCGGCGCAGCGCGCGGCGGCGATGATCGGGCCCCGCTCGAGACCAAGAATGCGACGGTCAAGTTCTACAATACCGAACGCGGTTTCGGCTTCGCGATGCCCGACGACGGCAGCCCGGACATCTACGTCCCGGCCCGTGTCGTCGAGCGCGCTGGCCTGAACGAACTGCAGCCGGAACAGACCATCGAAGTCGATGTGCGTCCCGGCCCGCGCGGCCCGATGGCGGCGCGGCTTCGGATGGGCTGACGCCCTGATCTGAAGATCTACTGCGAACCTGAAACCCCGCCCTGCCGCCTGGCACGGGCGGGGTTTTGCGTTTGGCGATGCCGGTTCTTGAGCGAACCGCATGCTCCGGCCTGTCAGGTATAGGCCGAATAGCCGGCATCGGCGATCGGTCCCGTGCCAGTTGCGTCAGTGAGGGCTGACGGGCCGAACAGGCGGACGACGACCCGGAGCATCATGGCGATGGCCGACAGCAAAAGCAGCGCCGGTCCCAGGAATATGAAGAACTTGATGAACCAGCGCGCGCCGATGCCGATCACGACGGGCGAGCCTTCGTTCTTCTCCCAGGCGAGGTAGAAGAAATCCCAGCCGTAATAACAGAAGATCGCCAGGAACGGCGTCAGCAGCAGCACGCCGCCCGCCAGCTCCACGATCAGCCGGCCCCGCACGCCCAGGCGGCCGCGAAACAGATCGAGCCGCACATGGGCGTTCCGGGTGTAGGCGAACCCGATCGCGCCCATGAAGATGATCGTGTGCAGATGCCATTCGGCATCCTGAAACACCGGCGAATTGAAGAAGCCATGCAGATCGTTGGCGACCACAAAGTCGAGCCGGCGCAGGAATTTCCGGGAGATCGCATCGACGACGATGATGGCGATCAAGGGCAGGAACAGCCACGATACCGCCTTGCCGGTCAGGATCGCCGGCGCATCCGCCCACCGCGCCAGGCGGAGCAGCAGGCGCCAGATCGATCGCGGGGCTGCGGGTTGAGACATCGGCGGCGCCTTGCGCTAGATCAACCCCGCTTTTGGCGGAATCGCCAAAAGCGGGATAAGTTGATCGCTATCAATAAGATAGAGCATGGACCGCGCGTCCACTTGGACGCGCCATGCTCTAAGGATCGAACAACAGATGGGGCAGGTAAAGCACGGTCTCCGGCCAGGCCAGAACCAGACCGACGCAGAGAAGCTGCAGGCAAACGAACGGCACAATGCCGGCATAGATCTGCCGCATGGCGATCGAAGGCGGCGCGACGCCCTTGATGTAGAACAGCGACAGGCCCATGGGCGGCGTCAGGAATGACGTTTGCAGCGTGATCGCGACCAGAACCGCAAACCAGTAGACCACATCCGGCTGCGGAATATGGCTGCCGAAGTCCAGCAGAATGACGATCGGGCCGAACAGCGGCACGGCGATCAGCAAGATCTCCAGCACGTCGAAGAAGAAGCCCATCACGAAGATCGTCCCGATCGCGAGGATCAGAATGCCCCAGGGGCCGAATGCGCCGGCCGCGATCGACATCTCGATCACTTCGTCGCCGCCAAGCGACCGGAACACATAAGCGAAGCTGGTGGCGCCGATATAGAGGAGGAAGATCATGCCGATGATCATGGTCGAGCGGGTCAGGCTTTCGGCGAGCGCGCCGCCTCCCATCTTGCCGCGCGCCGCCGCAAGCAGCAGCGCGCCCGCCGCCCCGACCGCCGCGGACTCGGTAATCGTGACAAAGCCCGTCAGGATCGAGCCCATGACCAGAACGATCAGCGCCGCAGGCGGCAGGATGCCCCGGACGAGAATAGGCAGGACCGGCTCGCGCGCCCGGTCCAGCCGCGCCTCGGCCGCCGTCGCCCTGGGCGCGGCCGCCGGGTCCACAAGCGCCAGGATCAAAATGTAGAGAACATAGAGCAACGCCAGCAGCAGCCCCGGCGCCATGGCGCCGGCGAACAGAAACCCGACCGACATCGGCAGCATCTCACCGAGAAACACCAGCAGGATGCTCGGCGGTATCAGAATTCCCAGGGTCGACGAGGCGGCGATGACGCCAAGCGCCAGCGACGGCCGGTAGCCCGCCGCCAGCATCGGCGGCAGCGCGATCAGCGTCAGCACGATGACCGAGGCGCCGACGACGCCGGTGATCGCGGCGAAGATCACGCCCATCAGCGTGACAGCCAGCGCAATGCCGCCCGGCACGGGCCGCAGCAGCAATTGCAGCGCCGCCAGCAGGTCCTTCGCGATCTCCGACCGCTCCAGCATCACGCCCATGAAGACGAACAGCGGCACAGCGATGATTTGCAGGTTCTCCGCGACCGTCCAGACGCGCGGCGCGAAGTTGAAGAACTCGACGAACGAAAACACCCCGAACAGGGAGCCGATCAAGCCGAACAATGCGGCGGTCCCGCCCAGCACGAAGCCGATGGGATAGCTTGTGAAGACCAGCGCCATCAGGGTCACGAACATGAAGAGCGGCAGCAGGTCGACAATCATCCGGCGCGGTCGCCCATAGCTCATCCGTCCCGGCAATTGCTTGACGAGACTAAGCTTGAACCGATTTCGCGCTTCGGTCCATGCCCGACCCTACAACCTGGATGCGGCCCAGTTCTCCGGCGGGTCCGCCGGGTCCGTCGCGACGCCGGCGGCGCGGGCGCCCATGATCGCCGCCCGCTCATCCTTGTCCGACGTGTCGCCGCTGACGCCGACGGCGCCGATCACCGCGCCCGTCGGCGATTTCAGCAGCACGCCGCCCGGAACGGCGATGAAGCGGCCGTCGGACGCCGCCGCGAGCGCCGCCTGGAAAGCCGGCCGGTCCGCCAGCCGGTCGCGCAGCAACCGGGTCGGCGCGCCCATGCCGAGCGCCGCCCAGGCTTTGCCGATCGCGATGTCCGGGCGCAGGATGCCGGAGCCGTCTTCCCGCTTCAGCGCCACGAGGCAGCCGCCGGCGTCCAGGACAGCAACCGTCAGCGGCATGAAGTTCTGCGTGCGGCCCTCCGCGAGCGCGCCCTGGACGATCACTTCGGCGGCGCCGAGCGGTATGCTTGTCATCGATAAACTAGTCCTTCTTCGTCCAGCGCGCGGCCGCGGCGTCGTCGGTTGCGCGGGCGGCGACCCAGCGCGCGCCCGACGCGGTTTCCTCATGCTTCCAGAACGGCGCCTGGGTTTTCAAGTAGTCCATCAGAAAAGCGCAGGCGTCGAACGCGGCTTGCCGGTGGCTGGAAAGCGTCACGACCAGCACAATCGGGTCGCCCGGCAGGAACCGGCCATAGCGATGGACGATCAGGCAATCCAGCAGGGGCCAGCGCGTGCGGGCGTCCGCTTCGGCGGCCGCCAGCATGCGCTCGGTCATGCCCGGATAGTGTTCCAGGGTCATGGCGATGACCGGTTCGGCGCCCTCGTCCGGATTGGTCTCGCGCGCGATGCCGACGAAGCTTGCGACGGCGCCGACGTCGCGGCGGCCAGCCGTCAGCCGGTCGGTTTCGGCGCCAAGGTCGAAGCTCTCCGCCTGAACCCGCACGGTCATGGCTTCAGCCTCCGGTCACAGGCGGGAAGAATGCGACTTCGGCCGCGCCGACAATGCTGTCGCCCGGATCGGCGAAGGCCTGGTCGATCGCGATCCGGATGGAGCTGCGTTGCTCGAAGGCGGCGGCATGGCCGGGGCTGCGGTCGATCAGCCAGTCGATCAGCGCGCCGGCGGTCGCGACCTGAGGCGCCGGCTCGAGGATTTCCTCGGCCATGCCTGTGTGCTGGCGGAGCCAGGCGAAATACAGAATCTTCATGGGCCGGGAGCCTCCGTCTGCGAGCGCTTCAGCTTGAAATGGGCCAGGATGAAACGCGCGACAACCTCGGGCGCATTCAGCGGCAGCAGCGTTGTCGCGCCGAGCGGCGCTGGCAGCGCGCCCGGTGCGGCGTCGCTGGCGACGGCGACGACGCGGGCGTCGGACCCATAAAGCGGATCGCCGCCATGGGCCGCGCGCCAGACCTCGATCTTGTCGATCGCGGCGCCGCGATAGCCTTCGATCAGGACAATGTCCGTCGGCGCCAGCATGGCGAGCGCATCCGCGAGCGATGGCTCCGGCTGCCCGCGATGCTCCGTCAGCAGGGCCGAGCGGTCCGGCGACAGCACCAGCACCTGTCCGGCGCCGGCCACCCGGTGGCGGTAACTGTCCTTGCCGGGGCGGTCCATATCGAAGCGGCGATGGGCATGCTTGATCGTCGAAACGCGCTGGCCCGTCGCCGCCAGATGCCGCACGACGCCTTCGAGCAGCGTCGTCTTGCCCGAACCGCTCCAGCCGACAATGCCGATGACCGCCGTCATGCGGCTGGCCGCAATGCCTGAAGCGCAGCCTTCAGATACGCGGCGCCGGTCCAGAGCGACAATGCCGCAGCGAGCCACAAGAGCGCGAGGCCCGCCGTTCGGACCATGGGGTCAAGCCCGCCCGCGGCGAGCAGCAGCAGCGTCAGCGCCGCCATCTGGGCCGTGGTCTTGAGTTTTGCGGCGAAGGAGGAGGGGATGCGTCCCGCGCCCATCCCCGCCATGGCTTCGCGCAATCCGGAAACCAGAAGCTCCCGAGCGAGGATCGCCAGGGCCGGCGCGGCCGCCCAACTCCCAAGCTCGCCCCCGATCATCAGGACCGCCAGGGTCACGCCGACCTGCAGCTTGTCGGCGATAGGGTCGAACATGGCGCCGAACGCGCTTGTCTGGTTCAGCCGGCGCGCCAGGAAACCGTCGAGCCAGTCGGTGACGGCCGCGGCCGCGAACAGGGCCGCCGCGGCGAGCATGCCGGTCTCGCCGCCGAGGAGGGCGAGGGCGGCGATCAGCGGCGTCGCGGCGACGCGCAGGAGCGTCAGGATGTTGGGCAGGGTCATCGTCACGTCAAAGGACTTCGAAGACAGCGATTTCAGCGCCGCGCGGCCGCCTGGCGGCCGATGCGACGGCGACGACGCTGTTCAGCCAGAGATAGTCCGGCGCGCCGGTTTCAAAGGTCGGCGTCGTGCGGAAGCGGTAGCGGCTGGGATCGACGTCCTGACCATTGTCCAGCAGCGCGCTGACTTCGGCGTCGGCGACGCGCACGCCGCGATTATAGACGAAGATCAGGGCGCCGTCGCCGGTCCGGAGCGTGTAGCGGGATTCCACGCTGACGACGCCGTCGGGACGGATCAACTGCGAATCGGTTCCGCCCGGCAGCACCTCGCCGGACATGTTGGGTCCATCGAACCAGCCGCCGGTGATCTCGATCATCCGGCGAAGTCCGCTCGGCGTTTCGCCGATCAACTGGGCGGGCTTCGCTTGCAGCACGCAGTCGTAGAGCAGGCGAAAACTCGGCTTCGGCAGGCTGGTCATGCATCGCTTCCCAAGGTTTGCGGCCAGGGTCCTACCCTGTGCGCGCTGCTACAAGCTTCGGCCATTGGCTGGGCCGATGCCAGAATTCGCTTGCGCCGCGCGGCAGGAGGTCAAATATGTGCTAGATATATAGCAGCACAGAAGGACTTGTCGCATGCGTATCGTCGCTATTGCCGCCGCTGTCGCAATCGGAATGGCCGCCAGCAGCGTGGCCGCCGTCGCCGCCGATTCCGATTGGGTCGCCCGGGTCAAGCGCGTCGCGGGCGAAGCGTATGTGGAGCGGGACGGCGTTCAGGCGCCGTTGCTGGTCGGCGACCGGCTGCCCGCGAGCGCGGTTATCGTGACAGGTCCCAAAAGCGGCGCAGGCTTGACCTTCCGGGACAACACGCGCGTCTCGGTCGGCGCGAACGCCCGCCTTGGCCTGGCGGACTATGCATTCGTTCCGGGCCAGCCCGCTGGCGCCGCCATGCTGAAGGCCGACCTTCAGAACGGCGCGGCGGCGTTCGTTTCGGGCCGGATCACAGAGCGCCAACCGGGCGCGATGCAAGTCAGCACGCCGGCGGCGGTGATGGGCGTGCGCGGCACGACCTTCCTGGCCGTTACATCGACGCCCCTCGACCGTCAGTAATTCGTCGGGAATTTATGCCTCTCTGCTGGCTTTCAGGCAGGGTTTCGACGAAACTGCGCCCATGAGAAAGATATCTCGCGCATTAGGCCTAGCGGCAATTGGTTCGATCGTTCTGCTGCAGGCCTGCACCAGCCAGGAGCAGGTCGCGCTTCAGGCGGCGATCCCGGCCTATCCGGAACCCTATCGCGCCGCCCTGCAGGACGAATTCCGCGTCCTCGCCGCCCGGGAAGCAGCCCAGAACGACCATCTGGACGCCAAGCGCTTCATGTTGCGCAGCGAAGCCGCGGCGCGCGCCGTGACGATCTCGCCGCTCCCGGTCGACGCCTATGCCATCGATGACGCCGCGATGCGCGCCGACCTGGAAGCGGCGCGCGCGCGCCTCGTGTTGCTGTTCGACGGCGGCCGCGCCCGTGCGCCTCAGGCGCTCGCCCTCGCCCATGCCTCATACGAATGCTGGTTGGAGGAAGCCGAGGAAGGCCATCAGCCTGCCGACATTCAATGGTGCCGGGATCGGTTTCTGGCCGGCGAAGCTGCGACCCGCCTGAACGCCGGCCTCGATGCCGACTGGGGCGTCGTGCTGTCCGGCGACGGCGGTCATGTCGGCGCCATCACGCTTGCCTCCAAGGCGGGCGGCGAGACCCTGCTCGATACGGCCGCCGCCGCCGGCTTCGTCAATGACGGGGCCGATGTGCGCGACGCGGCTATGACCGCGCGGGAAAGCAGCGCCGTCACCAGCGATGCGATGCGCCTGATGCCGGCCGCGGCCAAGATGTACGCCGTCTATTTTCCCTCAAGCGCCGCGACGCTGGATAGCGCCGCCCGGCAGGCGATTGCGGCCGCGGCGGCTGACGCCGCCGACCGGCCCGCGCCCGATATCGAAATTCTGGGCTTCGCCGACCGCGCGGGCGACGATCGCTCGAACTATCAACTCAGCGAACGCCGGGTTGCGGCGGTGCGGGCGGCGCTGCTGCAAGCTGGCGCCGACGAAGAAAATTTTCTGATCTATGCGCGCGGCGAAAATGCGCCGGCCGTCGCAACCCCGGACGGCGTCGCCGAGGCCCGCAATCGCCGGGTCGAGATCACCGTCCGATAGATTAACCAGAGCACTACGCGCTCAAGCGCGCGCGCAGTCCATGCTCCGCCTTTTCGCGCTGTTCGCCCAGAAATGACTTCAAGGCCGGGCGCGCGCGGGTCTGCCGGAGCCGCCCTGCGCCAGCACGGCCTCCGGATCATCATAAGTCGCAAGCAGCGCTTCTGCCTCCGCGATTAGCTCGGCTTTGTTGATAACGTCATCCGGCAGGCTGCGCATCCGGTCGAGATGATCGACGAGAATGGGTCGGCCGCTGCCATCCAGATCAAATACCGTCGGCGCATCGACCATTGCGTATGTCATTCACATGCTCCCTTGCGGCTTCCGCTCGATATCCCGGAAGCTAGTGCGCCTTCGAATTTTCGAAAGCGCTTCGATAGGCTTCGAAGGGGGCGGCGCGCGCATCTCCGGCAAAATCGACCCATCATGGCCCTGGCGCGGTCTGACGCGCCCTGGGGCCTCCTGGCCGATTTGCTGCGATAGCCATGGCGGCCGGCGCGGCCAGCCCGTCAGTTCAGGACGGCGAACCCCGCGTCGCGGAGCGCCCTCTCGTCGTCCGACATCGGTTCCGGCGTCGGCGGCGCGACATCGATGCCGGATGGGATCGTCACGATGGCGCCGGCGACGGACAGGATCACCGCCATGAAATCGCGAGGGTCGTGGGCCGGGTCGTCGCAACGATAGACTGGGCCGGGATCGCCGATCGCGCCAGGTCGGTGCGTCATAAAGGCCGTCAGAACGTCCGTCAGGAGCCCTTCGATCCGCGCATCGTCAGACGTGACGGCGCCCGCGTCATCGTCCCAATCGACGATGACGGTCCGGTCGCGGCCCCATGGCTGAACGATGAACCTATGGATCGAAATGGACCGACACTTCTGAAATAGGTCAAATTATCCAGTCTTGGGCGTTTCCGCCCGAGACTGGTTCGATTTAGAGCATGGCGCGTCCAGGTGGACGCGCGGTCCATGCTCTATCTAATTGATAGCGATCAAATTATCCAACCTTAGGCGATTCCGCCTAAGGTTGGTTTGATCTAGCCGCAGGCCGCGACCGCGCGCTTCGCCATCACGCCGATCAGATGCGCCCGATAGACCGCGCTGGCGTGGATATCGGCATTCAGGCCATCGGGGCTGACCGTCACCCCATCGAGGGCGCTCGGGCTGAAATTCCCTGCCAGCGCGGTTTCCATCGCGGTCTCGCGGAAAGCGCATGGGCCGGCGCCGGTGACCGCGACGCGCACGCCGCTCGCCGTTTCGGCCGCCATCACGCCGACGATCGCATAGCGCGAGGCCGGGTTCGGGAATTTGACGTAGGCAGCTTTCTTCGGGATCGGAAAGTCGATCCGCTGGATGATCTCGCCAGGCTCCAGCGCCGTTTCGAACATGCCCTGGAAGAAGTCGTCGCCTGGGATCGAGCGCTTGTCGGTGACGACGGTCGCGCCAAGGCCAAGCACGGCGCCCGGATAATCCGCCGCCGGATCGTTATTGGCGATCGAGCCGCCGATGGTGCCGCGGTTCCTGACCATGGGATCGCCGATGCTGCTTGCGAGCGACGCCAGCGCCGGGATCGCCTGCTTGACCTCGGCGGAATTGGCGACCGCGTCATGGGTCGTCATCGCGCCGATGGAGACCGTCTCCGCTGTCACGGAAATGCCGGCGAGGCTTGCGACGCCGCCAAGGTCGACCACGTCGCTTGGCTGCGCCAGCCGCTGCTTCATGGTCGGCAGCAAGGTCATGCCGCCGGCCATCAACACGCCATCGTCCGCGCTCGCGACCTTGGCCGCCGCATCGGCGACCGATTCGGCCTTGTGATAGGTGAATGCGTACATTGGATCCTCTCCCAGGCGCTCAGGCGCCGTTCAGGGCCGCCCACACCTTGGACGGCGTGGCTGGCATATCAATCGGTTTCGTGACGCCGACGCTGCGAAGCGCATCGGTGACGGCGTTCATGACCGCCGCCGGCGCGGCGATGGCGCCCGCCTCGCCGCAGCCCTTCACGCCGAGCGGGTTGTGCGGGCAGGGCGTCACCTGCGTCGAGACCTTGAAGTTCGGCAGGTTGTCGGCGCGCGGCAGGCAGTAATCCATATAGGACCCGGTGACGAGTTGCCCGTCCTCCCCATAGACGCAGCCTTCCATCAGAGCCTGGCCGACGCCCTGGGCGATCCCGCCATGGACCTGGCCCTCGACGATCATCGGGTTGACGATATTGCCGAAGTCGTCGGCGGCGACGAAGTTGGCGATCTCGATCACGCCCGTATCCGGATCGATCTCGACCTCGCAAATGTGGCAGCCCGCCGGATAGGTAAAGTTCTTCGGGTCGTAGAACGCCTGCTCCTCCAGGCCGGGCTCCAGCTCGTCATGGGGGAAATTGTGGGGCACGTAGGCCGTCAGCGCGACATCGCCGAACGCGACCGACTTGTCGGTGCCGGCGACCGTGAAGACGCCGTCCTTGAACTCGACGTCCGCGTCGGACGCTTCCATCAGGTGCGCGGCGATCTTCTTGGCTTTCGCTTCGACCTTGTCCAGGGCCTTGGAAAGCGCCGAGCCGCCGACCGCGAGGCTGCGGGAGCCATAGGTCCCCATGCCGAACTGCACCTTGCTGGTGTCGCCATGGACGACGTCGACATTCTCGACCGAAACGCCGAGCCGTTCCGCGATGACCTGGGCGAAGGTGGTCTCGTGGCCCTGACCGTGGCTGTGGGAGCCGGTGTAGAACGTGACGGAGCCTGTCGGATGCACCCGGACCGCGCCGCTTTCGTAAAGCCCGGCGCGGGCGCCGAGGGAGCCGACGACAGCCGAAGGCGCGATGCCGCAAGCTTCGATATAGGCCGAGAACCCGATGCCGCGCAGCTTGCCGGCGGCTTTCGAAGCTGCTTGCCGGGCCTTGAAGCCGTCATAGTCGATGGCCTTGGTCGCGAGGGCGAGCGTGCCCGCGTAATTGCCGGAATCGTATTCCAGCGCGACCGGCGTCTGATAGGGGAAAGCATCGGGGCTGATGAAATTCCGCCGGCGCAATTCCGCCGGATCGATGTTCAAATGCCGCGCGGCTTCCTCGACGATGCGCTCGACCACATATGTGGCTTCCGGCCGACCGGCGCCGCGATAGGCGTCGACCGGGCAGGTGTTGGTGAACCAGGCATTGACGCCCGCAAAGATCTTCGGGGTCGTGTACTGGCCGGCCAGCAGCGTCGCGTAGAGATAGGTCGGCACGCAGGGCGCGAAGGTCGAGAGATACGCCCCCATGTTCGCGTCGGTGATGACCTTGAGCGCCAGGAACTTGCCGTCATTGTCCATGGCCAGCGTGACCGTGGTTTCGTGGTCGCGGCCATGGGCGTCGGTCAGGAAAGCTTCCGAGCGGTCGGACGTCCATTTGACGGGCCGGCGGATCTTCGCCGCCGCCCAGGTGACGACCGCTTCCTCGGCATAGTGGAAGATCTTCGAGCCGAAACCGCCGCCGACATCCGGCGCGACGACGCGGAGTTTATGCTCCGGGATGCCCAGCACGAAGGCGCCCATCAGCAGGCGGATGACATGGGGGTTCTGGCTGGTGGTGAAGAGCGTGTGCTCGCCCGTCGCCGTGTCATAGTCGCCAATCGCCGAGCGCGGCTCCATCGCATTCGGGACGAGCCGGTTATTGACGAGCGAGAGCGTCACCGTCTGCGGCGCGGCGGCGATCGCGGCGTCAATGTCGGCGCGGTCGCCCAGTTCCCAGTCATAGCAGTTGTTCGACGGGATATCGTCGAAGACAGCGGCGCCGGCGGCCTTCGCGGCCCGGATGCTGGCGACGGCGGCGAGGGGCGTATAGGCGATTTCCAGCGCTTCGGCGCCGGCTTTCGCGGCGGCCCGGGTTTCCGCGATCACGACAGCGACCGCGTCGCCGACATAGCGCGCCTTGCCCTGGGCGAGCGGCGGATGGCCCGGCTCGGCCATCGGCTCGCCGTTCTTGGAGTGGATCTGCCAGCCGCAGGGCAGGCCGTTCACGCCCGCCGCCGCGAGGTCGTCGCCGGTGAAGACCGCGACGACGCCTGCGACCGCTTGCGCCGCCGCCGTGTCGATGCCGTCGATCCGCGCATGGGCATAGGGGCTGCGCGCAAAGGCGGCGTAGGTCTGGCCGTAGCGATTGATGTCGTCGGTATAGGTGCCGCGACCGGTCACGAACCGGAAATCTTCCTTGCGCCTGACGGAGGCGCCGATGCCGTCATCCCTTGGCATAGTGTTCTCCCCTGAATGTGGTGCGGGCGCCGTGTCGTTTCGGCCCGTCGTTCTTGTTTCGGCGCTGGCTGTCGCCTCGATCGATATCGGTCGAACGATCCGTGCCTGGGCGTCGCCGCCGCAAGGCCGGATCGATCTAGGCTTGCATCGCCCGCGCGCCTGCCATCACCGCCTTCACGATGTTGTGATAGCCGGTGCAGCGGCACAGATTGCCTTCCAGGTGATGGCGCACGTCCGCTTCCGTCGGGGCGGCGTTGCGGGCCGCGAGCGCAGTCGCGCTCATGATCATGCCGGGCGTGCAGAAGCCGCATTGCAGGCCGTGATGCTCCCGGAACGCTTCCTGCATCGGATGCAGCACGTCGCCGTCGGCCAGGCCCTCGATCGTCGTGACCGCCGCGCCGTCGGCCTGGAGCGCCAGCATGGTGCAGCTTTTGACCGCCTTGCCGTCCACATGCACGGTGCAGGCCCCGCACTGGCTGGTGTCGCAGCCGACATGGGTGCCGGTCAGGCGTTGATCTTCGCGCAAAAAGTCGACCAGCAAGGTGCGGCCTTCGACGTCGCCGGTCACTTGCTTGCCATTGATGGTCATCGATACGGTCGCCATCGCGAACCTCCCCAACGAATGTTCATCAGCCATGCCGGCAAGCGTCGCCGCATGCTGTTAGCGGGAGCATCGGCCGCTTGAACTTGCGGGTCAACAGGCGCTTGCGGCGGCTTGCTAAAAAAGCGCGTACAGCAGGATGGCGACGCCGAACCCGATCGCCGCGACCCACATGAAGGAGGGCGCGCCGCGATCCGCGGCCGGCGGCGGCGGCAACGGGCGAGTATTCTCGGCCAGGGCGTCTTCCGCGACCTGCGCGGCGACGGTCGAATGGGTCGGCTCGACCGCCGCCGCGGCGGCTGGGGGCGGCGTCGGGTTCGGCGTGCTGGATTCGGTCCGGCGCACGGTCGTCGTGCGTTCGATGGTTTCCTCGCCCGGCGCCGGTTCGGGATCCGGCGCCGCCGTGAATGCGGGCGCCGCTGGCGGCGTGATCGGCGGCGCTTCGGCTACGGCGGGCGGCGCATCGACGCGTTTCGCCGCCACGTCGGAGAAGCGCTGGAAGAAGTCGTCCGCCATCTTGCGGGCCGCGCCGTCGATCAGCCGCGCGCCGATCTGGGCGAGCTTGCCGCCGACATTCGCCGACACGTCATACTTCAGGATCGTCGCGTCGGGCCCGTCGGCCGTGAGCGCGACGACCGCCCCGCCCTTGGCGAACCCGGCGGCGCCGCCCGTGCCTTCGCCCTGAATCCTGTAGCTGTTCGGCGGATCGATCTCCGAGAGCGTGACCTTGCCGGCGAACCGCGCGCTGACGGGGCCGACCTTCGCGCGGACTTTCGCCACGAACTGATCGGCGCCTTCTCGGGTCAATTCCTCGCAACCCGGAATTGACGCCTTCAGCGCCTCCGGGTCGTTCAGCGCTTCCCAAACAACGTGCTGCGGCGCTGGAATCCGCGCTTCGCCCTGCATCTCCATGGTCGAAATCCTTACGTCCGCCAAGCGCGGCCGCGTCTTGCATATCAGTCGCCGTGTCCCGCATGCCCTAACCCGGATAAGATATGAAAGAAGCTAGGTAAATTCAACGTATCTGCCATGCGCCATCCGGAACGCTTGGCGCGGCGCGCTGGCTTGGGCATACTCCCTGGCTTCGGAGGGTCAGCGTCGGCGTCGGCGCGTTGGACGGGATTGAGGGGTAGGGCATGCTGAAAGGGATTATCGGCGTTCTGTTCGGACTGGCGGCGCTAGCGGCGTCGCCGGTCTTGGCGGCGGAAGCCGGGGCGCCGCATCTGGATGGCGCCGATCTGCAATTATTCTGGATTATCCCTTTTGTCGGCATCTTGCTGTCGATCGCGGTCTTCCCATTGCTGGCGCCGGATTTCTGGCATCATCACTTCGGCAAGGTATCGGCGTTCTGGGCGGTGGCGTTCCTGGTTCCGTTCACGATCGTGTTCGGCGCATCGATTGCGGTGTTCGAGGTCATCCACGTTCTGCTGCTGGAATATATCCCGTTCATCATCCTGCTGCTGTCGCTGTTCACGGTGGCGGGCGGCGTGCGGGTGCGCGGTCGCCTGGTCGGGACGCCGGTGCTGAACGTCACGATCCTGCTGATCGGGACGATCCTGGCGAGCTTGATGGGCACGACCGGGGCCGCGATGCTGCTGATCCGGCCCTTGATGCGCGCCAATGAGAATCGCCGCTATCGGGTCCACACAATTGTTTTCTTTATCTTTTTGGTCGCAAACATCGGCGGCTCCCTGACGCCGCTCGGCGATCCGCCGCTCTTTCTCGGCTTTCTGAAAGGGGTCGACTTCTTCTGGCCGACGACGCACATGCTGCTGCCGATGCTGATGCTGTCGGTCATCCTGCTCGCGTTGTATTTCGTGGTCGATTCGGCTCTGCTCAAGAAGGAAGGCGGCATTCCCGCCGCCCCCGCCGGCGAAGTTCACGAGGCCATCGGCATCGACGGCAAGCTGAACTTCCTGCTGCTCGGCGGCGTCGTGGCCGCGGTGCTGATGAGCGGCGTCTGGAAGCCGGGCATCGAGATCCAAGTCTACCATGTGCATTGGGAGCTGCAGAACATCGCCCGCGATATCGCGCTGCTCGTGCTTGCCTTCATTTCCTGGAAGGTGACGCCGATGATCAACCGGGACGCCAACGGTTTTACCTGGTTTCCGATCATCGAAGTCGGTAAGCTGTTCGCGGGCATTTTCCTGACCATCGTGCCCGCCATCGCCATCCTGAAAGCCGGCCAGAGCGGCGCGCTCTCGGGCGTGGTCTCGCTCGTGACGACGCCGGACGGCCAGCCGATCAACGAAATGTACTTCTGGATGACTGGCATCCTGTCGAGCTTCCTGGACAATGCCCCGACCTATCTCGTGTTCTTCAACACGGCCGGCGGCGACGCCGCGACCCTGATGGGGCCGATGTCGCAAACCCTGCTGGCCATTTCCGCGGGCGCGGTCTTCATGGGCGCGAACACCTATATCGGCAATGCGCCGAACTTCATGGTGCGGGCGATCGCGGAAGAAGGCGGCGTGCGCATGCCGAGCTTCTTTGGGTACATGATCTGGTCGGGCTTGATTCTGGTGCCGTTGTTTGTCTTAACGACGTTTGTCTTCTTCCTGTGACAGCCGGAAAGGCTGAATGATGTTCCTGTGACAGCCGGAAAGGCTGAATGATGCAAAGCAAGAGCGGCTATTGGGGACGGGCGGCGGCGGTCGCGGCGTTCGCTGCGGCGACGGCCATCGGTTCGGCTGCCTATGGCGCCTCGGACACCTGCCGGCCGCTGGAGGTGCATGACGTCATCAGCACCTGCACCGGCATCAACGGCTGTCCGCCCGGCGAGTACATCTACAGCGTCGTTCTGCGCAACAAGACCAACCGCCGCCTCTATGTGGCCTATCGGTTCCGCGATCCGAACAACCGCCTGACGCTCGGCGGGCTCGATATCGCGCCCGATAGCGCGATCGAGCGGCCGGTCGGCTTCGGCCGCAGCGGCATCGTGCGCGATGAGCCGGGCGCCACCCGGCGCGGCCGCTTCCGCCCCGACAAGTGCGGCTTCACGGAAAAGACAAAATTCTCCTGGCAATAGCCTCTGCGTCGGGCGGCATTCGCCTGGCGACCGGTCCACGCTCTGAGTTCATGTGAAGGGACGGCGACATGCGGTGGCGTGGCGGCAGGCGGAGCCAGAATGTCGAGGATCGGCGCGGTCAGGGCGGCGGCGGCCTCGGCGGTCTGGGCGGCATGCTTGGCGGGCGGCGGAGCGGCGGCGGCGGACGCATGCCGGGGGGCAAGGCGGGCGGCGGCCTGATCGGCATTCTGGTGATCGTCGGCCTGTCGCTGCTGTTCGGCGGCGACCTCGGCGCGATCCTCGGCGGTTTGAACGGCGGCGGCACGCCCGCGACCTACGCGCCTGCGCCCCCGGGCGGGGCGACCGGCCCGCGCCAGACCGGCCGCGCCGAGCAGGACGAGCTCGCGGAGTTCGTCGCGGTCGTCCTCGCCGACACCGAGGACGTCTGGCATGGCCTGTTCCAGGCCGAGGGCGTCACATACAGAGAGCCCAAGCTGGTGCTGTTCGACGGCGCCGTGAACTCCGCCTGCGGCATGGGTCAGGCGGCGATGGGGCCGTTCTACTGCCCAGGCGACGAGAAGGTTTACATCGATCTCTCGTTCTACAGAGACCTGCGCGAGCGGTTCCGGGCGCCCGGAGACTTCGCTCAAGCTTATGTAATCGCCCATGAAGTCGGGCATCACGTCCAGACGCTGATCGGCGTCGCGGCGAAAGTGAACGAGGAGAAGCGCCGCGCCAGCCAGGCGGAGGCGAACGCCATCCAGGTGCGCATGGAACTGCAGGCGGACTGTTTCGCCGGGGTCTGGGCTTTTCACGCCGACCGGGCGCGCGGCATCCTGGAGGCCGGCGATATCGCCGAAGCGCTGGAAGCCGCGCGGGCGATCGGGGACGATCGGCTGCAGCGCCAGTCCCAGGGGCGCATCACGCCGGAAAGTTTCACCCACGGCACCAGCGCCCAGCGCGAGCGCTGGTTCAAGCGCGGCGTCAGCGAAGGCAAGGTCAGCGCCTGCAACACGTTCGGCGCAAACGATTTATAGCGGCGCGGGGCCCGACCCGGCGCCAGGAGACATCCAATGACCCGAGCAGCCCCCGCCGCCATCGCTGCCGCGCGGGAAATCGTCTACGCCGCCATGCCGCCAACGCCCACCCATAGCTATCCGTTATTGAACGGGCGCACAGGCGCGACGGTCTTCGTCAAGCATGAGAACCATACGCCCGTGGGCGCCTTCAAGGTGCGCGGCGGCCTGAATTTCATGACTGGCTATGCGGCCGAGGGGCGATCAGAGGGCGTGATCACGGCGACCCGCGGCAACCACGGCCAGTCGATCGCCTATGCCGCCGCCCGGGTCGGCGTCGCGGCCACGATCGTCGTGCCCGAAGGCAACAGCCAGGAAAAGAATGCGGCGATGCAGAGCCTTGGCGGGACGCTCGTCGTCCATGGCCACGATTTTCAGGCGGCCGCCGAGCATGCCGCGGCGCTCGCCGCGGCTGAGGGCCTGTTCATGCTGCCGTCCTTCGATGAGCGGCTGGTCGCGGGGGTCGCGACCTATGCGATGGAACTGTTTGAGGCCGCCCCGGATCTCGACGCGGTTTATGTGCCCATCGGCCTCGGCTCCGGGATTTGCGGGATCATATCGGCGCGCGACGCGCTTGGCCTCAAGACCGACGTGATCGGCGTCGTCTCGACCGGCGCGCCCTGCTACGCGCTATCGTTCGCGGCGGGCGCGCCGGTCTCGACCAATGCCGCCGACACGATGGCCGACGGCATGGCCTGCCGGACCCCGGTCGCGGCCGCCGTCGCGACGATCAACAGCGGCGCCGCCAGGATCGTCCAGGTTTCGGATCGGGAGATCATGGCCGCGATGCGGGCCTATTTCACCGATTGCCACAATGTCGTCGAAGGCGCCGGCGCCGCGCCGCTCGCGGCGCTGCTGCAGGAACGGGACCTGATGCGCGGCAAGCGCGTCGGCCTCGCCCTGTCGGGCGGCAATATCGACATGTCATTGTATTTAAAGGCGTTGCAGGATGCCTGATCGGCGGCCGCGCTCGCTTCGCGCCACATTGGATAGTTCGCTCTACCTTAATGATATCGATCAAATTATCCAGTTTTTGGCGTTCCGCCCAAGACTGGTTTGATCTAGTCGACGCAGCGCATCCATTGATAGCCCGATGCGCGGCCGGCGCGGTCCAAGGCTTCGCGGCGGCGTTCGGGCATTGGGCCGGGCGCCGTGAACGAGGCGCAGAATCCGGCGATCAGTCGGGCGAAAAGGCGGAGCTTCAGCTTCATGCGCTGGCCGCTCCGTCGGCGGCGGGCGGGTTCCATTGCCCCTTGTTCATGCGGCGGAGCCGGATGGATTGGAACAGTCCCGCCTTCACGAACGGCTCGTTCGCGACGAAAGCTTCGGCCGCCGCCAGGTCGGGCAGGTTGACGATCCAGACGCTGCCGTCCTTGGCGTCGTCGGCGGCATAGGTCACCCCGCCCAGCACCACCGCATCCTTGTGGCGGGCGAGGTAATCCAGGTGGGTCTGGCGGATGGCGGCGCGCGCCTCGCTCATGCCGGGCTTGTCGACGGTCGTGACGGCATATAGCGGCATTGCGCCCTCCGGACCGGCTATTTGTGCCGGAAGGTGATCCGGCCTTTGGTCAGATCGTAAGGCGTCATTTCAACGGAGACTTTGTCGCCGGGCATCACACGGATGCGGAATTTCCGCATCTTCCCCGCCAGGCGGGCGATGACCTCATGGTCGTTCTCAAGCTTCACGCGAAACATGGCGTTGGGCAGCTTTTCGACGACTTCGCCGCCGAACTCAATCAGTTCTTCTTTGGACATACACTTTCCTGGCGCAATTCAAGCCGTGGGGCGCGCCAACTGGCGCGCTGAGCCGTTCTACACGGCCTTCACACAGGTGAGAAGCGCTTACCATACGCCGCTTGGCGCCGCCGATCAATCGTCTGGCGGAAACAGCCTGTCCAGAGTAACGGCGGCCTCGCGGGCGTAGTCGACATACACCGCGGCGAGGAGCCCGATGTCCGGGTCGCCGCGCACGACGAACAGGCCGGTCTCGAAGCCGCCGCCGCCATAGCTTTTGGGAATCTTGATGATCGCACGCAAACGCTCGCCCCGTTCATGGGCGATCTTGTAGCCGGTCAGCGCAAGGCCGCGCACGCTCCAGTCCTGCAATTTGTAGGTCACGCCATTGACGACGGCGCTGGCGCCCTCGGCGGGGAAGCGATCTTCCAGGCGTCGTTTTGTGTCGAAGGCTTGTTGCATGATGCCCCTGCCAGCCGTCGTGAAACTCAGCGATCGTTAAAATCTATCAGATGAAGCTCAAGGCGAAGTTAAGAGAGGGGGGCGCAATACTTCTGCGCGGAGGGCGAAAATGGCGAATGCCCGGCGCGGGGGAGGGCGAAATCATGGCGAACGGCCTAACATTGTCTTTCGCGCGAAATGGTATGATGGTGCTGCGCACTGCAGCGCAGGAGATGGGACGCCTCCCGATGACTGGTTTGAGCAATAATTTTGGCGGGTTCCTGTCCACGAGCGGCGGCGCGCGGCGCGGGCAGGCCCTGATCGAGGCCAGCATGGCCGGGGCGGCCCTGGTCGCCATGGCGGACGGCGATGTTTCCTTTGCGGAACGCGCGCTGGTCGATCAGGCCATTGACGCGCTGGCGGCGCGGGCGGCGATCGAGCCTCCCGTCGCCGTTTCGGCCTTCGAGGACTTTGTCGACGGGATCCGCCGCAACAGCAGCCAGGGCCGGGAGCCGGCGCTTGCCGCCATCGCCGCCCTCGCAGGTCTGGACGGCGCCACGGACGAAGCCGCCGTCGTCCTCCGAATCGCGGAAGCCGTGGCGCGCGCCGACGGCGGCGTCTCCGACGAAAAGCGGGCTGTCCTCAGCGAAATCGCGGGCCAGCTCGACGCCCGCTCGAATTAGGTCGAGCCGCTTATAGGCGTTTCCACCGGTCCCGCCTTAACGCCTCCGCTCGGTCAGGGCGACTCCGTCCTGGATCAAGCCGTCGATTTCAGCTTCGCCGAAGCCAGCTTCCGCCAGAACGGCGCGGGTGTCCTGGCCGAAAAACGGCGGCGCGCGCCGGGCGGCGCCGGGCGTCCGCGAGAGTTTCGCCTGCACGCCAAGCGCGTTGTATCCGGCCCCGTCCGACACGTTCATCTGGCGGTGAATGGTGTGGGGATGCTCCATCACTTCCGGAATGCTGTTGACCGGTCCGGCGGGCACGCCTTTCCGCAGCAATTCCATAGCCAGGGGGTCGCAATCCCGGTCCGCCAGCAGGGCTTCGAGCTCCTGTTTCAGCGCCGTCCGATTTTCCGACCGGTTGCGGTTATCCTTGAAGCGCGCATCGGCCGCGAGCGCCGGTTTGCCCAGCGCCTCGACCAGCTTGGCGAATTGCCCGTTATTGCCGACGGCTAGGAAGATATCCTTGTCGGCCGCCTTGAACGTGTCATAGGGGTAGATGTTCGGATGGGCGTTGCCGGTGATCGTCGGCGCCTTGCCGGACATGAGGTAATTGTTGCCCTGGGGGTGCAGCAGCGCAACGGCGCTGTCGTACAGGGTGATGTCCAGGAACTGCCCGAGGCCGGACCTGCTGCGCTCGATGATCGCCATCAGGATTGCGATCGCGGCGTTCAGCCCGGTTCCCATGTCGACCATCGGCGTCCCGACCCGGACCGGACCGGACTCCGGCGTGCCGTTGACGCTCAGCATGCCGCTCATCGCCTGGATGACGGCATCATAGCCCGGAAAGCCGCCGAGCGGTCCGGTCGCGCCGAAGCCCGTGACCCGGCAATGGATCAGCTTCGGGAACTGCTGCGACAGCGCATCCTCATAGCCGAGACCCCATTTCTCCAGCGTGCCCGGCTTGAAATTCTCGATCAGCACGTCGGCGTCCGCCAGTAGTTTCTGCAGCACGGCCTTGCCGTTGGCCGTCGCCAGGTCGAGGCCGATGGAGCGTTTGTTGCGGTTGACGCCCTGGAAGTAGGCGCTCTCGCCGTCCTCCCGGAAGGGCGGGCCCCAGTCGCGGGTTTCGTCGCCCTGCGGCGGCTCCACCTTGATCACGGTCGCGCCGTGGTCAGCGAGAATCATGGTGCAATACGGCCCGCCGAGCACGCGGGTCAGGTCGACGACCTTGATTCCCGCAAGCGCGCCGGCTGCGAGGCCAAGACCGGGCAGGCCGGAAGAGTCTGGCGGCATTGAATTTCCCCTGATGGCGACGCTCCTAGACTGTCCCGCGCGGGCGGGTCTGGCAAGGCGCCGGCGAACGGCGATAGGATGGGCGAATGAATGCGTCCAGGGAGCCGGCGCGATGTACAGCCAAGGTTTGATCGGCGGCCAGGCCGATCCAGGCCCTGACGATCCGGTATTGCTCGCCCTGTTCCAGGCGCGGATCGACGCCGAGGAAAAAATCGAAGCCGGCGACTGGATGCCTGCCGCTTACCGCAAGACCCTGATCCGACAGATTTCCCAGCACGCCCATTCCGAGATCATCGGGATGCAGCCGGAAGGCAACTGGCTCGCCCGCGCGCCGACGCTGCGCCGGAAGGCGGCGCTCCTCGCCAAGGTGCAGGACGAGGGCGGCCACGGGCTTTATCTGTATGCGGCCGCGGAAACGCTCGGCATCGCGCGGGAGGAGATGCAGGAACAGCTCCTGACCGGCGCCGCCAAGTATTCCTCGATCTTCAATTACCCGACGCTCAGCTGGGCGGATATCGGAGCGATCGGCTGGCTCGTGGACGGCGCCGCGATCATGAACCAGATCCCGCTCTGTCGCTGCTCCTACGGCCCCTATGCCAGGGCGATGATCCGGGTCTGCAAGGAAGAAAGCTTCCACCAGCGCCAGGGCTATGAAGTGATGACGCGCCTGGCCGAGGGCGCGCCGGTCCAACGTGCGATGGCCCAGGACGCCCTGAACCGCTGGTGGACGCCCGCCGTGATGATGTTCGGCCCGCCCGACGGCGCTTCGACCCATTCCGACCAGTCCATGATCTGGAAGATCAAGCGCTTCACGAATGACGATCTCCGCCAGCGCTTTGTCGATGCGACCGTGCCCCAGGCCGCATATCTCAGCCTGACCGTGCCGGACCCCGATTGCCGCTGGAATGAAGCGCGCGGCCATTACGATATTGGACCGCTCGACTGGGATGAGTTCTGGCGGGTGGTCAAGGGCGGCGGCCCGATGAACCGGGAACGGCTGAACGCCCGGCGCGCGGCCCATGCCGAAGGCGCCTGGGTCAGGGAAGCGGCCGCAGCCTATGCAGCGAAGCACGCCAAGCCTCAAGTCGTGGCGGCCGAATGATGCCGGAGCCGCGTCTGCCCCTCTGGGAGGTGTTCATCCGGCCGCGCAACGGCCTGGCGCACCGCCATGTCGGCAGCCTGCACGCCGCCGACGCCGCCATGGCGCTGCTGGCGGCGCGGGACGTCTATACCCGACGGGGCGAGGGCCGCTCGATCTGGGTCGTCCCGACGAGCGCCATTCAGGCGAGCGATCCCGATGACAAGGACGCGTTCTTCGATCCCGCCGACGACAAGGTCTATCGTCAGCCGACCCACTATCGCGTGCCCGACGACGTGGGGGACATGTGAGCGCCGCCGCCCGCTTCCGCTACGTCCTCGGCCTCGCCGACGACCAATTGACGCTTGGCCATCGCCTGAGCCAGTGGACCGGCCGGGCGCCGCTGCTCGAGGAAGAACTGGCGCTCGCCAATATCGCGCTTGACCTGATCGGGCAGGCGCGGGCGCTTTATCAGTTGGCGGGCGGGATCGAGGGCGCCGGGCGGGATGAGGATGCGCTTGCCTATGGCCGAGACGAACGCGGCTTTCTCAATCTGCAGCTTCTGGAGCAGCCGAACGGCGACTTTGGGCGGACGATCGCCCGGCAACTGCTCTATGGCGCGTTGATGCGGGACTACTGGCCGGCGCTCGCGGCTTCCGGCGATGCGGCGCTTGCCGCGATCGCCGGCAAGGCGGCGAAAGAGGCGGCCTATCATTATCGCCATGCCGCGGAATGGACCGTCCGGCTGGGCGACGGGACGGCGGAGTCCCGGCGCCGGATGCAAGCCGGCCTCGACGAGCTCTGGGAATATACCGGCGCGTTCTTCGAGATGTCGGCCGACGAGGCGGCGCTTGGCGACGGCGCCGTCGACCGCCCTGGCCTCCGGCCAGGCTGGGACGCCGCGATCGGTCGCGTTCTGGCGCGCGCGACCCTGATGCGGCCGTCGGCGACCTGGATGGCGGCGAGCGGCCGCGACGGGGTTCACAGCGAACATCTGGAGCCGATGCTGGCGGAGATGCAGATCCTGCAACGCTCCTATCCGGGGTTGACGTGGTGACCGGGGATGGCGTCGCCGCCGCCCGCGCGATCGCGGCCGCGGTCGAGGATCCGGAACTGCCGCCGCTCACGATCGCCGACCTTGGCATTCTGCGCGATGTCCGGCGCGACTCGGCGGGCCTGCTTGTCGTCAGCATCACGCCGACATATTCCGGCTGCCCCGCCAATGCCGTGATCGCGCTGGAGGTCGAGGCGGCGCTCAGGGCCGCCGGGCACCTGGACGCGCGCGTCGTCACGGAATGGGCGCCGGCCTGGTCGACCGCCGATATCACGCCCGCGGGCGCGGCGCGGCGCGG
>ERZ888423.1255-NODE-1255-length-22564-cov-8.771158_pt1 | contig 22564 bp, 17 predicted proteins | sample MGYA00520523_ERZ888423 | MGnify/ENA primary metagenome ERZ888423 (study PRJEB32303, sample SAMEA104408611) | aquatic metagenome | biome: Brackish water; feature: Pelagic; material: water | place: Baltic Sea | collected 2014-06-08T10:24:00 | depth 30,27 m ...
AGACGGCCTCAATGACCTTTTTGTTACCAACGGAATCCTTGGGGCGACCAACGATATGGATTTTATTAATTTCATTGCAGACCAAGCCATTCAAAAGCAATTAGGCGCGTCTATGAAGCGAGAATCAATGCGCTTTATTGAGGCGATTCCCGCCAAAAAAACACCCAATTATATTTTTAAAAATAGGGACGGTCAAGCCATGGACGACCAGACCGGTTCTTGGATCCCTAAACTTCCGAGCTACAGCCATGGGGCGGCCTATGCCGATCTCGACCTAGATGGTGATTTAGACCTGGTGGTCAACAATACCAATGAACCCTGCTTTATACTCCAAAATCAAACCAGGGAGATGGATCCTGAGCAACATTATCTCAGTATCGCACTGCGTGATACCACTAAAAATGCTTTTGGCATCGGTGCAAGAGTAACCGCGTATTATAAAAACCAGCAATTTACCCGTGAAAATTACACCACTCGAGGCTTTCTCTCGTCGAGTCCGGCAGTCCTACATTTTGGCCTCGGGGGTATCGAGCAACTCGATTCCTTGGTCATAGATTGGCCCACAACAGGACGACAAGTGTTGCGATCCGTCCCAACCAATCAGCATTTAATTATCCCCGCTGACCCAAGTCTTATAAAAAATCATGAATCAAAAACGCGCCGGATCCCTGCCGCAGAAAATGAATCGAACCATGCAGAAGATCATGCTATTGCTAGGATATCACAGGGCATAAACTGGAGGCATCAGGAACGCTCTGCCTTGGATTTCAACAGAAATCCATTGGCCCCGTATGCCCTAAATAACGAAGGGCCCGCCATGGCCAGTGGAGATTTAAATAACGACGGATTACAGGATTTAGTGATTACCGGGGCCAAAGGACAAAATACCGTTGTATTTTTCCAGCAGAGCGATGGCCAATTTATGCACGCTGATTTTACCGACCCAGTCGACGCCATTGGTGAGGGCACCGCCGTAATTATTCTTGACGCCAATAACGACGCACTAAACGATATTTTGATCGGATATGGTGGTAATGAATTCACCAGCGGAGAAGCACTCCGCCCAAGATTATACCTGGGTACAGGACAGTCATTCACTTATGATCCCGAAGCACTGCCAGAATTCTATCAAACAACCAGTACAATCTCGACAATAGATTTAGATCAAGATGGATTTAAAGATTTAGTCTTTACCGCCAACATTAAAGCCCATAAATTCGGCGTAGATCCAAAGCATTATTTGCTCAAAAACACGGGTAACGGTCATTTTGAGGATTATACCGCGCAATGGGGAGAAGCCTTTAGTCATTCTGGTCCGATCAGTGATTTAGTTTGGGCCGATCTCAATGGGGATGGGCTTCAAGATGCCCTAAGCTGTGGCCATTGGAACACCCTTGCGGTATGGATCAACAGGGGTTCAGGCTTAGACCGCCTTCAGAATACCGGCCTGGATGATCGTTACGGTCTTTGGTCCTCATTAGCTGTAGCAGACTTTGATCGCGACGGGGATTTAGACATAGTCGCAGGTAATTGGGGGACAAATCTGCGTTGGCATGCCTCAAACCAGGAGCCTATACGTTTATATCGTTATGATTTTGATCAAAATCAATCCGAAGAAACTGTAGTCACGTATTATCTTCAAGGCAAGGAAACTACTTTGGCCTCCAAAGAAGAATTAGCCAAACAACTTCCAAAAATTAACAAGAAGTTTTTATCCTTTACCGACTTTGCTGAGGCCTCACTAGAAGAAATTTTTGGCGCAAAATCCTTGACAGCCGGTTTGATTAAATCTGTGAATGAACTAAACAGTTGCTATTTTGAAAACACGGGCAATAACTCATTTACCCTGCACTACTTGCCCATTGATGCGCAATATTCGAGCATACGGGATTTACAAATCAGTGATTTAAACCAAGACGGGTGGCCAGACTTGCTCATAAGCGGAAACGATTACGAACTCAGCACACAACTCGGGCGCTTAGATGCCTTTAAAGGAGGAGCGCTTATGAATTACTCAGGAACCTTTCGTTTTGAAAAAGTGACCAAAGAACCTTGGCTGGGTGCTGGGCGCGGATGGACCCAGCTCGCCCGACCCCAAGACACCCTTTGGATCATGGCACGCAACAACAACACCCCTTTAATTATCGAAAAAAATAACTAACAAATGAGATTTCAACACCATTGGATTTTATGGATCGCAGCACTGCTCGTCACAGCCTGTCAAAATAAGCAGAATCAGGAAAACCTAGGGCCTCAAAGATTTAGCCTAGTCTCCTCTGAGCAATCCAACATCACCTTTAGCAACAAAGTCGAAAATCAAAAAGACTTCAACATATTTAAATACCGAAATTTTTACAACGGAGGTGGTGTAGCTATTGGGGATATCAATAACGATGGCCTGTCTGACATTTATTTAACCGCCAATATGGGACCAAATAAGTTATATCTCAATAAAGGCAATTGGGTTTTTGAGGATATTTCTGTGGCCGCCGGGGTTCAAGGGAATAAACCTTGGTCTACAGGGGTAGTTATGGTGGATGTCAATCAAGATGGCTTATTGGACATTTATGTTTCGAATGCGGGAAATATGGAGGGTGAAAACCACAACAATGATTTATTCATTAATAATGGTGATTTAACCTTTAGTGAACAAGCCAAAGCATACAATTTAGCAGAAACTGGATTTTCTACGCATGCCAGTTTCTTTGATTATGATAAGGATGGAGACCTCGATGCCTATATTTTGAACAACAGTAATATCCCAGTCAGTAGCCTTGGTTTTGCGCATCAACGCGATGTTCGTGCCCAAGATTGGAATGTCCCAAAAATGTTTCGGGGCGTGGGTGATATGTTGCTGCGTAATGACGATGGTGTATTTACCGATGTCAGTGAGCAAGCGGGTATTTATGGGAGTTTGATTGGGTTTGGGCTTGGCGTTATGGTGAGCGATGTGAATGACGACAATTATCCTGATATCTATGTTTCTAACGATTTTTACGAGCGCGACTATCTCTACATTAACAATCAGGATGGCACCTTTACAGAAGATATAAAAAACTGGACATCACACCTTTGCCTCTCTGCAATGGGTGTCGATATGGCCGACATCAATAACGATGGCCTGAACGATATTTTCATAACGGATATGCTCCCCGATGGCGACCAGAGGGTAAAGTCTGTGATGGAATTTGAAGGTTACAATGTTTTTAAACTCAAACAGAGTAAAGACTTCTTTCAACAATACATTCAAAACACCCTGCAACTGAACAACGGAAATGGAAGTTTTTCAGAAATCGCATATTTCAGTGGGGTATCCGCCACCGATTGGAGTTGGTCTGGGCTTATTTTTGACATGGATAACGATGGCTTTCGCGATATTTATGTCACCAATGGAATCAATCATGATTTAACCGATTTAGATTTTGTCGATTTCTTTGCCAATGAAATCATTCAGGACATGGCCCTCACGGGAAAAAAAGAGGCGATTGATTCCATTATCAACAAAATGCCTGTCTATCCCCTACCCAACTATGCTTTTCACAACCAAAAGGACCTCACTTTTGACAATAAAGCAAAGGATTGGGGCCTGGGTGTTCCCAGTCTGTCCAATGGCGCTGCTTATGGAGACTTAGACAATGATGGAGACTTAGACCTTGTGGTCAATAATGTGAATATGCAGGCCTTTGTCTATCAGAATCACACCAATGAAATTGACCAAAACAACTATATAAAACTTCAGCTTGAAGGTCCGCTGCAAAATAAATTTGCGATCGGAAGTTGGGTTAAACTCTATATAGGTGGGCAGCAGCTCGTACAAGAGTTGCAGCCCTCAAGAGGATTTCAATCCTCAATGGATTACATCATGACCATAGGCCTCGGGAAATACAATCGAATTGACTCGATTGAGGTGCGCTGGCCAAATGACGCCAAGACCGTCCTAAGAGATGTTGCGGTTAACCAAAAACTCAACCTTTATCAAGAGCAGGCCAACGCGGGTCAATTCCTTGCTCCAAAAGTGGTGCAACAAAAGAAAACCCTCTTGACTGAGGTAGCCAATCCCTTAATCATCCCCCACGATGAAAACCCCTATAACGATTTTGACTACGAAGGACTCTTGGGAAAAATGATTTCTCAAGAAGGGCCTTGCATGGCGGTAGGTGATCTCAATGGAGATGGTCATCAAGATATTTTCTTAGGAGGCGCTAAGGGCCAGTCAGGACAAATACTTATGCATCTTGGTGCAGGCAAATTAAGTCACAATAATCAAGTTGATTTAATTCAAGATGCCGAATTCGAGGATACTGCAGCAGCCCTTGCAGATATTGATGGAGACGGTGATCTCGATTTATTGGTTGGCTCTGGGGGAAATCAGGTCGATGAAGCCTCGAGAGAATCGCTTAGACTCTACCTCAATGACTCCAAGGGAAATTTTACCAAAACAGGCATAATGAGCCTGAGCAACATAAACAATATCTCGGCTATTGCCCCACATGATGTCGATAGCGATGGTGACTTAGATCTTGTGGTGACTTCTCGCAGTATTGTTGGGGTTTATGGCATGCGTCCGAAGCAATTTTTCTTAGAAAACAATGGCCTTGGAAACTTTGTAGATCGCAGTAATGACAAAGCAATCGCCCTACAACAAGCAGGAATGGTCACCGATGCACAATGGGTGGCCTTCGAACAAGGCTGGACCCTTGTGACCGTATCGGATTGGGGTGCTCCGCACTTATTCCAATGGAAAGGCAATGAATTTCAGCACATACCAAGTGCTTTGGATGAGCGCTCGGGTTGGTGGAATACCGTAACCTCCGCAGATATTGATAGCGATGGTGACCTAGATTTAATTCTCGGAAACCAAGGGGGCAATATCCATTATAAACCACGGGCCGACGCTCCAATGCGTCTTTGGGTCAATGATTTTGACAACAATGGCACCTATGAACAAATTATCTCTCAACATCTAGAGGGACGGGATATGCCCATCCATCAGAAAAAGGAGATGACGACACAACTTGTGTCCCTTAAAAAACAAAATTTAAAGGCCTCTGAGTATGCCAAAAAATCTATTCAAGAATTGTTTACACCAACAATTTTAAGCAATACCACAGTTCTCGAAGCGCGCTATGCGCATTCAGTAGTCGCCTATAATCAAGGGGATGGCGTCTTTACCTTTGACAATTTACCAGCCAGGGCACAACTTTCGTGTATTTGCGGGATTGCCTGCGTAGATGTCAATAATGATGGTCATCTCGATATTATTGCTGGAGGTAATAACCATGAATTTAGACCTCAATTTTCAAGACTAGACTCAGATTTCGGGAATGTGCTTCTCAACGATGGGGGGCAAAACTTCGATTGGCAAAACTACAAAGAGAGTGGCTTTTACGTACGTGAGGAAATCAAGCACATCCAACCCTTTAATGATGCCCTGGGGAAGACCTATATTTTTGTCGCCCTAAACGATCAAAAACCTTTAGTATATCAACTCCCTTAAATGATCCCCTTGATGCGTGTTACCCGCAACACATATTGGACAATTTTTATTCTCATTTTTGGGGTCTTAGGCTGCTCAAAAAAAGAATCAACGCTATTCATTTCGCCAGATTCTGAAACCACGGGGCTCAAATTTAAAAATACTTTGACGCCAACCGACAGTCTAAGCATCCTCGATTATCTCTATTATTACAATGGCGGTGGCCTCGCTATGGGGGATCTCAATAATGATGGGCTTCCCGACTTATACTTCACCGCCAATCAAGGACCAAATGCCCTTTACCTGAACAAAGGAGATTTAAAATTTGAAGACATTACTAATTCGGCTGGTGTTATGGGCAAAAGCGATTGGCAAACGGGATGTCTTATTTTTGATGCAAATGGTGATGGATTTCAGGACCTCTATATCAGCGCCGTCGTGGGGATTAATGGATTTACGGGACACAATGAACTCTACATTAATAATGGCGATTTAACGTTTACGGAATCGTCAAAAGCATATGGTTTAGACTTTGAAGATTTTGGAACAATGTCCGCAGTTCTCGATTATGATCAAGATGGCGATTTGGATCTTTATTTATTAAATCATGCGGTGCATACGCAAGAGTCCTTTGGCCGTGTTGACCTGCGCTATACCCGTAATCCAAAAACGGGGGACCGCCTGCTGCGCAATGACGGAAATGTTTTTACCGACGTCAGCGAACAAGCGGGGATCTTAGGTGGAATTAATGCCTATGGACTTGGGATTAGCATTGCCGATTTTGATAAAGACGGCTGGCCTGATATTTACGTGGGCAATGATTTCCACGAAGATGATTACTATTACCACAATAACCAAGACGGAACTTTTACAGAGCAATTACGCTCTGCCTTTAGCCATATCTCGCGCTTTTCAATGGGCAATGATGTGGCCGACATCAATAATGATGGCTGGCCAGATTTGATCTCTCTAGACATGCTTCCTCAAAGTGAGACACTCCTCAAAACCAGTGAAGGAGATGATGCGGTTCAAACGCTCAAACTCAGGACCCAAGCTTATGGCTATCATTATCAATACAGTCGTAACATGCTCTTTATCAATCAAAAAGGGAAAAATTTTACTGAAACGGCCCTCTATAGTGGTGTCGCGGCGACCGATTGGAGTTGGAGCGCTTTATTTGGGGATTACGATTTGGACGGGTATTTGGACTTATTTATTTCCAATGGCATCACGCGACGCCCAAATAACTTGGACTATATCAAATTCATCTCGAATCAAGAGATCCATAAACAAATCAATGACAGTCGATTGGTCGATCAATCAGCCATTGAAATGATGCCCTCTGGAGCAGCTGTAAATTTCTTTTATAGAGGTCAAAAGGGAGTTAAATTTGACGATGTGAGCGGCCCTTGGGGCAGCACCCAGCTGAGTCTCTCAGGCGCTTCTGTCGTAGGAGATTTAGATCGCGATGGAGATTTAGACCTCGTTGTAAACAATACCGATGGCCCCGCTGGTTTGTACGTAAACCAGAGTATTAATCAAGATACGGAATCTCAAAATCATGAGCATTTAGACCAAAACAACGCGGATATTAATCCTCTTAATAATCAGCAGAATTCTGGTCTGAGTATCAGTCTGTCCTACACCCCCCTGAACCCCTATGCAATTGGGACCAAGGCCTACCTTTATACTGAGGAAGGATTTCAATACAGAGAGGTTTACCCCGTACGTGGCTTTCAATCGTGTTCCGAACCTTTACTTCATTTTGCCCTACCGGCTAAACAATCGATAAAAGGTTTAAGAATTATATGGCCTAATGGCCAACAACAGTGGGTGGATTCAGGATTAACCCCAGGATTCAATACTTTAAAATATTCGGAAAAGTCCCTCGGCCTTGAGGCGCACCCTGAAAAAAATCCGCCCCCTGAGTTTCTCTTTGTCCCTGAGGCAGGAAATTTAGGGATTAATTTTACCCATAAAGAAGACGATTTCTCAGATTTTAATGATCAAAAACTTATTCCCTATAAAGTTTCGGACCACGGACCGGCCTATTTATCCTTTGATTTCAACAATGATGGGCGCAAAGACATTTTGATCAGTGGCGGTAAGAATCAAAGGACCCAGGTTTACACCGCCAATAAAGAAGGGTTTGAGAAAGAACCTAATTTAGGGATGGCTTTGGACAGTCTACAAGAGTTTGTTGACGCCACGGTTTACAACGCCAATGGAAAACCACAATTGGTTCTCGCCGCCGGTGGTAATTCGGTCCGACCATCCGCCTCTGTTTTTGAAAACAAGGTTTGGCCTATGGATCAATTGAATCAGGTCGGGATTCCATTAGAGGGAGACTTAGCCAATACTCATGTGGTACGGGGCCACGAAAACCTTTTGTTTGTCGGGAACTTTTGTGGGCCTCAAGATTTTGGCAAGGCGGTTCCCTCTTATATTTTTCGGGACCACCAAAAAATACTACAAATCGATAACCTAGGAATGATAACGGACGCCTTGTGGATGGACCATGATCAAGATGGGCTTATGGATTTGTTGGTTATTGGTCATTGGATGTCCCCCCGACTGTTTATCCAAACCCCTGAGGGATTTGAAGAAAATATAGAAGTATTTCCAGATTTAAAAGGGCTTTGGCGGCGCGTTGTCGCGCATGACCTTGATCAAGACGGTGACCTGGACCTGCTCATGGGCAATTGGGGTCTGAACAGTAAACTACAAGCGTCCAAGGAGCACCCAATGAAACTCTGGCATAACGATTTTGATCATAATGGCGCGAGCGAAACCATACTCACAACACATCGTCAAGGCGATGATTACCCTTTGCTCGGCCTCGATGATTTAGCCGCTCAAATGGTCATTTTACGCAAACAATATAACCAATACAGTGCGTTTGCTAATCAACCGCTCACCAAAATTCGCGGTCTTGATTTTGACCAGGTACACGTTTTAACCGTGAATGAATTGGCCAGCGGCTATTTTGAAAATCAAGAGGGTAACTATCAATTTGTGCGCTTTGATCCCCAGCTCCAGCAAAGTCCAATAAACGCATTTCTCGTGGCAGATTTTAATCAAGATCAAAATACAGAGATTTTAGTAGGAGGAAATTATTTTGGGGTGATCCCCTTTCAAGGACGATTTGATTCCTTTTCAGGAGCCGTTATTGATCATAACGGAAACATCCATTCCTCTGCCGATTATGGATTAGATCTGTGGAATAAATCGGTACGGCATTTTGATTTAATTAGCCGAAACAACCAAACCTATTTAATTGTAATTTTTAATGATGAAACAACTGAAATTTACCGCATTGAATTTTAAAAAAATGAGTTTAGTGGTCGCCATTGGCGCACTGAGCAGTTGCACTCCAGACCAACCTATAGTGGTTCGCTCAGCGGACTTTCAAAGCAGTGTAGACCAAGTGACCAGGATCATGGTCCATGATATATTTTCGCCACCCGTAGCCAGTAGAATTTACGCCTACCCTAATATCGCAGCCTATGAAATTTTAGCTCAATCCGATCCAGGCATGCGCTCGTTGACCCAGTCTATTGATCACCTTAAACCAATACCATTAGCAAAGGACAGTACGGTTAATTTAGCGTTAGCTGCACTCATCGCACATATGGATCTGAGCAAATCTTTAGTTTTTTCTGAAGAGCGCATGGAGCACTACCGCGATAGTTTATACGCCCTTTGGTCAAAACAAAATAAATCTGAATTTACTCAATCCAAAGAGTACGGTCTCTCTGTCGCACAGCACATAAAACTGTGGATGAATACGGACCAGTATAATCAAACACGTACCATGCCTAAATTTACTGTGATTACAGAAGATCCTTCACGCTGGCAGCCCACACCCCCGGCCTATATGGATGGTATTGAACCCCACTGGAATAAAATTCGGCCCTTTATATTAGACTCTGCAAGTCAATTTAAACCCACACCCCCACCCGCATTTTCGCTTGAAAAAAATAGCGCTTTTTATAAAGAACTCATGGAGGTTTACGACACAAGTAAACGCATAGAAGCCCAAGGGGACTCCTCAGAAGAGATACAAATGGCACAATTCTGGGATTGTAACCCTTATGTCTCAGTCACTCGTGGACATCTTATGTTTGCTACTAAAAAAATTACGCCTGGTGCCCATTGGATTGGCATTACCAAAATTGCCTGTAACAAAGCTCAGATGGATTTTCGACAAACAGTATCGGCTTATACCTACACATCGTTGGCCATATTTGATGCCTTTATTAGCTGTTGGGATGAAAAATACCGCAGTAATTTAATTCGCCCTGAAACCTTAATCAATCAATATATAGACGAGAACTGGAAACCGGTCTTACAAACACCTCCTTTCCCTGAGTACACCTCTGGACATTCCGTGGTGTCTGGCGCGGCATCTACGGTTTTAACGGAAATATTTGGCCCCGATTTTACCTTTGATGACGATACAGAGGTCCCTTATGGCTTGCCTGTTCGTTCCTATCCGTCTTTTGAGCAAGCAGCACAAGAAGCAGCAATTTCAAGGATGTACGGAGGAATTCATTATCGCGCCGCTATCGAGGTAGGGTTACAGCAAGGGATCTCTATAGGCCACAAACTTTCCGAATCTCTTTTTTCAATTAAAAACTAATCAAAAGTTCAAGCATGAAACGCGCTAAAAAACAAAAGCTTTTTAATCTGGGGATTTTCTTTTTGGCCTTTGTCCTCATGAGTTATCTCTTTGTTTTTCCCTATCATTACAAGGTGAGTTTTACCACTAAGCAACCCCCTGGAGTTGTTTTTGATCACCTTAGGGCGTGGCCTGAATTCGATCAAACGGACACTGCCCAAGTCGTAAATCAAGATATGGCCCTTTACAGCAGGCTCGTTCAAAACATTGATTATCCAGATGGAGCGCTTTCGGTAGATTGGTCGATAAAGCGCCACGGGGATAGTACCACACGTGTTGAGGGTCGTTTTTCGGCAACCAATGAGGCGTTAAAAGAAAAGATTCGCTTGCCCTTTGGTCAAAGTTTTGTTCCAAGCAGTAGTATCACACTGACCCAGTCTTTGGCTCAAGGCCTGATCGAAAAAAGCAAAAACTTTAAAACACACAGCATTAGTGATACCCTCACTGCTCCTTTGTTTTGCGCTTATGTTCCGGTGCATACCAAAGAGGGGACAAAGGCTCAAGGTATGTTGCGACAGATCAGTACGGTCATGCATTACATCAAAGACAACAAGATCCCTTTAAAAGGCGACCCCTTTATTACAATCTCCCATTGGAATCCGATGACACAAGATTTAAGTTTTGACTTTTGCTTTCCCATTGATTCGCTAACGACAAGACCAACAGACCCTGAGGTCCGTTTCAAAACCTTAGCCCCACGTCGTTACCTTAAAGCGATTTTTAATGGTAATTATCGCCTTTCGCAACAGGGTTGGTACACTCTATTGGATTATGCCCAAAGTAATGGAATTAAGCTAGGCGCTGAAATCATAGAGATTTATCGCAATGATCCTCACGAAGGCGGAGACAGTATGCAGTGGGTCGCAGAGCTGCTTATGCCGGTAGAACATTAAGCCAAGACAGGGCCCTCTGATTGTGGCTTAAAACGCTGCGGCGCTGTGGCGCAATTGTTCTCGAAAACGATTTCGTTTAAGAATCGCTCATATCGCGAATAGAAAACTAAAAATTCTGATATTTTTTGTGCATCTTGAAGAGGTCATAGTCTGTTTAAGATGCTAGCAAAGGGGTTATTCTCAACCCAAACCTACACTGATACAGACTATGACCCCTTAACACAACGACCAAAAATAGACCATGACCAAAAAACCAAAACTCTCGTTCTGGGACATCTGGAACATGAATGTCGGCTTCTTAGGCATTCAATTTAGCTTCGGATTACAGCAAACAGCAATCAATCCAATATTTTCATTTCTCGGGGCCTTACCCGAAGAACTGCCCATTTTAAATCTCGCTGGTCCAGTGACGGGACTGCTGGTTCAACCCATCATAGGGGCGCTTTCTGACAAAACCTGGTCTCCTAAGTGGGGCCGCAGAAAACCGTATTTTCTTATTGGGGCAGTCATTGGCAGTCTGTGTCTTTTTGCCTTTCCCTACAGCCCTAGTCTATGGTTCGCCGTGGGATTGCTCTGGATTCTGGATGTAGGAAACAATATGGCGATGGAGCCATACCGCGCCTTTGTCGGGGATAAGTTGCCTGAAAAACAGCTCACCATGGGCTATCAAATGCAGAGTCTATTTGTTGGCGCGGGGATTGTTTTGGCCAATGCTTCTATTTTCATTTTTCAAGATTGGTTTGCTGATCCTTCAGGAGACACAACCCAAGGCATACCAACGTGGCTCTATTACTCGTTCTTCTTGGGCGCCATTTTGTCGGTGGTCACTATTTTATGGTCCGTTTTAAAAACGCCAGAAATACCTCCGACAGAGCAAGAACTTAAGACTCTAGAAGCCGAGCGCAAGGAACCCTTTTTGACAAGACTCCAAACCCCTTTTAATGAAATTGCCTCTGCCGTAAAACTTATGCCAAAATTTATGTGGCAACTCTCGGCGGTTTATCTTTTTCAATGGTATGCGCTCTTTATTTATTGGCAATACATTACCCCACTTTTCCAGGAATCAATGGGTTATGATGGGGCTCAAGCGCTTGGACAAGCGGCCAAAATGAGTACCACTTATAACATCACTACGATCATTGTCGCCCTTTTACTCGTGCCCATTACCATGCGTTTTGGCGGAAAGAAAACCTATGCGGGAAGTTTATTTGGCACGGGAGCAGCGCTTCTTGTTATTCCATTTATCACGGACCCGATAACTGTTCTCTTTCCAATGATTTTGTTTGGAATAGGTTGGGCTGCTATGATGGGGATTCCTTACAGTATGGTTTCTAAAATAGTGCCACAAGAACGCCGGGGGGTTTACATGGGCATATTAAATATGATGATTGTTATTCCTATGGGTATTGAAACCGTCACTTTTGGACCAATTATGAAACACCTTTTGGGCGGTAGTGCCATAAATGCCATCCTCTTTGGGGGTGTTTTCTTTATAATTGCTGCAATTTTATCGCTCCGACTTAAGCCAAAAGCAAAATAAACGATATCGTAATTTTTGATGAATGCACAATCAGTTATGAATAGCAGTAAAAATCTTTCAACGGATTTAATCTGTATCGGGGAGACCTTAATCGATTTTATTGGAACACAAATCGAAGCTCCCATTAGTGAAACTAAAGATTATCATCGATATCTCGGGGGGTCACCAACCAATGTCGCCATGAACATGGCGCGATTAGGCATGAATGTGGCGATGATCTCTAGTGTTGGTGATGATGGTTTTGGGGACTATATGCTCAGTCGGTTTGAAGAGGCTGGGATCGATACCCAGTATATGTATCGTGCCCCGCAGACACCGAGTACCGTTATTTTTATCAACAACACCGCAGGAACCCCGGAATTTATCGCCTATCGCGGTGCGGATAAAGAAATTTATCCCAATCAAATCCCTGACGCCTTACTGAATTCAAGTAAAATTTATCATACCACCTGTTTTGCCTTAAGCCTAGATCCTGCTAGAGAAACAATACTTTCCGCAGCGGAGCGTGCGGCGCAACGAGGAGTACAACTCAGCATTGACGTGAATTACAGTGAAAAAATTTGGCCAAACCGGAATGAAGCCATTGAAGCCATTACGCGCTATTGCCAATGGGGGCCCTTGGTCAAAATTAGCCAAGATGACGTGGATCGTTTGCTGGGGCCAGGATTAAGTCACCATGAGGTTTTTGAATACCTTCATGGATTGGGCGCACAGACGATTTGTTTTACTTTAGGCAAGGATGGAGCCAAACTCAGTGTTGCAGGCCAGGAGGTGATTCAACTCTCCGCGCTTAAAGTCGAAAAGATAATGGATGCCACTGGGGCGGGTGATGCCTTTTGGAGTGGATTTCTTTATGGACATATCAAAGGCCAAAAGCCAGAGAAATGTTTATCCTCGGCACTAAAAATGGCCGCCATAAAACTTCAAAATGTTGGGCGCATCCCAGATTACGCCGATGTTATATCAGACATTTTAAATGACTAACTTTAACAACTAACGAGAAAAACACAACCGATGACCATCATTTCATTTATCGCTTTTACCGCCTTAGTAGCCATTATTGCCTATTTCGCCTCGAGGAAAACAAATGAAAAAAGTGCAGATGGCTATTTTTTAGGGGGGCGCAGTCTTACCGCTGGGGTTATTGCGGGTTCTTTACTCCTGACCAATTTATCGACCGAACAAATCGTGGGGCTCAATGGATCGGCATACGAAAGTGGTCTCTCCGTTATGGCCTGGGAAAGTTTAGCAGCCATTGCCATGGTGGTTACGGCGCTGTTTTTATTGCCGCGCTATCTCAAAGGCGGGCTCACCACCGTACCCCAATTTTTGGCCAATCGATTTGATACCACCACTAAAACCATCACCTCTGCCCTGTTTTTGACGGGTTATGTCGTTGTGTTACTTCCTGTGATTTTATACTCTGGCTCAGTGGCCATAAGTGGAATGTTTGACATACCAGCGGCCTTTGGGGTGTCCAATGCTCAAGCAATTTATCTCTGCGTTTGGGGTATCGGTCTTATTGGCTCCATCTATGCGGTGTTTGGCGGACTAAAGGCTGTAGCGGTGTCTGACACGATAAATGCAATTGGTCTGTTAATTGGCGGATTACTCATCCCTGTTTTGGGCCTTATGGCTATTGGAGATGGAAGCCTTATGAATGGACTATCCGTTTTGGCGGCAGAACATCCCGAAAAATTAAAATCTATGGGCGAGCGTACAGATCCGGTTCCATTTTACACCATTTTTACGGGGATGATGTTGGTTCAGCTTTTTTATTGGGGAACAAACCAACAAATCATACAGCGAGCACTGGGCGCTAAAAACCTAAAAGAAGGCCAAAAGGGTTTGCTTTTGGGCTCCTTTATTAAGATTCTTGGCCCCATCATTGTCGTGCTTCCAGGAATCATTGCTTATCATATGTTTCCCAACCTTTCTGCGGTTGATCAAGCCTATCCTCAACTCGTTTCTGCAGTGCTACCCCCAGCCCTACTTGGATTTTTTGCAGCAGTTATCTTTGGGGCCATCTTAAGTTCCTTCAATAGTGTCCTTAACAGCTCAGTGACTTTGTTTGGGATCGACATTTATAAACAACACATCAACCCTGAGGCCGATGAAGCCACCGTGGTCAATAAAGGAAAAATGTTTGGTGTCGTTTTGGCCATTGGCGCTATGGTAATTGCCCCATTTATTGCCAATGCTGGAAGCCTATTCGACTATCTTCAGGAAATTAACGGCATCTACTCGATTCCAATTTTAACCATTATCGTGGTGGGCTATCTAACCAAAAGAGTTCCTGCCATCGCAGCAAAAATAGGCTTACTCTCGGGTTCTTTACTTTATATTTTGAGCCAGTTCTTTTTAAAACCTCATTTTGTAAGTGACGCTTTGGCCGCCGCTAAGGCAGAGGGCATTACAGACCCGAACACACTTTCTATCATTGAATCACAAGGGTATTTTGGATTGCATTATCTCGATGTCATGGCCATACTCTTTGTGTTAAATGTGCTTATTATGCTCCTTATTGGGAAGTTTTATCCACGTAAAGAAGCCTATACTATTGAGTACACAAAACAAGTTGACATTCAACCCTGGGCCTATACCAAACCCATTGGGGCGCTGATTGTCTTGCTTGTTGCCGCCATCTATATTTATTTTAGATAAATCAACCCGCGCCGGTCCTTTGCGTTAATTGGGCGTTAAAAGAGGGGCGCGTTAAGGGATGTCTTTCTGCCGAAGTTGTATCTTTAAGAATCTAAATCGGAAACGATTTAATCGCTAAAAAATACATTTATGTCTTATTACGACCCAAAAGATCTCAGAAAATTTGGCCGCATTACCGAGTGGAGTGAATCCCTGGGAGAAAATTTTTTTGACTACTACAACAGTGTTTTTAAAGAAGGGGCTTTGACCCCAAGAGAGAAGTCCCTGATCGCCCTTGCTGTTGCCCACACGGAGATGTGCCCTTATTGTATTGATGCTTATACCAAAGACGGATTAGAGCGCGGGATTACCAAAGAAGAAATGATGGAGGCCGTCCATGTTGGGGCTGCTATAAAAAGTGGTGCTACGCTGGTCCATGGGGTAATGATGATGAATAAGGTCAATAAATTGGATTCATAAGTCGCCATGAGCCAAACCAAAGTATTACAATCTTTACACAAAAGACAAAGTCCGCTGGCCCAAACAGAGCGACAGCTTAAAATTTTAGAGGAGGGTATTTTTTCCAATGGGGACGCACCAAAATTCGGCCAAAAAATACAGCAAAGTCTGGGTGCTCCCTTAAAAACAACGGGGCTGGATATCCTTCAAGTGAACCTGGGTTATATGTGTAATCAGGTTTGTGCGCATTGTCATGTGGATGCGGGTCCAGACCGAAAAGAAATCATGACACAAGAAACCATGGAGCACTGCCTCAAGGTCATCGAATCCAGTGGCGTAAAAACTTTAGACCTCACCGGTGGGGCCCCCGAGATGAATCCGAACTTCCGGTGGTTTGTTACCCAGGCCAAAGCACGTGGGGTGAATGAAATAATCGTACGCAGTAACCTGACCATAATTGTGGCCAATAAAAAATACCACGATTTACCTGAATTCTTTGCGCAACACCAGGTACATGTCGTGAGCAGCATGCCCCATTGGACCAAAGAAAAAACAGATCGTCAGCGCGGTTCAGGAGTGTTTGAGGATTCTATTAAGGCCCTAAAAATGCTTAATGATGTAGGTTATGGCCTAACGGGGAGCAACCTGACACTGGATTTAGTTTACAACCCAAGTGGGGCTTTTTTACCGGGAGACCAAGAAGCCCTCTGCCAAGATTTCAAAAGGCGCTTGGATCAAAGCTTTAACATAAAATTTAATGGACTTTTTGCCCTAACCAATTTACCCATTTCTAGATTTCTAGATTATCTCATTGCTTCAGACAATTATGAAGACTATATGTGGACGCTCGTGGAATCGTTTAATCCCGCAGCAGCCAGGGCGGTAATGTGCCTCAACACCTTGTCCGTTTCATGGGACGGCTATCTTTTTGATTGTGATTTCAATCAAATGTTACAAATGCCGATTAATGATGCCCGACAACATATTTCTCAGTACCAAAACGACCTGATGGAGGGGCGTCTAATTAAAATTTCACAACACTGTTATGGCTGTACCGCAGGGGCCGGCAGTAGTTGTCAAGGGGCCGTCATATGAAAAGACTTATTCCCTTATTTGGCATAATCATGATCACGCTAAGTGCCTGGAGTCAAAGCCCGATTGACAAAGCCTTAAAGCGTTATAATACCGGTATAATTCCCTATGTAAATACCGATACGGCATTCCAATGGCATCAAAAAGACAGTGTTCTATTTTTGGATACACGGGCACTAAAAGAATATGAAGTGTCCCATATCCAAGGGGCACGGTTTGTGGGTTACGACGAATTTGATGCCCAAAAAATCAATGCATTAAATATAGCGCAGTCCACTCCAATAGTGGTTTATTGCTCTATCGGGGTTCGATCAGAACAAATTGGTGTCAAACTCAAACAGTTAGGTTATAACAATATATTCAACCTTTACGGGGGCATTTTTCAATGGTACAATCAAAGTCATCCCGTGGTCGATTCACAAAATAAACCAACACTTGCCCTACATGGCTATGACAAAAACTGGGCACGATATGTCGAAAAAGGCACCCCTACCTTTTGAATTTTAAACATTGTTGTGCGCTAAGACTTAGGCTAAACCATGAACCAAACCAGAGAAAATCATCTCATTATCTTTTGTAAAAATCCAATTTTAGGGCAGTGTAAAACGCGCCTTGCGGCGCGTATTGGCCCAGAAAAAGCATTAGCGGTTTACAAATTTTTGCTGGAGCACACGGCAAGGATTACCACTGAGGTTCCCGCTAAACGAGTCGTTTTTTACAGCAATTACTTAGAGCCCCAAGATGCTTTTGACCCCAAAGTGTTCGATAAGGATGTGCAGCAGGGCGATGATCTGGGGGCGCGCATGGCTAACGCCATAAACACTGCATTGACCAACGGAGCAAAAAAAGCGATTGTCATCGGCAGCGATTTATACGATCTTACCCCAGAATTAATTGTTCAGGCCTTTGACCGCCTAGACACGCATAAAACCGTTATCGGGCCTGCCCGAGATGGTGGATATTATCTCATCGGGATGACCCAGATGAATCCCGATTTGTTTGAAAATAAAATTTGGGGGAGTGCCACAGTTTTAACAGATACTTTAATTAATTTGAAACCAGATTCACCATTTCTTCTCCCTATTAAAAACGATATAGATCAATTTGAAGATCTTTATCCTGAAGAAGTATTTAATCCTTTAATAAAATGAAACCCATGCAGATAAAACAGGTAGAACAAGCCACGAGCTATCTCAACGAACGTGGATTTGACCAACCCGAAATTGGCATTGTGCTTGGCACCGGCCTCGGGGCACTGGTCGATGCCGTCACTATAGAGCAAGAAGCACATTATTCGGCCATACCCCATTTTCCAACCGCTACCGTGGAATTTCATCAAGGAAAGCTTATTTATGGCATTCTTGGCGGAAAAAAAGTAATCGTGATGCAGGGTAGATTTCATCTCTATGAAGGATATACCCCCGAAGAAGTGACTTTTCCCATTCGCGTCATGCATGCTCTTGGGATAAAGCGTTTATTAGTGAGTAATGCTTCGGGTGCCCTGAATCTCAGCTTTAAAAAAGGGGAGATGATGCTCATAACCGATCACATTAATTTGCAAGGTTGTTCGCCATTGGCTTTTAAAGGGGTGGATCAAATGGGAGAACGATTTGTAGACCTCAACACACCTTATGACCCAGAGATGTGCGCCTCTATGTACTCGATTGCCCAAGAGCAAGGTATCGACCTTCATCAAGGAGTCTATATTGGGGTGCGCGGACCAGAACTCGAAACAAAGGCGGAATATCGCTATCTAAGACTCATCGGAGGAGATGCCGTAGGCATGAGTACCGTTCCGGAGATCATAGTCGCCAATCATTTGTCTTTACCCGTGGCGGCCATTTCGGTATTGACTGACGAGTGCGATCCAGACCATTTGGCTCCTGTAGACATCAGTGACATTATTGCCAGTGCAAAAAAAGCTGAGCCAAAAATGGTTGAATTATTTAGAGTTTTAATTGAGCGTTTATCCCTATGAGTTATTTAGAAACCACCAAAGACGTCTATAAAAAAGCAGCAGAAACTCCAGATATTGGGTTGTGCTGTACCACCAACCCCATATGGGAATTGCCAGGACTTAAAATCCCAAAAATCATGCAGGAAATGAATTACGGTTGTGGCTCAACGGTACATCCACGCGATTTAAGCCGTAATCCCAAAATTCTCTATGTCGGTGTCGGCGGCGGAATGGAGCTGCTGCAATTTGCTTATTTCTCAAGAGAAAAAGGAAAGGTCATAGGCGTAGATGTCGTCGATGAAATGCTTGAAGCTTCCCAGGCAAATTTCAAAGAAGCAGAAGCTCTAAACCCCTGGTTTTCGTCAGATTTTGTCTCGTTGCGCAAGGGAGATGCCCTAAATCTTCCCCTTGAGAATGAAAGCGTGGATGTCGCGGCCCAAAATTGTCTTTTTAACATCTTCAAAGATCAAGAACTTAAAAAGGCTGTTGCCGAAATGTACCGAGTCCTCAAACCACACGGACGCCTGGTCATGAGTGACCCTACCTGCGAACAAGAAATGAATGTAACACTCAGAGAAGACGAGCGACTACGGGCCTTGTGTCTTAGTGGGAGTTTACCCATCGATCAATACGTAAAGGCCCTTACCGATGCCGGCTTTGGCACTATTGAAATACGCGCTAGAAAACCTTATCGTATTCTGGATCCAGGCCATTACCCCACAGAGGAATTAATCTATATTGAATCCATAGAAGTGGCCGCGATAAAAGACCCGATGCCCGATGATGGCCCTTGCATTTTTACGGGTAAAGCCGCCATTTACTATGGTGACCAACCCTATTTTGACGATAAAAAAGGCCATGTGCTGATGCCGAATCAACCTTTGGCTATATGCGATAAAACTGCCGCCGCGCTGGCTGCGTTGAACAGAAACGATATTTTTATTAGTCCATCGACCTATCACTATGATGGGGGTGGGTGTTGTTAATTATCCTATAGGTTCGATAGACGCATAAGGTGATGAAATATTTTTGGCTCATTTTACTCATAGGCTTTGGTCTCAACGCCCAGACCAACCTCCAGACAAGCGCACAAACAAGCGCGCAGATCAGAACGCAGACAAGCGCACAGACAAGCGCGCAGGCCAGCGCGGGGCAAATAAAATTGGGACAAGAAGGAATCGATCATCAATTATGGGATCATCTTTTAAAACGTCATGTAAGTGATCAAGGCCGTGTGGATTACTCAAGCTTTCAAGGTGATATCAGCGACCTTAACCGATATATCAGCGCACTGTCAAAAGAGGCTGAAGGAATTAAAATTCGTTCAAAAGAGGAGCAATTGGCCTTTTGGATTAATGCCTATAACGCCTGCACGGTTAAACTTATTTGCGATAACCTGCCTTTAAGCAGCATTAAAGACCTGAGTCGACCATGGAAGCAGACGGTGCTCAAAAGCAAAAATAACGCCTGGACTTTGGATGACATAGAACACGAAATTTTGAGAAAGTTTGAAGAGCCGCGTATTCATTTCGCCATTAATTGCGCCTCAAAATCATGTCCTATTCTGTCTAATGAAGCCTACCGGGGGGATCAAATTGACCGACAACTCAATCGCGCTGCATCGGTCTTTTTTAACGATTCAACAAAAAATAATTACACCGAAAAACGCCTGAATCTCTCGCGTATTTTTCTGTGGTTTAAGCGTGATTTTGGCCCAACTGAAGACTTGATTCAACTGATCAATCAATACACCGAGCACAACTTTGCCCCAAACGTAGCCATCAGTTATTTGTCCTATGATTGGTCGCTAAATAATTAATCTCGATGAATCAAGGCAACACCCTTAATCTCTCTGTAGTCGTCCCGACCTTAAATGAGGCGAACCATATTCTACAGACCATTGAAACACTATTTCAGCGTGCCGTTTATCCCCAACGCATAGAGGTTATCATCGTCGATGGGGGCAGTTCAGACCAAACCCAAAGCTCAGTGAAGCATTGGCAGAAAAAGAACGCTCAGAAAAATGTCACGCTGCTTCAAGGCCCCGCTGGCCGAGCCCGCCAAATGAATTTGGGTGCGTCCCACGCCCGCGCTAAGCTCCTCTATTTTATTCACGCAGACACCCTACCCCCGCAAAACTACGATCAACATATTATAAATCAGGAGCACAAAGACGGCCAAGCAGGTTGTTTTCGCATGGCATTTGACTTACCGCATTGGTGGCTGAAAGTGGCCGGCTGGGGCACCCGCTTTAATTGGAAATTCTGTCGTGGCGGGGACCAAAGTCTTTTTGTGCGTAAAACGCTTTTCGACCAAATCGGGGGCTATTCAGAAGACTACATTATCTGTGAAGACTTAAATTTAATTGACCGTTTATATGCCCAGACCCGCTTTTGCGTCTTACCCCAAAAAGTGATCAGTTCAGCCCGCAAATATAAATCTCGTGGGCTTTGGCAATTACAATGGCACTTTTGGGTGATCCAAGTCAATTACCGACGTGGACATAGCCCCGCACAACTGTGGGCCTACTACCAAAGAAATGTGTGGCCAAATACCCCAAAAAATGAGTAAATTAACGGCTTAGATTCACTTTATGAAAACACCCAGTATTTTTAAATGGACGCTCAAATATGGACTTATGTCTGCTTTGGCAGGGATCTTGTGTTGTGTCGCCCCTGCCATTTTATTTATGCTTGGGCTTATGGGCGGTGTTGTCGCCATTTCTTTTGCAGACTTTTTTTACCAAGAAGACGGCTCATTGGGTACTGGCGCGATATTACTTCGCGTGGTTGCTGTCATCATTGGCGCCTATGGTATCTACAAATACAAAACAACTCAAGATCAATGCTCTATCGATCCTAAACGCAAAAAACTGAATTTACTCCTTGTAGGGGCTTTGATTATTATTCTTGGAATTCTATTGTTTATCGGGCTAGAAGAATTTTCCTCTTGGTATTTTGATACCTATATTGTGCCTCAGCAGCAAATCGAACTAGAGAGCAAATAGAGACTATTTTGAGGGCAAAAATCACGGTAATTATTCCTGCCATCAATGAAGCTGGGGCCATCGGACATGTGCTGGATGACCTCCCAAAATCAGCTACAGAAGTCATTGTTGTCGACAACGGCTCTTCGGACAACACCGTAGCCGTAGCCAAAAAACACGGTGCTTTGGTCCTCACTGAATCTCGTCGAGGATATGGATATGCTTGTATGCATGCCCTGAAACACCTCAAATCAAGAGCGCTGAAACACCCTGAACAAACGCCGGAGATCATTGTATTTCTTGATGGCGACTACAGCGACTATCCTGAATACCTCGATGCTTTGGTCGCCCCGATTGAAGAAAAAAATATGGATCTTGTCATCGGTGCAAGAGACTCTAAATTGATGGAAGCTGGAGCGATGACCCCGCCTCAACGCTTTGGCAATTGGCTGGCCACTTGGCTTATGCGTCATTTATTTGGCGCGCGTTACACAGACCTAGGGCCCTTTCGCGCCATTGGCTATGAACAACTCATGGCGATGAATATGTCCGACATGACTTATGGCTGGACGATCGAAATGCAACTCAAGGCCCTGAATATGAATCTCAATTATATAGAAATTCCGGTACCCTACAGAAATCGCATCGGGGTTTCAAAAGTTTCAGGAACTTTAAAAGGTGTTATCTTTGCCGGAGTGAAAATTATTGGCTGGATTGCCAAACACGCCGTTTTCAAATGATCTTGGAGTTTCTCACTGTCCTTATTTATGCTCTTTGCCTGTTCATCGTATTGCTCTTTGCTGTAACGCAGGTCCTACTTTTTCACAAATTTAAAGG
>ERZ888423.1256-NODE-1256-length-22560-cov-34.024084_pt1 | contig 22560 bp, 16 predicted proteins | sample MGYA00520523_ERZ888423 | MGnify/ENA primary metagenome ERZ888423 (study PRJEB32303, sample SAMEA104408611) | aquatic metagenome | biome: Brackish water; feature: Pelagic; material: water | place: Baltic Sea | collected 2014-06-08T10:24:00 | depth 30,27 m ...
GGCACGGTGATCCACTTCAACGCCACGCTCAGGCCCAGCAACAGGTCGACCCAGGCTTCGGCGCGTGGGCCCCGGGGCGCGGAAGTGCGCTCGGCCAGCAGCCAGGCGGCCACCAGCGGCAGCAGGAACCAGCTGTCGTAATGGCCGCCGCCGCTGATGCTGTAGATCACCAGCGGATTCCAGGCGTAGAGCGCTGTGCGCGCCGCCCCGAAACGCGCCGCCAGCAGGCCGCAGATCGCCAGGTCGGCGGCGGTGAAGGAGAGCTTGAACAGCAGCGCCTGCTGGGCCACGGCGGCATGCAACCGGAACAGCAGCTGCGCCAGCGGCGGATAGATGGCGGTGGTGCCGGGATGGTTGATCTGCGGCCACCAGGGCGCGCGCAGGGCCTCCAGCGCCGCGGCATCCGGCGGCAGGGCGTAGGGGCTGAACCCCTGCAGCTGGATCCCCCCCTCCCAGAGGTAGCGCCAGATGTCGTCGCCGGGCTCCATGCCCAGCAGCGCCAGCCGCGTGAGCACGGCCACTGCCCAGAACAGTGCCCGGGGCAGCGCGGCCAGCGACCAGGACAGGGCAAAGCCCGCCCCCATCACCGCTGCCGCCAGCCAGAACGAACGCAGGTTGGCGAGGTCAAACAGATCGCCGTGGGGGCGCATCATCAACGCCCCGCCGATCAGCAGCAGGGCGCTGGCGGCTTGGCGCAGCCCCGCCGGCAGCTGGAGTCTCAGTGCCATCGCCGCAGCCACAGCCGGCCGAGGGTGGAGAGGATCACGCTCCCCGCCCGCACACTGGCGCCCCAGCGGCCGGAGATCTTTGAGTCCCCGGCCAGACGCGGCCGGTGGGAGATGGGAATCTCGCCGATGCGCAGGCCCAGTTCAATCGCCCGCACCTGCATCTCCAGCGTCCAGCCGTAGCCCCGGTCGCGCATCCCTATCGCCTCAAAAGCTGACCGGCGCACCAGCCGCAGGGGCCCCAGATCGCGGTAGCGGAACCCCCAGCCCAGCGCCACCAGCCCCGTGGCCAGGCGGTTGCCCCAGTGCTGCAGAGGGGTGAGCGCCGCCCGCCCCAGGGCCGTGGCGGTGCGGTCGCCCAGCAGCAGGTCGTGGTCGTGCAGCAGTGGCAGGAAGCGGGGCAGCTCTTCGATCGGATCGCTGCCGTCGCCATCGCAGAACAGCAGCCAGCGCACCTCGGGGTCGAGCTGGAGGCAGCCCCGCCAGCAGGCCCTGCCGTAACCGGGCTGCGGCTCGCGGAGCACCTCCGCCCCCTGCTCCGCGGCGATCACGGCGCTGCCATCGCTGCTGCCATTGTCCACCACCCGGATGCGGCGCAACCCCTGCTGGTGCAGCTGGCCGATCACATGGGCGATCGTCTGCTGTTCATTGCGCACCGGGATCACCACCTGCAGGCTGTCGAGCAGATCCCTGGTGGGCTGGGGTTGCGGTTGCGGTTGAGGTTGGGCTGAATCGATGGCCATGGCAGGTCCCGAGGTGTGCGCGCAGTCCCAGTGGCAGACAAGCCAGATCGGCAGGTTCGTCGATAGCGGCCAGGTGGCTCTGCTCACCCCACGACCAACCGAGTGTGCGCAGCCGCTCGCGGGTGATGCCACAGACCGCGGCCGTGCTCCAGGGCATCGCGCTGAACAGGGCAGGAGCGAAGCGGCGGAGGGCCAGCAGCACATAGCCGCCATCGAGGCTGGGAATCAGCGCGGCCTCGTGGTGGGCCAGCTGGGCCGCCGCCACCTGCAGATGCTGCACTTCGAGGCCGGGGCAATCCATCCCCAGCAGCAGCAGATGCGTTCCCGTCGCCTGCGCCCGCTCAGCAACGGCGGCCAGGCGCGCGCCGAGATCTCCCTCTGCTTGCTCGCTCCAGGCCAGCCCTGGCGGCAGCTTCAGCCGCCGCCAGGCCGGATGGTCAGGAGCAGGGGCCGTGCACAACTCCACCACGCCGAGGCCGCTGGCACAGGCCGTGCGGATGGTACGGCGCAGGAGCCGTTCGGCCAGCTGCGCGGCGCCGGCCGGGCCCAGCGCTGGCTCCAGCCGGGTCTTCACCTGCCCCGGGATGGGCGCTTTGGCGAGGACAACGATGCGAACGGGGGGGTGCAGGGGGCCAGCCCTCCTCAGTGATCACCAAGGACATACCCGCCAACCGCCCGTCTGGTTTGGGGTCTGTCCCCTGCCGGCCAATCCACGCCACGGTGTTGCCGGTAGGTCTAGGGAAGCGCCTCCTCCATGTCCCCGTCTGTTTCCACGCCGGCCGGCCCGCCTCGCTGGCGCCAACCCCTGCTGATCGCCGCCATCGCCCTGGTGGTGGTGCTGTTCTTCGCTCTGGGCCTGCACCGCCAGCTCACCCTTGAGGGCCTCCAGCAGGTCCATGGCGCCCTGCTGGAGCGGCGGGCGCAGGCGCCGCTGCTGGTGGCGGGCGGCTACGTGCTGATTTATGTGCTGGTGGCGGCGTTGTCGTTGCCGGGGGCCGCGGTGCTCACCCTGGCCGGTGGGGCGATCTTCGGCGTGGGGCTCGGCACCCTGCTGGTGTCGTTTGCCTCCAGCCTGGGCGCCCTGCTTGCCTTCCTGGTGGCCCGCACCCTGCTGCGGGATCTGGTGCGGCGGCGCTTCGCCCGCCAGCTGGCCCCGATCGAAGCCGGCGTGGAGCGCGATGGGGTGCTCTACCTGCTCAGCCTGCGGCTGGCGCCGGTGTTCCCGTTTTTTCTGGTGAATCTGCTGATGGCGCTGACGCCGATGCGGGCCGCCAGCTTCTATCTCACCAGCCAGATCGGCATGCTGCCCGGCACGTTTGTGTACGTGAACGCCGGCACCCAGCTGGCCCAGTTGCGCGGCCTCGGCGGCATCCTCAGCCCGCCGTTGCTGGGCTCCCTGCTGCTGCTGGCCCTGTTCCCCTGGCTGGCGAAGGCGGCCACCAGCTACTGGCAAACCTGGCGTCTCTACCGCCGCTGGCCGCGGCCCCGCCACTTCGACCGCAACCTGATCGTGATCGGTGCCGGTGCGGCCGGGCTGGTCACCTCTTACATCGCCGCCACGGTGAAGGCGCGGGTGACACTGGTGGAGCGCGCCGAGATGGGCGGCGACTGCCTCAACACCGGCTGCGTGCCCAGCAAGGCGCTGATCAGCTCAGCGCGGCTGGCAGCGCGCATGCGCCGCGCCGATCGCTATGGCCTCGAACCGGTGGAGCCGCGCCTGAGTGTGCGCCAGGTGTTCGCGCGGGTGGCCGCCAAGGTGGAGGCCATCGCCCCCCACGACAGCGTCATGCGCTACGAGGGCCTGGGGGTGGAGGTGCTGCGCGGCCACGCCCGCCTGCTTGATCCCTGGACCGTGGCGATCCGCACCGGCGCCGGCGCCGAGCAGAAGCTCACGGCCCGCGCGATCGTGCTGGCCACCGGCGCTGAGCCGGTGCGGCCCGACTGGCCCGGCGCTGACGCGGTGCCCCTGCTCACCAGTGAGACGGTGTGGAGCTGGCTGGGCAGCTCTGACCTGGAACGCCCGCGGCTGGTGGTGCTGGGGGGCGGCCCGATCGCCTGCGAACTGGCCCAGGCCCTGGCCCAGCTGGGCCTGCCGATCACCCAGATCCAGCGCAGCGAGCGCCTGCTGAACAAGGAAGACGCGGATGTGGCCGCCGAGGTGCAGCAGGCCCTGGCGGCCGATGGCGTGACCCTGCTGATGGGCACCCAGGTGCTCGGCTTCGAGCGGCAGCCCGGCCCCGGGGGGGCAGCGATGGTGCTGGTGCAGCGCGGCGATCGGCAGGAGCGGATCGCCTGCGATGCCGTGCTCTGCGCCCTGGGCCGGCGTGCCCGGCTCACGGGCTATGGCCTCGAAGACCTGGGCATCCCCACTGGCACCACGATCACCACCAACGCCTACCTGCAGACGAACTACCCGAACATCTACGCCGCCGGCGATGTGGCCGGGCCGTTTCAGTTCACCCATACCGCCGCTCACCAGGCCTGGTATGCGGCGGTGAATGCCCTGTTCGGCAACCTGCGCGCCTTCAAGGCCGACTACCGCGTGATTCCCCGCACCACCTTCACCGAGCCGGAGGTGGCCAGCGTCGGGCTCACCGAAGCCGACGCCGAGCAGCAGAGCATCGCCGTGGACGTGACCCGCTTCCCTCTGCACGAACTCGACCGCGCCATCGTGGAGAGCGCTGAGCAGGGCTTCGTGAAGGTGCTCACCCAGCCCGGCAGCGACCGCATCCTCGGCGCCACGATCGTGGGCGAGCACGCCGGCGAACTGCTGGCTGAGTTTGTGCTGGCGATGAAGTGGGGCCTGGGGCTGAGCAAGATCTTTGCCACCATTCACGCCTACCCCACCATGGCGGAGGCCAACAAGTTCGCCGCCGCCAGCTGGAAGAAGCAGCGCGTGCCCCAGCACCTGATGCCCTGGCTGCGCCGCTACCACGCCTGGCGGCGGCGCGGCTGAGCCCCCCGAAGCCCTCACCTTCATCCCTCTTCATCCACCTCCATGACCAGCCCCACCGACGCCCCCTCCACCACCAGCTGCTGCAGCCCGACGGCCACCAGCACGCCAGACGTCACCTCCACCGATGTCAGCCGCTGTGTGCAGGAGTACTACGGCTCCACGCTCAGCGGCAGCGCCGACCTGCGCACCGACGCCTGCTGCGACGCCAGCAGCGTGCCGGCGGCCCTGAAGCCCCTGCTGGCCCGCATCCATCCCGAGGTGCTGGCGCGCTACTACGGCTGCGGCCTGGTGGTGCCGCCGCTGCTGGAGGGCCTGAGGGTGCTGGATCTGGGCTGCGGTAGTGGCCGTGATGTGGTCCTGCTGGCCCAGTTGGTGGGTGCCTCAGGCGAGGTGGTGGGGGTCGACATGACGCCGGAGCAGCTGGCGGTGGCCCGGCAGCATCAGGCGCACCACGCGGACCAGTTCGGCTTCGCCAACGTGACGTTCCTCGAGGGCCGGATCGAGCAGCTCGATCAGCTGCCCCTGGAGCCCGGCAGCTTCGATCTGGTGATCTCCAACTGCGTGGTGAACCTCTCGGCCGACAAGCTGGCCGTACTGGAGGGGGTGCGGCGCCTGCTCAAGAGCGGCGGCGAGTTCTTCTTCGCCGATGTGTACGCCGACCGGCGCGTGCCTGAGGCCCTGCGCCACGATCCGGTGCTCTACGGCGAATGCCTCAGCGGCGCCCTCTACTGGAACGATTTTGTGCGGCTGGCCCGCCAGGCCGGCTTTGCTGATCCCCGCCTGGTGAACGACCGGCCCCTGGAGATCACTGATCCGGAGCTGGCCGCCCGCACCGGCGCGATCCGCTTCTTCTCCGCCACCTACCGGCTGTTTTCCATCCCCGAACTGGAGGATGCCTGTGAAGACCACGGCCAGGCGGTGATCTATCGCGGCACGATCGCCGAGCACCCCCACGCCCTGCCCTTCGACAAGCACCACTGGATCGAGGCCGGCAAGGTGTTTCCGGTGTGCGGCAACACCTTCCGCATGCTCGCTGACAGCCGCCTGGCCCCGCACTTCAGCTTCATCGGTGATTTCAGCCGCCATTACGGCCTGTTCGAAGGCTGTGGCACGGCCCTGCCGTTTGGCGGGCCCGAGGCCACGACCGTTGCCGCAGCCGCTGCCTCCTCCGCGGCAGCCCCGTCTTCAACAAGCGGCTCCTGCTGCTGAAGCGTGGCCCCGCTCAGGCCGCCTCAGCTGGGAGCCACCCCCGAGGGGCGCAGGCGCTTGATGCTGTCGCCCAGCCGGCGCAGGTTGGCCTGCGCCACTCGCCACTGGGCGATGGTATGCAGAACGATGAAGGCGAGAAAGGTGTAAGAGAGCCAGAAGTGCAGGCTGCGGCCCAGCTCCACCAGCGCCTTGTTTTCCGGAAACAGATCGGGAATCACAAGGCCGAAGAACGCAACATTGCCTGCCTTGAAGGAATTGGAGAGCAGCAATCCGGCCAGTGGAACCACCACCATGAAGCCATAAAGCAAGGCATGCAGCAACATATTTCTCCACCACTTCGGGCTCAGCCGAGGCAGGTGCCGGGTGTACTTCTTCCACCACACCTGAAGCAGCACCACGATCCGCCAGAGCAGCAGGGCGATGGTGAGCAGGCCGATTGATTTGTGCACGTCATAAAGAGAGCCGCGAAAGGACACCTCGCGACTCAGCTGGGCCATGAAGGCGCCGCCGCTGAACAACAGCAGATAGAGGCCTGCCATCCACCAATGCACCGACATCAGCCGCTGAAAGGCCGAGGTGAGCCGTGGTTTTCTGGTTGTGGTGAGGTCTTGGCTCATGGGATGGCTCTCAGCCAGCGGAAGGGCCTGATGGGTGCGGCTGTGCCTTCGGCAACCAACCGCGAACTCCGGTGCGGCCAGATTATCTCCACTTGATACACACCACGGTTCACCAGGCTGGCAGTCTGCCGTTGGTGCTGTCCGTCGGACGTGCTCTTCCCCATTCGCATTGACTGCGCTGGTCACTGCAGCAGAGTCAACAACTGCGGTGCAGTTGCGGTGATCTTGTTCACCTTGCCATGGCTTGTGCCGTTGGTTTCATGCATCTGCGCATCACTCAGCGGATGAGTATGGACACGGCAGCTGTGCGGCCGTGGGCTCACCGCTGGCATCATGGTTTCAATCATCGGGCGCTGGCATGTTCAATCTTCCCCAGCGCCTGCAGTCGCTGCGCATGGTGGCGGCCCTGAGCACCTTTCTGCGCAACCCCGACCAGCTCGACAGCGTGTTTGCGGTGGTGCGGAGCCTGCAGAACAGTCCGCTCGCGAATCAGATGCACCGCCATCTGCTCGCCAACCCGCAGATGGCGGCGTTGGTGGCGGAGCGCTGGCGACCACAACCGCTGGATCTTGAGGCGCTCGAGGCCATGCCGGCCGGCAGCCTCGGCCATGCCTACGCCCGGCACCTGATCGAGCAGGGTCTATCCCCGGAGGCGTTGATCGATCACGCGCCGATCATCTCCAACTCCGACTAACTGGTGCACCGCCTGCGGGAGACCCACGACATCGTGCACGTGCTCACCGGCTTCGGCACCGATGGGGTGGGTGAGCTCGGTCTGCAGGCCTTCAACCTGGCTCAGGTGCGCTCCCCTCTGGCCGTGATGCTGATTTTCGGTGGGCTGCTGAAAACGCTCCAGGACGATGAGCCGATCGCCCCGCTGCTGCAGGCCCTGAGCAACGGTTTCGCCATGGGCCTCTCGGCCGGCTCTCTGGTGATTGCCCAGCACTTCGAAGACCACTGGGAGCGCCCGTTGAGCACCTGGCGCGACGCGCTGGGCCTGGCGGCACTCAACGCCTGAAGCCGAGCTGGAACCACGGCAACCTCCTCAAGGGCCCATCCTCCACCTGCTCCAGCACAAGGTTGCTGGCAGGGTTCACCGCCACTCTTCGCTGCTGCAGAATGTTTTCGAGGGGTAGCGGGCACTACCGCTGGTGCCGTGCTGCAAATCGCCACCGTGGCTAGTGTAGGCAAGGTCGTTTTCTGAACATGACCCAGCTCCATGATCTGCGGCTGAGGCTGTTGGTACAGCAGGAGAGCGAACGGATCGCCAGCGGCCAGCCCGACGAGCTTGATCTTTCGGTGGTGCAGGCCCGTTGCCTCTGCTGGCTCGCCCTGCTCACCGAGGCACACGAGGATCAGGCCGGTGAAGCCGAGCGGCGTGGCGATATGGAGCAAGCGATGAGCTGGTTCGCCGATTCGATGCGGCTGCGGGATGTGATTCAGGTGGTGAGCACGATCGAAATCCCACTGCCCGCCGCCCAGGTGGAGGATGGCGACCCCTTCGGTGACGACGACTTCAGCGGGGATTCCTGCATCGATCTCGCCTGACGGCAGAGGTTGGCGTCCAATGGCATGATGGTCAGAGAAGAACCAAGGGAGCGCGGTGCCCGAAGAGCCCTGCCAATGCCCTGATTGTCAGCGTTTCTATCGGGAGCACGACCGACTGATCCGCGAAAATCCCAGCCTGCGTCAGCAGCAGGAGCTCAACTGGGCTGCCCTTCAGGCTTTCCGCACCCTGGCGGGCCGCGTGCTGGAAGAGCTGCAGAAAACCCACGGTGACGACCCCACCGATCCAGCGGCTGCCGCCGCTGCCGCCGCGCCCGACAATCTGGCGTCTGATGACGACGCTCCCGAGCAGGACAGCCTGCAGCAGGCGATCGGCGATCTCGAAAACATCAATGCCCACCTCTTTTCGATTGAAGCACTGATGGAGCGCATCTTTGATGTGCGGGTGCCGGAGGAGGTGGAGCAGAAGTTCCGGGAAACGGCCGGTGAGCTGGCTCCCGATCCGCTCAACGCCGATCGCCTGCGCCTCAACCGTCTCCTGCACCAGACCCCCGATCTGCCCGATCGCAGCTGAGCGTCAGGTTTCGGTTGGCCCAGCGCCGCTGCTGGCCCGGCGGCAGAGGCGGGCGGCCATGCCCTCCTCATCGGCGGGAACCCGCAGCAGCTCAAACGGCTGCAGCCAGGCCAGGCGCTCACGCAGCTCCTGCTCCAGCAACGCATCGTTCTGGCCGATGCCGCCGCTGAGTGCAATCGCATCGACTCCTCCCAGGCTGGCGGCCATGGCGCCGATGCCCTGAAGCAGCCGGTGCAGGAACACCTCCAGCGCCAGCTGGGCCCCGGCGTGGCCCGCCACCGCGGCCTGCCTCAGGGTGCGCATGTCACCGCTCAGCTCCGAGAGCCCACGCAGGCCGCTCTCCTGCTGCAGCGCGTGATCAAGCTCTACGGCGCTCATGCCCTGCCGCAGGCGATCGAGCAGCAGGCCAGGATCCACCGAGCCGCTGCGGCTGGCCATCACCAGCCCCTCCAGCGGCGTGAAGCCCATCGTGGTGTCGATGCTCACGCCGTTGCGCACCGCCGCCAGGGAGCAGCCCGCCCCCAGGTGGCAGCTGATCAGCCGCGGCACTGCCACCACTTCGCTCACGTGCTGGTGGTTGAGCCCATGAAAGCCGAAGCGCCGCAATCCCTCGGCGCGCCAGGCGGCGGGGATGGCATAGGTGAACGCGGCCCGCGGCAGGGTGCCGTGAAAGGCAGTGTCGAAGCAGGCCCACTGCGGCAGCTGCGGCAGCCAGCGCATCATCCAGCGGATCACCACCAGCGCCGGTCCGTTGTGCAGGGGGGCCAGCGGCACCAGCGCCTCCAGGGCCGCCTCCTGCGCTGGGGTGATGCGGGTAGGCGCCGTGAGCGCGCCACCGCCATGCACCACCCGGTGGGCGGTGAGCAGCAGCCGCTGGCGCCATGGGGCCAGCGCTTCCGGCAAAAACGACGCCAGGGCCTCGTCTGCCGCTGCGGGATCCCAGGGGCGCTGGTCCTGCCAGAGCCGCGTGCCGGCCGGGTCGATCAGGCAGGCCTTGAGGCTCGAGCTGCCCACATTGAGCACCAGCACCAGATCGGCGGCCTGTGTTGCGCCGGGTTCCATCACTGCCTCCGGCTCAGGGGGATTCGACCCCTTCGATGGCGCAACTGATCGTGATCGGGAAGGGCTTCACCTTCCAGATGCGCTCGGCGTATTCACGAATCGAACGGTCGGAGGAGAAGAAGCCGGTGCGAGCGCTATTGAGCAGCGACATCCGGTTCCAGTGCTCCCGGTCGGCCCAGGCGGCACTGACCGCATCCTGGGCGCGCAGGTAATCGGTGAAATCAGCCAGCACGTAGAAGGGGTCGCGGCCGGTGAGGTTCTCCACCAGCGGCTTGAACAGCTCGGTGTCGCCGTTGCTGAAATGGCCCTGCTCAATCAGCCGCAGCGCTTCGGCCAGTTCCGGCATGCCGCTCACCCACTCCCACGGCCGGTAACCCTGTTGCCGCAGCTCCTCGATGCCGTCGGTGGTTCTGCCGAACAGGAAGAAGTTCTCCTCGCCCACCTGCTCGCGGATTTCCACATTGGCGCCATCGAGGGTGCCGATTGTGAGCGCACCGTTCATGGCGAATTTCATGTTGCCGGTGCCGGAGGCCTCCAGGCCAGCGGTGGAGATCTGTTCGGAGAGATCAGAGGCGGGGTACACCCGCTCGCCCAGCTTCACGTTGTAATCGGCCAGGAAGATCACCCGTAGCCGCCCGTCCATGTCAGGGTCGGCGTTGACCGTATCGGCGATGCCATTGAGCAGGCGGATGATCAGCTTGGCCATGTAATAGCCCGGCGCGGCCTTGCCGCCAAAGATCACCGTGCGCGGTGCCTGGCCCTCATCCAGCCCGTGCTTGATGCGCAAATACTGCACGATCACCTGCAGCGCATTGAGGTGTTGGCGTTTGTACTCATGGATGCGCTTCACCTGCACATCAAACATCGTGGCGGGATCCACCAGCAGGCCTGTGGCCTGGTGGACGTAGTTGGTGAGCCGCCGCTTGACGGCCAGTTTCATCTGGCCCCAGCGTTCGAGAAAGGCGCTGTCGTGCTGGAAGCGCTCCAGCTCCTTCAGGAGGTCGAGATCGCGCACCCAGTCGGCGCTGATCGTTTCATCCAGCAGGTTGCGCAGCAGGGGGTTGGCCAGGGCGATCCAGCGCCGCGGGGTCACGCCGTTGGTGACGTTGAGGAACTTCTCCGGCCAGATGGCGGCGTAATCGGGAAACAGCTCGGTGCGCACCAGTTCGCTGTGCAGAGCGGCCACACCGTTGACGTGATGGGAGCCCACGGTGGCCAGATTGGCCATGCGCACGGCCTTTTCGCCGTCTTCAGAAATGATCGACACCCGCCGCAGAATCTGTTCGTTGCCGGGATACTTCATGCGCACCGTCTGCAGGAAGCGTCGGTTGATCTCGAAGATCAGTTCCAGGTGGCGCGGCAGCAGGCTGCTGAACAGGTCGAGGCCCCACTTCTCCAGCGCTTCCGGCAGCAGGGTGTGGTTGGTGTAAGACAGCGAGCGGGTGGTGATGTCCCAGGCCTGATCCCATCCCAGCTGCTTCTCATCGATCAGCAGCCGCATCAGCTCGGCCACCGCGATGGAGGGGTGGGTGTCGTTGAGCTGCACGGCCCAGTGATCGGGAAACTCGCTGATCGGCAACTGGCGGGCATCGAGGCTGCGCACCATGTCCTGCAGCGAGCAGCTCACGAAGAAGTGCTGCTGCTTCAGCCGCAGCCGGCGCCCTTCACCAGTGCCGTCATTGGGATAGAGCACCTTGGTGAGGTTCTCAGAGCCCACCTTCTCTTCCACGGCGCCGTAGTAATCGCCGATGTTGAAGGCATAGAAATCGAAGCTCTCCGAGGCCTCCGCCTTCCACAGCCGCAGCCGGTCACAGGTGTTCACCCGGTAGCCCAGCACCGGCACATCGTGGGGAATGCCAACAGCCAGCTGCGCCGGCACCCAGCGCACCCGCAGGCAGCCCTGGCCGTCGCGGTAGGTCTCGGTGTGGCCGCCGAACCCCACGGTGCAGGCCTGATCCGGCCGGGGCAGCTCCCACGGCCAGCCGCCCTTCAGCCACTTGTCGGTGATTTCCACTTGCCAGCCGTCGCGGACCAGCTGATCGAAGATGCCGAACTCGTAGCGGATGCCGTAGCCGGTGGCCGGAATCTCCAGGCTGGCAAGGGATTCCAGGTAGCAGGCCGCCAGGCGGCCAAGGCCGCCGTTGCCCAGCCCCGGCTCCTCCTCCACCTCCAGCACCTCCTCCAGGCTCTCGATGCCGAAGCGACGCATCGCCTCAGCCGCCTCTGCCTGGATGCCGAGCATCAGCAGGTTGTTGCCGAGCTGGGGGCCGATCAGGAATTCAGCGGAGAGGTAGGCCACCACGCGCCGTGGTGAGGCGGAGATGGCTTCCACCCCCGCCAGGTAGCGCGTCATCAGCCGGTCGCGCACCGCATAGCTGAGCGCCAGGTAGGCGTCATGGCGGGTGGCGACGGGCGCCAGCTTTCCGAGCGTGTAGAAGAGGTGACCGGTGACGCTGTCGAACAGATCGTCAGCCGTGAGCCCGCTGCGCTGGGGATCGGCGTAGCAGCCGGGGGTGGGTAGACGCAGCTGGCGGGCCTGGGTGTCGGTCATCGAGAGGGGCGGGTAGGGGGCGCAGGAGTGGGGAGAGAAGGCGCCGGGTCAGGCGACTGGTGCTACCGACGGGGCCGGAAGGCTCCAGCGCCAGTTGGTCACCTCGGGGGTGTCCATGCCGTGGATGTGGGCGTAGGCGCGGTGCCGCAGGATTTCCTCCTTCATCCGCTCCTTGACGTGGGCGGCCCGTGACCCCAGTGCGGGCACCCGGTCGATCACGTCAATCACCAGATTGAAGCGGTCGATCTGGTTGTTCATCGCCAGCTCCAGCGGCGTGTTGATGTTGCCCTTCTCCTTGTAGCCCCGCACGTGCATGTTGGCGTGGTTGCTGCGGTGATACGTGAGGCGGTGGATCAGCCACGGATAGCCGTGGAAGTTGAAGATCACCGGCTTGTCCGTGGTGAACAGACCGTCGAAGTCGCGGTCGGAGAGGCCATGCGGGTGCTCGCTCGGCTTGGTGAGAGCGAAGAGTTTCACCACATTGATCACGCGGATCTTCAGGGTGGGAATCTGGTGACGCAGGATCTCCACGGCCGCCAGGGTCTCCTTGCTGGGGATGTCACCGGCGCAGGCCATCACCACATCAGGCTCATCCGGTTCGGTGCCGTCATCATCGTTGCTGGCCCAGGTCACGATGCCGATTCCCTTGGCCACGTGGCGCCGCGCCTGCTCCAGCGTGAAGTACTGCAGATGCTTCTGCTTGTCGGAGACGATCACGTTGCAGACGTTGGGCTCCAGGAATGCCTCCTCGGCCACCGCCAGCAGGCAGTTGGCATCGGCCGGCAGATACACCCGCACCACCTCGCCGCTCTTGTTGCCGGCCAGGTCGATGAAGCCGGGGTCCTGGTGGGTGAAGCCGTTGTGGTCCTGCCGCCACACGGTGGAGGAGATCAGGCAGTTCCAGGGGGCGATCGGTGCCCGCCAGGGGGCGTGGTGGATGCAGCTCTCCAGCCATTTGGCGTGCTGGTTGAACATCGAGGCGATCACGTGGGCGAAGGCCTCGTAGGTGTGGAACAGGCCGTTGCGGCCGGTGAGCAGGTAGCCCTCCATCATTCCCACCAGCGTGTGCTCCGAGAGCATCTCCACCACCCGGCCGTTGCGGGCCAGCTCACTGCCGCCGCTGTCTTCTGGAAGGATCTCCTCCATCCACACCTTCTTGCTCACCTCGTAGATCGCCTGCAGGCGGTTGGAGGCGGTTTCGTCGGGGCCGAACACGCGCATGCTGTCGGGGTTGCGGGAGATCGTGTCGCGCAGCAGCTCGCCCAGTGGCGCTGTGTTCTCGTGCTCGATCTGGCCCGGGTGATCCACCGGCACTTCGTAGGTTTCCATCGGCGGCAGGCGCAGCTTGCGGCGCAGCAGTCCGCCGTTGGCATGGGGGCTGGAGCCCATGCGTCGGTCGCCGGTGGGGGAGAGGGCCTTGAGCTCTGGCCTCAAGGTGCCGTCGGCGTCGAACAGCTCCTCGGGGCGGTAGCTGCGCAGCCAGCTCTCCAGCATCTGCAGCTGCTCGGGGTCCTTGTTGGGGGCCGGCAGGGGCACCTGGTGGGAGCGCCAGAAGCCCTCCAGCTTCTTGCCGTTCAGCTCGGTGGGACCGGTCCAGCCCTTGGGGGAGCGCAGCACGATCATCGGCCAGGCGGGCCGGAACGCGTCGCCGCTCTGGCGCGCCTGGGCGCGGGCGCTGAGGATCCGCTCCACCGCTTCATCCATGGCCGCGGCCATCGCCTGGTGCATGGCCTCCGGCTCGTGCCCCTCCACGAACAGCGGCGTCCAGCCATAGCCGCGCATCAGGCTTTCCAGCTCGTCGCGGCTGATGCGGGCCAGCAGCGAGGGGTTGGCGATCTTGTAGCCGTTCAGGTGCAGCACCGGCAGCACGGCGCCGTCGCTGATCGGGTTGAGGAATTTGTTGACGTGCCAGGAAGTGGCCAGCGGGCCGGTTTCCGCCTCGCCATCGCCCACGCAGGCCAGGGCGATCAGCTCGGGGTTGTCGAACACAGCGCCGCAAGCGTGTGAGAGCACGTAACCGAGCTCGCCACCTTCATGGATCGAGCCGGGCGTTTCCGGGGTGCAGTGGCTGCCGATGTGCCCGGGAAAGGAAAACTGCTTGAAGAACCGGCGCAGCCCGTCAGCGTCCTGGGATTTATCGGGATAGATCTCGCTGTAGCTGCCGTCGAGGTAGGTGGGGCCGAGCACGCCGGGGGCGCCATGGCCTGGCCCTGACAGGTAGATCATCTGCAGGCCGTGGGCGCGGATCAGGCGGTTGGCATGGGCCCAGATGAACGCCTGGCCCGGGCTTGAACCCCAGTGGCCCAGCAGCCGGTTCTTGATGTGCTCATGCCGCAGCGGCTCGCGCAGCAGCGGGTTGGCCTGCAGGTAGATCATCCCCACCGCCAGGTAGTTGGCCGCCCGCCACCAGGCGTCGAGCTGTTGCAGTTCCAAGGCCTCAAGCGGGGCCTTCGCTCCCGTTTCCCTCTCTAAACCCACTGCGCTGGCCGAGCTGATCGTCATGGAGATGGTGGCGAAGGGCGGGGAGAGGGGCTCACGGAGCAAAATCACCGTAGGGAGGGTGCCGGAGAAAAAACGTCGGCTGCAGCACCCGGGCCACTCCTGCTCACTCCAAGGCTGTTCAACCGTCGCCGGGACGGCAAGGGCGACGGCGCCCGGGTGGGCGTTCCCTCACCCCTTGGGAGCAGGCCTGGCCCCCGCCCTCACCCGCCGCCGCCCACTGGCGTGATCGGATGTTGCATTCGGTCGGCTCGGTTTTAGCCGACTCAGCTGAATTCCCATTAAGGTCCAACCCAATTTGCTGCTCCCCGCCGGGGAACGACCTCCACACCAATGATCTCGTCTGTCCCTCAGTTGTTGCTCCAGATGGGCTCCCATGAGATGGAGGTGGCTTCCACATTGATCTCCGTTGGGCGGATTCTGCTGATCTTTGTGGCGGCCCGTGCGCTCGCCGAAGTGATGGTGCGATTGCAACTCCCCACGATCCTCGGGGAGTTGCTGGCCGGTGTGCTGATCGGTTTCTCCGGGCTGCATTTCATCCTTCCCCCCGAAACCGGCGCGCAGCTGAACAGCACCCTGCTGAATCTGGTCAGCTCGCTGTCGGACGTCACCCCGGAGGTGGTGCAGTCGATTTACACCTCCACGTTCCCGAACCTGGAATCGCTCGCCACGCTTGGCCTGTTCGCGCTGCTCTTCCTCACCGGCCTCGAGAGTGAACTCGATGAGCTGGTGGCGGTGGGCCTGCAGGCCACCACCGTGGCCGTGACCGGCGTGGTGGTGCCCTTCGCGCTCGGCACGCTCGGACTTCTCTATATCTTCCATCTGCCCTTGATCCCGGCGGTGTTCGCGGGTGCAGCGATGACCGCCACCAGCATCGGCATCACGGCGAGTGTGTTCGGCGAACTCAAATATCTGCGCACCAAGGAAGGCCAGATCGTGATCGGTGCCGCCGTGCTCGATGACATCCTCGGCATTGTGATCCTTGCGGTGGTGGTGGCGCTGGCCGGTGGCGGCGCTCTGGAGATCGGCCCAATCATCAAGCTGCTCGTGGCAGCGGCGGTGTTTGTGGCGGCCTCCCTGTTCCTCAGCCGCACGGCCGCCCCCCTGTTCGACTGGGTGCTCGATCAGCTCAAGGCCCCCGGTGAAGTGGTGGTGGCCTCTTTCGTGGTGCTCTGCCTCTGCTGCTTCGCGGCCCAGGCCATCGGCCTCGAAGCGGCCCTTGGTGCCTTTGCTGCCGGCCTGATCCTCAGCAGCTCCAAGCACACCCACCTGATCCAGGACACGGTGAAGCCGCTGGTGGCCCTGTTCGCCACCATCTTCTTTGTGCTGATCGGCACGAGCATGGACCTCTCGGTGCTCAACCCGATGGACCCCGGCAACCGGGAAGGGTTGGTGGTGGCAGGGTTCCTGCTCACGGTGGCGATTCTCGGCAAGCTGGTGTCCGGCTGGAGCTATTTCAGCAAGGAGAAAACCAACCGGCTGGTGGTGGGTCTGGGGATGATGCCCCGCGGCGAGGTGGGCCTGATCTTCCTCGGCCTGGGCACCCAGGCCAGGCTGCTCAACCCTTCGCTGGAGGCGGCGATCCTGATCATGGTGATCGGCACCACCTTCCTGGCGCCGCTGCTGCTGCGTCTCGTGCTCGGCGGCAAGGAGGCTCCTGTCGAACAGCCGGCCTGACTCACTGCGAATCGCGGTCGCGGCGGCTGGCCAGCCCCCAGAAGGCTCCGGCCAGCACCGCCATCAGGCCGAGGCTGGCCGCCCAGCTCGGGCTGAGCGCCCAGCTCAGGCCCAGCTGGGTGATCCCCCCCACGGCCAGGGCCAGCAACAGGCTGCTCACCACCAGCGCCAGCTGGCGCAGCCCTTCATTCAGCGGCCCTTCCGCCAGTGCTTCTTCGAAGCGGGCCAACGGCACCGTCAGCGGCAGGTAGAGCGCCAGGGCCCAGAGCGCCCCTCCCGACAGCAGGCTGGACCAGTCGCGCACAGAGCGGGCCGCTCGAACTGCTCCCTAGCATCGACCACTGAGGCAGGCTTTCGTTGATCCCTTCCAGCGCAGATCCCTGGGCCTACCTGGGCCATGCGGTGCACGCGGTGCAGGCGGCCCCCGCCGAGCCGGTGGGTCCGGCCTTCCTGCTGGTGCATGGCTTCGGTGCCTCCACCGACCACTGGCGCTACAACATCCCGGCTCTGGCGGCACGGCACGAGGTGCACGCCATCGATCTGCTGGGCTTCGGCCGCAGCGCCAAGCCCGGCGAGCTGCGTTATGGCGGCGCCCTCTGGCGTGACCAGCTGGCCGCCTACGTGCACGAACGCATCGGCCGGCCCACCGTGCTGGTGGGCAATTCCCTCGGCGGCTTCGCTGTGCTGGCCGCCGGGGTGGCACTCGGCCCCGAGGCCGCCGGGGTGGTGCTGATCAATGCGGCCGGCCCGTTCAGCGATGAGCAGGCTCCTCCCCAGGGCTGGGGGGCGATCGCGCGGCGCACGATCGGTGGCGCGCTGCTGCGCAGCCCGGTGCTGCAGCGGCTGCTGTTCGAAAACCTGCGCCGCCGCTCCACGATCCGCCGCACGCTCAATCAGGTGTACATCGATCGCACCAACGTCGACGACGCGCTGGTGGAAGCGATCCTGCGCCCCTCGCGGGACCCGGGGGCCTTCGGTGTGTTCCGCACGGTGTTCGACATCCCCAGCGGTCAGCCGCTCGATGAGCTGTTCGTCGCCCTGACGGCACCGCTGCTGCTGCTCTGGGGCATCCGCGACCCCTGGATCAATGCCGTGGGCCGCCGTGGCGCTTTTCAGCGCCATGCCCCCGCCGGCACCGCCGAGGTGGTGCTGGAAGCCGGCCATTGCCCCCACGATGAGGTGCCCGATCAGGTGAACGCCGCCCTGCTGGAGTGGGTGGCCGGCCTGCCGAGCGCCTGAGCCATGCCCCTCCTGCAGCGAACCCTTCCCTATCCCCATTGGGAGTTCAGCGCTCCGGTCAGCTCAGGCGCTCCCGGCAGCCCCGACCTGCTGCGCCTGGTGCCCGAGCGGGGCGGCCTGCTCACCGCCTGGCGCTGCAACGGCCGCGAGCTGCTCTATCTCGATGCGGATCGCTTCGCCGATCCCGCCCTCTCGGTGCGGGGGGGGATGCCGGTGCTGTTCCCGATCTGCGGCAACCTGCCGGGTGATCAGCTGCCGCTGCCCGAGGGCAGCTTCACCCTGCGCCAGCACGGCTTCGCCCGGGATCTTCCCTGGCAGCTGCGGGCCTTGCCCCAGGAGGAGGGGGTGGAACTGGAGCTCTGCGACAGCCCCGGCACCCTGGCGGCTTTTCCGTTCCCTTTCCGGCTGCGGCTGCAGCTGCGCCTTGAACCCTCTGCTCTGGCGATCATGGCGGTGCTGGAGAACAGCGGCAGCCGGCCGCTGCCGTTCAGCTTCGGGCTGCACCCCTATTTCAATATGTCGGCGCTGCCGGAAGCGGAAAGCGGCAGCGCTGCGGTGCACCTCGAAGGGCTGCCGGAGCGCTGCTTCAACCATCTGGTGATGGCAGAGGCGGACACCGCCGCCACGCTCGCCCAGCTGGCCGCCGGGGTGGATTTCCTGGCGCGGCCCCTGGGCCCGGTGCGGCTGGTGGATCCGGCGGCAGGAATGGCGCTGGAGCTGCACCCCAGCGCGCCTTTCGATCTGGCCGTGGTGTGGACCGATCCGCCCCGGCCGATGGTGTGCCTGGAGCCCTGGACCGGCCCGCGCGGCGCGCTGGTGAGCGGCGACCGGCGGTTGGAGGTGGCGGCCGGCGAGAGCTGCACGCTGCAGAGCCGCTACGCGCTCAGGCCGCTCTGACGCCCGGCAGGCGCCCACGCGCCAGCTGCTGCCTGCGGTCGAACTGGCGTTTGACCGCCTGGATCATCGCCGCAGCAGGGGCGTCGTCCCAGGCGGGCAGGCTGCTGCCGCTGGGTTGCCGCAGCACCGTGAGCTGGCCGCCAAGCTCCTGGCAGCGGCGCCGCAGCGCTTCCACCCGGTAGGCGGGCAGGGCCGCCGCCGCCGACCAGGCGTAGCCGAGGCCGCTGCCGGCCCCCAGGGCCAGCGGCAGGCCGGCGACGCTGCGATCTGCCAGCAGCGCCGCGGTGTGGCTGGGCAGCACGCCCGGCCGCAGCAACCAGAGCGGCTCGCCGGTGCCGTGCGCCGGTTGCGGCTGTTGGCCGCCGAGCGCCAGCACGCGCAGGGCCTCCAGCCGTTCAGGATCGAGCGGCAACCCCTTGAGCGCGTGGCTGTCGGCCTGGGCGCGCAGGGTGGCGAGCTGATCGGCCAGGGCTTCGCCGCTCACGCTGGCCAGGGCCAGCAGCAGGGCGGGCTGGGCTTCGGCTCCGGCCTGCTCCGCCAGGGCCCCGCTCCACCAGTCGATCAGTTCGGGGGTGAGGCTGGAGCGCAGCAGCCACTGGCGCAGGCGCTCCAGGCCCTCCAGCGGACCCTGCAGCAGCAGGCCGCGCCGTTGCGGCGGCATCGGGAAGGTGCGCAGGGTGAGTTCGGTGATCAGGCCGAGCGCCCCCCAGCTGCCCGTGAACAGGCGCATCAGGTCGTAGCCGGCCACGTTCTTCACCACCCGCCCCCCGGCGTGGGCGGCCACACCATCGGCGCGCAGCAGGCCGATGCCGATCACCTGATCGCGCACGCCCAGGTAGCGCTGGCGCAAACCACCACCGAGCCCCCGTGCCACCAGCCCGCCCACGCTGCCGGCGTTTTCGCCATTGGCGCCCGTGCCCCAGGGCCAGTCGACGGCCAGCCACTGGTTGCGCGCCCGCAGGGCCTCCTGCAGCTCACGCAGCGGCAGCCCCGCCTCCACGGTCACGGTGAAATCGCCGCTGGCGTGGTCGAGCAGGCGGTTCAGGCGCGCCACGCTCAGCACCGTGTCGGTGTGCTGCACTGGCGGCCCCCAACCCAGGCGGCTGCCACTGCCGGCAGGCAGCCACGGCGTACCGGCGGCGTGCAGCTGCCGCACGAGGTCGGGCAGCTCGTGGGTCGCGGGAGTGATCACGGCACGATGGTGCCATGGCCGCCCCGCCCCCCCACCTCGCGCCCCCGTTGAAGGTGATCGTCTTCGACGACGATCCCACCGGCTCGCAGACGGTGCATGGCTGCCTGCTGCTGCTCCGCTGGGATCCAGGCACCCTGCTGCGCGCCCTGCGCGACCCGTCGCCGCTGCTGTTCCTGCTCACCGACACCCGTGCTCTGGAGCCGGAGCCGGCGGCCGATCGGGTGCGGCAGATCTGCCGGGCACTGCGGCCGGCGCTGGCGGCGGCCGGCATCGAGCGCTGGCTGGTGGTGAGCCGCGGCGACTCCACCCTGCGGGGGCACACGCCGCTGGAGGCAGAGGTGATCGCGGCGGAGCTGGGCCCCTTCGACGCCACCCTGCTGGTGCCCGCCTTCCTGGAGGGCGGACGCACCACGGTGGCGGGCTGTCATCTGCTGCATGGCGAGCCGGTGCATCGCACGCCCTTCGCCCGTGATCGCCGCTTCGGCTACGGCACAAGCGTGCTGCGCGACTGGCTGGCCGAGAAAAGCGGCGGGCGGCTGCTGGCCCAGGCGGTGCAGCAGATCGGCCTGGCTGAACTGGTGCCCACCGGCCGTGAGGCGTTGATCCAGAGGCTGCGGGGGTTGTCGGGCAATCCCTGGCTGGTGGTGGATGCGGAGCGTGCGGAGCAGTTGCAAGTGCTGGGGGACGCGGTGCGCGCCGCCGTGCAGCCGGCGGCGGGGCAACGGCCGCAGCGGCTGCTGTTCCAGTCGGCCGCCAGCCTGCTGAACGCCCTGGTGGACGTGCCGCCGCAGCCCCTGAGCCCGGCGGCCCTGGCCGGCCTGCGCCGGCGCCCGGCCACGGGCCCTCTGCCGGGGCTGGTGCTGGTGGGATCGCACGTGCCGCTGGCCGATGCCCAGCTGGAGCGGTTGCTGGCGGCGCCGGGTTGTGGGGGCGTGGAGATCCCGGTGGCCCGCGTGGCGCGGGCGCTGGAGGGCCCCCTCCCCGACCGCCTGCTGCCCTCGCTGGAAGCGGCCTGGCTGGCGCAGCTGCGCGCCGTGCTGGCCAGCGGCCGCACCCCGGTGTTGTTCACCAGCCGGGGGGAGCTGGTCTGCCGCCATGCCGAGGAGCGGCGGGCGCTGGGCCTGGCCCTGGCGGCGGCGATGGCGCGGCTGGGGGGCACGCTGGCGCCGCAGCTGGGATACCTGATCAGCAAGGGGGGCATCACCAGCCAGACCCTGCTGGCCGATGGGCTGGGCCTTCGCCAGGTGCGGCTGGAGGGTCAGCTGCTGCCCGGGCTGTCGATGCTGCGCACAGGTGCGGAGCACGAAACCGCGCCGTTGCTGCCGCTGCTCACCTTTCCCGGCAATCTGGGCCAGGCGGACACGCTGCGGCAGGCCTGGGAGCAGATGGAGCAGTGATTGTCTGCACCACCAGGCGGGTGGCTGGGCGAAACAGCACGCCCACGTCATTGGCGGTGCCGTAGGCGCCGCAGGTGGTGTTGCCCAGCAGCCAGGTGGTCAGCTGTTGCCGATCGAGCGGGCGAAGGCGGTCATGCCGGCGCCCACCCGTTGCTCGCCCAGGGTGTCGATCAGCAGGGTGAAGTCGCTGGGGTGGAACGGCCGGATCGATGATGTGGAAGTGAGCGTCGAAGCGGTGGTGAGGCATCGCGCTCCGCGCGGTGTTGGTGCCTGGCGTTCCGCAGCTCCGTTCCTTTGTTCTGGCCGCTCAAGCCGGCTGTTCTGGCCGTTCAAGCCGGCCGGTCGGATTCGCCCTCCAGGCTCATGGCCAGCAGTTGCACCGGATGCAGCACCGGCAGCGGCCGCGCTGCGCTCTCCATGTGCTGGCGGATCTGCAGCGTGCAGCCCACGTTGGCGCTCACGGCCAGGTCGGCGCCGGTGCCGCTCAGGTCGGTGGCTTTGAGGCGGCCCAGCTCGGCGGCTTCCACGGGTTGCACCAGGTTGTAGATGCCGGCGCTGCCGCAGCACACCCCCGCTTCAGTGGCCTCCAGCAACTGCAGGTGAGGGATCTGGCGCAGCAGTGCCCGGGGCTGTTCGCGCAGCCCCTGGCCGTGCAGCATGTGGCAGGCATCGTGATACGCGAGCCGCAGCGGTCGCTCGGCGCTGGCTCGGCTGCCATCGCCGAGGCGCAGTGGTTGCAGCCGCTGGCGCACCGCCTCGCTCAGGCCCACCCGCTGCAGGAATTCCTGTATGTCTGCCACCCGGCCGCCGAAAGCGCTGCCGCGCGCGGCCCAGGCCGGATCGCCGGCCAGCAGGCGGCCGTAGGCCTTGAGCGTGTGGCCGCAGCCGGAGGCCGCCACCAGCACCGCATCGAGCGGTTCGGCGCCCGCCGGCTTGCCCGGGCCGATCACGGCGTCGAAGGCGTCGATCAAGGCCCCGGCCAGGGCGTGGGTCTGGGCTTCCTCGCCCTGGTGGTGGGTCACGGCGCCGCAGCAGCCCTGGGCCGGTGGGATCACCACCTCGATGCCGTTGGCGCTCAGCACCTGCACCGCCGCCCGGTTCACGGCCGGCTCGAACAAACGCTGCACGCAACCCAGCACCAGCCCCACGCGGTAGCGCCGCTCGCCCTGCGCCGGGACCACCAGCTGCAGCGGATCACAGAACGACTCCTCCGCCAGTGGCGGCAGCAGCCGCTCCATCGCCGCCAGCCCGGGCCCGAACAGGCGGGTGAGGCCGCTGCGCCGGGCCAGCCGCTGCAGCGGTGTGCCGGCGTAGAGCCGCAGCGGCTGCAGCACGGCCCGCAGCCGCTGCGGGTAGGGGAGCAGCTGGAACAGCAGCCTGCGGAAGGCCCATTGGCCGCTGCTGCGAAGCTCCGGGGCGTTGAGCTTCGGGCGGGTGGCCTCGATCAGTTCGTCGTAGCGGACACCGGCCGGACAGGCGCTCACGCAGGCGAGGCAGCCCAGGCAGGAATCGAAGTGGCTGGCCACGGTGGCATCCAGCTCCAGCTCACCGGCGTCGATCGCCTTGAGCATGTGGATGCGCCCCCGTGGTGAATCCATCTCCGTGCCCAGCACCCGGTAGCTGGCGCAGGTGGGCAGGCAGAAGCCGCAGTGCACGCACGGGTCGGTGGCACTGGCCGCTGGCCTGGCACTGGCGGGGCCGCTGGGGGTGGCGCTG
>ERZ888423.1259-NODE-1259-length-22523-cov-8.046110_pt1 | contig 22523 bp, 19 predicted proteins | sample MGYA00520523_ERZ888423 | MGnify/ENA primary metagenome ERZ888423 (study PRJEB32303, sample SAMEA104408611) | aquatic metagenome | biome: Brackish water; feature: Pelagic; material: water | place: Baltic Sea | collected 2014-06-08T10:24:00 | depth 30,27 m ...
ATGTTTGTATTCTGCTGTTATACAGGATTAGGCTTTAAGGAAATGGCTAATTTGAAGAAAGAGGATATCTCCATTGAATTTGATGGTAAACCCTGGATTCATGTGAAGCGACAGAAGACAGGTAGGGCTTATAAGATTCCTATTCTAAAGAAGGCTCAGGAGATTATGGATAAATATGAGGAGGAATCAGATTACACTAGAGAACTCAATCAAAGTGCCCAGATGGCCGAGGATTGTCGACATATTCCGAACTTGCGCTTTCCGAGCTATTATCCTGAGCTTTCTTGTGATCGCATATTGACTATGGATTGGATGTATGGTCAGCATCTTTCCCAGTGGTGCCAAAAACCATTTACCCCGGAACAAGGACAAAAAATAGGGCAGACCCTATGGGATTTTTACATGTATCAAATGCATGTATTGCGGCGAATTCATGCCGATCCGCATCCAGGAAACTTCTTAATTGATGACCAGGATAACCTCATGGTCATTGACTTTGGTTGCCTCAAAGAAATTCCAGAGGATTTTTATGAACCTTATTTTGAACTCGCCCAAAAAGAAAACTTGCAAAATCCCGAATACTTCGAACGACAACTTTATGCCTTAGAGATATTAAAGCCAGAGGATTCGCCAAGAGAAAAAGAGTTCTTTTATTCAATTTTTCATGAGATGCTGTCTTTGTTTACAAGACCTTTTCACTCGGAAACTTTTGACTTTTCAAATCAGGAGTTCTTTGATGAGATTGGTGCGTTAGGTCAGAAATACGCCAATGACAGTGCGCTGAAAGAAATGAATGGCAACCGAGGTTCAAAACATTTTATATACATCAACAGAACCTTCTTTGGATTGTATAATCTGATGTTTGATCTCAAGGCAAAAGATGTGGAGATCAACAATTTCAAAAAGTATACTCAAGGGGCGCCTGCTCAGCAAGCGGTATTGGTATGAGGACTTTGAGTCTGATTTTGCCCCATCAACTTTTTAGCCACAATCCGGTTTTAAAACCCGATCGACCTGTGGTGGTCATCGAAGAGACTTTGCTCTTTAATCAGTTCGCTTTTCACAAACAAAAGATTGCTTTTATGCGGGGCAGTATGCGCGCCTATACGGATCGCCTGAATGGTCAGGGTTATGCTGTGCGCTATATCGAGGCTCAAGAACCTGAGGCAGACATTCGGTATTGGTTGGCTCGTGCCAAAGAAAACGGTTTGCGTGAACTGCATTTGGTTGATCCCGTGGATAATTGGTTGGAGCGGCGCATCATTCAAGAGGCTTCTGGTGTTGACTTATGTTGGTATGACAGTCCTGCTTTTCTCAATACAAAAGCGGATTTGTCCTCTTTTTTTAAACCCAATAAAAAGAAGTTTTTTCAGACTGCGTTTTACAAGGAAGAGCGCAAGAAACGCAATGTGCTTATGCACCAGGGGGAACCTTTAGGAGGTCAATGGACTTACGACGCCGAAAATCGCTTGAAGTTTCCTAAAAACGCTGTGGTCCCTGTGGTTGAATGGCCTAAAAAAACGGCGTATCATGCCGAGGCACAGCAATACACAGAAGCGCATTTTTCTGAGAATTTAGGGGCATTTTGTGATCAGTTTCTTTATCCTCTGGATCATGAATCGGCTGTGTTATGGCTCGAGGATTTTTTGAAATATAGGTTTGCGTATTTTGGCCATTACGAGGACGCCCTTGTGGCTCAAGAGCATTTGCTTCATCACAGTATGTTCTCGCCCCTAATTAATGTAGGGTTACTTACCCCTGATCAAGTTCTTGATAAGATTTTGGACTATGCACAATCCCATTCAATCCCGCTGAACTCAACAGAGGGACTGGTGCGTCAAATCATGGGTTGGCGCGAGTTTATAAGGGGAATTTACCAGGTCAAAGGCTCCCAAGAGCGCACCACTAATTTTTGGGGTCACAAAAGAAAAATTCCAAAAAGTTTTTATGAAGGAACGACGGGGCTTTTTCCTGTTGATTCTGTGCTTAAAAAGCTCAATAAGACGGGCTATGCGCATCATATCGAGCGTCTTATGGTCATGGGCAATATTATGGTCCTTTGTGAATTTGATCCCGATGAGGTTTACCGATGGTTTATGGAGTATTTTATCGATGCCTTCGATTGGGTAATGGTGCCAAATGTCTATGGGATGAGTTTGTTTGCTGACGGCGGAATCATGAGTACAAAACCGTATATCAGTGGCAGTAATTACCTTATGAAAATGAGTGATTATCCCAAAGGTCCTTGGCAAGAGATATGGGATGGTTTGTTCTGGCGATTTATGGATAAGCACCGCTCTTTTTTTCTCTCTAATCCGCGTTTGGCTATGTTGGTGCGCAGTTTAGATAAAATGAAGCCTGAAACACTTGAGCGGCATTTGACTCAGGCACAAAAATTTCTGGATCAGCTGGATCATGAATCGGTTTAGAAGATGATTTTCTAAGCCTGTTTTACACAATAAAAGTTAGATTGAATTTATGTTCCGTTACGAATCAGTTTCAATAGAAGAATAAAGGAAAATTAATTATATTCACAACATGGGAGTAGGAAACATTGTATTAATAACATTTGCCTTGTGCATCGTTTTAGGTCTTTTGGCATTAACGGCTAATCGCGCCTAATCATGATCTGGAACGAGTAAGAGATATCTTCAGCCGATAAAGTTACTCGGCTGAGGATGATTAATGCCATAACGGGAATAAAACCCGCTAATTTAATTGGGACTCAAGACGCCTCAGGAAGGCACAACTTGGCTGTATTTAGCTCCGTCGTGCACTTGGGGAGCAATCCGGCTTTGATCGGCTTTATCTTGCGCCCTTATGGCGAAGTCCCCCGGCATACATGGCAAAATATACAAGCCACGGGTCATTACACCATCAACCATATTCCAGCGTCCATGACTGAGCAGGCGCATAGGACTTCGGCAAAATTCCCAGAAGAGGTTTCTGAATTTGAGCGTTGTGGTTTTACCCCTGAAATGGTTTCGGGCATACGGGCACCCTTTGTCGGTGAAAGCACGCTTAAAATGGGGCTGAGTTTTGTTTCTGCCACCGAAATTCCTTTGAATGGTACGACCTTGGTTATCGGTAAAATAATTTATTTATCCATTCCGGATCACTTTATCGATGAGGCCGGTGAGTTGGATTTAGCCCAAGCGAATTCTGCGGGTATTTCTGGTTTGAATACCTACTACAGTTTACACAAAATTGGCCAATATCCTTATGCTCGACTTAGTGATATGGATCATGAGAATTCCCATCATGCGGACTTTGATCAGTCTTCTGAGACTCCTTCAGAATAGTTACAGGAACATCCACATTTCCAGAGTAAAAGACAACGATTTCGGCGGGTTCATCTCCATTATTTTCACCGTGATGCCATTGATTGACCATTTCTACTATAGGGTCTCCAGCCTTCATTTGAAGCGTATCTCCAGCTTCACTAATGACGGTCAAATGTCCGCTAAGTAAAATACCCGCATTAATTACAGGATGACGATGAACTGGGAGTTTGGTGTGTGGGGGAATGGTAATGCGCAATGCGGTCATCTGAGGATGCTCAGAGGTGTAATCGGGTAAAGGGGTGCCATTCCAACTTTGGGTGGTTTGGATTAGCGTCTCTACCTGAAGGTCAGTTGGGGCAGCCGCTTCTCCAGAAACAGGTGTTTCGCTGGAGGCTGATGCTTTGCTCGAGGCTGTTGCTTCGTTGGAAAAACGATCTATCTCCAATGAACTTTTGGTCTGTTCCTGACCACAACTTAGGATCACAAAGGACATCAGTCCCAGGTGAATTAAATAATTGTAGCGCATCCTTTAGCGCTTTAGTTTTTAATGATTTTCTTTTGAACCTTTTGACCGTCTGCAGTGGTAAATTCAAAGGTGTAAACCCCCGAAGAATAATTGCTGATGTCGAATTCATTCTCGGGTTCTGACAAAGCTTTTTGGTCTATTAAGGCACCTTTCAGATCATAAATATTTAACTGAGTAAGACGACCAAAACTCGTGTCGTAAGTCATCTGCACCGGCCCGCTCGTTGGATTAGGGCCTAGGCGAACGGCCCGCTCGAACGCGTCTAAATCTTCAATAGAGAGGGCTTGGACAATATCCAAAACCTCCTGGGCGCTCAAGCTGCGGTTGTAAATTAAAATGTCATCAAAAACACCCGGGAAAATATTGGTGGGGACGTCGGCTTGCGTCCCAACCGTAAAGGGATAAACACTGGTTAACAAATTTGAGCCGTAAACGCGTTGCGCTGCCAAGTTGCCATCGAGATATAAGTAGGCTGTATCGCCATCATATACGGCGGCGACATGAACCCAAGTGCCGGTTGTGATCGGGCTGCTGTCAATCGGCGGGTCAACATTTACATTCCAGCGAATTTCTTGATTCGGGGTGAGGCCCAGATAGTAGCCGCCGACGTCAAAGCCAGCCCAATTATTGAGAAGCCCTGTCCAATCAATTACGGTTTCATCTATTTTCATCCAAAGACATAAGGATAGGGCATTTTCGGCGCTGAAATCATAAATCTGGGGATCAGATTGTGTATCCAGATATTGATTGATCAATTTTAACGCCATATCGGGCTCGCCATATCGGTTTTGCGCTGGAAGTAGAAATCCACCTGTTGGAAATGGGTCTAAAGGCACACTATTTTGGGTGCTGTAGTTGGCATAATCATTGCCGTCGAGTTTGTAATAACCTTGTAATCCTTCTTGAGGGATTTGGGCAATTAGGCTGTGGCTGCAAACAAGTCCCAATAAAGTGAAAACAGCGCTTTGGATTGATTTGATGTTCATGTTGTTTTGGTGAGTCTAGAAGTTAGGATAATGTTGATTGTCAGATTTTAAAGTTAGCGAAAAATTTAATTCAATCATGCACGGTTCAGGGGATGGTCAAAAATAGCCAGATAACAATTCGAGGGGTGTGCTCATTATTGAGGGGTATAATTTTGTAAATTGCTCTTCGATGAAATTAAACGAATCGCTCATACGCACTGTCCCTGATTTCCCTAAACCCGGGATTCAATTCAAAGACATTACCCCGCTTTTAAAGGACCCCGAGGGGATCAAACAATGCCTTCACGCGATGATGCCCGACCGGGAAACGAAAGTGGATGTTTTGGTGGGTATAGAATCTCGTGGATTTATTCTAGGGCCGCTGATGGCTCAATCATTGAACTGCGGCTTTGTTCCTATTCGCAAAAAAGGAAAATTGCCCCATCAAACCCTGGAGGCGTCTTACGATCTTGAGTATGGGAGCGCCACCATAGAAATTCATCGCGATGCGATTCAGCCTGGAGATCGGGTTTTGCTCCACGATGATGTGTTGGCCACAGGGGGAACAGCTATAGCAGCCATAAAGCTCATAGAGGCTTTAGGGGGGGAAGTTGTGTGTTGTTCGTTTATTATTGAACTAACCGAGCTAAAGGCAAGGCCGCTCATCGAGCGTTACCCCATTAAAGTGGCTTATCAATTTTAAGGGCTCAGCCTAAGGCGTTTATCGTCACCCAATAGCGATAAGCCAATAGGGCCAGCTGCCATTTCTTAGCTTTGGCTAAATCCAAACGCCTCGCGGTAAAGCTGGGTAAGATGATTTTATTTAGCCGAGCAAGAATTTTAAATAAACCGCGTTTCATGAACTGGGAATTTGCTTGAAAAATTACAAAAATTCAAGCGGCGAGCACTCACGAGCGCTGCCTAATTTGTATCTTCGTGCAACTTTATATTTATGAGCTATCTGTATCTTTTTTTAGGGTTAACGGCTTTGGTTATCGGTGGAGAGTATTTGGTTCGCGCGGCTGTTGGGCTCTCATTCAAATTAAAGCTCTCCAAAATGATTATTGGCCTCACCGTGGTCTCCTTTGCCACTTCTGCTCCAGAACTATTGGTGAGTCTAAGTGCTGCGCTCAATGGCTATAGCGCTATTGCTCTTGGGAATGTAATTGGTTCGAATATCGCCAACATTGGCCTGGTATTGGGCATTACTGCACTGATCAGTCCCATAATTATCGATAATGATTTTTATAAGATTAATTGGCCCGTGATGTTTTCGGTCAGTGTGGCCCTTACGTTTTTGCTTATTTTCCAAAATGGAATCTCTGTATGGGCGGGTTCTGGTCTATTGGCTTGTCTACTGATCTATCTTTTTATGCTGATCAAGCGCAATAAAAGAGAAACCCCACAAGAGGAGGACGCTATTGAAGGTATCGATGAGTCCTTGGCGGTTGTCTCTGGCATTAAAATAGGCATATGGCTCATTATCGGGGCCCTTGCTTTGTATTTTGGTAGTGATTGGCTGGTCAAAGGGGCCGTAGAGATTGCTACCGATTTGGGCGTGAGTCAACGGGTTATTGCGGTGACTGTTATCGCTGTGGGAACAAGTGTGCCAGAGCTTGCGGCTTCTGTTATTGCGGCCCTAAAAAAAGAAAAGGCATTGTCACTGGGAAACCTTATTGGCTCCAATATCTTTAATATTGCTTGTGTCCTAGGATTAACGGCGATGATACATCCGATTCATATAAATCCTGCAGAATTTTCTCCATGGGATCTCTATTGGATGATTGGTTTTGCTGCGGCACTTTTGGTGCTCATTCTTTTACCGAGTCCACATCGGATTGGTCGATATGAGGGCTTATTTTTATTGATTGCCTATGCTGTGTTTATTAGCACAACCATAAATTAATTTATCAATTCACGGGATTGGTGTTAATTTTTAGGGGGTTGTTAATAAAATAATTCCCTTTTTTCATAACAAACTTGAAAATTTAGGGGGGTCGTTGTTTGATTTAAATTATTTTTACCGAATAATTTAATAATCCAACGACTATGTCCACTTTAAGATTTCAGGCGCTAAAAGAAACTCTTGGGCGCCGACCAGTATCTGTTAATGAACCTGCACGACGTTCAGAAATTTTTGGTCAAAATGTGTTTAACGAAAACGCCATGCGTCAATATTTGACCAAGGCTTCTTTTAAAGCAGTTCAAGAGGCTGTCTTAAAGGGAACCAAAATTGAGCGTTCTGTGGCGGATCAAATTTCTACCGGGATGAAAGAATGGGCGATTTCCAAAGGAGCGACTCATTATACCCACTGGTTTCAACCTTTGACCGGAGCTACGGCAGAAAAGCACGATGCATTTTTTGAAACTGTAGAGGGGGGACAAGCCGTGGAGAAATTTGGAGGGGGACAGTTGGTTCAGCAAGAACCGGACGCGTCTAGTTTTCCTAACGGGGGGATACGCAATACGTTTGAAGCTCGTGGATATACGGCATGGGATCCAACCTCTCCTGCGTTTATTTACGGAACCACGCTTTGTATTCCAACAGTATTTGTCTCTTACACAGGAGAAGCGCTTGACAATAAAACGCCACTTTTAAGATCGCTTCAGTCCTTAGATCAAGCGGCTACAGAGGTGGCAAAGTATTTTGATAAATCGGTTTCAAAAGTAATCGCAACCCTGGGGTGGGAACAAGAATATTTCTTGATCGACAAAGCGCTTTTCGATGCGCGCCCAGATCTTAAGTTAGCCGGGCGTACCCTTTTGGGGCATTCTTCTGCCAAAGGCCAACAATTAGACGATCATTATTTTGGTTCAATCCCCACCCGTGTATTGAACTTCATGCGTGATTTGGAAAATGAGTGTATGCTCCTAGGCGTGCCTGTAAAGACACGTCACAATGAGGTGGCTCCAAATCAATTCGAGTTGGCGCCCATATTTGAAGAAGCAAACCTAGCGGTAGATCACAACTCATTACTCATGGATGTCATGGATAAAGTGGCCGATCGTCATGATTTTAAGGTACTCTTCCATGAAAAACCTTTTGCAGGCATCAATGGGAGCGGAAAACACAATAACTGGTCTTTGGCTACTGACACTGGGGTGAATTTATTGAGTCCTGGATCAACACCAATGAAGAACCTTCAGTTTTTGACTTTCTTTATCAACACCATCAAGGCGGTCAATGAGTATGAAGAATTAATTCGTGCTGCGATTGCCAGTGCCAGTAACGATCACCGATTAGGGGCCAATGAGGCGCCTCCGGCGATTATCTCTGTATTCATTGGCTCTCAATTAACTGAGGTTTTGGATGAGCTTGAAAAAGTTACTGATGGTAAACTGTCTCCTCAGGAAAAAACGGAACTTAAATTAAATGTGGTTGGAAAAATTCCTGAGATTCTTTTAGACAACACGGATCGTAACCGTACATCGCCTTTTGCTTTTACCGGAAATAAATTTGAATTGCGCGCTGTAGGGTCCACTGCAAACTGTGCGAACCCAATGACGGTACTCAACGCTGTTGTGGCCAAGCAATTGATTGAGTTCAAAGCTGAAGTTGATGCTCTAATCGCGGATAAAAAAATGAAAAAAGACGATGCGATCTTTAATGTGCTGCGAGAGTACATTAAAGACTCAAAACGCATTCGTTTTGAAGGGGACGGTTATGGACAAGCATGGGAAGATGAAGCCGCTAAAAGAGGTCTTAGCAATCATAAAACGACACCACAGGCCCTTAAAGCCAAAGTTTCGAAGCAAGCTATTGAGCTCTATGAGCAATTAGGCATCATGAGCAAAGTAGAAATTGAAGCGCGTCATGAAATTGAAGTTGAAGAATATGCCAAGCGCATCCAAATAGAAGGACGTATTTTGGGGGACATCGCTCGAAATCACGTGATCCCTACGGCGATTCGCTATCAAAATATCTTAATCGAGAATGTACAGGGACTTAAAGATATCTATGGAGAAGGCTTCAAAAAAATCGCTGCAGAGCAAATGAGTTTGATTGAACAAATCAGCGGTCATATCGAGCACATCAACAAAGGCATTACTCAGATGATCGAGGCGCGCAAGAAAGCCAACACTCTAGATGATATGGAGGCTTGCGCATTTGCCTATTGCAACGAGGTAAAACCGCTTTTTGATGATATTCGTTATCATTGTGATAAATTGGAGCTCCTTGTGGACGATGAGCTTTGGCCACTGGTGAAATACCGCGAATTGTTATTCACACGATAAATTGTTCTGAAAAAGAGAAAAGGGGTTACAAAACCGAGGTTTTGAACCCCTTTATTTTTTTACCTTTGCCCCAATGAGTCAAGAGATTTCAAAACGGTATGCCCAACGCGGGGTTTCCTCGGCTAAGACTGAGGTACATAAAGCCATTGAAAAGGTCGATAAAGGCCTATTTCCAGGGGCATTTTGCAAAATAGTTCCGGATTATCTTACAGGGAGTCCTGATCATTGTTTGGTGATGCACGCAGATGGCGCGGGAACGAAATCTTCTTTGGCCTATATGTATTGGCGTGAAACAGGAGATTTGAGTGTTTGGAAGGGCATTGCACAAGATGCTTTAATCATGAATATCGATGATCTTCTCTGTGTCGGGGCGGTTGATAATATCTTGTTATCCTCCACAATTGGACGCAATAAAAATTTAATCCCAGGCGAAGTGCTTTCGGCAATCATCCAAGGAACACAAGAATTAGTTGAAGAGCTCAGCGCTAAAGGCGTGACCATTCATGCCACTGGAGGAGAGACCGCCGATGTTGGGGACCTAGTCCGAACCATCATTGTCGATTCTACAGTTACGGCTCGATTAAAGCGCACTGAGGTGATCGATAATGCCAATATTAAACCAGGTAATGTGATTGTAGGTTTGGCGTCCTTTGGACAAGCCACTTATGAACAGGAGTACAATGGTGGAATGGGCAGTAACGGATTGACTTCTGCCCGCCATGATGTTTTTGCGAAAAGCCTTGCAAAGCGCTACCCAGAGAGTTATGATGCAGCGGTTCCGGAAGAATTAGTTTATTCCGGGACTAAAGAACTCACTCAGCTCATTGAGGGAACGCCACTTGACGCGGGGAAGCTCGTTTTATCCCCCACAAGAACATACGCTCCTGTCGTCAAAGCAATTTTTGACACCATGGGGCGTCCATGTATTGATGGTATGGTACACTGCAGTGGCGGCGCCCAAACTAAAATCATGCACTTTTTATCCAGTGGGCAGGTCATTAAGGACAATTTATTTCCCACGCCCCCATTATTTGATTTGATTCAAAGGGAAAGCCAAACGCCTTGGAAAGAAATGTACCAGGTTTTTAACATGGGGCACCGTATGGAGTTTTATGTGGACCCCGAGCACGCGCAACAAATAATTGATATTGCTGCAGCGTTCAATATAGAGGCGCAGATCGTCGGGCGGGTATTAGCCTCTGAGCAAAAGAGTTTGACCATCGTATCTGAGCACGGCCACTTCGATTACCATTAGCGTTTAGCCATAAAATTAATGTAAATTTGCCTGATTAATTGGGCATGCACTGTATATGCTAGAAAAACTGAACATAGTTAAGCAGCGATTTGATGAAGTTAATGACTTGATCATCCAACCCGAGGTTATTAGCGATCAAAAGCGCTACATTCAACTCAACAAGGAATACAAGGACCTTTCCTCGCTAATGAAAAAGCGTGAGGCCTACATCGCTATGCAAAATGCGATAGATGAGGCTCAGCAAATTTTGGCCGGTGAAACAGATCCTGAAATGATTGAAATGGCCAAAATGGAGCTTGAATCGGCTCAAGAACTTAAGCCTAAACTCGAGGAAGAAATTCGCTTTTTATTGGTGCCAAAAGAGCCAGAAGACGCCAAGAATGCTGTCGTTGAAATTCGCGCAGGGACGGGTGGTGACGAAGCCAGTATTTTTGCCGGCGATTTACATCGCATGTATACCAAATATTGTGAATCAAAAGGCTGGCAGGTCAGTGTGGTCGATTACAACGAGGGTACGAGTGGTGGTTTCAAAGAAATGATCTTTGAGGTCAATGGAGAGGACGTTTATGGAACGCTTAAATACGAAGCCGGGGTGCATCGCGTTCAGCGCGTCCCACAGACCGAAACTCAAGGGCGAGTGCACACGAGTGCCGCTACAGTTATGGTGTTGCCCGAAGCCGAGGAGTTTGATGTGGAACTCGATATGACTGAGGTGCGTATCGAACGCACTACGTCAACAGGGCCCGGAGGACAATCGGTAAACACGACGTATTCGGCCATTAAATTACACCACGAACCAACGGGGATGATTGTGAGTTGTCAAGACCAAAAATCATCGCATAAAAACCTTGAAAAGGCCTTGAAAGTTTTGCGCTCAAGACTTTACGAGCTCGAATTGGCCAAAAAGATGGAGGCCGATTCACAAAAGCGCAAAAGCATGGTGTCCTCGGGAGATCGTAGTGCGAAGATTCGCACCTATAACTACCCGCAAGGACGCGTTACAGACCACCGCATTAATTTGACCCTTTACGATTTGGGGAACATCATGGATGGAGACATCCAAAAAATAATCGACGAATTACAATTGGTACGCAACACCGAAAAATTACAAGAGGCAGGGGAAACCTTTTAACTGAATCAAGCATTTAATTTAAACTGATGACTCAGGAACAACTTACTCAGGCAATACACGATAAATCATCTTTTCTCTGCATCGGATTGGATGTTGATTTGGATAAAATTCCAGCCCATTTATTGGAGCAAGAAGATCCAATTTTTGCCTTTAATAAAGCCATTATTGATGCAACGCATCACTTAGCCGTGGCCTACAAGCCAAACACAGCGTTTTATGAGTCTTATGGAACCAAAGGATGGCAGGCCTTAGAGAAAACCATAGCCTATTTAAATGTCAACCACCCCGAAATATTTACTATTGCTGATGCCAAAAGAGGGGATATAGGCAATACGTCTACGCGCTACGCGAAGGCATTTTTTGATCATATGGGGTTTGATGCCCTAACCATAGCCCCTTATATGGGCCGAGACTCTGTAGAGCCCTTTTTAGCCTTTGAAGACAAATTTGTGATTCTTTTGGCTTTGACCTCAAATCCTGGCGCCTTTGACTTTCAAGTCAGTGATGCCGCACAAAACTTATTTGAGCAAGTCATACAAACCGCCCAAACCTATAAAAATCACGAACGCCTCATGTTCGTGGTGGGGGCGACTAAAACTGAGTATTTATCTCGTGTGCGGGCCATTGCTGCCTCCTCTTTTTTATTGGTTCCCGGAGTCGGGGCCCAAGGGGGTAGTCTCGATGAGGTCTGTGCCCACGCTTTGAATGATCAGGTCGGGCTTTTGATCAATTCCTCACGCGGAATCATTTATGCAAGCCACGGAGAAGACTTTGCTCAAGCTGCAGCTGCTGAAGCTCAAAAACTTCAAGAGCAAATGAAGGCGATACTCGCAAAGCGTTGGGGCTAAGTCCCGGTTTATTGAGGGTGTTTTAGGTTGAATAATGTGGTATAAAATCATCCATTCGCTGATGAATTCGTAAATTTATACCCACTAACGACCCAAATATTGACAATGCAGCAACCAGAGCCCTATCGTCCAAAACATAAAATTCGAATTGTAACCGCAGCCTCGCTCTTTGATGGGCATGATGCCGCCATAAATATTATGAGACGCATCATCCAGTCTACGGGCGTTGAGGTGATTCATTTGGGGCACGACCGAAGTGTCGATGAAGTCGTCTCGACCGCGATTCAAGAGGATGCACATGCGATTGCCATGACCTCCTATCAGGGGGGGCATATGGAGTATTTTAAATACATGTTTGATCTGCTTCAAGAGCGCGGTGCGGGGCATATCAAGATTTTTGGTGGCGGTGGTGGTGTGATCCTTCCGGAAGAAATAAAAACATTAATGGATTATGGGATCACCCGTATTTATTCCCCAGACGATGGTCGTGCCATGGGCTTACAGGGAATGATTAACGATTTAGTAGAAAAGAGTGATGAATCGCGGGGGGACCTCACTGAGTTCGACCATAAAAAGCTCTCGGTAGATCAGCCTCAATATGTGGCTCAATGCATCAGTGCTGCTGAAAACTTCCCCGATCAAATCAAATTGTTTCTGGAAAAACTTCGTGAAACTGCTGATATAAATCGGGTTCCTGTCTTGGGAATAACGGGCACCGGTGGGGCAGGAAAATCCTCTTTGGTCGATGAGCTCGTGCGCCGATTTTTGGCGACCTATCCAGAAAAGCGTTTGGCCATTATTTCGGTGGACCCGTCTAAGAGAAAAACCGGCGGGGCCTTATTGGGGGATAGGATCAGGATGAATGCCATCAATACCTCTAGAGTCTATATGCGTAGTTTAGCCACGCGTCAAAGCAATTTGGCCCTTTCCAAATACGTCAATGATGCCCTGGATTTAGTCAAAGCTTCAGGATTTGATTTGGTGATCCTAGAAACCTCTGGAATAGGCCAAAGCGATACCGAAATTTTAGAGCACAGTGATGTGTCGCTCTATGTGATGACCCCGGAATTCGGGGCAGCCACCCAGCTCGAAAAAATCGATATGCTTGATTTTGCTGATCTGGTGGCCCTAAATAAATTTGACAAGCGCGGCGCTTTGGATGCCCTTCGCGATGTGCGCAAGCAGTATATGCGTAACCATAATTTATGGGAAACGCCAAGCGAGCAACTTCCTGTATTTGGGACTATTGCTTCTCAATTTAATGATCCAGGAATGAATCGTTTATATGGGGCAATTATGCAGACCTTGATTCAACGAATGAATCTGGACTGGCCCATAGAAGCTTCTTCAGAGACCCAAGATTCAGAAAAGGTTTTTGTTATTCCCCCGGCGCGCACGCGTTATCTTTCAGAAATTTCAGAATCTATTCGTCATTACGATTCATTTGCTGGAGCCCAAGCTAAAGTCGCCCAAACCCTTTATGGGCTGTTCAAGGCGATAGAACATTTGTCGCCAAGCCCTGTAAAATTAACTTCGGAGGGACTCGAAATCGAAGGCAGGCCCAGTGAAGATGCTTCGGTTGCTTTATTGGATCAACTCTTAGCGCAGTTTAAATCGGTCAAAATGAATCTAGATCCACATCTATGGCAACAAATTGTGGATTGGGACGGCCTGAAAGCAAAATATCGCGCTCCAGAATACGACTTTCAGGTGCGGGATAAGGTGATAAAAATGCCCACCCACAGTACGTCGCTTTCCATGACCCAAATCCCCAAAGTGGCCTTGCCACGTTATACGGCCTGGGGCGATTTATTGGGATGGATGATGCAAGAAAATGTCCCTGGCTCCTTTCCTTATACCGCAGGTTTGTATCCCTTTAAGCGAGTCGCCGAAGATCCTACACGGATGTTTGCCGGAGAAGGCGGACCGGAACGCACAAACCGCAGATTTCATTATTTGAGCCAAAACATGTCGGCCATTCGATTGTCTACGGCCTTTGACAGCGTAACTCTTTATGGGCATGACCCGGATCTCAGACCCGATATTTACGGTAAAATAGGCAATGCGGGGGTGTCGGTATGTTGTTTAGATGACGCCAAAAAATTGTACAGTGGTTTTGATTTATCCGATCCAATGACTTCGGTGAGCATGACCATTAACGGCCCGGCGCCAATGGTTTTGGCATTTTTCCTCAATGCAGCCATTGATCAAAATTGTGAAAAGTACCTCAAAGAACATCAATTAGAGGGTGAGGTAGCAAAGGCCCTTGCGCGGCATTATCCGGATAAAGCCTTACGTCCAAAATATCACGGTGAACTCCCTAAAGGACACAATGGGTTAGGGCTTTTACTTCTCGGCATAACCGGGGATCAAGTGTTACCTACCGAAGTGTATAATAAAATTAAGGCCCAAACACTGACGCAGGTTCGCGGAACGGTTCAAGCCGATATTTTAAAAGAGGATCAGGCACAAAATACCTGTATTTTTTCGACAGAATTTGCCCTGCGCCTCATGGGTGATGTACAGCAATATTTTATTGAGCAAAAGGTCAGGAATTTTTATTCAGTCAGTATTTCAGGGTACCATATTGCTGAGGCTGGGGCAAACCCGATTACCCAGCTGGCCTTCACCTTGTCGAATGGTTTTACCTATGTAGAGTACTATTTATCACGAGGAATGAGTATCGATGATTTTGGGCCAAATCTATCTTTTTTCTTTAGTAATGGCATTGATCCTGAATATGCGGTAATCGGTCGTGTCGCCCGGAAAATTTGGGCTAAAGCCATGCGTGAAAAATACGGCGCTGGTCCACGATCACAAATGCTTAAATACCATATTCAGACTTCGGGACGCAGCCTTCATGCTCAAGAAATTGACTTTAACGATATCCGCACAACTCTACAAGCGCTTTACGCGATATACGACAATTGTAATTCACTGCATACCAATGCTTACGATGAGGCCATAACCACCCCAACTGAGGACAGCGTTCGCCGCGCTATGGCTATTCAGCTTATTATTAACAAGGAGCTCGGGCTCGCTAAAAATGAAAACCCGATTCAAGGGGCATTCATCATAGAGGAGTTAACCGATTTAGTGGAGCAAGCCGTTTTGATAGAGTTTGATCGAATTACCGAGCGAGGCGGAGTTCTTGGAGCTATGGAGACCATGTATCAACGCGGTAAAATTCAAGAGGAAAGTTTACATTATGAGACCCTAAAGCATACGGGGGAATTTCCGATCATCGGGGTCAATACCTTTTTGAGCAGCAAAGGATCCCCAACCATAATTCCCTCAGAAGTGATTCGGGCGACCGAGCAAGAGAAACAGCTTCAAATAAACACCGTGCGCGCCTTGCATGCAAACAGGGACGCACAACTCAAAGGAGCTTTAGCGGCCTTAACAGTGGCGGCTAAAAACAATGAGAATTTGTTTGCCGTACTCATGCAGGCCGTCAAGGTGGCGTCTTTAGGGCAAATTACTCGTGTGTTGTTTGATGTAGGGGGGCAATACCGCCGAAATATGTAGTCCTTAATTTATAACATAAGGGCCCAAGTGCGCTGTAGCTTGCGGAATTGTCTGAGCTCTTTTCTAAACAGAGGTAAAAATTCTTTACTTTGAACAGGGCTCTTTTCAAGTCGATCACAGGTATAGAAGAGCTTTTTTGTTAGGAGTTTAACCCGTTTGGCGTAGCGTCTTTTGTCCTCGGCGTACGGCTGATTTTCTGCACGCAGAATCTCTGGGACCAGACTACAAGATTGCTGAATAATATCTCCTGTAAAATAGATCTCTTTGTGCTCAGGCCCATGAAGTTCCGGTCCGATGAGGTCTTCAGTGTAGAGATAGGACATATGACGCGATAAGGTCAAAATATCGAGGGCCTTGTAATACAATGGCGGATAATGTAAACGATGCGACATTTTTTTTTTCATAGCCAATTCTGAGGCAAACAGAATTAATCAAATTTAATTTATTGGCGCCCATCAACACTTAATGATTTAAACTAAAAATTAAGTTATCATTTAAAATTTAAGTTTTTTTAATTAAATTTCGGTAACTTTTAATAATTTTTGAAAATAACATGGATCTATTAAATCGCCGTATTCTCCAATGTCTCCAGACGAATGCCCGCTATTCTCATGCGGAAATAGGGCGAATAGTGGGGATCAGCTCGCCAGCGGTAAATGAACGAATCAAGAAAATGGAGGATGCCGGGATCATTAAAGGTTATCGCACTGAGGTTTCTTCTTTTGAGTGTGGCTATCAATTGCGGGCCATTATTACCGTGCGTGCATTCATGGGAAAACTCAAACCATTTTTAGAACAAGTCAAGAGTTTTCCAGAGGTCGTGAATTGCTATCGGATTACAGGAAATGAAAACATTGTTATGGAGGTGGTTTTAATCAACCAAAAACACCTCGAGCAGTTTATTGATAAGCTCATCCTTTTTGGTGAGACCAAAACACAAATAATTTTATCCAAAGTTGTCGATCATCATCCTATAGTGCCCCAATTATGAAGTCTTTTTATACCACGCTCTTCTCTTATTACACCACGCTGTTATTTTTGAGTTTTCTGGGGTTACATGCTCCTGTTAATGGCCAAAACAAGGAGCGTATTGTTCAGGAAATTCAAAACTATCAAGACGTCGTGGATCGCGAATTTGCGGATCCCGAGCAAAGTATTTTAAAACCAGAAGATTTAAGCCAATTCAAAGGACTAAACTGGTATCCAATCAACCTGGATTATCGGGTAACGGCGCGCCTGGAATCCACACCAAATGCAACGCCTTTTTTAATGCCCACCACAACGGAGCGTCGGCCAGAGTATGTTCAATATGGCATTTTGTATTTTACGTTAAACAATCAAGAATTACAGTTGCCCGTCTATCGGAGTGCTCAGGGGGATGACGATCCACAATACGCCGATTATTTGTTTTGTCCCTTCACGGATTGGGCCTCAGGTGATGGGGCTTATGGAGGAGGTCGTTATATCGATTTGCGTATTCCAGAAGGGGATCGTATCATTTTAGATTTTAACAAATCCTACAATCCCTATTGCGCGTACAATGAGCGTTATTCTTGTCCCATTCCACCCAAAGAAAATGACTTACCCGTGCGCATAGAAGCAGGGATTAAAGCCTTTAAGGAATACTAAACGTGTATTTAGTCCCGAATAATAATTGGGTGGCCTGTCCGGCGGATACGTTTATTGTCGGCTGAGCCAAAGGCCTAAGAAGACCGCAGCGACGCCCAATATCAGGGTTGAAGCCATATAAACCAGGGCATGCATGGTGGCTCCATTTTTTATCATATTGACTTGTTCTAAAGCCAGAGCGCTAAAGGTGGTAAATCCGCCGCAGAATCCTATGGCCAGAAGCAGGCGCAGATCGGCTTCAAAGTGGGGCCATTTGATAAACCAACCCATCAAAAGCCCAATGAGTAGACTCCCGAGAATATTGGCACTAAAGGTTCCGGCTGCCCAAGGATAAAATTGATTAAGCCAGCTACTGAGCCCATAGCGAAGGGCACTGCCTAATCCACCTCCAAGGAACACTAAGACAATATTTTTAATCATGAATTCAACGTTCTAAAGCAGTTGACCTTCCTTTAGGATATCGAGCTAAGATAACTAATTTGTCTGAGCAGTGGAGCGGCCCTGGCCAACCTTTAGCCATGATCGCTCTGTTTTTTGAGAAGATTGACTTGCGAATCAAAACTTTGAGCCTTAAAATAAAATCAAAATTTAACTACCTTTAGGCTTCAAAAATCACCAAAAATGAAACAATATCTTTTTAGTGCCGTATTGCTCGGATTATTGACCTTAACCAGCTGTGGCGATCAAACCACTCCGCAACAAGAAACAAGCCTTGAAAATAATGTGGATCAATTTGCAGACGTAAAAGTTCTGCGTTACCAGATTCCAGGTTTCGAAGATTTGACGTTAAATGAGCAGAAGTTGGTCTATTTTATGACTCAAGCCGGACTCGAAGGGCGCGATATCATGTGGGCGCAGAATTACAGACACAATCTTGAAATTCGCAAGGCATTAGAAAGAATATATGTTGATTTTCCTGGAGAACGCAATAATGAGCAGTGGATGGCCTTCGAGACCTATCTAAAGCGCGTCTGGTTTTCAAATGGGATTCATCACCATTACAGCAACGACAAAATCATGCCTGAATTCCCAGCAAAATATTTACAAGAATTGCTGATTGCATCTGGAGCGACCTTGGAAGGGGAGGCCTTTGAGGTGATTTTTAACGATAAAGACAACAAAAAGGTTAATCTGAGTAAAGACGCCGATATTGTTTTAGAAAGTGCGATTAATTTTTACGGCCCCGATGTGACTGCTCAAGATGTAGAGGATTATTACGGGTTAGTAAGTGTAGATCCGGAACGTCCAATTGAAATTGGACTTAACACCCGATTAGTAAAACAAGATGGCGCTCTAGTAGAACAAGTTTATCGCAGCGGCGGACTCTATGGGGAAGCCATAGATCGAATCATTTACTGGTTGGAGCAGGCGGTAACCGTGGCAGAGAATCCAGCTCAGGCTAAGGCATTGAACCTTCTTATTGAATATTATAAAACGGGGGATTTGCATACTTGGGATGAATATGCCGTAGCATGGGTTAATGCCACTGAAGGAAATATAGATTGGATCAACGGTTTTATCGAAGTGTATAACGATCCAAAAGGTTATAAGGGTTCCTATGAAACTATTGTACAGATCAAAGACTTTGATATGTCCAAAAAAATGAGTGTGCTTTCTGAGCAGGCACAATGGTTTGAGGATAATTCACCGCTGATGCCTGAACATAAGAAAAAAGAGGTTAAAGGGGTTTCGTACAAGACTGTGGTCGTGGCCGGAGAATCTGGTGATGCGTCTCCGAGCACGCCCATCGGCGTTAATCTACCGAACAATAACTGGATCAGACAAGCCCATGGAAGTAAGTCGGTCTCTCTAGGAAACATCATTAATGCCTACAACAATGCAGGAGGCAGCGGTCGTTTACAAGAATTTGCTCATGATGCAGAGGAGGTCGAATTAGAGGAGAAATACGGGACATTGGCCGATAAATTACACACCGCCTTACACGAGGTTGTGGGTCATGCTTCGGGACAAATAAACCCTGGAGTGGGCACCCCAAAGGAAACGCTCAAGAGCTATAAATCAACAATCGAGGAAGGTCGTGCTGACTTGTTTGGACTTTATTATCTTATGGATCCAAAATTACAAGAACTCGGTTTGGTTACGGATTGGGAGGCTACTGGAAAAGCAGCCTATGACGGCTATATTCGCAACGGATTGCTCACGCAGCTCATACGTTTGAATTTAGGGGATGATGTAGAAGAAGCCCATATGCGCAATCGTCAGTGGGTCAGTGCTTGGGTCTTTGAAAAAGGCCAGGATCAAGGGGTTATCGAGCGTGTTACCCGCGATGCTAAAACGTATTATGACATCAAAGATTACAACAAATTACGCGAACTATTTGGTCAGCTATTGCGCGAGACCCAGCGGATCACCAGCGAAGGAGATTACGAGGCCGCCAAGGCACTTGTGGAAGATTATGGTGTAAAAGTAGATCAAACTTTGCACGCTGAAGTCCTTGAGCGCAACAGCAAATTTACCTCTGCGCCCTACAGTGGATTTGTCAATCCAGTTTTGGTCCCTGAATTAAATGAGCAAAAAGAAATTATTGGATTTCAAATTGTTCAGCCAGAATCGTTTGAGGCCCAGATGTTGGAATACAGCCAGACCTACGGAAATCTGTAGCGACACAGTAGCGCGTTCCAAGGGTCCGCAGATTGACGTACTTATTTTATTGCTTTAGCCAAATTTTGGCCAGTAAGAGCAGTAGGAAAAAAGCGAGAAAACCCAACAAAACCCAGCGTTTTCCTTTGAAATGCTTTTGGTGAATGGCGCGGTCTTTTTTGTAGCTTAGGCGAATGATCAATACAAATGCAACAAAAAAACAGATTGAGAAAATTATTTGTCCAGTACTAAACATTTCAGTGTTTTAGGTCAATAAAGCGTTTTTTGGTCTATTGGGCCTTCCCCGATGAAGCGGGATGCGAAGGCCTACAAAAATAGAAATTATTAAGGGATTATTTATGAAACACTACACAGATGCAGTCGGTGATTTTCACCAGGCTTTTGGTCTTGGGATTGAAGCACAGCCCAAAGCAGATTTAGGAGAAAAAAAGCACCTATTGCGCTTCAATTTAATGAAAGAAGAAAATGAAGAGTATCTCGAAGCCGCCAATAATGGAGATTTAGTGGAGGTCGCTGATGCACTTGGCGATATGCTTTATATTTTATGCGGAACCCTCATCGAACATGGGCTGCAAGATAAAATTGTTGCCGTTTTTGATGAAATTCAGCGCAGCAATATGTCAAAACTAGGACAAGACGGCAAGCCAATTTATAGAGAGGATGGCAAAGTGCTCAAGGGGCCGAATTACTTTAAACCCGATATTGCCTCAATCGTAATCGATCGCGAAGGGGGTAAGTAAAACATCGGTAAAAAGGCTTTAGACTTTTACGCGCCAACCAAATGGATCGTCCGCACGATTGTATTGTATCTCCTGAAGCGCATGCTTAATGCGGTCGGCATAAGCATCAGTTACCTCTGGCAAGGTGTAAAGTTTATCCTTGTGTCCAAATGCACTAACCGCGCTGATGGTGGCCGCAGTGCCTGAGCCAAAGATTTCTTTCAGATCACCGCTGTGATATGCTTCCATGAGCTCCGTCACACCGAATTTGCGTATGGAGACCTCCAAATGCATCTGCTGAGCGAGCTTTATAATGCTTTTACGCGTCACACCATCTAGAATCCGATCGCTTGTTGGCGCCGTAATTATCGTATCTCCTATCCGGAAAAATACATTCATCGTTCCGGCTTCTTCCAAAAACTCATGGCTGCTGGCATCGGTCCAAATGACCTGATGGTACCCTTTTTCACGGGCAAGATTTGTCGGGTAAAATTGGGCGGCGTAGTTTCCGGCTGCTTTGGCAAATCCGACACCACCATCCGCTGCGCGACTGTAATGATCGGCAATGAGGACCTTAAGTTTTTCGTTGTAATAGGCCGTTACTGGTGAAAGTAGAATCATAAATTCATAGCGCATCGCTGGCGATGCCGCTACGCCAGTTTCAGTGGCAATGGCAAATGGCCGAATATATAACGCATGGCCGTGACCTGATTTAACCCAATCACGATCAATATCGACAAGTGTTTTAAGGGCTTCAAAAAATAATGCCTCTGGAAATTCAGGAATAGCTAAGCGCTCAGCAGATTTGTTAAATCGCGCAATGTTTTGATCTGGACGAAATAAAAAGACACTCCCGTGATCGTCTTTAAAGGCTTTCATCCCTTCAAAAATGGCCTGTCCGTAATGAAATACTTTTGCGCTGGGGTCCAGGCTTATCGGGCCGTAAGGGGTGATTCTTGGATTCTGCCATGCGCCTTGATCATAGGTGCAGCAAAACATATGGTCGGTAAAGGTCTTACCAAAAGTAAGCTGGTCAAAATCTACCGTATCAATTCGGCTGTTATGGCATCGGCTTACTTCAATCACTCGGCTAGTTCTTTGGCGTGACTCATTGCGGCAAAATTAGGCAAAAAAATACCCAAAATACCCTTAAAATTTCATAAAATTGCACTCTAATTCATTGATTTTAAAACACCCTAAACATGAAAAATTTAGTTTTCTTAGCCGTATTGTTATTTGCTTTTGGTTCTTGTAAGGATTCAGGATCCCAGTCTGAAAATGGTCAAGATCAATCCGCCGAAACACCTCAAGAATTTGTTTCTTTCGGGGCGCAGATCGATGCAGAAAATGCCATTGACGCTGCGGCAATGATGGCTGTGTATGCGGACTTGAAAGCAGGAGATACCGTTGCTGCAAAATTTCAAGCGCCGGTCAATAGCGTATGTAAAATGAAAGGTTGTTGGATGCGTTTGGCCGTGGGAGAACAAGAAGCCTTTGTCAAGTTTAAGGATTACGGATTTTTTGTGCCCAAATACCTTGCTGATGTTGAGGTCGTGGTTTCCGGTAAAGCATATGTCTCCAAAACGAGTGTTGACGACTTGAAGCATTTTGCTCAAGATGCCGGTAAACCACAAGAGGAAATAGATGCCATTACCGAGCCTGAACTCAGTTTAGACTTTATGGCTGATGGTGTATTGGTACCTGCTTCGGCGATTACTGAGGAAATTGAAGCGTCTCCATCAGAGACAGAGGGAACTTCAGAATCAGAGGGAACTTCAG
>ERZ888423.1260-NODE-1260-length-22466-cov-7.705011_pt1 | contig 22466 bp, 19 predicted proteins | sample MGYA00520523_ERZ888423 | MGnify/ENA primary metagenome ERZ888423 (study PRJEB32303, sample SAMEA104408611) | aquatic metagenome | biome: Brackish water; feature: Pelagic; material: water | place: Baltic Sea | collected 2014-06-08T10:24:00 | depth 30,27 m ...
CTGCGCCGATGATACTGCATTCTTGTGGGAAAGTAGGTCGCCGCCTTCTTCTAAGCCCGCTATAGAAATATAGCGGGCTTTTTTTTTACTAAATTTATAGGCTACTTGATGAAATAAGTTTCACAATCAGTCTTTAATATTATGAAAAAACATCTCTATTTTTTTAGTCTACTGGTGATCATAACTGTGTTCCAAGCAAAGTCACAAGAAGTTATCGCTGTGATCAATGAGCCAAATGTCGTTTTATTAGATCCTTTTGATGGTTCTGTTCTCAATTCTGCCTTCATTGATTTAACGCCGTTAAATCAAGGTCAACCAAAAGATATCACTCAAGTGGGAGAAGAAATTTGGATTACGGATCAAACTGCTGATCGTATTGATCGATTTGACCTGACCGGTACTTTTCTAAGTACGATCAATACGGGCTTGGATAATATCAAGGGTTTGGCGGTAATTGGTAGTGAAGTTTGGGTAACCAATGCCGGTACCAATAACGGAGCCCCTGGTTCGGCCATTGTTCGTCTGGATTTCCAGGGAAATGCTTTAGGCAATTTCGCAACAATTGGCTCGTCCTTTGATATCCTCGATGTGGGTAATAATGAAGTCTATATAGCCTATATCGGTAATGACAGCCGCATAGAAAGACGGGATTATCAGGGTAATTTACTTGGGGACTTAGTACAAACGGGGGTCGTTACATTTATTCAACAAATGGCACTATCTCCAAATAATAATACAGTGTTTGCAGCCGTATTTAGTAATAATGGGGCAAATATAGCTGGGCTATATGAATTTAGTCGTGCTGATGGGAGTATTGTTGACTTTTGGCAAGAGGGGAGTCTGCGCGGGGTTATGCCCTTGGGCAATGGTCAGATGTTACTGAGTGCGGGGACCAATTATGGCGTGAAAATATTGGATCCTACAAGTGGCAATACGACCCAATTATGGCCGGAGTCCTCTCAATATTTTTCAAAACTAAACCTATCGCCGTGTAATACACCACCGACCCCGGTGGGTGCTGCGAATCAGACATTTAATGAAGGCGCTACCATCGAGGATATCGTGGTTGATCCTAGTGATGTAATTTGGTTTGCCACAGAATCTGATGCCTTAAATAATATAAATCCATTAGCTCCAGGCACACTGCTTGATAATGCGACGTATTATGGGATCCAAATCGTGGATGGTTGTCCGAGTCTACCCCTGGCTGTGGCGGTTACGATCAACGTCTTGGGCCTATCTGAATGGGAGGATGGAGTCATTAAAATGGCCCCAAACCCTGCCGTTGATGTGGTCAATTTCAGTGCCTCAAACTTTATACAGAGTTATAGTTTGTTTAATAATATGGGGCAAATCCTTATAGAGAGGTCTGTTCAAGGTTTTGATGGACGCATTGATGTTTCCACATTGCCTAGCGGAATATACTTTATAAAATTTTTCAGTAAAGTGGGCCAAAAAAACGTACCACTGATTCGTCAGTAGACGCATTGTCTCCCTGTATTATTAGGGCGACAATTATCAATGGGCCATTGTCTATACCTTATTGGTCAAAAAAGACAGACACCAGCGTGCGGATGCCACGAAAGAGGGTGTAAATCGTTGCGGCAACACCGATAATCCCTAAAGGGAGCATGAGGTAAAGTGGAATTATATTTTTGTTGAGAAAAGCAAAATTCAACACGTAGGTGCTTATGATTAAAAGTATTAGGCCAAACCCCAGTATTTTGACGGCTTGAATTAGCGCTTGCTTTTTATTCATTGGAGTGATTTTAAGGCTTCGCGAACACTGCCATGTGTGTTGATCAAGGCTATGGCTTTTTCTCTGGTAATCTTCCCAAAATCCATAAGCATAATAATACCGCGTTCCACGAGTTTATTATTGCTCAATTGCATGTCGATCATTTTATTGTCTTGCACACGCCCCAATTGGATCATCGTTGTCGTAGTAATCATATTGAGTATAAGTTTTTGCGCCGTACCTGCTTTGAGCCTAGTGCTTCCCGTAAGGAATTCTGGCCCCACATTAACCGCAATGGGAAAGTCAGCAATGGCCACGAGTGGACTTTGGGGGTTACAACTTATTCCTCCGGTTACAATTCCGTGCGATTTACACATGTTAAGTCCCTCCACAACATAAGGGGTGCGCCCTGAGGCAGCGATACCGATAACAACATCATTTTTGGAAATTCCACAATTTTGTAAATCAATCCATGCCTGGGTCGTACTGTCTTCAGCAAATTCTACGGCCTTTCTAATTGCGTCATCACCACCAGCGATTAGCCCAATAACTAAATCGTGCGGCACGCCAAAAGTGGGTGGACATTCACTGGCATCAAGTATGCCTAAACGGCCACTTGTTCCTGCGCCGATGTAGAATAGCCGCCCGCCTTGCCTCATTTTTTCAACAATAACTGTGACGATCGCTTGAATCTCAGGGATAACCGCATTGACGGCCAAGGGGACCTTTTGGTCCTCTTCATTCATTAAATAAAGGAGCTCCGAAATAGATTTTTTTTCTAAATCTCTATGGAGTGAATCGGACTCGGTAGTGCTGGTTGGCGACAAAACAATGGTTTAGTGTCATGAAGATAGTCAAACCTTATTCAAACTAAAAGCTTAGCCAAGTAATTTATTCTACGACGATACTATCGCGATACTCTTGAACCAAAGCAAAATAACCCAAGGCATAATTATCAGGATTATTTACATTGTTGTAATTATTATTGTTGTCAATATCGGTGGCATTAATCAAATTTCCTCTTACCGAAACCGCAGGGGAGGCAAACGGGCCAAAACCGCCTTCATTTTGTTCGCGCAGGAGATTCATATAATTAAAAAAGTCTCGATCAATTCCCATGATACTGACCGTTAGGACCTCTCCTGGATTAAATTCCTCATCGTAAAAATAGGAGAACGCAAACTGCTGTCCATCGTAAAAGGCGTCTTCAGAGGCAAAAAAGTCTCCATTTCCGTAATCAAATAAATAAAAGTCTTGTCGGTCTCCGACGTCTGAATATTTAATGAGCAGCTCTGTCGATTCCTCCGAAAATAAACTGCCATCTCCAATAGTTAATTGGTCAATAGGCACAGAGTATTGCATGCGAGATTCAGCGACATAAAGCTCGCCCTGGTAATCAATTTGGAGAAACCAGCGATCTCGAGCGAGTTCTTGTGTCGAAAACACTTGCTGGTAAATACCAGATCCGGGTTCGGTTTCATCGAGGACCTGATCCGTATTATTACCCGGGTTATCCAGATTACTCATGGTCATTTGGTCAACAGAAATGGGCGAAATTTCTCCAAAAAAGTCACTTGTTTGACGTACTTCTATCGAGACCAGTGTCGTGCTCGCTGAGGTGTCAATCCGAACTAAAGCATCTACGATAAGCTTAGGCGCTTGACTGGGGAGATCCACGGTAATTACTTCTTGACATGAAGTCCCTAGAAGTGAGAAAATAGATAATGTAAAAATTAATCGCTTCATGGCCTAGAATTTAAAGTTATAAGTAACCGCTGGAACGAGTCCGAAAATCGAAGTGCGTACCGCTTCGTTCGCTCCGGTATCCGCATTTTGCCTAAAATTTATTGACGCGGCATTCTGCCTGTTGTAGAGGTTGTAAATACTAAAAACCCATTCACTTTGGTAGGTTGTATTTGTTTTGCGTTTTGGGGTATAGGTTGCCGAAAGATCAAGTCTGTGATAATCGGGTAACCTCTGTTCATTGCGCAAACCATAATAAGGCACGACCACGCCTTGAAAATCAAATTGACCAATAGGGTAATTTGTCGGAAGACCGGTTTGATAGATAAAATTGCTGTTTATTTTCCAGCGATCGTTCACGGTATAAGCACCATATATGGATAAATCGTGGGGCTTATCATAAGGGGTATTATACCATTGGCCATTATTGATTCCAATTTCATTTTCATTTCTAGGCGATGTTTTCTGCTCGCTTTTTGATAAGGTATAGGCAATCCAACCCTGGAAAGCACCTTTGTTTTTACGCAGTAAAACCTCAAGTCCATAGGCACGGGCATTACCATCTAAAATGACTTGTTCAATGGCGTTGTTGGCGATTAGATTCGCCCCATCAATATAGTCAATTCGGTGGCGAACGTCTTTATAATAAGTTTCGACTTCTAGTGAATAAGCGCGGTCCTTTAAAAAACTAAAGACGCCTATAGCATATTGATCAAGGCGTTGTGGCTTGACATAAGGGCCGCTCGGGGTCCAAACATCAAGCGGAGTAGGACTGCTGGTGTTGGATAATAGATGTAAATACTGTGACAGTTTTGTATAACTCGCCTTGAGCGAAATATCGTCTGTGATGGTGTAGGATGCGGCAATACGTGGCTCCCAATTGCTGTATGTTTTCAGGCGCTCCCAGCGATCTACCCTTATGGTTTCAATAGGATCTGCCTCTTTGTAAATAAGAAGGAACGGATCAAAAGTCACTGGGGCATCGTCGGCATAAAGTTGAAATTCATCCTGACCAAAACGCATAAAATGACTGCCCCTCAGACCGACTTCGGCCCTTAAACGTTGAGAAATTTCCCACTCCAGGTCTAAATATAGAGCGGCTTCATTGGCGTATTTTTGCGTGAGTTGATCCGCGACAATTCCAGAGTCTGGTCTATTGGGAATTATTTTTCCCGGATTAAAGCCATAGTAGATATTTTGAAGCCCGTAATTGAGCTGCAACCCTTTACTTAAATAGTGATTGAAGTCGTATTTAAGATTGAAATTCTCTATCCCAGAATCCCATTTGAACCCAACAAAATCTAACTCTAAACCATAATAGTAATTAGAATAAATTAAGGACAAATTTGAAAAGAGCTTGTCTGAAAAGTTGTGATTCCAACGAAAGTTAAAAACTGCATTTCCGTAACTATTAATGAAGCTATCTTGAATTCCAAAATAATCTCTACCAAAATACCCCGAGAGATAAAGACTGTTTCGATCGTCAATTTTGTAATTGATTTTAGTGTTTAAATCATAGAAATAAGCCGTGTTCTCGATGTCAAATAAAGGAAGAAATAAATGCGCATATGAGCCGCGTCCACCGACTAAAAAGGCCGCTTGATCCTTTTTTATCGGGCCTTCGACCAAAAGACGACTGGCTACTGCACCGATACCACCGCTCATTTTGAAATTTTTACTATTCCCTTCTTTTTGATAGATATCTAATACTGAAGAAACGCGTGATCCGTAACGCGCCGGAATACTTCCTTTGTAAAGTTTCAAATCTTTAATGGCATCTGGGTTAAATACCGAAAAGAAACCAAATAAGTGAGAGGAGTTGAAAATAGTCGCTTCGTCAAGTAAAATCAGGTTCTGATCGGCGGCACCACCGCGCACATTAAAGCCCGAAGCCCCTTCACCGGCATTACTTACCCCCGGCAGAAGTAACAGTGATTTGATGACGTCTGCCTCACCTAGAACTACGGGAATATTTTTAATGGTTTGAGCCGTGAGACTATTGACACTCATTTGCGGGGTCGTAATATCAAGGGCCTCAACATCCGCTTTTATGACCACCTCGTCAAGTTCTTCTGCATTTTCCCCAAGGGCAATATCGATGACCATAGACGTGTTTAACTCAATGGTTCTTCGTTCGATGGTATAGCCTAAAGTACTATAAATCAATTCATGAGTGCCTTGCGGTAGTGTAATGGAATAAAATCCGTAGGCATTTGTGATTACCCCGGCACGCAGTTCAGGAATCAATACATTGACTCCAATTAGTGTTTCTCCTGTATTCAGGTCAGAAACCACCCCACTTATGGTGTGTTCTTGTTGGCCAAAGGCATTGGGTATTCCAAGGCAAAAAAGCAGCGCGAATAGGCCGCTCAATAGGTGGTTTTTGTGCTCTTTTTGAAAGAGCACAAATCGTATGTGTTTGTATTTCATGTGTTGTGCGTCTACGCCATTAAATTCCTTTGAGTATTTGATTAAAGGTTAGGCTGCACTGCATATGCTGGGTGACCGCTTGAATATCTGGGGCGTAATAGCCATTGATATCTACGGGCTGTCCCTGCACTTGGTTGAGTTCTTTTACGATGGTTTGTTCCTGGCCAAATAAGGTTTCGGCAATAGGGCTAAAGTGTTCGCGTAAGGCTTGGTCTTTATCTTGATGGGCCAAAGCCTCTGCCCAATAAAGAGCGAGGTAAAAGTGGCTGCCTCGGTTATCCAATTCGTGTACTTTGCGCGATGGAGACTTTTGCTGATCGAGTAATTTTTCTGTGGCTTTATCAAGAGCCTCTGCTAAAACAATGGCTTTTTGGTTGTTGTTTTTTTCACCAAAATGTTCAAGAGACACGGCGAGCGCTAAAAATTCTCCCAGAGAATCCCATCTAAGGTGATTTTCTGAAGTAAATTGAGAAACGTGCTTTGGTGCAGAGCCTCCAGCGCCTGTTTCAAATAAGCCGCCACCGTTCATTAATGGAACAATAGACAACATTTTGGCACTGGTCCCTAACTCCAAAATTGGAAATAAATCGGTCAGGTAATCACGCAGAACGTTCCCCGTAACAGAAATTGTATTTTCCCCGCGGGCCAAACGCTCCAGGGTATATTCTGTGGCGTTTTGAGGCGCGAGAATTTTTAACTCCAAATTTTGGGTGTCATGATCTTCAAGGTAAAGATGAACTTTCTTGATTAACTCTGAGTCATGCGCACGCTGTTCATCTAACCAAAAGACGGCAGGCCAACCGGTGGCTTTCGCTCTAGAAACGGCTAATTTTACCCAATCTTGAACTGGGGCATCTTTGACCTGACACATTCTGAAGATATCTCCAGCTTGAGTTTGGAACGCAAATACAGTATTGCCCTGCTGGTCTAATACCTGAATTTGACCTGCGTGGTCTATCTCAAATGTTTTGTCGTGAGAACCATATTCTTCAGCCTTTTGTGCCATCAAGCCAACATTGGGGACCGTTCCCATAGTGGCTGGATCAAAGGCACCATTGGCTTTACAAAAATCAATAGTCGCCTGATACACCCCCGCGTACGAACTGTCCGGGATAATGGCCAAGGTGTCTTGGACCGCTCCTTCTTTATCCCACATCTGACCCGAGTTACGGATCATGGCAGGCATTGAGGCGTCGATGATCACATCACTCGGTACATGGAGATTGGTAATTCCGAGGTCTGAATTCACCATCGCAAGGTCAGGACGTTGGGTGTAACACTCCTGAATACTTTGTTCTATGGCTTTTTTCTGATCTTGTGGGAGATTTTGAATTTTACTGATTAAATCACCGAATCCATTGTTTACGTTGACATTTAATTCGTCGAGAACGGTTCCGAATTGCTCAAAAACTGGAGCGAAGAAGGTTTTTACCGCATGACCAAAGATGATCGGGTCGCTGACCTTCATCATGGTCGCTTTCATATGTAAGGAAAGCAAAAGCTGTTCTCTTTGTGCCTGATCAATAGAATCCCTTAAGAATTTTGTTAATTCTTCGCGCTGCATTAACGACGCATCGACGATTTCTCCGTTTAGGACCTTAATATTATCTTTTAAAATCGTTTCCGCTCCTGAATTAGACTTTAGAACAATGCTTAAAGTATTTGGCTGATCAAAAGTCTTTGATTGTTCGTTATGAATAAAGTCCCCTTGGCTCATGGTGGCTACTCTGGTCTGTGAGTTCTCTTGCCAAGCGCCCATTTTATGGGGGTGCTTTTTGGCGAAATTTTTCACGGCCATTGGCGCGCGGCGGTCGCTATTTCCTTCTCTTAAGACGGGATTAACCGCACTTCCTTTGATCTTGTCATAGGTTGCTTTAATGGTCTGCTCCTTATCGTTTTGTGGTTGATGAGGGTAATCAGGAATGGCAAAGCCTTTATTTTGAAGTTCTTCAATGGCGCTTAAGAGTTGAGGCATCGAAGCACTGATATTTGGCAGCTTAATGATGTTTGCCTCGGGTCGTTTTGCCAATTCTCCCAACATGTGCAGCGCATCTGTTGTTTTTTGGTCTTCATTTAAGTATTCGTTGAAGCTGGCCAAAATACGTCCCGCTAAAGAAATATCTGCTGTATCAATATTTATCCCGGCGTGTTTTGCAAATTTCTGAACGACCGGTAAAAGAGAATAGGTGGCTAAAAAAGGAGCTTCGTCGGTAATGGTATAATAGATATCGGGGGTTGATTTCATGGTGCTGTGCGTTTGCAATTAGGCGTTCGTTAAAGGCTAGCAAATATAGTGAATAGGGATGAAGGCTTCAAAAAAATGAAGCAGAAGCGTAATTCAATAAAACCGCTTTTGTTTGCGTCTTTGACCTTGGTTGTTTCGCCCTCAAGATTGGCCATTAACAAGAAAAGCCATGTCATTGTACGAATACTTTGACATGGCTTCTTGTGAGTCTAGCCGTTACCAATTAACTATTACAGTTCAAGGCAGGTTTATTAAACCCCTGCAATTGTGACTTGCTTTTTAAGCGACGTTCCCTATTTGGCTTTCGAGGTTTGAATTTTGGTGCCATGCGCACTGCGGTAATTTTTTTTTCATTGCTGAAATTAAAATCGATTGCAGCACGATGTTATGCTCCGTTGGCCCTTATGGATAAATCTCTCTGTGCTTTTGGTCCTCAGTGACATTAATGCCCCTGATAAACACTTCGGCTCATATTGATTTCCATTAAGGTCGCTTTTTGACTCTGGTCGTAGGCTAACTTGGAGTTCTTACGAACTCTTTCATTAATCTCCGCGCCTGTTGGTCAATGATCAAACGTCACCGGAAGGGAACTGACTCACCTTTCAAAAAAACGGCCAAAATCCCCTAGTGCAGAAATTGGCTTCATTGATGAAAGTATATTTAAGAACGTTGCTTAATATCGCGGCGATTAGTCTCGCTTTGAGGGTTCTAAAGTACTGAGCTTTTTGAATTTACAAAATTTTTGTCGGGAGTAAATAACAACAGCTTTTTAACTGGGGTTATCAACAATTGTAAATAACAAAGGCAGCCCTTATATGGACTGCCTTTGTGCGTTTTGGTAAAGCGAGATTTAATATTTCTTCTCTTTAATTCTTGCTTTTTTACCGGTCAATTCTCTGAAGTAGTAAATACGTTTTCTGCGCACACTACCGCGTTTGTTGACTTCAATTTTTTGTAATGCCGGCAAATTAATTGGGAAAATACGTTCTACACCAATAGTACCAGACATTTTTCTGATGGTAAAAGTTTTTGAACTTCCTGTTCCTTTTACCTGAATTACGACTCCGCGGAAAAACTGAGTACGCGTTTTTTCACCTTCACGGATTTCGTAGTAAACCGTAATGGTATCTCCTGCCGAGAACTCGGGAAATTCCTTTTTCGTTACGAATTCGTCTTGAACAAATTTGATTAAAGATTCCATGTTTTATGCATCTTGATTAGTTTGCGCAACATGCACGTCTATCGCCAGAGGTTATCGCAAATCGTGGGCAAAAATAGTTAAAAATGCATGACCGGCAAGGCTTTGATTAAAATAATTGGATTTTAACGCCCGAATGGGTCTTTAACTTTTTTATGAGTGCCTTTGATCGGGGCGTTAGGGAAGATCTCTATTGTTTATTCTTCCGATTGATGTTTTGACCAAAGATCGGGCCGTCTTGTTTTGGTTCGCTCTATGGCTTGGTCTTCACGCCATTGGTCAATTTTTTTACTGTCTCCGCTTAGCAGTATTTGAGGAACCTCCCAACCCTTGTATTGGGCCGGTCGCGTATAAATAGGGGGCGCGAGTAAATCATCTTGAAATGAATCCGTCAAAGCACTGGTCTCATTGCTGAGTACCCCAGGAATAAGGCGTATTATCGCATCACAAACCACACTTGCAGCAAGTTCGCCACCGCTGAGCACAAAATCTCCAACTGAAATTTCACGGGTAATAAAATGATCGCGAACCCTTTGGTCAACACCCTTATAGTGGCCGCATAGGATGATTAGATTCTTTTTTAATGAAAGCTCATTGGCCGTTTTTTGCTCAAAGCGAGAACCATCGGGCGTCATATAAATGATTTCGTCATATTCGCGCTCTTTTTTCAGTCCACTAATGCATTGGTCTATGGGCTCAATCATCATAACCATTCCAGCGCCCCCCCCAAATTGATAGTCGTCAATTTGTTTGTAGGTATTGGTGCTGTAATCCCGAAGGTTGTGAAAATGAATTTCTACGAGTCCTTTGTCAATAGCGCGTTTGAGGATCGACGCTTCGAAAGGACTGCGCATGAGTTCAGGCAATACGGTAATGATATCTAGGCGCATTTCAGTGGTGCTCTTAATTTAACCAATTGGTATTTTGTCAATTCCCATGTTGGCGTTGCAAACTTAGAAAATAAATGCGCAATAGCGTCCTTGCATTGGGATATATGCTTTTTATCGGGGGGATCCTGAATTTTTAATGAAGTTTATTATCTTTAGTTCATCGACCAACAAAAACGACGCACTCCATGAAAAGAAGATCTTTTATTCAGAAATCTGCAGCAGCCTCTGCGGCCTTTACTATTGTTCCGAGTTTTGTCCTTGGAAAGGCTCACGTAGCCCCCAGTGACACCTTATATATTGGTGCCGTTGGTGTTGGAGGACGCGGTGAGAGTGTGGTTAGAGAACTCTATGAAACAGGCCGAGTTAAATTTGTCGCCTTGTGTGATGTTGATGACAAACGGGCAAAAAATTCATATGAAGCCCATCCAGAGGCCAAACGTTATAGAGACTTCCGTCATTTATATGACAATCATCTAGGAGAAATGGACGCGGTCATGGTCGCTACGCCCGATCATACTCATGCGACGATAGCTTTGCCCTTCATGCGGGAGAAAAAACATGCCTATGTGGAAAAACCTTTGACTCATAATATTAATGAGGCCAGACTCATGGCTGAGGTAGCGGCTCAAATGGGTATTGTTACCCAAATGGGAAATCAAGGATCTTCGGGAGACGGAATTAGAACGGCTCAAGAATGGATTGATGCCGGCGTCATAGGCAAAGTACATCGTGTGGATTGCTGGACCAATCGCCCGGTTTGGCCACAAGGATTTAAACACATCACCACTGCAGACCCTATTCCAGAGACCTTAGACTGGGATCTGTGGCTGGGTCCAGCCGCGATGCGTCCCTATAATGAAAACTATTTGCCCTTTAAGTGGCGCGGATTTTGGGACTTCGGTACCGGATCAATGGGAGACATGGGCTGTCATATTATGGAGACTCCATTTAAAATACTGGGATTAAAATTCCCCTATGAGGCAGAGGCGAGTTGCACCACCATTTGGTCTAATGACTTTGTTGAGGCGAATTACCCCGAGGCATGCCCCCCTTCATCTATTGTCCGCTTAAAATTTAAGAACAACCAACAAGACGACATCAGTTTAAACTGGTATGATGGCGGAATTATGCCTGATCTTCCCCCAGAACTCAAAGACGGTGAGATGCCAGGTGATGTCAGTGGAGGAAGTATTTTCCATGGTTCTGACGGCATTATGGTTACCGATACCTATTCTCGCAATCCGCGCTTACTGCCTTCAGAGCGCATGTTAGATTTTGTTGCGCCCGAGCAACGCTTAACCCGGGTGACCACGACCCATGCCGGTAACTTTGTTGAGGCCTGCTTAAACGGCGGTGAAACGTCCTCTCCGTTCTCTTACGGCGGCCCGCTTACTGAGGCTGTGCTTATGGGTAATTTAGCCATCAAAGGCTTCCAGTATAAAGTCCTCAAAGAGGGTAAAGGTCCAAACGATTGGTCCCCTTACAACTATCCAGGACGTAAAACCATCTTATGGGATGGAGAGGCAATGCGTGTAACGAATTGGGATGACGCCAATAAGTGGGTCAAAGGAAATTACCGAGAAGGCTGGGCGCTTTAACTCGATAATCCCATAGATCCGACCAGACAATACCGGCTTTGTCGATTAGTAATAAGTAAATCTTCGTGCCTCGGTAATATAACGGGCTAAGCGAATCACTTGATGGCTATAGCCGTATTCATTGTCGTACCAAACATAGAGGATGACATTTTTGCCATCAGGGCGAACAATAGTGGCGTGGCTGTCAAAAATAGAGGGCGCGGAGGAACCGATAATGTCGCTCGAGACGAGTTCATTGTTTAAAGAATATTTGATTTGTTCGACAAGCGGACCTTCTAAGGCATTTTTTTTGATCAATTCATTCAGGGCCTCTGGGCTTGTTCCTTTTTCAAGATTTAAATTGAGAATGGCCAGAGATCCGTTTGGCACGGGCACGCGTATCGCATTTGAAGTAAGCTTGCCATCAAAATGGGGTAGGGCACGACTGACCGCCTGACCCGCTCCGGTTTCGGTAATAACCATATTCAGTCCGGCCGCACGTCCACGACGGTATTTGTTGTGCATATTGTCCACCAAATTTTGATCATTGGTATAGGCATGTATTGTTTCTAGATGTCCACTAATGACCCCAAGATGATCGTCTACGACTTTTAAAACTGGGGTAATGGCATTGGTGGTGCAGGATGCTGCTGAAACTATCGGGGTATTTTTAGGGCTGTGGTCCAAATGGTTTACCCCATAGACGATGTTTGGGATGCCTTTTCCTGGCGCGGTGAGCAAGACGCGCGTCGCACCTTTTGAGGTTAAATGGCGACTGAGCGCCTCATGATCGCGAAAGGCACCGGTATTGTCAATGACCAAGGCATTTTTTATGCCGTATTGTGTATAATCTATTTCTTCAGGGCCATTGGCCGAAATCATATGGACCGTCGTGCCGTTAATGACCAAGGCATTGTTTTTAAGATCCACAGCGACAGTTCCTGGAAAATCCCCATGGACAGAATCGTATTGCAGCAGCGACGCTCTTTTTTCAAGGGTATTTTGATCCATTTTACCGCGTGTAACAATAGCACGCAAGCGCATCATATTGCCCTTTCCGGTACGGGTCATTAGTTCTCTAGCGACCAGGCGACCAATGCGCCCAAAACCATAGAGGACCACATCTTGGGGTACAATAGACTTTTGTTTTTTCGCCCCTTTTAGTTTTTGACTGACAAAGTCAACGCAACTTTGGTCTGTATGACTGCTGAGTTGAAATTCGTGCGTGAGCTTACCAATATCGATTTTAGCCGCGGGAAGATTTAGTTGTAAAATGGCCTTGGCAATATCGACGCTTTCAAAAATAGAAATTGATTTACCCACAAAGGCCCCAGCATACTCGTGTAGGTTGAGAATTTCACTCACGTTGCGATCCAAAAGTTGATTTCTGAACAAAACAAGTTCAATGGAATGCTCGTACCATAGATCGCTAATGTATTTAATGAGTTCAACACTAGCGCGTCTTCGGTCGGTTTGAAAGGAAAGTTCTTTTTTGTAGGTCTGATCAAAATTCATGAAAAAATGGGCTTTGGTTGTGTTTATTTTGGGGGCAAAATTAGACAACTAAAACGTTTTCGTAAAATAAAAACTAAAAAAAACACCAAAGCTGATGGTCAAAGCCAACTCCAGTGTTTATCTGATCTAGATTTCGCCGTATCGAAAAATAATCGGGCGAATCATCTGTTCTAAAAGGACGCTTTAGCCACTAAAGCCAACGGATCTCTGTACATTATCGAAACAGTATCGCGCTTTTTTCTCCATGGCGGTCATAAAAAGTTAATTTCATCGGGCCGCCAAATTTGTTATCCACTGTATTTTTTAGATCGTCAATAGTATTTATGGCCACATCATTTACATGGGTGATAATGGCGCCATCAAGCCCCATACTCAAGAGTTCTTGGTTGTTGACTTTTGTCACGATGACTCCGTGATCAACAGAGCGTTTCTCCCGCTGCATTTTTGAGGTGTTTTTTACGGTTAAGCCTAAATCTGCTATCGTGTAGGTGTCGATCTTGCGCAGGACTACGTTTTTGACCATTTCTTTGCCTTTTCTATTTAAGGTGAGTGAAACGATGTCATTGGGTCTTTTGGCGTTGAGGTATCCGGTGAGATCTGAAAATTTATAAATACTGATGCCATCGATATTTTTGATTACATCTCCTTGCTCCAGGCCGGCTTGTTCTGCCCCGCTGTCTGATTCTACACTGGCCACGTAGACCCCTTGCGTATCTTCAATGCCGAGCATTTGGGCCCGCTTGGCATCTAATCCACTGCCTTGAATACCGAGAAATCCACGCTGAACGTTTCCGTATTCCAATAGATCTTCAATAACTTTTCTTGCAGTATTCGACGGTACGGCAAAAGAATACCCGACATAGGATCCCGTTTCACTGGTAATGGCGGTATTGATGCCCACAAGCTCACCGTTTGTATTGACGAGTGCGCCACCGCTATTTCCGCGATTTACTGCAGCATCGGTTTGTATAAAAGACTGTGGATTATTGTCAAATTCATTAAGGTCGCGTGCTTTGGCGCTAATGATGCCGGCGGTAACCGTTGAGGTTAAGTTAAAGGGGTTGCCCACAGCCAAAACCCATTGTCCAATCTTAACGGCGTCAGAGTCTGCAAAAGGGATATAGGGGAGGGGGTCGTCGGATTCTATTTTGAGTAGGGCGATATCCGTTTTTGGATCGGTACCGATGACTTCAGCGGTGTAAATTCTGTTGTCGTTTAGAGTCACTTCTAAATCAGTGGCCCGTTCAATAACATGATTGTTCGAAATAATATAGCCGTCAGGACTTATGATGACCCCACTACCGGTGCCGATCATGGCCCTTGGGGCACCGCCACCAAAAAACAATTCCATCATATTGCCCGGTTGTCTTGATATTGAGGTATTTTTCACGTGGACGACGGCATTGACCGTATTTTCGGCGGCAAGCGTAAAATCAGTATCTAAAACTTCGGAGTTGATGGAGCTAAAATTGGTTTGCACCATATTCATGGGCATGGAGCTCGCTGTGGGATTTGATTGATTTTTCTCTTGATAATGATCATAAACAGCAAGACTGGTGACGGCGGTAATCACGCTAATTCCTAGGGTTGAAAAAAATCGCTTCATAAATTTTAAGTTTTTTGTTTTAAAATTAACGACAGATAAAACGTTTGGATGTTAACAAATTTCTTAATTAACGACGATTTAACAAAGTTTGAAAAGGCTCTAGAGGCATTGGTTTTACTACATTTGTAATCATGGCAGGGCATTTTTATAAATACCACGGGACCGGTAATGATTTTATACTGGTGGACAATACAAAAGGGGACTTTAGGGATCCCAGTGCTGAGCGAATTTCAAAATTATGTCATCGCCGCTTTGGCATTGGTGCTGACGGGTTAATTCTGCTGGAATCCTCAACTCAAGCAGATTTTAAAATGGTTTATTTTAATGCCGATGGGCATAAGGGCAGTATGTGTGGTAATGGCGGACGTTGTGTGACCCATTTGGCTCATAATTTGGGATATGTCCCGAATCAAGGTCATTTTGAAGGTCCGGATGGCCTGCATCAATTTCGTGTGGCGCACCCCCAAATCAGTATTTCTATGGGCGATGTATTTGAAATTAGGACGGTCAAACAAGGACTATTTGTAGATACGGGATCTCCGCATTTGATTTGTTTTCGCGATAACATAAAAGATTTGGATGTCACCACACTTGGTCGGAAATTGAGAAATGAATTCGAGCCCGGGGGCGTTAATGTGAATTTTGTCTGTAAAACTAATGATGGATTTAGCATGCGAACCTATGAGCGGGGCGTTGAGGCCGAAACGCTTTCCTGTGGGACAGGGGCAACAGCTGCGGCGATTGCGCTTATGGAAACAGGAGCCGTTAACCAGGGGTCAATAGCTCTTGAGACTTTGGGTGGTATCCTTTCGGTATCTTGTGTTCGTGAAGATTCTGCCTATCGAAATATCTGGCTAACCGGTCCCGTAATGAAGGTTTTTAAAGGAGAATTTCAGTGAATTTAATTGGCACAAATATTTTTTTGCGGGCTCTAGAACCTGAGGATCTGGATTATATATACCGTACTGAAAATGATCCGGCATTTGCTCTTTATGGAGATCAACATCCGCCCTACAGTCGCCATCTCCTGAAGGCTTATATCGATCAAGCCCACCAGTCCATTTATCAGACACAACAGCTCAGATTAGTCATCCACCACAAATTAACGAATCAGCCCATTGGACTTATCGATCTATTCGATTTTGACTCAAAAAACAAACGGGTTGCTCTGGGAATTTTAATTACTGAGCCATCATTTCGACAACAAGGTTTAGGGCGGGAAGCAGCCTTATTATTATTAGATTATGCCTTTGAGTCCCTTGATTGTCATCAAATCTATTCGCTCATTGCTCCCGATAATAAGGCGAGTATTGGCTTGTTTTCTTCGCTGTCCTTTGAAGAGGGAGCTCAACTCAAAGGTTGGTGGTGCAATCTCAGGGGTGAATTTCAGGATATGTTAGTCTATCAAAAATTTCGCACTAAAAGATGAAGTTAAAAGGCGTTGTTTTAGGGGTCCTATTCACCATAGTTATTGTCCTTACGGGACGCTATACTTATCGTTTGATTTGGGCCGCAAACCTATCCTTGAATGAGGCCAAAGTGGATGTGTTTATTGGTACGAATCCAGATTTTGATGCCGTTTTAAGTGCTGTAGGGCCGTATATCACCCGTATGTCTGATTTTAAGTTAATGGCTCGTGTCAAAAGACTCAACGCGTTTCCTAAGGCGGGACGATATGTGTTAGAACAGGGGATGAATAACAGAGAAATTATCGACGTACTGCGCAGTAAGAATGAGCCAATATTACTCAAGTTTAACAATCAAGAGCGTATTGAGGACTTAGCCGGGGCCCTGGCGCGACAGATTGAACCTGACAGTCTAACCTTGCTTGAGGCTTTTAAGGATCCTGAGTTTCTTGAGTCGGCTGGGGTAGCTCAGGAGCAACTCCTTAGTTTGTTCATTCCCAATACCTATGAAATATATTGGAATACCGATGCTGAACGATTTAGACAAAGGATGCTGGGAGAGTATAAAGCCTTTTGGAATGAAAAGAGACTAAAAAAGGCCAAAGCCATTGGACTAAGTCCTCTTGAGGTTTCAGCCCTGGCGGCAGTCGTGCAAAAAGAATCAGTAAAGGTTTCAGAACGCCCGACGATCGCTGGAGTCTATCTAAATCGAATCCGGCGCAATATACCCTTACAGGCAGACCCCACGGTAATCTATGCCAAAAAGAAAATGGACCAAGATTTTCAACAAGTTATCCGTCGTGTACTCTTTAAAGATTTATCCTTAGATTCTCCCTATAACACTTATAAATACAAAGGCTTACCGCCAGGGCCTATTACCATGCCCGATATTTCTTCAATTGATGCCGTACTTAATGCGGAACCTCATGGCTATTATTATTTTGTCGCAGATCCTGAGCGCCCCGGATACCATAGCTTCTCCAAATCCTTGAGTGAACACAACGCAAAACGAAAGGATTACATCAAATGGATCAGTGCCCAAGGCATTAAGCGATAATTGATTGAATCGGCCCGGAGCGGCAGATTTTACCGACGGCTAATTTCTTCAAAAAATTTAGGTTTAAATAATTGATAATCAGATAATTAAAATTTTACTTAATTTTGCGGCCCAATCTTAATTAACCTACGTTATGATTGACCTTAGACATAAAGGGCTAGCGTCCCACTGGCTCGTTGGTATATTTGCCAGTCTGATGGGTTTTGTTGGAGTTTCTCGTTTCGATCAGTCGGACAGAACATTTGACGATTTTGATGATGCCTCACTGTGCTATCATGTTCCTGTCCATGTTCCCAATAGTGCCCCAAAGGACCTAAATCATGCTCCCGTTTTGGACAATTCCTTTGTCGCGTTCAAAGAGGCTTTGGCCTTCAAAGAATCAAGTGGTGATTATCAAGCGATTAATCGCCTTGGTTATTTGGGTAAATATCAGTTTCATATGAATACGCTTTCTCTATTGGGAATTCATGATAAGCAGAGATTTTTGGCGCAATCTGAGTTGCAAGAGCGGGCTTTTTTCTGGTATACCGCAAGGAACAAGTGGATTTTAAGAAAAGATTTAAAACGCAGCGTCGGACGACAAATAAAAGGTATTGAAATTACTGAGTCCGGAATTTTAGCGGCGGCTCATTTGGCTGGAGCAGGCAACGTCAAAAAATACTTGCGTAGCGGCGGAAATTTTGTTTTTGAAGATGCCTTTGGGACGAGTATAGAAGCCTACTTAAGAGACTTTGCGCATTACAATACAGCGGCTATTCCTGCACAAGAAAAGTGGATTGATCTATAGTAATGATCGGTTCATTTATTATTTGGCCAGGAAAAGGAAGATGCAAGGCCTTTTGTGTAAGTCATGTGCCGCAGGTTGCCATTGGCGAATTTCTTTAGATAAGATAAACTCATCTTGTAACGTTAAATTACAAGCGACACAGAGCTGAGTATCCGCTTTGAGGTGCGTAGTCATGGCCTCGAGGAGCTGATTGTTGCGGTAGGGCGTTTCAATAAAAATTTGGGTTTGCCCTTCTTGCTGAGATTGCTTTTCTAATTGTTTTAGACTTTGTTTGCGCTCATCTTTATCAATAGGTAAATAGCCGTGAAAGGCAAATTTTTGGCCATTTAATCCACTGGCCATAAGCGCAAGTAAAATAGACGACGGCCCGACCAAAGGCACTACTTTTATGCCATTTTTATGGGCCATATGAATAACTTCTGCACCGGGATCCGCGACACCGGGACAACCAGCATCACTGATAATGCCCAAATCAAAGCCCTCGAGACACGGTCGAATGAGCTCAGGAATTTCAAGGGGATCGGTAAACTTATTTATGGTAGACAGCTTAAGATCGGCTTGATTTTTTTGAGGGTAAATCGATTTTATAAAGCGACGCGCATTTTTTTCATGTTCAACCACATAATGGTTCGTGGCTTCAATCACCTTAAGCACAGTTAAAGGAAGAACACTCATGGGGGCGTGCTCTCCCAAGGGACAGGGGATTAAAAAAATTTGCCCTTTTTTCATAAATTAATGGTGCACCATGAGTTTTTGTATGCTTGTGTGGCCGTCACGGTGCCTGGCTTGAATTAAGTAAAGTCCTGAGGGCCAGTCCGCGGTACTCAGTACCGTGCGGTCTTGGTTAATTTCGGCCGAGGTTATTTTTTGCCCTTTGAGATCATAAATCACGTATCCACTAATGCTTGTGGTATTGATCAACGTCTGATCTTGCGCGGGATTTGGGGATATTTGAAAGATTTTTACGGGGTCAGGTTGCCCTAAAACGATCTCTGGCTCGATCTTATAAACAACCCCATTAAAGGCCGTTAGGTAGAGGCTACCGTCAATTCCTTCTCCAAAAGAAGCCCAGTTTTGATTCAAATTTTGGTCAAAAACGACATTACCGCTTGCAGGATCTAAGACCCCTAAATAACCAGAAACGAAGTCCGCAAAAAGATAATGGCCTTGTAGCGGGCTATTTTCAGGACCCCGATAAACATACCCGCCAGTGATCGAGCTTCCGATACTATGAGGATAAACCGCCAAAGGAAACTCCATGCCTGAAGGATCGACACAATTACTTGTGTTATAGCTCTGATCGCCTTCATAACAGCGCCAACCGTAATTAATGTCCGCCTGAGTGTAGGCTACTTTATTAATTTCTTCAAAAGCATTTTGTCCAACATCGGCAATCCATAAATCACCGTTATCTCTATCGAAACTAAATTTCCATGGATTGCGTAAACCGTAGGCCCAGATTTCTTGTGCCTGGGTCGAACTGCCAAAATAGGGGTTGTCCTCAGGAATACTATAATTTAAGTTGCCAGAAGGATTGTCAATATCAATACGCAATAATTTCCCCAATAAACTACTTGTATTTTGCGCGTAGTTTTGAGGGTCACCACCACTGCCTCCATCACCCATGCCGATATATAAATAGCCATCAGGACCAAAAGCAATGCAACCGCCATTATGGTTGGCATAAGGCTGTGTAATAGTGAGTAACGGCAATTCGGAAGTCGGATCGGCTAAATTCGGATTCAACGGGTCCACACTAAAGCGCGATATTTGCGTATTCCCATTGGGGTTGGTATAATTCACAAAAAAATAACCATTGTCCGTGTAATTTGGATGGAAGGCAAGGCCTAAAAGGCCGCGCTCACCACCGCTTGATATTGAGCTGCTTAGGTTTAAAAACGGGGTCGATTCTACACTTCCATCAGGGTTTAATATTTTAATTCGCCCCCCTTGCTCCACAATAAATAACCGCTCGTCTTGTGCGTGCTGAATATTTAGTGGGGCGTTAAAGCCATTGGCCAAGGGGGCAAGGCTAAAAGATTGAGCACTTAGGGATAAGTTTCCAATAATTGTGAGAAGGGCTAAACGGTATATTAGGCGCATGATTTAAAAATTAAAAGTCTGATAAAATACAAATCCTTGACCAGACTGGTGTCTTGGTGAAGTTAATCATTTTTTTTGGTCGATCTTATGGGCAATGGCAATGCAAGCACGATCAATTAGATCATAGACTTCTGAAAAACCGGATGCTCCTCCGTAATAGGGATCAGGAACATCCACGCCTTCTCCAGGAAAAACAGCATCGAGTAATAGACTTAGTTTATGAAGTTGCTCAGGGGTTTTGGCTAAGGATTTGAGATCGCTTAAATTACTTTGGTCCATAGCATAAATAAGATCATACTCATTGAAAAAAGAACCTTGGAACTGTTGGGCTCTTTGGCGACTGATGTCCAAGCCTCGCTTTTGAGCAATGTCTACGCTACGCGGATCAGGCGGATTGCCCACGTGCCAGCTTCCTGTGCCCGCGGATGACACGGAAAATCGTGCTGGATCTAATTTGTCCTGAAGAATTCCCTCAGCCAAGGGTGAGCGACAAATATTCCCAAGGCACACCATCAAAATTTTTGTCTTTTTCATGAAAAAGGAAAATCCCGATAAGACTCGGGATTTATAGGGTTAATTTTTTATTCAAGTCTTCGACGTATTTTCGAAACTGTTTATCTGTGCTGGATAGATTGTCAACCGTCTTGCAGGCGTGGAGCACTGTGGCATGATCCCTTTGGCCGATTTGAGACCCAATGGAGGCCAGAGAGGCTTTGGTGAACTTTTTGGCAAAGAACATCGCCAATTGTCGCGCCTGAACGATATGTCGTTTTCTGGTTTTTGACTGTAACGTATCCACATCCATTTGGAAATACTCGCTGACTACTTTTTGAATATAATCTATAGAAACCTCGCGTTTGGTATGCTTGACGTAATTATCAACGATTTTCTTAGCCAGGTCGATGGTAATCTCTCTTCGGTTAAATGAAGAGTGGGCTATGAGCGAAATAATCGCGCCCTCGAGTTCTCGGATATTTGTTTTGATATTGTTGGCCAAGAACTCAATAATCTCTTCAGGCATTTCAACACCATCGCGATAGAGTTTATTTTTAATTATGGCCACACGAGTTTCGTAGTCGGGATGATTGAGCTCTGCAGAAAGCCCCCATTTAAACCTTGAAAGCAGGCGCTGCTCAATATCCATCATGTCCACAGGAGCCTTATCACTTGTTAGGATAACTTGCTTCCCGTTTTGATGTAAATGATTGAAAATATGGAAGAAAACGTCTTGTGTTCCCGCTTTTCCCGACAATAATTGAATGTCATCAACGATCAAGACATCAATAATCTGATAGAAGTGGATAAAGTCGTTTCGGTTGTTCTTTTTTACCGACTCAATGTACTGCTGGGTAAATTTTTCTGCCGAGATATACAATACCGTCTTCTCAGGATATTTTTCCTTGATTTCTACACCAATCGCGTGGGCCAAATGGGTTTTTCCAAGACCTACACCTCCGAAAATAAGTAATGGGTTGAAAGAAGTGCCTCCTGGTTTGTTTGCCACGGCATAACCTGCAGACCGAGCCAGTCGGTTAGAGTCCCCTTCCAAGAAATTCTCAAAACTATAATTTGGATTGAGCTGAGATTCAATTTTCACATTGCGTATCCCAGGAATCACAAAAGGGTTTTTTAGCTCAGGGCTTTTGTGCTTCAGTGGCACGTCCACCTCTTGATCCTTAAGTTGACTTCTATTAGCACTCGGGATTTTCTCGGTAAAGGGCTGTTTGTTTCCATAGGTGTTTTCCATCTTAATGATATACACCAACTTGGCTTTGGCCCCCAATTCACGAGTCAAAGAAACTTTGAGGAGTTTTACGTAATGCTCTTCCAGCCATTCGTAAAAGAATTTACTCGGGACTTGTATGCTCAGGGCATTGTCCACAAGTTTGACCGCTTTGATCGGTTCGAACCAGGTTTTATAGGCTTGCGTAGAAATGTTATCTTCGATAAAAGACAAGCAGTTTCCCCAAACTGTTTCCGCAGTTCTCCCCATAATTAGTTAAAGCGTTTAATTTTTTAGTTAAAAAATAGAATGAAATTAGCTTTTCTCAGATGATTTGCTAACATTTTCTTAACACTACAAATATGTGAACAAAAAATCTAAAAAAAAAATAGAAAGCCTATTGAATTTTGATTTTTTTTTCATCATTATTAGAAAGCTTTGATTAATA
>ERZ888423.1262-NODE-1262-length-22447-cov-77.812790_pt1 | contig 22447 bp, 29 predicted proteins | sample MGYA00520523_ERZ888423 | MGnify/ENA primary metagenome ERZ888423 (study PRJEB32303, sample SAMEA104408611) | aquatic metagenome | biome: Brackish water; feature: Pelagic; material: water | place: Baltic Sea | collected 2014-06-08T10:24:00 | depth 30,27 m ...
CGTACATCAGGGAGCCAGCTACGGGCTCACGGATGCCGTCGATGTCGACAGGGGGCGCTGCGATGAATGCAACGATGAAGCAAGTGGTGGCAGCCAGGAGGCAGGGAATCATAAGGACTCCGAACCAACCGACATACAACCGATTGTTAGTGGAAGTCACCCACTCACAGAATTGTTGCCAGGTGTTTTGCGCTTGGTCGCGCTGTAGAACTGAAGCTGTCATTAGAATGTAGTAAGGAAACGCTCGGTAGGGGCCGTGCGATTCATTATTCCCGACCACCCTTAAGGTCGATATGAGGGATGCTTAGCCTCTCGTGATCCCGGTTAGAGAGGGGAAAGATTAGCCCCATAAAAAAAAAGGCCATCGACTTTACCCGCCGATGACCTTATCTTACACAATGTGTTGATTTGTAAACTTTCGAGTGTACAGTCTCTCAACTGTCACGCGTCTACGATGAATTATTACTCGTCTGAACCGGGTTCAACGATTGAAGGCGCCGACGTGGGAATCACGTCATGAGCCGAGAAGAATCCCTGCAGCTGCTCAGATGCCATCTTAATAAGGATATCGTTATTCGTACGCTTCGCGTCTGCGTAAGCGTCAATGAGGGTCGCGAGTTGTTGCTTGGTTTCCATATTAAGTCGAGTAGTTTGGCGAAAGGCCAAATCTGTTGTAGTGATCTGGCCCTATGAGTGAATCCGTGGCTATCAAACCACCGTCAGAACAGCCGCGGTGGAAGTTGCCGTCGGAGCAATGGCGGAATCCGTGCTGACTTCGCAACGGTACTCGTATGTATCGAGACCGGTAGAATCGCTGATGTCCAGTGTGTCTGTGTCGGTACCACTGTAGATCCCCGCGTTCGAGAGAGCCACAAAGCCCGCACCGGCATCCTCTTCCCAGGAATAGGTTAGAACGGACAAGGTTTCGTTGGTCGATGCCGTAACCGTAAACTGAGCGGCAGCTGGAGCGGTAACTGTGCTGCTAGTCGGGTTTACCGAGATGGTGACAGTGGCCGCGTTGACTGTCAGAGTTGCAGCGTTGGAATTAGCGTCTGCGGCTCCACCGTCGCTACTAACCACACAGCGGTAGTCGTATGTGTTAAGTGACGTATTGGTGGTAGTGATCGTCAGAGTAGTGGTGGTTACACCGGCATAAGCGCCACCGTTTACAAGAGCTACAAAGCCAGCTCCGGCATCCTCTTCCCAAAGATAGCTCAGAGTGCCGCCATCGTTGGTGGTAGCCGCCACAGTGAAGGTAGCAGGAGTGTCACCTTCAACCACGGTATCGGCCGAAGGTTGTGTGCCGATCGTGATAAATTCGCTAGTTTGAGCAGCAAACAATTTAGCGTCAATAGCAACGGCCACGCTCACCGCGTCGGCAATGTCCATGCGGAGTTCAACCGTGCCGGCATTGTAGTTGGCGTTGAAAGTAGGGTTGGTACCGTCCCAGACGTCAGCTACTCCGGAAGCCGCGGAAAGCACGGCGCTTGTGCCGTTGTGAGCAATGGTGTGAGTTGCGACGTAAACATCAGCATTGGCATCGTCCGCAACTGTTACTGTGCAAGTCGCAGCATCGTACAGCGAGCCGTCAAACGAGAAGATGACCTCGTTAGTAAGGGGGCCGGGCCCATAATCCGCGGAAGCCACAGGTTCAATTGTGGTCCCGCCAGCCACCATTTTTCCGATGACAGTCACGGTGTCACCGGCATTATTCCCCAGGTTAGTGTTGCCCTGGACACTTAAATCTTGTTGGGCGATTACATCCTGCCGGATGTACTGATCTTGGTTAGGCATCGGAGGTTATCAAGCAGTTGCTACGATTTGGGTTTTGACATCGATATTGTTACCAGACAACGCGCTGTTGGTGATCGAAAGCACGATATTCGCGCCGCTAACAGCTGTGGTGGGGGTAGTCAAAAAAGTTCCGGGTGTCGGAGCTTGAACGCCGCTACCGGTTAGTTCACTAATACCACTAGCACCGTCATGGGTGATGTAGTGCTCGTAAAACTCAATGTCTCCTGTTACAGTATCGCGGGCTTGCACAACCACTCTAGCTGAGTTGGCCGTAGCAGTGGCCCCAACTATGACAGTAAAACTTGCGGCACTAGCAATACCAGACCCAGCTCTAGAGAAAGACGAGGAGACGTTGTTCTCTACATAAGCACCCGAAACAAATGCGTTAGTCCACTGAGCTGATGTACTACCAATATCTTGGGATCCAACCGGGGTTAAATCGGCGTCGATTGCCGTAGTGCCATAAATATAAAGATCATCGGCATGAACCTCAGCCCAGTGAAGTACACTGGTTCCAAGATCGTGCGTGGCAGAGGCAATAGGAATAAGATCCGTATCGGCCCGACCGATGAAGCTGATGGTGTCGGTGATAGCGTCGCCGAGGTCAACGTTGCCTCCAACGCTAAGTGTACCGGTGAGAGTAGCGTTTACGGTTTGAAGAGTATTGGTGCCAGAGTTCCAGACGAAGTCGGCATCAGCGCCGAGGCCGCTGCCACTATTAAACTGAATCTCGCCAGAAGAGCCAGCGGCACTTGCGCTATTACTCACCCAGGATAGGATTCCGCTGGTATTAGCAGAAAGCACAAATCCTGAGCTAGCAGGGAATGCCGTGGGGAGCGTATATGTGTTAGTGGTCGCAAGAGTCGCCGGAGCATTGAACTGAATGTACTCAGAACCACCGGCGGTTCCTTCGAAGAAACGTACGGAACCCTGGTTAGTAAGTTTTACAAGTCCGAGTTCCAGTGAGTCGTCAGTGCCGTTATAAATAACGCCGATGGAGTACTCCATCGAGCCGGCATTATTTACGGCTAGAAGATTGGTGACTGAAGGAAGCGCGTTGGGCAGTGTTAGCGTGTAGTTCGCGGCGACTACAGCTGGCGACTTCACAGCCACATGATTCGAGTCGTTAGCGTCGCCAAACTGAATGGGATTGGCGTTGCGAACGCGAATCGTGCCATCTACGTCAAGTTCAGTCGCTGGAGACGTCGTCTTAACGCCTACGCGATTATTAGTCGCGTCGACAAAGAAAGTATTGGTGTCTACCACCAAATTTCCTGACGCCGTCAGCGTCCCGCCGATTGTCAGCGCTCCGGTCTTGGTTTGGGCAGTAGAAGATGTGTTGAGAAGACCCTGCGTAAGATTCGCAAAGGAGATTTTTCTCGTATTGGTATCAGCGTCGTTGATGATGAAAACGTCATCATCCGTCGGCGTCGTGATAGCAGTTAATTGTGAAATGCGTACAGTCGCCATCAGTGTTCGGTCAAGCCAGCTTGTTCGTAACTAGGTTTTACCCGGGAAGGATGCCGCCGGACCTAGCTGGTGGCGACACACGGTCTTACCCCCGTTTCTCCAACAAGTGATTGAAGATACCTTAGGAGCTGATTAGCGCGGTCGATCTGGCTATTATCATCGAGTTCACCCTCGACGTGCGATAGCAAGAGTTTCAGATCCTGATCCGGCAGTTCGCCGAGGGCTTTCAGAACATCTTCTCCGATCATCGCTCGCGCTTCGTTTATCTCGTAGATAAACTCCTTTGGTCTGTGATCGTCAGGCGTATGATCATATGAGGAATGTATCTCATGCCACGACTCCTCACACATCAAGACCTGTTCGTGACTCAGCCCAAGTTCCTCACAGATCTCATCATATGTCGCGCCGTCCTTAAGCATCTGCCGGACTTCTTCACGAATCGGCGTGATCCACCGCGGCACTCTCACCATTCGGCTATGATCACGCAGAGCGTGTTGGATGTAGCCTCGTGCCGTATTCCAGGCAAAAGTGCTGAATTTCCATCCTAGATCCGAATTATAGCGGGTTGCTGCAACACACAGAGCGAAATACGCAACGGACTCGAGATCCTGACGTGAGAAACATCCGGTGTATCCACCCGTCATCGACTTCGCGCTATGGGCCAGTCGACCGGCGATCCAGCGGTGCTCCTCAACCAATTTACGCTGCTCCTTTGTCAGAGGCGGATACTTCTTTCGTCGATCCCTACGACGACTCGGAAGCTTATCACCAGGCTGTAAACCGAGATTCTTATTCAAGAGATTCCACCTAGCCTTCGCAAGCCGCGCATTCGCTGACCGAGTTTGATTGTGTTGCGGCATGATATTTTGTCATGTAGTCTTCATAGCCGCCTATGTGCTCTCCATCAATCCATAATTGGGGCACGGTGGTGTACGGGAACTCCTCAACGATTGACCGATCAATCTCATGAAATGTGATCCCGTCCGCTCTCAATTGGGCTTTAAGCTTCGCGCAGGAAGGACATGCCTGTTTGGATATTATCTTGGCTCGAGGAGAAGATAGATCTTTTTTCGCTACAAGCGAGGTGCTACGCAGATAGTATAAGGACTTCACGTCATTTTTCCAGGCGGATAGGTGAAGCCGGACTAGTTCCTCGGCGTCGATCTCCGGATCAATGAACAGGTTGAGAGACTGCGCTTGACAGATGAACGGTGTACGTTCAGCCGCTTGCCGAATAATCTCAAATTGGCTAATCTCTCGGGCTGTCTTAAATACTTCTTTCTCGTGATCGGTCAGACAGTCGAGTTGTTGGACTGAGCCCCGTTCGGCGAGGATGTAGTCCCACACAGACTCCTTGATTCCCTTCTGACAGAAAAGAGCCTCCAGAACCGGATTCTTGCGAACAAAGGTTCCTTTCGCCTGTTTAGCCACAAAGTAGTTAGCGTCGATCGGTTCAATACCTTGTGAGAAAGCCCCACTGATCACGGAGTTCGTTCTGGTTGGCGCTATAGCCAGCCGGTGAGTGTGACGAAGTCCGGTACCTTCGCACCACTCAGGCTCACCACACTCCTTTGCTAATTTACGTGAAGCGTCCTTAGCCTGCTGACTGATCACGCTGTGAACTTCTTTGTTTAAGTCCCGAGCGGCTTCTGAAGCGAAAGGCAGACCACGCTTCTGGTAGAGCAAGTGCAATCCCATCGTCCCCAGGCCAAGTGCCCTGGACTTTTTGGCGAATCTTACAGCCCTGCCCATGCTTGGGATACGGCTCGCCTTGTGGATGAAATCCTCCACTACTGCGTCTAAGAAATAGATCGACAGCTCCGGGACTGTCAGAGAGGATGTACCACGCCAATCCCGCCATTCGTCGTATTTTGCAAGGTTAAGAGAGGAGAGAACACACACGAAGGTGTGATCGTCGTCCGTGTGCAGTGTGATCTCTGAACAGAGGTTCGAGGTTTTTACTTCGAGCCCGCGTTGTTTATAGCAGTCTGGATTTTGTCGGTTGACATTGTCGATGAAGACCAAGTAAGGCGAGCCGCTAATCAAACGAATTTTTAGCACTTCGCCGAAAAGTTCCTGCTTCTTCTTATCTCCAGCTAGCATACTTTCGACCCACTTGTCAGTCACGGTCAGACCGATGTTTGAGTCGATGAAGCGCCGAGGATCTCCCTTTGAGTGGTCTTTGGCTTGCAGAAGTTCGGGGACGTCCGGATGGTCTATCGGAAGGTATATAGCAAACGAGCCCCGCCGCACTCCGCCTTGGGAGACGACTCGGGAGGCTAAGTCATATTGCTGAGCCCAGGGAACGATGCCCGTAGACTTACCACCCGAACTGATCGGACTGCTGCTTGGACGAACATCCCCGAGATAAACACCCACCCCACCACCATTCTTGGAGAGCTGTGCTACCTCTTTGAGGTGCGAATAGATCGAATTGACACTATCCCCGACATGAACCGAGTAGCACGAGATGGGAAGACCCCGACTTGTGCCAAAATTGGATGCGACCGGCGTAGCAGGACCCAACCACCCTCGCCAAAAGATCTCAAAGAGATCCTCCTCAATATCAGGTCGACTAAGGATCTTCGCCGCGTATGAAGAAAGCCGGCGGTGCATGCCTCGAGGAGTTTCTCCTTGTAGCAAGTAACCTCGTGAAAGGGTCTCTAAGCCCTCTTTATTCAACCACTCAGGAACTTGTACTTCGGTCACTTTAGGCTTAAGTCCAATGTTTTCCAATTAACTCTTTCAAATGTTTGCTCAGGCCTTGACACGTACATGCTACCTTCTTTCTGTAACGCAAAGAAGTCGTTAGAGACCTGCCCGGTGAGCACGGGCTCAAACCACCTTCTTATATTATCTGATTTCAGCTTGTCGTATTCAAAAATGTAGTCAAGTCCTAGTACACGTAGCCGATCATTAGCCCGATGACGAAGATAGTGCCAAAGGCATTCCCGGTCAATGCAACGAAGAGCGTATCCATTGAAGATCTTCTCAAGAAACGCGTCCTCGTTAGCAAGGACCGCCTTAAATCCTTCTACGACCTGACTCTTCTGCTCCGGAGTGACTCGGCCCTCAGCATTAAGTTCACGGAAGAGGGAGCAACCGCCGTCCGAATGCTGCTGCTCGTCAAGCGCGGACCAGGAGATGATCTGTGCTACACCCTTAAATCTTCCGTCGAGATTGAAAGATAAAAGCGCCGCGAATGACGAGAATAAACTTACGCCCTCGCCCGCTCCGCTAAATACGCCAAGGGAGACGATCGGGTCGCTCTGATTGACAAAATAATCGATCTTCGCCCGAGCGGACGGATCACCGAGGAAAGCTTCGAACTCGTCAAGCCCAAGCGTATCGGACAGGTGAGAGTAAGCGGCGGCATGCACTGACTCAGAAGAACTGAAAGCCCGAGCCATCGCATGAATCTCATGCTTCGGAAAGAGCTTCGTGATGACATCCCCCCAATAACATGCGACGTGAAGTTCTAACTGTGTGAAACCTCGAAGGATTCCGCCAATCACGGCTTTTTCCTCAGGAGTTGCTTCCTGCCAGTCATAGACGTCGTGCGCCATGCTGACTTCCTCTGGTCTCCAAACAGAGGCGATAGCTTTTTGAAATTTCTCGTAATACTCTGGATACTCGAATGACCCGCTTATTTTGTAAGGTTCTCTGAGTTCCGTGATAGACATTCGTCAAAAAGTTTGTCGTTCCACCACAGAGGTTTTGCCTCCGGGCGGCGTTTCCATTCCGCGTAGGCTTTGTAGCCATTTACGTAACGACGATACGCGGTCACATCGTCGATTGCACCATCAAATTTTAACTCGTCAGGCATAGCCCGAGCGAAACCAGTTACATTCCGCCAGACGGATAACGGAAGACCTGTGTTAGCCTCGAATAGTCTTTTAGCATCAAGAAGACCAACAGTCGCGGCGTGAGTCTTTTCGTAGCGACGCATGTATTCGCCACAAAGCGCTAAACCATGTGTGATCATCCACGCCATATTCTCATACGAGGAGCGGCACCAGACTGTGCTAGGATGATTACGAAAGCCTTTATGACCGTATGGTCCTCCGTCTTTCTTTCGGATCGATCCCCAGTTTAGGTAAAGGGGTCCTAGGTTAACTGCGAGCATCTGATTTGTCTCTAAGGGCATCTTTACAACGAGCTTAGAGGGAAGACACTCGGCGGCTCTGGCCGGGTCGCGATCGACTGCGAATAGGTTCATCCGTGCTGTTTTGGATACGATTTTATTATGCGGTTGGGGGCGACAAGTATTGAGACTGGTCAGCCGTTCCCCTGGCCCCGATATCTCTTTTTACGCTTATTTCTCGACGTGGAGCTAAGTTTCGTGTTATTGGACCGCCCGATGCTCGTCGATTTAGGCTTACTTTCGATTTGTTGGGAGCCGCTAAGCGTTTTACTTCTCACTGCCATTTCTCTCTAGTTCCTCAATACGGTCAATTAGACTTGCGATAATCGCGGTGCTGAACTCCTCGCGAAGCTCAGCTGTTGAGTCATAGTGCCCCAACCATGCGGCGCACTCAGTTCCTTCAGGAGCAGAAAATTCGAAGCCGTCTTCATTCTCGGTCACTGTGAGATCGTCGAGAGCACTTAGGGAGAGGTACCAAATAGACATCACCACACTCCGGGAATGATTTGACCGGACGCGAGGTACGAGCCGACTGCAGCCATGAATCCTATCATGGCAAGCCGCCCGTTAAACCTTTCAGCTACTTCATCAAACTTAAACATCAGAACACTCCGAAAAAAAGTTTACCCGTAGTGGCGTATGAGATCGCCCCAGCGACAATGCCTAGCATGGACAATCGACCGTTGATAAGTTCCGCCTTCTCGTTATGAGTCACGGAAAAATCTTTATTGGGGTCGACGTACATAGCGGGCTCTTTCGCGTAAACGTTGGTGCGATTGCCGTCTTCAGTGATGATTGACATAGGTGTACGAATCAGGTACAAGTGTATAGTGTGATATTGTAAAGTTTTGTAAATTCTATTTGATGTGCTTTCCCCACAGGCCGAGCGGGCACTCCACCTCAGCGAACTTTGTTTTGAGGCGCATATAGCACCCGCACTCAATGCACCGGCCATTTTGCAACTTCGAACACTGATGGCAGATCGACATCCTTCCTTCTTGCACCTCGTCTGGGACTGGGACCGGGTCTTTTACAACTTTCTTTGCGGTGTCCCACAGTGATCCAAGTAGGGATCGTTTGCAACATTGTTCTTCTTCGGCCATGTGTGATATGAAAGTGCTAAGCGGGTAACCGGGTTCGAACCGGTGACTGCAGCTTGGAAGGCTGTGATGTTACCGCTACACCATACCCGCAAGAAAAGAGGGGTCAGTGCCTGTCGGACTTTTTCACGATCTTCGAAGTTTCATGATTCATGAAAATCGTCTTAAGCTGAAAAAGTGAGTGCTGGACTGGGATTAGTCTTAGCTTACAATTTTCACGAAACAGACTGTTGCTGGATCCGTGAAAAAGCCCGATGGGCGCTGGTCCTGATAGTATCAGAACGTGAACTTAGTTTGTACTACGCCGCCCCACTTATTGGAATCTTGATAACGTTGGTTGTTATCAACATAGAATAGAGCGGGAGTGATGCTGATGTTATCAGTTACTTGGAACTTATAGAAGATCTCAAGCATCGTGGCGTCAGATACTCCTGCGGTTTCTGCCGAAGGTGCTTGACCCACAGCAACACCAGCAGAGTTGCCGGCGACAAATACATCAGACCACTGAAGACCAACGAACCACGAATCTGAGTTCGTAGCAACGGTAGCACCAGTAGTACCATTTACAGAGTTATATCCATAACCGGCACTGACGGAAGGAACCCAACCAGATTGAACGGGTTGCCAGTAAGCATTCAGGGCAACAGAGTTTGATTCCTGACCGTCTAGAAGAGTACCATTGGCACCCAGGAGACCGTTGTAGGTACGAGGACGAGTGTTTTCACCACCGTAACGGTAACCAACAGCAACTCCCCACTGAGGAGCACGATACCCGATTTGAGCAAGTACGTTTAGACCGCCATCAGAATCAAATACACCACTGTCAGAAAACTCACCCTCTTGGGCAACATAGTTTAGCGAAGCAACGAGACCACCTTTACCTTTTTGAGTAGGTTGTTTCCATTGAGCACCAAAACCAGCACCAGTTGCCTTGTTATAGACACCTGGAGTACCAGCAACAGCGAAGAAGTCAAGGATTTCTGACTTATAGGCAGAAGGAACCCACGACATCTCGGTGTTACGAACCAAAGGACCGGCAGTTAGAGTTACACTCTTACTGACTGGGAATTGATAGTACAAGCGGTCAATCTCTACTTGATTAGCAGTAGTTTCTGCTTTATCAAGTTTGAACAGAGAAGAGGAAGAACCAAAAGGATCAGAACTAAAGTTTCCTGAACGGAGACGAGTACGAAGCAAATCCTTACCCGAGAATGAAGTATCAAAATTCAGACGGAGATCATAGTTGAATGCGGTGTTGCCGACGTTTCCACCTTTATTCGTTTCTAGACTAGGAACTCCACCCAACATGAAGTTAACTTCACCTTTGAGTTTAGTTGTAGTTGAGAATTGAGTTGCCTCGAGTTGTCCTACCTTAGCATCAAGGCCATCTACGCGAGCAGTAAGAACTATAAGTTCTGCTTTGAATTCATTTAGCAGACGCTGAAGCTCATCGGTTACCTCGGTAACGCGGTCCAGGCAAGAGTTAAGAAGAGCAGCAGCTTCAAAGCGGGTCATAGATTGACCGCCTTTATAGGTTCCGTTAGGATAACCTGCTACGCAGCCATAACGATCTACGAGATTATTGAGAGCTTGATATGCCCAATCGGTGGGGCGAACATCAGAGAATTGAGAGATGCTGGTAACTTGATCCGATCCGAGCGTATATCGGTTGATCTCAGTCTCAGACGCGAAAGTTGCCAAAGGAGCGAGCACGCTGGCCGCGACAATAGCTTGAAAGATTCTCATAATTTATGTGTTTGTTTTGACTAGTCAAGACCATAAGGGCCTATCAATATCTTGTAACAACCACCGCAGTGGTGTACCTACCTAGTTGGTCTTCCGGGCGGCGATGACTTGCACAAGTTTGCTCTTAAATTCTGCGCGACTGTGAGATCCCTGTATGAAACCTACGAGTAAATTTCGCCACTCCACAAGGTAGACCGGGATGTCGATCGTGCCGTCGTCCGTCACAATATTGGCCTTCATATAGTCCATCAGGCGGGGGTTATTTGGGACATCTGACAGAAGCAGGTCCCGAAAGTACCCGCCTCGAGAGTGAACGACACCGCGATCGAACTTAGTCATCTCAGAGCAGATAGGACAGTCTTTGTCCCAAATCTTCCAGACTCTAATCATACGAAAGCCTCGAGTTCAGGGAATTTTTGCGCGGCTTTCTTCTTCATCGCGTACACATGGGCATTGACCGCGTATTTGGTCATACCGTACTTCGATACACACTCGCAGTTACGAAGCTCTTTATTACCAAACAGTCCGAAGCGATCGATGACGACTTTAGCCCGCTTTGTATGAAGTCCGCCGCAGCTGTCTTCAATGACCTTACGGATGATGCCCTCGGAGACGTCCATCTTTACATCGAAGATTTGAGTTGGGTCCTCGAGGTTGTAAGCACGGGGGCAATCTTCGAGTGAGTGCGGGTACTTGGGCTGGCGACGATCAACCCGTCCGCTTGATGTGATCGCGCCACGAACATGGTAGTATGCCCATGTCATGAATTTAGCCCCGCGGGACGGGTCATATGACTTGATAGCGCTAAGCAACCCGATGTAGCCTTCCTGAGCTAGATCCTCGTGAGTAAAAGATGCGGCGGTGAAACCGTACTTCCAAGCAAGTTTATGAACGAGTCGCTCATACTTTTTGATAATCTGGCGTTGTGCCTGACGGTCTCCGGTTTGAGCGTCAAGGACGAGTTGATTTTCTTGGATGTTTGCCATGTGTTTTGTAATCTAAGATCATCCTACTATGTTTTGCGGCCGTTTAGAGGGGTCCTTGTGCCACTATGTCAACTGACATGCGGCAGATCGAGTTCGGACGACATAAGATTCATAAACTCAAACCGCTTCTGCCAAGTGTCGCCTCCTGTCTCATTCCTCATTGGGTTGATACAGGTCGCGTCTCCCCAATTTTGACATACAAGACCCGCAAGATCCTTGGGGTCTCCCGGCTTTCCGGTCGCCCAGTACAGCCGCCCCTCAAAAAATTTGGCTCCGCACTTCGGACAGACCTCGCTAAAAGGCTGATCTTCATTCATTGTCGACTCCATCATTAACGATTTCGATGCCAGCCTCGAGTAGTAAATCTCGTGCTTTTTCAAAACTATTCTGCCACCTCTCTGGAGCCGATTCTACCGATGGACATACTATCTTTTTAATTCCGCCTTGTATGATCGCCGCCGCGCAACTTACGCATGGGTGAAATGTGACATACAGGGAGGATCCTTCGGTCTTCGCTCCGTTTTTTGCTGCGTTTAATAGAGCGTTGACCTCCGCGTGCACAGTGTAAGCGAGTTTTACCTCTCGGTCGGCGTATCGCTCTGGAGTGTCCTCAATTCCCAACGGAAAGCCGTTGTATCCTGTGGCTAAAATCCGCCGATCACTGACTAGCACAGCACCGACAGTCGTCCCCGGGTCTTTGCTCCACGACGAGACAAGGACGGCCATATCAAAGAATCGAACATCCCACTTGCTCAGATCCAAGGATTCATCCCCATATCTATGAACGGCACCTCATCCTCAAGCGTCATCAAAAACTGTGAAACCATCTCTTTTTCTCCTTCGTATTCCTCATGAAAGTACATCGCGATGTCTCGAAAAGCGTCCCAGGCGGCCATCATCGAGTCCTGCCCGATCTCCACACGAATAAAACTTTCGAGAAGGCAACCGTACGAGGTCTGACGCATCACGCGGATCAGACGGTTGAAGTCAATTGTCTCGGGGTGCACAAGAGCGATATTCATTTTAGAGAATCCGACACTCGGGTGACAATACAATGTCCCATATCAGCGCTAAATCCCCGCTTTGTGTAAAAATCAGATGAATGCGGTGTGACGATAGCCCGAATGATGTCCGGTCGCTCAGTCGCCTCAACCAACTCTATCATCATTGTACCATAACCATTCCCCCTCTTATCGGGAGTGACCCAGAGTCCTGTGATCACAAGTTCGGAGTCCCTGACAAAATACTCGATAAAACCTACTGCGTCCGAATCGCGTTTCTCCCCGACGGTCAACACCCAGCTCTCCCGCACTCCCATCGTGGGAAGTAGCCGATCGTCAGGGTAGCGCACTTCCATCGCAAGAAGATCGTTATCGGTGGCCCGTCGAAGATTGACGGTGATACCAGGTGTTCTACGGTAAATTCTCATTAGAAGCGCTTCGGAATTTGTTCTGAAATATCCTCGAGAAATTGAGTCATATCAATCAGGGTGTTGATCTTGACGATAATCTCTGAGATCACGGCGGGAACGTGAGATTTCTCTGTTCGAGCTGCATAAGCCAACGCTTCTCTGAGATTTTTCTCAGCTTCTCGTAAATGTTCTACTACTGGTTGGGAGATTGCCATACGGTTTTGATGGATAAAGGCTGCGGATCTAGAGATACTATACTATGTTGGCAGTGATTAGGACGGTTATGTATGCCAGTTAATAAACTGTCCACTGGTCATGCCGTCTATAGCGTGTTGGCATGAGATGAACGTTTTTATACTTTTGCATGTGTGTTTTAGCGTACTCCTCCGGATCAAGGCTTAGCCATTCCTCGGGGTAGCTTACGGTAAGCATACCTTTCTTATCCATATAGTCCCGGATCTGCACCACAAGATCCGCTCTCTCATCCCGAGATCCGTAAAATGATTGACCCATGTACTGACCCAATTTAGGCAGTTGTCTGTTCTCGTATTCTACTGGCCAGGGTAGTGAATACTCGACTTCAATATCTAGCGAATCACCGAACTCCTTCCACCTGTCATACATCCACTTCCAGTCAGCATTAAGTCGAAGGATGTGAAAGCGTACGTCGATATTCCCAAGGACCATCGTGATACCTCGAACTTGCGGGCACTCCTTTAATACCTGCCGGGTAATGGCGAAGTCTGTACGAATCTCACCCCACAAAGTCTTACCGTCATTCTTCGCGGTCATTGATCCTGGCGGTGCCCAGGCCGCCACATGACTATCACCTACGGTAACCCAATCAAGTCCCAAGTCTGTACTTCGCAGGACCTTCGCCCGCTCCTGCAACCGTATCAATTCAGGAAGTAGATCCTGATCGGTAAAATCCGATCGCCCTGACAGAAACTTTGCGTAATTCGGCACAGGCACATCGAGAGACAAAACGGTCTCCGCCTCAAACGCCGCAAGCAACTTTTTTCTGATCTTCGGCCCCTCACGTGGCCACCCATTCGGTATATTCAGCCGATTGTCCCAAGGATGCGGTCCGTGAAAGAAATACATCTCCTTCACGGGGTGATTGTCGTGATTGAGCGTTAGTCCTGTATTCTCAGCCCACGTTCGCGCCCACCCGTGGGAGTGCCATCCTGGATCCTTCGAGATCGTGGCAAACACTCCGGTAATCGCGGCTGTCTCCCCACCCGCGCTCGCTATTGACTGCATCATAAATAGTCTCGTCTTTAAGTTGCGGCTCAGTGCCAACGTTCCACATTAAGATGTCGCGGCTTGTGTTTTTGGGAATGTAGCGCCACGCCTTCGCGTCATAAGTAAGAACTGACGGGAATGGTGGTATATCATCGCCTTTAATAGCACTAGTGAATTGTTCCGGTGCGGAGATAACTTCCGCTCGACCGAGTTCCCCGGCTTTAAGATTTCGAGCGACGGCGACCGCATGAAACTCCGCGTTTGGCCACGCGATTTGCATCGACCGTGTAAGAACGCCGGTTGAGATCACACTCCAGACTTCCTCTGGTTCGGGCATTCTCGACATTGTTTTCACAAAACCGGCAGTCACGAGCTCATGTTTCAGTCCAAGAGGGACAAAAAAGCAGTTTGGTCGTTTCTCAGCCCACGACTTTGCGATAAGATTTAGGTTAGGCATCGCCGCGATCCTTGCGAATTTTGCCGTCGCCCCACGCTCAAGACAGCAGGCTTGGTGATGCGAGATTTGTTTCGATGCCGGCATGAAGAGCACCACTTTCTTTCCGTGACGTTTAGCCACATCGAGGATTGATACACCTGCCAGACCAAATCGGGGCTGAACATACACTATCGTGTCTTGATCCGGTGAGATCTTTGAGATTAAACAGTCGCCACCACGAACTTTCGATCCAGTGATGAGATCGTCTCGAACTACTCGAACGCCAGCGTGTGCGGTAATGACAGGATCGCCGTAAGGATCCTCCCAGTCTCCCGCGAGATCAAGATAGTACTGCTTAGACCTCCCGATAAGATCCTTGTTTATGCCATCGATGATATGTTTGTTGTGCGTCATACGGCCCTAAGGGAGAAATCATCGGGAAAGATCCAGATTCGTGGAAAGGTTCTCGCGGGGGGCTTATGCCCATGCTTTCTCTCTACAAACTTACTGAACCAACAGAGTTGATCCTCATGGTTCAACATCTTGTTGGTGTGAATAGGGTCGCCCTCCCAACTCGCGAGTGTCTCCATATAGGATAACCACGTCGCAGTGTGTTTATTATCGGGAATCAACTGCCCCAGCGAATCTATCTTATATTTCAGTTTGCCGTCGATATTCGGTGGGCCAAACACGTACATCATCCCACGAAAGTGTCCCGTACCACCGACCAGAATTGAGTCAGGATCCACAAGATCCGGGCGAGGCATAGCGATATACCGAGCTGTGTTCTTTGATGGATACAACGGAGAGCGAAAACCAAAGTGGTCCTTCAACACTCGCTCCTGTATCTTCGCGAACTCCATCATCGACAACGGACGGTCATATGCTTCAACTATGGGAGCGAGGATCTTCGCGATCTTCGGTGGTTCGGTGATCAGCCACTCTTTGACTATGGTACCCTTGGGATAATAGATCTGGAATAGATCCGAGCGGGCATGTCGCTCCGTAGCAAAAAGATCCCGCAGGGCATCCCAGCCTTCGTCAAGAATCGTCGTCAGGTTGGTCCACTTCTCATTCGAAAAGCTGAAGTGAATCGTGACGGCGATGCGCTCCTCAAGACTTAAATCCGCTTCACGAAGACGCCACACCGCCGGATGTTCGTGCCAGTGAAGTCGATGGGAGAATCCCTCGACGAGATCAGGATCCTCTCGGAGGTCAAACTTACGATTGAACTCCATATATTTTTCGATTCGTTCCTCGAGGGGCCAATGTCTAAAGTATGAGTCCTGCGGCTTTCCGTTCTTTCCGATTGGAATGTTGGAGTCGGTGTTCTCGAGCTCGATTAACCCGCCTGTGATACTCTTCTCGGTCGATTCCCGCGCGGGAGATAACGTAATCATCGGATGGGTGAACGGAAAGTGTGTTGAATGAGTCGATTAGACCGAGTTTGAGCATCGGCTTCTGACGACCGTAGGGATGATCGTGAATAGAGGAGGAATTCCAGATCCTGTCACGGTTAAGGTGGTCGTAATGACTGCCGGGTTTGATATAGTTCTCGACCCAACGGATGTAGTCGCAGCAGACATCCTCAGCGTTGTACGGCAGTGAGCCGGTCTCCCGATAGATCTCTAGCATCACCTCATCAAGAAACTGCTCTTTCGGCATCCTCACCTTCGGTTTTGCCAGATAGGAGATGCACTCGATCGCATTTGTTCCGTAGTAGAACAGACTGTCACGTTCGACATATTCCGGAAACCAGTCAGCGATGTCCGCGACGAACGCAGCGTATTGGAACCTATACTTTCTCAGTCCGTGTTCGACATTCCACTCAAACAACCAATCGCCCATCTGACGAAACGTCTTAGGTTTGCCGCTGCGAACCCAGTTCGTGAATGCTCGGGCAAGTTCAGGCGCGAATTCGCAGAGGTAGTAGTCACCACCACGTCTATAACCTTCAGGGGGCTTCGGAAACGCGGGGAACTGATACCCGACTGATGTGTAGAATGGTGTTGGATGGGTCTTAACAACCTCCGCCATCTCCTCGATCGTATCGCACTCGTGAAGGTGAAAGAGAAGCGTGTTATGATAGCCGGATGGGATCTTTGCGTAGTTGATCGCGGAACCTGTCACGCGGTGAAGCAGCATGAGATAGATCCAATCCGCTTCCTCGAGTTGTTTTCCCGTCCAGTTATTTGCCACCTCGCGCCGTTGGTCAGTGACGAAACCCGCTTCCATCTTCTCGTAGTAGGGATGAGAGTCAGTCCAACCGTAAAAGATGTCATTGACGATCTGGCTGAAGCCGGCGTATTTCCGCTCGACCACATCGTACAACTCTACATTTTGCATAAGGGCATCCCCCACCCCGGATTTGGAGTGAGGGACCACGCCGAGATTACTAGTCTCCTGCTGTGTCTTCGCCTTCTTGTAGTAGTCGAGAAAGTCGTAGTAGTATCTTGTCTTATCGAGAAGCGGTGTCATCACCCGACCCTCTGGGCACTCATCGCTCTGTAGCCGGGGTACATATTCTCGGCGAACTTACGCGCTTCGGGCTGGGTGTGTGCCTGTACGGTTGTCTCAATCACCCGACCTTGGTTGATGAGTTTTACGAAAAATGTGCTCTGAGCCATCAGTCCCGATCGTAATTATTATTGGCAAACCTAGCAGAAGCGCACTTCCCGGCGAGTTCCTCGCTCGGCGTGGCATTCACCTTTTCCGAACCGTTCACATTGTGATCTTTTCGGACCTGATTATACGCCTGTTTCTCAGCAGCGATCTCTGCGAACTCCTCTCCAGTTACGCCAGCATACGCCAGGATAGCACGGTGAAACAGTAGGATGTCGTAGAGTTCAGCAATGAATTCCTTTCTCAGCTCGGGGCTGTCGAGATAGCTTTGCTCGCCATTCTTCCAACTACGGCGAGGTACATACACTCGGGCTTCGACCGCTTCCTCCATTAAGTGACCGAAGTACTCGATGATCTTCGCGTAGCGAAATTCTAAGTCGGCCTCATGAAGCTTACCATTGATCTTCTCAATCAGCATTAGGCCAGTCGGTCCGGGATCACCGACCTTCTTAGCATATTTCTCCTGGGCGTCGAAGCCCTCATTGACAAACTTGACGTAGTCGAATTCCATGTGTTGTTTTCTTTGAAGTATTGTAGCCGATCAAGGCAGACGTAAATCTAGCGCGGTATCTCGATCTCAAATTCTACTAATTGCTCAGCATCGTCCCACAGCACATAGGCGTAAGCGACATTAAAGGTGACACTACCGGGGCTTACTTCGAGTTGTTCGGCTAAGGTACGTAGAAACAATTGGCTCGTAAGCACGGTTTGGGGAAGTTCGTTCGTCACATCAGCCGCCGCGACGACAACTGTCATATCGATACGCAGCCCGTTCGGTCCCAATTCGGCAGGCTGTGTTAGAAATGCGACTACACCTGACTCAACCTCAGTGTCATTTGTGAAGATATTACTCGTTTCGAGATCATAATAGCTGATGTCGAAAGCGTCAAGTAGAATCTCTAAATCCTCGCGGCTCTTCAGTAAGTTGCTATCTAACGGGACGTCTAGTGAGGAAGCGTCAGTCCGAAAGAAGATATTGTCAAGGTGAATCTCCTCTCGCCCGGAGCGACCCACCGCCTCGACAGATTGCTTGATTCCATCGAGGATCGCCGTGATGTCTTGGTCCATTGTTGTTTGGTCGATGCGAAGTGACTTACCCCTATTTCAGTGGAAGGCGCAATGCGGGAACGTACTTTCCTTCACCAACCCTTCGTACGCCGATGACAAATCTTCCTGAGAAGGTGTCGCCGGGAGCTGGCACTTGATACAACCACTTCACGATCTGATGAAGGGGAACCAAGTGAAATGAATGTTCGACCTGCTCAGTGCCTTTCACGAATAACTTGCACAGAAGCCGCGGAGTCCACATCTCGCAGATAGCCATGATCTCCGCTGTCTGTCCGATAATCCTTTCGAGACCGGCCGGATCATCCGCGAGAGTGTAGCCTTCGGCCACCAATTCGTCGTAAAGCCGCTTTTGTTTATCCTGCTCGTAAATGTAGGCGTCCATGGTTTCGGGGTCTTCAACTTCGCCCCGGAGGTGGGGCTCTGTTTGCTTTACCCTCTTCGGCTCACGTCGTCGTACTTCAAGGCGGTGAACGCTGCTCGCAGTGCCTTCGCCTGTGGTGAGTGATACGGCTGAAACTGCAGGAGAGAGATGATCTCCCCCTGACTCAAATTCCTCCATTGAAACCCAATTAGCTCGTTTAGATTCATCACCATCACTCCATGTCTGGTCGGATCTCTTCCGCACGATCGGGAGAGTAATTGGGATCGGATAGCCAATCGCGGGTCGGTTCGATGCTACGGTCACAGAGTCGTTCACGTTGTGTCTTAGAGATGGTGTTTGTAAGTGATTTCGCTTCTTCGATGACTTCTCCGACGGCGTATCGGCACGTATTCCAGTCCTCGATCACGTAAGATAAGCCTGTTGAGATCTTGAACCCGTCGCGCATCACGAGTTTGCCCATCACCTCCTTGACAACCTCACTCGGGGACTTACCGCCATAATGCTGCGCATTTATGAAAGTGTCGATGGCGAGCTGTACGGACTCCCAGCGGATCTCGCGAAGTCCCTGATAGAAGTGTGTGGATGGTCGACCAGCCTCCTCCCATCGAATCTTCATGTTGGTCATAAGCTTTTTACCGCTCTTGTCGACCCCGATGAAGAGAAGATCACGAAGGTGTCGTGTAAGCACCTCCGGTGTAAGTTCGGGCATGCTGTATCCCGAGTCTCCTGACCGGATGGCTGCGCAGATCGCCATCGCATTGACCAGTGCCTGTGACGTATCGGCCTTAAACCGGATACGCTGGCGGGTCGTCCAGTATCGAACTTCCAACTGTAAACGATTGATAGTTGGGTCCGCTACATCGTTGATTATCTCCCAGAACCTATCTGTAGCCAGGCGTAGGCACCAGAGATACAAAGCGTCAGTAGATACACCAAGCTTATCAGCAAGGAAGGGGATGTGGGTGCGAGGACGAAGGTCAGGAGTACCATCACTAACAGTACCCGCCAAAGTCTTACGGTTTTTAAGTACTTCATACTCGCGATAGGTAGAAAGGATCTTGATACGGTCAATGATGCCCGGATCGAGATCATAAGCGAAGTGAGCGTCCCAGTCGTTGGAGTTGACGATAAGAACACACTGGGGCCAGATCTGCTCAGCGTTCTGGAACTTCTCTTCAGTCTGAAATAGTCCGTTGGTGATAAGGATCTTAGTCTCTTCCGCAGCAAGGAACTGCTTAAGCGATCTCATCGCCGTATCGTCCTTGTATGCGATATTGGCGAGAGCCGCTGCTTTCAGGCCGAAGCGATCCTCCGTTGATTTGAAGGTGTGAGTGGCAAATCCGCACTTTGACAGTGCCGCGGTTAGCCCGTTGAAGACGGTTGACTTACCAAGACCAGCGTCTTTACCTACAATCACCGCTGCCATCCGGGCGGTGTGGTCGATCGGCTTAGGAAAGTTCGGTGGCTGGTGATTGGACCGTCCTACACCGACACGACCGAGAATCATCTTCAGCATCTCTACCTCCGCCTCTGGGAAGATAGTGAAGACATCTTTTAGCGTTACGCAATGCAGCCTCTCATCAAACCACGCTTTCGCAGGAACCCACACTCGCGGATTACGTACGAACCCAAAACCGCAGATCGCACCGTCAGGATCGAAGGTATGCCCGTAGTCAAGTGTCTCGTGAATACTTATGTTTTGCTGGATGCGCTTCATCGACAGCAGTCTGACAGCGAAGTTCCCTAGGTCGGTCTCGCCGCCCTTCGGTCGAAATAGTGGGGTCCAGAAATCACGGACTTCGCTCTCAGCTGACTCGAATGCTCGCTCGATACGCTGGAAGTCTTCCAGGGTCGAGACATCCTGTAATGGTTGAAAACTTGCCGGATAATTGATGCCTAAGATCTGGGTTGGAGCCGCTGGCTTTAGGATCCGGTGCTTGATATGATCGCCGATCTCGCAGAGTTCAACATGGAAGTTGAAAGTCCGCAGGTGCTCTACACCCTTGTTGTATAGCTCAGATAGGTTGGTCGGTGCTTTCTTCTTATCATCTCCCGCCTCATCCTTTTTCGTAGAGAAACGCCGGGCTTTCGCGGTGCGGCGGATAGTATCGCTCTGCGGGTCAGTGAATGCTTTTCCGCTGAACTTATCAGTCATTCGTTACCTTCTTTTGAGTTGTTTCTATTATGCTTGATCTGTTGTTTAATCACCCATAGTCGCCAGGCAAACCACGATGAATCCCACGTTAGTCTGAGCCAGAGACGTACTCTGAGCGGCAGGCTTCTGATCCATAACCAGATCTCCTGTATCCAGACATCAACGAGATCAAATGCGACCGCGATATCGTCAGGTGATACAGCCGAAATGATAATCAATGCTGCGGTTAATGAGAGCCAGAAAAAGTTCATATGAAAAGAGGGGCACTAAGCCCCTCCGGTTAGCCTATAGCCGATCAGAAGTCAATGTCGAAGGAGCCATCATCCTGCTTGAATGCGGAACACTTAAGAAGCACTTTTGCCGTCTTAAATCCATTCCACTCACCGTGCGCCGTCACCTCTAGAGTTCCGGGATTAGCATCGTCGATGATAGGTTCAGCGGCGAATAGCTTCTTCAGTGCTGTGTTAGGCTTCACAATCGCGAAACCACTCACCTCCACCTCGGCATCACCCCACTCCTCAGTCGCTTCGTCTTTTACCCGTGTAGTAGCTACGAAGGGTTCGTCCACGATCGCTTGGATCATGTAGTCCGTACCGTAGGAAGTCTCCCGAACGCGGTAGCTCGTGATGGTGTAAGTGCCGATAGGAAGCTCGGCGACTTTGATGATGTGACCTTGCAGTCGAGGACCGCCAGTGCCCTCACCACGCTTAGATGGATCCGAAGCGACGGCGATCTGTTCGGCGATGGCGTCGGGATTCTCATCGAGGAGAACGTCGAGAACGTCCGGACTTACGCCCGCCTCCCAATCAGCTGCCTTCACCGGAAAGGGCATCGTGTACAGTGTACCATCCTTAGCGATAGACACACTCAGCACGGTCTCGCCGTACTTACCGATTTGCTCTTCCTTGAATGCGAATTTCGTCTTCTTGTCGGCATTGACAGCGCCGATCTTACCGCCGGTGACGGCAAGCGGAACATCGTCAGTGCCCCAACGGATAATCAGCCCTTTCTCCTCAGTGGAGAATACTGTGGGGCTATACAGTCGCTTGAAAGTACCGGACGCGTCAGCGCGAACGGTGAAAGTACTGCCTTCCTCAGGCAATTCGTTCCCGGTTAGCGCCGCGTGAATCACACTCAGCTCCTCTTTGAGGCCGGCAGGAAGCGCGCGATTCGGCACGTCGACGTAAGCCCGATCGTAGGACTTAGTTTCGAGACGCGCGCGATTGCGTTCGTCCAAGGCGATGTTAATCTTTACGTTTTTCACGTTAGACTCTTAGTAGAAAGCGTCGTTGGCCCGACCCTATTGCCGGCAACGCTCAAGGACATTATACAACCGGGACCTGGCGGTAAACTGCTTCACTCTCTCGAGATCGAGAGAAGTTTCTCAAGCGCGAGCGCGTTACGCACTCCAATATAGATTGTGCCAATCCTTAGTTGTCTTTAGAGTTTTTAGTACATCTTCGACCGCTTTCGCATCGGCCTCGGCGAGAACCAGGCCCTCACCTGGAAACGGACGCGTACAACTCACTCCGATCTCCACACCACCCTCATCCTTCTGCTCGTAAGACACCGTCTCAATGATCCAATCCTCGAAGTAGGGGTCGTCAGCATTGAGGGAGGGAATACACAGGAAATCACGCGGCTTAACACCGACCAGGTAAGGCACCATGAAGAAGTTCCCGTTCCCGGTCGTAGTTGATTGCTGTGCCCAGGCAGCCCGGGCATCTTTCAGTGACGCGGCAGCTTTCTCAGTGCCGGACTGTGCGTAAGACGGTTGACTTTGACCGCCCGTCGCCGCTGTCGCCGGTGCTTTAGCTGCGCTAGCTCCCGACTTCGTATTAGTTTGGACTACCTTCGCATTGTCCTGCTCAAAGGCGACAGGCGATGT
>ERZ888423.1263-NODE-1263-length-22447-cov-26.819891_pt1 | contig 22447 bp, 21 predicted proteins | sample MGYA00520523_ERZ888423 | MGnify/ENA primary metagenome ERZ888423 (study PRJEB32303, sample SAMEA104408611) | aquatic metagenome | biome: Brackish water; feature: Pelagic; material: water | place: Baltic Sea | collected 2014-06-08T10:24:00 | depth 30,27 m ...
CGGCATCGCGCGTGTTGCGGGCCAGGCCGTGCAGAAATTCCTGCTCGTCGGCGTTGTCGGGCAGTGTATACAGATTGAGACTGCCGACGTGCATGGGCATCTCCCGGCTTTCCTGAAACAGGAACCCCTTGTCCATCATGCTGAGTTTTTTCATTTACTGTGACCTCCCGATCACTCTGGTTTGCGGTCGTCAGCCGATAGCGTTAATTGCGCTCACTCAGGATTCCCATCATCGTGTGTGCCGTTTCCAGTCCAGAATTCTGGTTCTGCCCGGTTACGAAGCGCCGCTCGTCATCAACGGTTACATGAGTGGCAAAGAAATCCAGGAAGGCCGTCTGGCCCTCAAAGATGGCACCCGCTTTGCGTAGTTCCGTTTCCGGGTGCTTGGGTGTTAAATCAATACCGAGCTCCTGTATTTGTTTGTCGGTCACCCCGGTCATACGACGCCCGGCAACGAGTAAATTACCGTCGCGGTCGCGGGCACTGACCAGCCCCAGAACCCCGTGGCACACGCCGCCGATAACCGCCTCCTTGTCGCCGTAATAAGATTCGCTCACTTTGGCCGCCAGTGCTGGAGATTGCGCCAGATCGTAGGCGGCACCCCAGCCACCCGAGATAAATACGATGTCGTACTGGTCAATATCTACCTCGGCGATTGGAAGGGAGTTTTTCACCTTGGCCTGAGCAACCGGATCATTAAGATAACGTTCGTCCTCGGGTGTTTTGACCATGAAGTAGAAGCTACTGGGATCGATGGGAAGCTCACCACCCTGGATACTGGCTATGTCTACCTCCATGCCGCCGTCCAGAAAAGTGTAATAGGGGTGAGTCATCTCCGAACCAAAAACGCCGGTGGCCTTGCCCTCGGTTTCCCCGGGTGCTGCCAGCACTGAATGGCTGGTAGTGATGACCAGCGCGCGTTTGCCGGGCAAATCGACAGATGGGCCACTGTACTCTGGATGTAGCCCGTTTTTGTGCAAAATGGTGGGCAGCGCCAATAGCAATACACCAACCAGGGCGATTAATACGGCAAAGGCGGTAAGCAACTTTTTCATCACTAATCCTCTTTTTTCATGAATGAACTTTATTTGTCCGGTAAAAGACATAGAACGGCAGTAACACCAGGAGGGTTAGCAGCAATACCAACACCGGTGTGCGCGCACCAGCGTGCAGGGTATTGATAGTTAACTGCCTGAGATTATCGAACCCTGCCGGGATCGGCAGAACCTTGTTCTCGCGTGCATAGGTGTCATAGGCCGAAAGCATCCGCTGTAGCAGTTGTGGCATCGCTTGCGCCAGGTCATGGGTCTCGCCCGGATCTTCAACAATATTGAATAAGCGCCACTGCCCATCCCCCAGCGGGGGGCGATTAAAAACAATCTTATAGTCCCCCTGGAACAGCGCCGCGTGCCCCGCGAGCTCATAGCCCACCGATTCGTCGGCCCCGTAAACTCTGTCAGCGGGGTTGTGCAACAAAGGCCTGATGTCGTGTCCGGTAATGGGCTCTATCGGACGTCCTCCGTGGCGGTCACCCGGCGGCGACACGCCTGCAAAGGAGAGAATGGTCGGGGTAATATCGGTGACATAGGAAAACGAGTGACTCAGCACACCTTTAAGCGGTAGCGCCTTTCCCGCGATGATCAACGGTACTCGCATGCCGCCCTCGCCAACATAAAACTTGTAGTAGGCCAGCGGGCTGGCCGCGGCGCTGGCGAAACTCGGGCTGATGGTATTGTGGCTGCCCTTCAGCCCCAGGGTCTCGTAGTCGGTGCGGTAGCCCAGCGTATCAGTCAATCTGCTGGGGCCAAAAGCATGGGGGTCTTCTGGGCCACTGGCCTCCGCACCGTTATCGGAGGTGAAGATAAAAATCGTATTGTCGTACTGCCCAGCCACCTTGAGATAGGCCACCAGGCGGCCAATGTGAAAATCCATCGCCTCTACCATGCCGCCATACACGGCCATGCGCTTGGCTTCGAAGCGGCGCCGCTCATCATCCAGCGCATCCCAGTCCCCGGTAGTCGGCATGCGCACTGTGCCCACACCTTGTTTTACAATGCCTAACTCCGTCGCGCGTTTCAGCCGTTGCTGACGTAACTTGTCCCAACCGCTGTCATATACGCCCATATAGCGATCGATAAACTCCTGCGGAGCCTGCACGGGGATATGGACTGCCTGAAAGGGCAGGTAGGCGAAGAAAGGGGTGCTGTCAGCAGGGTTGCTATCTACAAGGTTGCTATCGATAAATTCGATGGTCTTGTCGACCAGAAAGCGCGAGGAGTAGAAGTCTTCAGGCAACTGATACTCCTGGCCGTCGGCATACCAGTTGGCCTTATCATAGAGGGGAATATACGGCCGCTGCTCCCAGTTATCCGCCCCGGAATCAGCCAGTGCCACCGTACGCGCAAAACCGCGCTGGCTGGGCAGCTTGCCGGGACCAGAACCCAGGTGCCACTTGCCGGCCATATAGGTGTGGTAGCCCGACTCTTCCAGCAGGGTTGCCACGGTGACGACATTATTGCCCAGTACGCCCTGGTAATGTGCATAGCGCCGCTGCTCGGGCGCCAGCATTTCAGGGATGTTAGGTACACCGGCGAGGTGATTATCAACACCTGTCAGCAGCATGGCGCGCGCGGGTGCACAATTGGCTGCCGTGTGGTAGTTGGTAAAACTCACCCCGGCCTCAGCCAGCGTGGTTAGAGAAGGTGTATTGATTTCGCTGCCATAAGGGGCGATATCAGTAAAACCGAGATCATCCGCCAGGATCAGCACGATATTGGGACGCCGAGACTGTGTCGGCTCCGTCACCACATCCTCGGTTATTTCTTCGCTGCCTGATGCCGACGCAGAAGACCAGCCGCTCCATAGAGCGCAGGCCAGCAGCAGGTTCCTGACAATTGGCCGTTTCAAGAGCTCAGTTTTCATCAGGCAATCGACGGGATGCTATCAGTAAAATGGCGGCCACTATGACTTCGGGAGCGATGAGATCAAGTGCTAACGCTGCGTCGTGGATAAGCCAGGCGATGAAGCGTCCGATAGCTGTAATAGAAAGCAGTAAAATGGCGGGGTAGTACCAGCTACGTCGGCTGCTGACCAGCGCGGTCAGCATGCAGAGTCCCAAGGTTAGAAAAAATGCGGACATGTCGCCCACTTGGGAGCTGAGACCTACACCGTGATCCAGGGTCAGGCCAAATTCAGGGGCAACGCCCGCAGGTGCCACCAGCCAACGCAGTCCGGTAACGACGAAGAGAATGGCCGGCAACAATACCAGCAGGCTTAGTATTCGATTCAATGTGTTTTGCATCTTCAATTTCCCAAACTGAACTACCATCGCCGGCCTAATTGTGGCATTATAAGTGCCACTATATCATATAACGTTATTATTGCGAATAGGAGAATGAGGATGTACCAGGGCGACTATCGGTTGGTCGGTAATGAGCTAAGTCTGTTCACGCGAAAACTGGAAGCGCAATTACGTTTTCAACGCCTGCCGTGGCGCTGGCATTTCAAAACCCAGGAACGTACTCCAGAACTGGAAGCGCGGGCCGGCACACACTTTATTCCCCTGCTGGAAACCCCGGACGGATGGCTCATCCACGACACGATAGCGATAGGTCCCATGCTCAGCCAGCGTTACCCCGAATACGCTGTGCTACCCGAAGCGCCCTTGCAACGCGCCAGTACATTCATTCTTGAGGACTTTTTCAACCACTGGTTGGGGCGTTCTTGTGTGCACAGCCGTTGGTGTTACCCGGATAATGTTCAGTGGGTAGGGCAACGCATGGCCGCCAATATGCTGCTGGACAGATCCATCGACGAACCACTCAGTCCACAGGAGCAGGAACAATTTGCTGGCATGGGTCAGATGCTGTATCAGGGCTTCGGAAAAAACGCCTGTGAATACAACGGTGTTCAGGCTGAACAAGCCGAAGCGGTAAAAGCTGATTTCGCGCTGATGCTCGAGGCGCTGGATCAGCACTTTAAGCACAATGATTTTCTCTTGGGCTCTCACCCCTGTCTGGCCGATTTCGCCCTGGCCGGCGCCAGTAAAGCTCACTATATCACTGACCCGGAACCATTGAGCTGGCTGGGGAAATACCGGGATATGCTGGTTGGGTATACAGAACGCTTCTACAGCGACGAGCCAATAGAAGTCGGTGAGTGGCCAGCCGATGACCAGGTGCCAGGGACCCTGACAGTCATCCTCGACTATATTCAGCGCAGCTACCTGCCATTTGCCAGCGCCAATATCGCGGCCGGACTTGCCGGGGAAAAATACTACGAGTATGACTACGGTTTTGGCCCCACCAAAGCGCGCAGCCAAAGGCGTCTCAACAAGGTGCGGTTGCATATTCGGGATGAACTCAAACGCCTTGATGCTGAGAACCATGCCGGCATCGTGGAACTGTACGACTCCCGGGGAATTCTGCAGCACTACCTTCAAGCCTAGTCAGCTCATTTCAATCCGATCTGGTTTTCGCTAGCGAACGATCGCCCAAAAAAATGGACACTTGATGAACATGACGACTGTGAAGCAGGCATCGGGAGCGATTCCCGAAGCGGCTAAAACGAGTCCTTTAAACGGTCACAGACAGGCGTTGCTGCTGTTGGTGCTTGCCTACACACTTTCGATCGCCGATCGGATGATTCTGTCGATCCTGTTTCCCAATATCAAAGCGGAGTTCGGTCTTTCTGATGCGCAACTCGGTTTGTTGGGGGGGTTCTCCTTCGCCTTGTTTTACGCAACGCTGGGTATACCGATCGCTCGCCTGGCCGATCGTTACAGTCGCAAGATGATTATCGTGGTCAGCCTGGCGATATTTTCGCTGATGACGGCCTTGAGTGGTTGGGCCGCTGGGCTGATCAGTTTGTTCGTCTTTCGCATTGGCGTGGGTATTGGCGAGGCAGGAGTCAACCCCGCTAGTCATTCAATGATAGCGGACTATTTCCCGCCACGGCGCCGTGCCTTCGCCATGGCGATCTTAATGCTGGGAGCCAATGTAGGCATGATATTGGGATTTGCCGCAGGAGGTGTTATTGCCGAGTATTACGGCTGGCGAATCGCTCTCATGTCTGTTGGCTTTCCAGGGCTGCTACTCGCGTTTGTTTTTGTCTGGTTGTTGCGAGAGCCACCCCGAGGCAGCTTTGAGGATCATGCAAAATCAGTGAAGGTAACGGAGCCGCCACCTCCGATCCTAAAAACTGCACAAACCCTGTGGAGCAATCCAGCCCTTCGTCAGCTACTTCTCGGTTCAGTTGTCATTGGTATGCTTGCCAATGGCCTAATGCAATGGTTGCCTACGTTCTTTACGCGCAACCATGATATGGGCCAATCCCAAGTGGGAATGATGATGGCGCTATTTTTTGGGACCCTCGGCGCGTTGGGGGCGCTGGTGAGCGGAAAACTGGCGGATCGCCTTTCCCCCAAAGGTTTTCAGTATGGTATGTGGATGGTGGCCGGAGCAATGGCCCTGGCTATTCCATTCTGGACTGCCGCCTTTTGGGTGGACAATCTCGCCCTGGCCATGGCGTTGTTTATCATTCCGGCATTTACCGGAAATTTCTACTTAGGGCCTTCACTGGCATTGATACAAACCCTCTCGCCGGTGCCCATGCGCGCGGTCGCTTCGGCGATTGCCATGTTTTGCCTCAACCTGATTGGCATGGGTCTGGGTCCACTGATTATCGGCTTGCTCAGTGACAGTCTGATTCCAGTGTTCGGCGACGCATCGCTGAAAATTGCGCTCGCCAGCTTCTGCCTGTTGGGGCTATGGGGCGCATTCCATTTCGCGTTGTGCGGAAAAGCGCTTGCGCGGCAGCGTTAAATTTATCAGCAGGAGTATAAAAATGCAGTTTGATTTTGTCATTGTCGGCGCAGGGTCGGCGGGTTGTCTTTTAGCAAATAGACTCTCTGCCGATGGAAAATTCAGTGTTTGCCTGCTTGAAGCGGGTGGGGATAATAAAAACCCACTGGTGTCCACGCCCATGGCCATGGGTGAGCTAATAACGTCAAAAAAGATGAATTGGCTCTTTCACACAGCGCCTGAGAACTTTCAACAGAATAGAGAAATATTTTGCCCCCGGGGCAAAGGTTTAGGTGGCTCCAGCGCGATTAACGGCATGATGTATGTTCGTGGCCATGATAGTGATTATGATCGTTGGGTAGAAGAGGGGGCTGAAGGTTGGAGCTTCAAGGAGGTCTTGCCCTATTTTAAAAAGTCGCAGTATCAAGAGCGCGGAGCCTGCGAGCGGCATGGGACCGATGGTGAGCTCAATGTTTCAGATGCCCAAAAACATTATGCATTCAATGAGCTCTTTATTGAAGCCGCACAAGCACTTGGTTATCCAGCCAATGACGACTTTAATGGCGAGCAGCAAGAGGGCGTTGGCTATTACCAGTTTAATATTAAAAACGGCAAGCGCCATTGTGCCGCAGAGGCCTTTATACGGCCTATCGAACATAGAGAAAATCTTACGGTAATAACGGGTGCACATGCTTGTGGTATTGAGTGGGAAGCGGATAAGGCGGTTGGTATTACTTACCTGAATGAACAAGGTAGCAAGCTCAGGGTAGATGCCAGCCGTGAAGTTATCCTGTCGGGTGGCGCCTTTAATTCTCCGCAGCTGTTAATGTTGTCGGGAGTTGGTGATGGGGATGAATTGCGAAAGAATAACATTACGCTTAAGCATCATTTGCCGGGTGTTGGAAAAAACTTGCAAGAACACGTGGATGCCTTGGTGGTACGAAATGCTGTGCGTGGCAAAAAGGGGCCTACTGCCGTAACGCCTCGTGACCTTGTCAAAGAAATACCCGGTGTCCTGACTTATCCCTTTACGGGGCGAGGCATCTTGGCCGGTACTCCGGCTGAGACGGGCGGTTTTTTTAGCGCCACTGATGACAAAGAGGTGCCAGATCTACAGTGGGTATTCCTTCCTGTGAAATTAAATGATCATGGGCGTGATACAACGATATTACGGAGTCACGGTTACAGTGCTCATGTCGTCTTGCTGCGACCAAAAAGCCGCGGTCAGGTGTCTTTGTATAGCGCTGACCCGTTAGCGGCACCTAAAATACAGCTCAATATGTTATCCCACCCTGATGATGTTAAAGAGTTGATAGCGGGAGTTAAGAAGACACGGGCACTTTTATCCTCCGCTGTGTTCTCAGAGTATATGGCGGACGAACTGTTTCCCGGTGAAGGCTGTCAATCGGATGAAGCCATTGAAGAGTGGTTACGACGCAGCGCTAACCATGTTTACCATCCAATCGGTACGTGCAAAATGGGTGTGGATGATATGGCTGTGGTTGACCCACAGTTGCGGGTACATGGTTTGAAAAATTTACGTGTAGTTGATGCCTCCGTCATGCCATCTCTAATGGGGGGGAACACCAATGCCCCGACCTATATGATCGCAGAGAAAGCGTCAGACATGATTTTGCAGAGCCATGTTGAAGAACCATGCTGTGAATAGTGCCTAGACCTGATTGATCAGTTGTAGGAGCTGTTGTTAATTCCGGGCTTGCCCAAAAATTTTCATCCTCAGAAGCACCTGTTTGTTCTGCTCCGGTTTGGGAATGCTTAACTCGTTATCCATTCCGGATCTGATCACGCCATCTTGATGCAGACTATCTAACCCCCCGGCGCGCTCGAATAGCTGCGTCACACGGCTCTGGTCGGATTCACTTAACGCGCTGAATTCGGCCTGTAACTGTTCGCGACACCAGGCACGATAATGGGTGGTGATGGTGCTGTTGAAACTCAGGGACTGCCCTGAATAATCGAAGTGCTTTTTTCCTTCACGAAAGGCCAGCGCATTCTGGTGCAGATAGGGCAAATAATCTTTTGCTATGCGGCTAAGCAGTGGCTGCCAGTAGTCAGCCTCCGGCCATTGCCATTGTTGGGTGCCCGAGTTTTCCGAGTTTAGGCTTTCAGGTTTGGCGTTCCACATCCGCGCCAACCATTCGCAGGTGTTGGGGCCTTGCCGGCGCATGACTTCGCCAGAAATCGGATCATTGCCAAAATGGCGAAACATTGAGCCAAAATATCCCAGGTCTGCCACCGAGGGGTGTGAGCCCAAAATAAAGGGTTATTGTGCCAGCAGGGGTTCTAAAAACTCCAGCTCTCTATAGAGCATGTCACGAACCTGGTTAGAATTGTGTTGATCAACACCGTCACCCCAGATCCATTCCTTCAGTTGGCGGCGGCCGGTGAGAAAGCCGAGTGGAATGGATAGGATGGAATCCGTCATCATTGAGCTCGCAATGCGTCGGCCCAGTGCGGCGCGGGAGACTTTAGGCACCCAGCGCCACCACATGGCCGGCCGCCATAACCATTCATCGCTATAGTCTTCAATCAATAGCGCCAGAAAACGCAAGGCCTGATCATCGGGCAAAACCGGATTTTGCGGGTGTTGTTGCTCTAAATACTGGATCGTAGGAGTGGTATCGAAAAGCCAATTACCATCCGCCATTTCTATCGCCGGCATTTTCATTATGCCGGTTTTTTGCCCCAGCATGGTCAGCTTACTTTGATCGATATCTACCAGTGCGTGAGGGATATTTTTGTAGCGCAAATAAGCTTCCAGTTTGCCGCTGAAGTACGAAATGTCCGACTTATAAACGGTGTACTGTGCCTTCATTGTCAAGCCTTGCCTATTAGACTGCGACGCCATGCAATAAAAAGAAAGGTAACAATAAACCCAGCAGATACCGGTAAACGCAAATCTGGGTACACATTGTCACTGGAAACAGGTATCAGGTATGTGTGTGAGCCCATTAATTTATAGGCTGCCGTTTCTCCATAGCCCTCGCTGGCCATTAGCTCAAAAAAGGCGCGACGATTTGGATAGCGCACTACACCAATGCGATTCCAGTTATCAAAATTTGGACCGTGAATATCAGATGTAATATTCGCACTTTGAACGTCACCCCAAAGTATTGGGTGGCCGGCCAGCAGAACCAATTCATCTGTAGTCTCGTGTCCGTATATATCATCGGCTTCCTTGGCTGTTCCTGAGAATCCCTTTATTGCACCTGGATATTGATAGACTTGATCGCGAAAGCGCATCATATTCAGCATAAAGAATTGCTTGCCATCGTCCGCTTCTCCCCATGAACGCATGCGTTGCAACATAGGCTGCTTGACTTCTTCTGGCCAGTTCAGGTTTTTATCGATTTGTGTGAGATATTGCTCAACATCATTCTTGGTAAGCTTGCCTCCGTTCAACATGCCGCTATACCAGGTAATAAACACCAGGCAAAGGATTAAAAAAATAAGGCCGACTTTCCATTCAAATTTATATTTTTCTATAGTCACGATTCATATATTCCGTGGTCAATTTTGAATGTTCCGAAATAGGTAAATGGTGACAGCCCACGTTTTAGCCCTTGAGCGGCATTTATCGTGGTCTGTCCCTGTCGCTTTAAGCAGTCCCGATGAATTTCACCATTATCTCTGCTAATTCCTGTCCATACTGTTCCTGTATGAAATGGATTCCATCAGAAAACTCGCTATGTGGCTGACCCTTAGCCCCTGGGACACACTCCTGGAAAACTCTATCGAACCATCCCAGTATCGGATCTGCTTTTCCGTACGCAGTCAGAAAAGGCTTTTCCCAGTTGTCATATATTTCCCAGGCCTCAGCAAAAAACGGGAACTGATCAACCTGTTTTGGTGAATTCAGCGCCAGTAGTGGAAAAACCAAGGCGCCTGCCTGGTAACTTGAATCAGGAAACGGTGCATCGTATGCGGCTTTTTCCCCCTGAGACAATGACGCGCAACCGAACCCTTCGATTTTGAGGTCCGGTACCTCATTCGCCATGATTTTCCCTGTTGGTAAATCTTCCCGCTGCGAGATCCATTGATGCCATTTGGCGAATGCCATAGCGTCCGGAGATTGAGCCCCGGCCTGAAACATCTTTTGAAGGTTCCTCGGATCGGGTAAACCACCGTTTGCCAACATGATTCTGTCTATCCGGTCTTGTTCGAAAGCGCATACACACAGTCCGATTAGGCTCCCCCAATCCTGCCCGAAAAAGGTGACGTTCTGCAGGTCAAGCTGCTGCATCCAGGAGCGCATGTAGGTGATGTGTCGCTCTACGCTGTAGTCGGTTTTTTCAGTTGGCTTATCGGATTTACCAAACCCCACCAGATCAGGGGCCAGCACTCGGAAGCCCGCCTGAACCAAAACGGGAATCATTTTACGGTATAGGTATGACCAGGCTGGTTCTCCGTGGAATAACACGACCGGCACTGCATTCTCAGGCCCTTCGTCAACGTAATGAATTCGCAGGTGCCCACCTTCCGTATCATCAACTTCCAGATAGTGCGGAGCAAATGGATAGTCAGGTAGGTTGTCGAATCGTTCGTCGGGAGTTCTCAGCGTTTTCATTTCTATTTCCTTAGGGGGACAGACCACGTTTTAGCTCTCAAGCGTTATCGTGGCCTGACCCCATTGCACTACAGTTCGGCCAGCGCTTCGAAATCACTGTCACTCAGGCTCATCAACGACTCGCCGCCGATTTCAATACCTACCTTATGAGTTTCTGTGCGGGGTAAAATCTTAGCGAAGTAGAAGTCCGCTGTTGCCACCTTGGCGCGATAGAAAACATCATCACCTTCGGCCAGTTTGGCTTTCGCCAGAGTTCCCATCTTGCCCCACAGCCAGGCGTGAATGACGTAGCCGGAGTACATCAGGAAATCTACCGACGCAGCGCCAATTTCATCCGGGTTCTTCATGCCTTTACCGCCAATCGATGTGGCCAGCTCACCCCATTCAGCCAGCTTTTGCTGTATCTGACTGGCGTAGGTTGGGTCCATTTCGGCGCAGTCTGTAGCGACTCGTTTCGCAAAGCGGCCAAACATGGCACCGCCATCGCCCATGATCTTTCGGCCGAGCAGATCCAGTGCCTGAATGCCGGTGGTGCCTTCATAGAGCGTGGAGATACGCGCATCGCGCAGGTTCTGTTCCATACCCCATTCGCGGATAAAACCGTGCCCGCCGTAAACCTGTACGCCAATACTGGCGGCTTCCAGGCCGGTCTCGGTCATAAAGCCCTTGGCAATCGGGGTAAGCAAGGCCATCAGTTCAGCGCCTTCGCGCTTCTGTTCTTCTGTGCCGCGCTGTTCCTTGTCCGCCTGTTGGGCCAGGAACAGGTACAGCGCCCGGTGGGCCTCGGAGAACGCGCGAATGGTGAGCAGCATTTTGCGAACATCGGGGTGTACGATCAATTTGTCGGCTGGGCGATCCGGAGACTTAACACCGGTCAGCGAGCGGCCGGCTTCGCGTTCCAGGGCGTAGGACAACGCGCCTTGCAATGCCACCTCTGCATGGTTAAGGCCCTGACCGGCAGTCCCCAGGCGGGCGTTGTTCATAAAGGTGAACATGCACTTGAGGCCTTTATTCTCTTCGCCGATGAGGTAGCCAGTGGCGCCATCAAAGTTCAGTACGCAGGTGGCCTGGGCGTGAATACCCATCTTGTGTTCGATGGAACCACAGCTGACGCCGTTGCGTGGGCCTACCTCACCCTGTGCGTTTGGAATAAACTTGGGCACGATAAACAGGGATATTCCCTTGGTGCCTGGAGGTGCATCCGGCAGGCGTGCCAGAACAATATGAATAATATTGTCGGTTAAGTCGTGCTCGCCAGCGCTGATAAAAATTTTGGTACCGGTAATGGAGTAACTGCCATCGCTATTGGGATTTGCCCTGGTGCGCAAGAAACTCAGGTCACTACCGCATTGGGGTTCGGTCAGGCACATGGTGCCGGACCATTCGCCGGAAGTAAGCTTTGGCAGATAGGTCTGCTGCTGTTCTTCCGTGCCGTGGGCCAACACGGTTTCACGAGCGCCGGCGCTGAGGCCCGGATACGCGGACCAGGAGTGGTTTGCTTCGGCGATCAGCTCACTAGTCATCAATTCGAGTGATGCAGGGAGTGCCTGGCCACCGAACTCCTCGGGCATTGACAGACCGCACCAGCCGCCATCGATAAACTGCTTGTAGGCTTCTTTGAAACCGCTTGGCGTGGTTACGCCGTCTTCGCTCCAGGTGCAGCCCTCTTCATCACCGCTGCGACGTAAGGGGGCAATCACCTGCTCGGCAAACTTGGCGGCCTCCTCAAGAATCGCATCACGCAGTTCGGAATTAACGTCCTCGGTGCCGGAAAGTGATTGGTAGTGTTTGTCGTAGTCCCATAGTTCATCGGCGACAAATCGAATGTCGCGTAATGGTGCTTTGTAGTCAGTCATTTTTGTTTTCCAAGTCTTTTATACGTTCTGGCTGAGCGCTGCTTAGGTTCAAGCAACGTTCAGCCTTTGGGTTGGTGGTTCAAAACCGGGGAGGGGGGTTATTGAAACTGCCCACCCGCCTCGGCCAGTTTCACCAGATAGGGGCTCGGCGCCCAGAAGTCATCGCCGGACTGTTTCTGATAGTGGCGCAGTTTTTCCAGCACTTTGTCTAGGCCAAGTTTGTTGGCGTAATGCATAGGGCCACCGCGATAGACTGGCCAGCCATAGCCGTAGACATAGACCACGTCGATGTCGCTGGCGCGTACTGCAATACCCTCGTCAAGGATTTTTGCCCCTTCATTGATCATTGGCAGCAGCAGCCGGTCCAGTATCTCTTCGTCGTTGATATCGCGTTGGCTTACGCCAAGATTGGCGGCGACCTCACTGAATATTTCGGTGGTCGAATCGCGAACGACAGGTTTGCGTTTTTCGTCGTACTCGTAAAATCCTCGCCCACTCTTCTGGCCAATTTCACCGTTCTCGCACAGACGATCAGTGACACTGGTGTCCGGCTTGGAGTTGTTTTTGTCCCAATTGAGCTCCAGGCCGGCAAGATCCCACATGGCAAACGGGCCCATGGGGAAACCGAAGTCGTAAAGCACTTTGTCCACCTGGGCGTAATGCGCACCTTCGAGGCCCAGCGTCATTGCCTGATGCTGGCGGAAATAGAGAATCCGGTTGCCAATAAAGCCGGGGCAGACACCCGACAACGCCGCCACTTTTTTGATGCGCTTGGCAAAGGCCATTGCGGTTTTAATCACGTCGTCAGCCGTCTTGTCACCGCGTACCACTTCCAGCAGTTTCATCACGTTGGCGGGGGAGAAGAAGTGCAGACCGATCACATCCTCAGGGCGGTTGGTAGCAGAGGCGATTTCATTGAGATCCAGCGCCGAGGTGTTAGAGGCGAGAATGGTTCCCGGTTTGGTGACTCGATCAAGGTTGGCGAAAATCTCTTTCTTCACCGCCATATTCTCGAACACGGCTTCGATGACCAAATCGCAGTCAGCCAGATCTTCAATGGCCAGTGTACCCTGAATAAGGCCGCAGCGGGTTTCTACCTGTTCGGCGCTGAGACGGCCTTTTTTTGCGGTGTTTTCGTAGTTCTTGCGGATAGCACCGAGACCTCGATCCAGTGCCTCCTGTTTGGTTTCTACAATAGTAACTGGAATGCCCACATTGGCCATATTCATGGCGATGCCGCCACCCATCAGGCCTGCGCCGATTACGCCGACTTTGTTGATAGGCCGCTCGGCCACATCCTTGCCAATGCCGGGAATCTTGCTGGACTGGCGCTGTGCAAAAAAGAAGTACTGCTGAGCTTGCGCCTGGGGCCCCATCAACAGCTCCATAAACAGTTTGCGTTCTTCTTTCAGACCCTCGTCAAAGGGCAGGTTAACCGCCGCTTCAATACAGCGGATATTGTACTCAGGGGCAAGAAAACCACGGGCACGTTTGGCAATCATGCCCCGGGCCATATCGAATATCTGGGGCATTTCGCGAGCCGCCAGCAATTTCTCGTCATTGTCGCGAACTCTGGGGTGCTCGCCGCCCTGCGCGGCAATTTTGGCGTAAGTCACAGCAGCAGCGCGCAAATCACCATCGAAGACGTCATCGACCAGACCCAACTGATGTGCTTCCGCGGCGCTAATGGGCTGACCGGAGGTGACCATTTCGAGGGCTTTCTCCACGCCTACCAGTCGCGGCAGGCGCTGGGTGCCGCCCCCGCCAGGTAACAGGCCCAAATTTACTTCGGGTAGGCCACATTTTGCGCTGGCTACAGCTACGCGATAATGACAAGCCATAGCGGTTTCCAGACCGCCACCGAGAGCTGTGCCGTGAATAGCAGCCACTGTAGGCTTACCGCTGTCTTCCAGAGCAACCAGCACTTCGTCGAGTTGAGGGTCTTTAGGGCCGGTAGCAAACTCCGTGATATCGGCACCGGCGATAAAAGTACTTCCTTCGCAGTAAATCACAATGGCGCTAGCGCTTTCGTCTTCCTGGGCTTTTTCAACACCCTTCAGTAGGCCCAGCCTAACGCCGTGACTCAGGGCATTGACCGGAGGGTTATTAAGGGTGAGCACTGCCACGCCATCTTCTACTGTGTAATCGACCATCTCTGTTAGAGCTGCCATTTGTTTTCTCCTATTGCTAATTAATCTTTAGTTTCGTGGCTTTTTGCTAAACCAATAAAGAGCAGCCTGCCAATTTATTACCCCGGATAATATTCCAGGACAACTAATGTCAGTTCTGTTCAAGTGCTTTTGTCATAAACATCGTCAACCCCTGATAGGCTTGGCGATGCTCGGGTGAATCGTTTGCAGTGACATATTCTGCGTGTGACAGCCCTTCAAATACATTGAGCTGAACCTCGACCCCGACAGCCCGCAATTTCTGCGCGACCCGGACCGTGTCGCTGAGAAACAGATCGCGAGTGCCTGTGACTAAATAGCTCGGTGGGAAACCATTGAAATCACCATAGATTGGAGACAGTAGTGGGTCCGTCAACGGGGTATCCCCGGCGTAAAGCATTGCCGCCGCGCCGAGGATGCCGTCGTAGGTGCCCAGGTTTCGGTCGATACCCTCTAGCGTATAAAGACTGTCACCGCTTTTGGTCAAATCTGCCCAGGGTGTACCCAGGTAGAGAGCAGCGGGTACCGGTAAACCTGCGGCCTTCAATCCGTGCACCGCAGCCAAGGTCAGACCGCCACCGGCGGAAGTCCCTCCCATAACAATCGCATTGGCGGGATAACGTTTTAACAATTCTGCGTATACCCGCTGGACGTCATCAACTGCGGCGGGGTGCGGATGATCTGGCGGCATACGGTAGTCGATTGAAAGTGCGTCGATACCCGAGGCCGCGGTGATTATTGCCGCTTCTCTTGCGCCATCATCACCGCCCATAAAGACATAGGCTCCCCCGTGGATGTAAACAAAAAGCACTTTTGCCGGTGAATGACGCTCTTTTTTTGACGTCAACCAATGCACGGGAACGCCTGCAATAAGGTCCCGTTCTACCGCAACATCCAGCTCTAACGCCATCTCTTCGAAGGTCGTAGATAGACTGGTAGCGACCCGCTTCTTTAACATCGCCCACTGTGAATCCGTCTGTGGCCGCATTAGTTTGAGCGCTGCCACATTGACAGGCCCTGCTGCTTGGATGGCCTGCTGGATTTCACTACTGGCACCTGCGGGTACCAGTGGTGCCTTAGGCCCAAGATATTGGGAGGCAGCCCAAAAGCCTGCAACAACGCCCACCAGCGCTCCTACTACTCCCGATATAACTGTCCGAAATTTCACGCCCATACCTCCATAAGTTTAAAATCAAAGTGCATGGCTGCGGTCAAAGGAGCGGGCGTGTTCTGGCACCTCGCAGATGCGTTTCATTTTGATATGACCGAAACGAGGATGCGTCCACTGGTAAACGCCCTCTTCGATAAAACGCGTGACTACGGTTGGGCCGCCAAACGCCTTGAAGTGCAGCTTGTTGTTTTCCCACACGGTGGTCGCATGCGACGTGCGCAGGCAAAACGTCCATGGGCCGATGTCACTTGGCCCAACATCGAAGGACGATTTTGTCGAGGTATGGTCATGTATGATCCCGAGGGTCGTTATGACGACACGATCACCACATTGCTCAAAACGCTCCACATGGTCGGGCAATCTGGGGTCAACGCTTTGCCATAGGCCGCGAAGATCTTGTGCGCCATCCGGTAAGGGTTCAGTGCAGCCGCGCAAAATAGGTTGAGGATACTGCGTGTAACCGCAACCCGGTGTGTAGGCGCGGGGGATATCATTGGCCATCAGCCCTGAACCGTCGAGTTCGGGAAGTTCACAATAGTTCAGTTCACTACCATCACTTTCAAACACCCAAGGTGGAGTGGTGTCGACGGGACGCGGATAAAGCCACGCGGTAAGAAACAACAACACGGGTATTGAGATCAGAACACTGATTGCAATGAGTATTTTTCGTAACATATGTCGGGCCTAGGTAACTGTTAAGTAGGTGTCAATTTACCTGTCAATTTACCACCGAGGTGCCGCCATCAACCGGAATAATCTGGCCGGTAATAAAGGCACCTGCCGGTGAAGCCAGCATAATAGCGACACCGGCAATATCGGTCGCTTTACCCCAGCGGCGCATGGGGATGGTTTGCAGCTCTTCTTCAAAGGCTTCCTGGTCGTTACTCAGAAACTCAGTCATTTTTGAATAGAAGCGGCCGGGGGCAATGGCATTGACGCGAATATGATCCCCGGCCAGTTCGGTTGAGAGTACACGGGTGAGCTGATGGATGGCTGCTTTGGATACTGCGTAACTAAAGTTATCGACCGCGTTGCCTACCATGCCGGCAACAGAGCCAATATTGATAATGCTGGTGGTGTTATCGGCGCTGGCGTTTGCTTTTAGGAGAGGGGCCAGAGCTTGAATCAGAAAGAAAGGGCTCTTGGCATTAACATTCATCGTCTTATCCCAGCCTTGCTCCGGGAACTGACCAAAAGGCGCGCCCCAACCGGCGCCGGCATTGTTCACCAGCACATCAATGTGTTGTTCACGGGACGTTAACTCGGAAACAAGATTCTGCAGGCCTTCAGAGGTCGCGACATCGCCGGGGATGGCAATGCATTCACCGTACTGGCTGAGTTCTTCCGCGGCGCTGATACAGGCATCGCGCTTGCGAGCCGTGATGTAAACGCGCTTGGCTCCGGCTTCCAGAAAGCCTTGCGCCATATATGAACCCAATCCGCGGCTGCCACCGGTGACAACACAGATTTTTTCTTGCATGGAAAATAACGACTCGATCATCTCTCAGTCCTGTTTCGGCTTATCATCGCCTGTTGAAGTTTCAGCTCATCGCTGTTTGAAAACCTATACAGTATCTCGCCCTTAACAATCAGGACGAGGTCATTTTGGAGTGATTATCCGGTGAATGACATCAACAAAAACTCTGCGACAAGGGCAGGGGTGTCTTCACCTTCGATCTCGATAGAGACGCCAAATGTTGTCAGGAAACGGTTTTCATCTTTCTGATCCACATTCAGGACTTCGCCCACCATGCGCACGCGCTTCCCAGACTTCACAGGTGCCAGAAAACGCACCTTGTCAAATCCGTAATTCATCCCCATGACCGTGTTTTCGGGTGTTACGCCAATTTTTTCTATTAACCCTGCCAGCAACGACAGCGTGAGAAAGCCATGCGCAATCGTGCCACCAAAGGGGGTGTTTTTGGCTTTGGCTTCGTCGACATGGATAAACTGATGATCTTCAGTACAGTCGGCAAATTCGTTAATGCGCTGTTGTGAAATCTCTATCCAGTCGCTTGGCTCCAGCTTCGTGCCAACCGCGTTCATCATTTCATTCTTCGGTACAGTTTTCATTGCTTATCTCCCTTTGTTGGATATGGGTAAAACTCGGCGAGCTTTACAAAGTGGCATTATGCGTGTCAGTATAATAACCGGCACATATGGTGTCAATATCTGTGGGTCTCAGAGATTTCACAGATGTCCATAGAACTTGAATGATAATTACCTGCAGGTAACAAGGGACAACGATGATTGATTACAAAAAGGATGGAGAAATCCACCTTGTCACGATGAATAATGACCAGAACACCATTTGCCCCGATTGGCAGGCACGAATGCTGGAAATTCTCGATACGGTGGAGGCGGATTGTGGCCAGGGCGCTGCACTTGTACTCATTGGCGAGGGCAAGTTTTTCTGTAATGGGCTCAACCTCGAAGTGCTGGTGCAATTGGGAGAGGGCGAGATGGCGACATTCTCCAAACAGATGATGGAGATTCATCAGCGGTTGTTGGTATTGCCCTGTCCAACCGTGGCGGCGATGAATGGCCATGCCTTTGCCGGTGGCGCCTTTTTGGCCTTGTCCTGCGATTATCGCGTTATGCGTGAGGATCGCGGTTGGTTCAGTGTCTCTGAAGTGGATGTGGGCGTACCCATCCCCCCAGCTATGATGGGTATACTGGAAGGCAAGCTGACTCCCAACACAGCCAGGGACGCTTTGCTGACCGGCAAGCGTTATACCGCAGATGAGGCTATTGCCGCTGGCATTGCAGATGGCAAAGCGTCGGAGCAAGACTTACTCGCTCATTCGAAGGCGCTGGCAAGCCAGCTGGCAACTAAGGAGCCAGGTATTTTTAAAACACTGAAGCAGAGGTGGTTTGGTTCAATGGCTGATGCCTTGGTAGAAGGGAATTGATAGGCTTGTCGTCTCGATCGCCTCGATCCCCACGCGCAATATAGGCGCTGACCATGCCTCTATATGTTATGCTGGTATCCGGAGTATGAAGTCAGATATCGATAGGAAAAGTATAGTGTCCAGTGAGAAAGCATTAGATGGCCGGACTACACGGGGAGAGCGTAACCGACAAGCACTGTTGGATGCTGCCTATGATCTTATCGCGGAAGGGAATCTGGCACCATCTTCTCAGGAAATTGCGCAGCGGGCCGGCGTTGGTCTGCGAGGGATATTTCGTCATTTCGGGGACATGGAAGGCCTTCGTGCTGCTCTGGACGAGCGAACAACCTCACAAGGCGCAGTCCAATTTGCCAGCGGCAACCGCGCAGGCTCGTTCAGGGAGCGGCTTCTGCATGCCGTTGAGCAGCATGCCGTTGCGTATGAAGATCAGGGCAATTTTTTTCGTGCAATGCAGATCGACAGGTGGAATTCTGAGGTCTTGCGCAAGAGTTATGATCGGGATAACCATCGATTGCGCAAAGACCTTGAGGATTGGCTGCCCGAGTTGAAGTCGCTATCACCTCATCGTCGTGAAGCAGTGGATACTGCCGCCTCCTTTGAAGCGTGGCAACGGCTCCGTGAGCACCAGCACCAGAGTGTCGAGGCCAGTATCGATATTGTCTACGATATGATTAAGGCGCTGATGACAGCGCCGTAGTTGAAACCGGGGCAGGGTAGTTTGTATCTGTTACTGCCTGAGAATTACTGCCTTTACTCCCCTGTTAATGAAAGATGAAGCCGGTTCATGCCTTTGATCCAGCGATCGTAGTCAGCGGTTTTACGTTGCATATAGGTCTCCACCTCGGGGTGGGTCAAGATCAGGAAAGATTCTCGCTCCAAGCCTTCTACCACGATATCTGCCAATTCTTCGGGCTCCATCATGCCGTCACCTGCTGCGGCTTTGGTGGCACTAGCGCCATCAGCTTCATCGTCTTGTACAGTCATGGCTGTTTTGACCGCCTGTGGGCAAAGCATTGAAACTTTAATGCCCTGGTGTGCATAGGTGAGGGCCAGCCACTCACCAAAGCCAACGGCGGCATGTTTGCTAACGCCGTAGGCGGCTCCACCAATTTGATTCAGAAGGCCGGCGGCCGACGCCGTATTGAGAAAGTAGCCTCCTCCGCGCTCTTTCATAAGTGGAACCAGATGGCGAGCGGCGTACACATGTGACATCACATTGATGTCCCAGCTCATCTGCCACTCCCGGTCCGGCGATTGTTCATTCAAGCCCATGCCAACGCCGGCATTGCTGCAGAACAGGTCGATGGGGCCGATCTTGTTTTCTGTGTCTTCAATCACGCGCTTGATGTCTTCGTCGCGAGAAACATCGGCCGTCATGGCGATACAGCCATTATCATCAGCGGTTTGCTGGGCGTTGGCGGCGTTAATGTCAACGGCTACCACCGCTCTGGCGCCTTCGCTGACAAACTTTTCCACCAGGGCTCGGCCTATGCCGCTGCCAGCACCGGTGACGACAGCAATTTTGTCTTCTATCTTCATTGTTTCCAATCCTTTTTCTTGTCGCTCGGTTGTGAGTCTTCGAAGCTTAGATACTTCAAGGCTTTACATAGTGGCACTATAAATGCCACAATGTATTTTGTCTATAGCAAGCACAGCTGATCGACTTACCCGGCTCATTCGGCTTTTTCAGATTCGTTGGGTTGGTTTAGCTCACCTTGCGAGAATTTATGTAGAGGATGTTGCGTTATGGCTCTTTCAATCTGGGTGACAACACTACTGGTCTATCTGGTCTTTCGGCTCTGGTACGACGGCCTGCGCAAACCGCTGACGGCTGAGGAGGTTGAGGAACACACACGACTGTTTGAACAGCGTGATGATGCTGAAGGCGTTGATGTGGCTGTTATGCGCAAGTTTCTGGAGGAGGATGACGGTAAGGAATTCATCATGATGAACCTGCTGCAGTACAACCCCTCGCCGATGAAACATCCCGACACGGGGCAGGACGCACAGGCTGATTCGATATTGCAGGAATATTTCAGGCCTTTTATGGGACAGGTAATACGCCGTGCAGGGCATCCCGTGATTGCTGGGCGTGCCGTGGGTGGTTATCTGGATGCCTGGAATACACCACCTGATCCGGGCTGGCACGGCGCTGGTTTGATCCGTTACCGCAGCCGCAGGGACATCATTGAGTTGTCGCTGGCGAGTGCCAAATTCCAGGATCTTCACAAGTATAAGCTTGCCGCATTGAAGCAGACCATCTCGTTTCCCACACAGACTCAGATGGGCTTGTACGCCTCCCCGCGCGTGACTGTGGCTTTGGTTCTAGCGCTTGTTGCGGCCCTGTTGCAACTCGCCCTTAGCTAGGAAACAGCATGTTCTATCTTGGTATCCCAGCACAGAGGCAAGCGTTTTTCACAGTGTTTATTGAGGTGCAGGAATGTCGTCAGTAGAACTACTCGATGAGACCGTTTTGGCGAAGTATCTGGAGGCTGCTGTGGCGGGATTCAAGGGCCCGCTCACGGTCAGCAAGTTCCCGGGCGGTCAATCGAATCCCACGTTTAGGGTCGACGCGGATTCTGGCACCTATGTTCTGCGCCGGCAGCCGCCCGGCAAGTTGCTCAAGTCTGCCCATGCGGTCGACAGGGAGTTTCGCGTACTGGCTGCCCTGAGGGATACAGAGGTGCCCGTCGCCGAGGTCTATCACCTGTGTGAGGATCCCTCGGTGATTGGCTCCATGTTCTACCTGATGGAATTTTGCGACGGTAATGTCTATTGGAACCCCGCTCTGGGGGAGATAGAGGATCTCGATACCCGAGCAGCGATGTATGACGCGATGGCTAAAACCCTTGCCAGTATCCACCGTGTCGATATCGAAGCTTCAGGGCTTGCGGATTACGGTCGCCCGGGTAACTACTTTGAGCGGCAAGTGGGGCGTTGGACCAAGCAGTACCGAGCTTCGGAGCTGGACAAGATCGACGCTATGGATCAACTGATTGCGTGGCTGGAATCGAACATGCCCGCTGACGATGGCGAGATTTCACTGGTGCACGGTGATTTCCGTCTGGACAACCTCATGTTTGCCCAGGACAACAGTCGGGTGATCGCGGTACTCGACTGGGAATTGTCTACCCTCGGCCATCCTTATGCAGATCTCGCCTATCAATGTATGGCGATGCGCCTGCCGGCCAGCGAGCAACAGCAGAAGGCACCTTCTGGCCTCGCCGGGCTCGACCTGCAAGCGCTCGGCCTGCCCAGTGAAGAGGAGTACGTTGGAAAGTATTGCCAATACATGGGGATCGACCGCATAGAGAACTGGGACTTTTATCTGGCCTTTGGTTTCTTCCGCGTGGCGGCGATTTCCCAGGGTGTGGCCAAACGAGCGGTCCAGGGGAACGCCTCCAATGCATCGGCGCGCGATGCTGGCGATATGGTTGGGCCGCTGGCCAGTATGGCGTTGGATATTGTTGCTTGAGCACAAGGAGTTGCAGATGGGAATAGTGACACAGATACAGACCGGGCGGGCGCTGAATGGCGCCCAGAGCTACCAGGAGTGGCTTGAAGCAGCCCGGGCGTTCGACCAGCGCAAGGGCCTGGACCGATGGCGCCAGCGGGATCACAGCCAGCAGTACGATTATGTTTCCATACGTACGCGCCTCGATCGACTACGAAGCCTGAAAGCGAGACACGACACCCGTGGGCTGCTGTTCACCTTGAACGAGGGCATACACGGCAATATGGGTGGCATGGGTCGCGCCGGCTTGTATGGCCATGCGCTTTCGGGCACCAAAATCTTGATAGAGGACTACATCGAAGAAATCGTCCATACCCTGGAGCACATTGCCGACGAAGACAGTGGCGACATCAGCCCGGATGCAAAACTCGACTTTTTCCGTCGGGCCAGCCATTGCTTTGGCCACTCCGCGTTCATGATGGGTGGTTCCGGATCAC
>ERZ888423.1264-NODE-1264-length-22436-cov-29.868236_pt1 | contig 22436 bp, 14 predicted proteins | sample MGYA00520523_ERZ888423 | MGnify/ENA primary metagenome ERZ888423 (study PRJEB32303, sample SAMEA104408611) | aquatic metagenome | biome: Brackish water; feature: Pelagic; material: water | place: Baltic Sea | collected 2014-06-08T10:24:00 | depth 30,27 m ...
AGCCGCCGCAATTGCACCGCCTGTGGGCTGGCATCGGCTAATGCCTGCAGCCGCTGCAGTTGCGCCACCTGGGGGCTGGCATCAACCAGCGCCTGCAGCCGCCGCAACTGCGCCGCCTGGGGGATGGCATCGGCTAGTTGCTGCAGGCGGATCAGGGTATCCAGGGCGCCGGGTGCGGCGGCGGCGGTTGCCCCATGCTGGGCCCGCTGGGGCTCGGTGCTCGTGCGCCGCCTGCGGCCAGCTCTCTGTTGGCTGGTGTCCTCTGCGGTCGCGCTAGCGGCCTGCTGGGCAGATGCAGCTTCAGCCATGGCCACGCCAATCCTGGTCCCATTGTGTCTCACCGTTGTGCCCCGCCGCCACAAGAGAGCTCGCGTCTTGCAGGCGCTTGGTCCGGGTGGGGCCCTGGACCCGGGGGCAGGTGGCCGGGCTTCAGCCGCCCAGCCAGCAGTTGGCAACTGATTGGTTGCGGTTTCAGGCTCTGAACAGCGGCAATCACGGGCCCGGCTCCCTTCAGCCTCCGCAGCCGGTCCTCCCAGCCGCGCCAGCCAGCTGTTGATCAGCCGTGAGCGGGATGGCCCCATACCGGAGGGCCAAAGCCAGATCGGGTGGCCAACCATGCACGTGGCGCTCCCCATGGAGCGTTGGCTCAACGCTCACGATCGGCGCGCAGATCCTCCAGCAGATGGGGCATGGGCCGATCGCCCATGCGCTCGCGCCAGCTCCGGGCACGCTCCATGGCACCGGGTTGATGCAGCCGCACCTCCCGTTCGATCAGCAGCCTGGCCTGCTCCTGCAGGCTGCGCTGATTCCAGGCCGCGCTTGCGTCCCTCACCCGCCGATCATCACCGTCGGCAGCCCCACCGCGATCGTGCCGCCGTGGGCCGTGGTGTCGCCCATGCGGGCGGCGGGCTTGCCGCCGATCAGCACCGAGGCTGAGCCCTTCATCACCGAATCCGGCGGACCCACGCAGACGCAGCTGTCTCCCAGCACCGCCGCCGGCAGGCCGCCGATCAGCACCGTGGGGCAGCCCGGGCCCACGATCGGGCCTCCCACATGGGGGATCGGCGCTGGCACCGCCGGGGTTTGCATCGGGCAGGTGTGCAGATCGGTGAGGCGGGCGGCGGGGGGCATCGGCGGCGCTTGGTGGGCAGCGGGGCGGTTCGGCTGGGCTGAATCCTCTCCAGGGTGGCACCGCACCCCGCGCCTTGACACGCACATCAAGGAACGTGATCGGGTTGCACCGGCCAGGCGGCGGGCGGGGGCGTCCACCACAGCGGCCCATCGCCGCCGCCCCGCCTGGGCGAATCCTGAGTTCGCCTCTAGAACAGGAGGGTTCTGCGATCCGCAGTGCTGCCCTCGCGGTCCGGGCGTCATGGTGTTGACCCCCCATCGGCTCAGGCGGCTGCGGTTGGCCTGGCAAACCCCCGATCAAACCGTTGGTGCGGCGGTGCGCGATCGCTGCCAGGCGGGCCTCTCGGGGCGGTTGGCCGCGGTGGTGGCCTCCGTCTGCGATGCGGTATGGGCTGAGGTGATGGGCTCCTCCGAGGCGTTGCTGCGGCTGGAGCGCTTGGAGCTCAACCTGGGGGCCATCGCCTTGGAGCAGCTGGAAACCGAGGCGCCGGAAGCCTTGGCGCAAGCCCTGCGCCAGGCCTTGCTGCAGGCCCTCGCCGCCGCCCACCACAACCCCAGCAACGAAGCGCGCCTGCTCTCCCCCGGCGCGGCGCGGCTCGAGCGGCTGGCATCCTTTTTGCGCCTGGGGGTGTGGCCGTTTCAGGCCAGTCGCTCCAGCCCAGCCCCTGCCGGCGCTGGATCCGGCCCAGAGCCCAGCCTGGATCCTGCGGCGGAGCTCGCGCTCCTGCTTCAGGACGACCCGGCCGGCCTGCTGGCCTTGCTGCGGCGCCTGGCCTCCCAGCGCTCGGCCTTGGAGCGGCTGCTGTTGCACCTTGATGCCGCCGGCTTTGGCCAGCTGTTGGCCCTGCTCTCCCCCGCCGACGCCGCCTTGATCCTGGCCTATCTGGCCGAATTGCTGCGTCTGCATCAGCTGCGGCCGTTGTTGCCCTTGGCGCCCGACCCATTGGCCCACAGCCTCAGGCTGCTCAGCCTGGTGGTGCTGTTGCGCGATCCCGGCTCCCCCTTCAACCGGCGGATGTTTCTCGAGCAGCTGCTGCGCCAGCTCGCGCTGGAGCAGCACCTCGCCTACGCCGAGCTGCTGGCCCAGTTGCGGCAGGCGCTGGCGGCCTCATCACGCCGCCAGCCCAACAGCGGCACCCTGCTATCGCCCCTGGTGGAGCTGCTCTCCCAGGAGCTGGACGCCGCCGCTTCCCTGGCCACCGCATTGGCGGCGGCCCTGGCCCTGGCGCGAGGGGCCGGAGCGCCATCTCCGAGCGAGACAAGCGACGCTGATCTGCGGCTGTTGCTGGCGCTGCTCCATCAACATCCCGACCAGGAGGCCTTGCAGCGGGCCTTGGCCCCGGAGCTCGATGGCCCGTTGTTCGCCCGCCTGGTGAGGGCGATCGCGCCGCAGCAGGCGCCGCTGGTGCTCGCCTATGTCGACGATGTGGTGGCCGTCCACCGCCAGCAGCCGTTGCTGCCAGTGGCCCCCGAGCCCTTGGAGCGGCAGCTGCGTTCGATCGCGCTGCAGGTGCTCTGCCATCCCGCCGCCTCCGCCTTCTCACGGCGGGTGTTTCTGGAGCAGCTGCTGCGCCAGCTCTGCCAAAGCCAGCAGCTCTCCTATGCCCTGCTGCTGCGCAGCCTCGCGGCCTCGCTGGCGCGCCTGCCCCAGCCCCTCAACCTGCACAGCGCCTTGCCAGTGCTGGTGGGCGAGTTGATCCGGCTTGAGTTCGGCGCTGCGGAGACAACCCCATCAGCGGCGCCAACGGCAGCGCCGGCATCACCCCTGCCGACCAGCGCTGCGCCACCACCGGCAGCGCAGCCATCAGCCGTGCCGGCGGCAGCCGTCTCGCCATCCACGGCGTTGCCATCGACGGTCCCCGCCTCCGCTTTGCCGGCATCCGTCACGCCGACCAGCGCTGCGCCGCCCGAGCAGTTGGCGCCCGATTCGGGGCGGCCGAGCACCGTTCCCGGCGCTGCGGAGACAGCCCCATCAGCGGCGCCATTCGGGCCGTTCGAGCCGTCCGCTCCATCCCCGGCCACTGGCGCGTCTCCGGCCACTGCCGCATCTCAAGCCACCTCCGCGTCCTCGCTGGGCCCGGCTGAAGCCTCGCCCGCCCTGGCCATCTCCCTGGGCCAATGGCAGGCGTTTCTGCGCGATGGCCAATCGGCCCAGCTCGGCCCGCGCCTGCAGGAGGCCGTGCTCGCGGATCCCGAGGGCTTTGTGGTGCTGCTGCGCCAGTTGCTGGCGGCGGAGCCTCCATCTGACACCTCTGGCGTGGCCGACGCCACCGGCCCCGCCTGGTTGGAGCGGCTGCTGCGCTGGCTGCTGCCCGAAAGCCTGGCGCTGCTGGCGGCCTCCGCCGCCGGCGATCCCCATCCCCCCGCCCGGGGCTACGCCCTCTGGGCCGAACGGCGCGCCGATCAGGCGGGGTTGCCGCTCGCCGCGGTCTGGCGTCAGCTGCTGCCAGGCCTGCTCGCCTCCGACGCCAGCCCCCCCAGCGCCGCGGACCTGGCCTTGGCGCCGTTGGCCAGCCGCCAGCTCGATCGGCGGGCGGCCCTGCGCCACTGGTTGCGCCATGGCGCCATTCCCGCCTGGTTCACGGTTGATTCACCCATCCCATCCCCGCCACTGCCGCTTGCGCCCGAATTGGAGCCGATTCGGGCGGATCCGATCCAGCAGGAGATCAGGGCCCTAGGGAGCGCGTCGGAGTTCGAGCTGCTGCGCCTGCTGCTCCCCTTGGCCGCCGCCGGCGGGGTGGAGGCCGTGCTGCTGGCGTTGCAGCGCCTCCGCAAGCACCTGCCCTCAGATGCCTTCCCGGCGCTGCTCGAACGGCTGCTGCCCTGGTTGCGCCAACCCAGCGGTGCGCTGGCCGAAGCGCTGGCGAACGCCTCCGCCGCCGAGCGGCCTGATCGTTGCTTGCGGGCCGTGGCCATGGTCCTCTGCGGTGCCCCCCTCAACCTCGACTCCCTGCTCCAGCCCCTGCCACCGTCACCGTCACAGTCACAGCCACAGTCACAGTCACAGTCAGCGTTACCAGAAGTGGCAGGAGCTGGGGCGGTTGATCCAGTCGCTGCCCCACTCCAGCCGGTCGCCCCCGCGCCCCTAGCCGCATCGCTCCCAGCCGCACCGCTTCCAGCGGCGGCGGCTCCACCGACAGCGACCCCACCAACGTCAACGCAATCGCAATCGCCAACACAAACACAAACCCCTAGCTCCCCGCCAACGCCAACGCCACAGTCTCCGTCACCGTCACTGCCACCGTCACTGCCACCGTCACCGTCAACAACCCAGCCTCCCGCCACGCCAGCCGCGTTGCTTGCGCCGCCGGATCCCGCGGCACGGGAGCGGCTGTTCGCCTGGTTGCGGGGCGAGGGGTCCGAGGCGCCCGAGCAGCAGCCCAGCCTGTTGCGCCTGTTTGCCCAGCTGGCCGATCAGGCCGACCCCGAGCTGCTGATCCTGTTGCGCGAGGGACTCGTCGAGGCGGCCCATCGTCAGCGCTGGAGCCGCCTCCTGCCGGAAGCCCTGCTCGGCCGGGTGGTGCTGCTGCTCCAACCCGGTCGCGGTAGCCTGCTGCTCGATCTCCAGTCCCTGCTGGCCGTCGCCGCCCGGGCGGAACCCACCCCTGTCCCGGGACCCAACGCGGCCGCGGGACCTGGCGCAGGCGCGGGACCTGGCGTGGGAGCGGGGCCTGGCGCGGGCGCGGCGCCCACCGGCTTGAACGGGGAGCCACTGTTGGCATTGCTGGCGGTGCCCGAACCCCTGCCCAGCCGCGCCATCGCCCAGCGGCTCCTGGCCCAGCACAGCCCCAGCAGCTCGGCCGCCGAACCGTCGCGGTTGCGCCGCCATGCCCGCCAGCTGGCCGCCGACGCCGGCGCCCTGCATCTGCTGGCGGCCCTCGAGCCCAACCTCGCCCCACCGCCGCCGGCGCCGCCGCGGCAGCCCCCTGAACCCTGGCGCTTCCCCGAGCCGGACGCTCCCCCGACCGAGCCCCTCTACATCGCCAACGCCGGGCTGGTGCTGCTCCATCCCTTCCTGCCCCAGCTGTTTGAGCGGCTGGAGCTGCTCCCAACCGCTGCCGCTGACAACACCGGCGAAGACCCGTCCACCGAAGGCAAAGCCAGCGTCGGCATCGCCGGCCTGGAGGCCCGCAGCCGTGCCGTGCACCTGCTCCAGTGGCTGGTGGACGGTCGCCTCGATCGGCCGGAAACCGAGCTCAGCCTCAACAAACTGCTCGCCGGCCTCGATCTCAGCGCGCCGATCCGCCCCAGCTACGACGCCAGCGACGACGACCTCGCCGTCGCCACCGGGCTCCTGGAGGCGGTGATCCAGCACTGGCCGCCCCTGGCCAACACCTCCCTCGACGGCCTGCGCGAAACCTTCCTGCAACGGGAAGGCCGCCTCGATCCCCCCAGCTCCGACGCCAACCACTGGACGCTGCACGTGCAACGGCGCACGGTGGATGTGTTGCTCAACCAGTTGCCTTGGTCGTTCACACTGATCAAGCACTGCTGGCTGCCGCTGCCGCTGCACGTGCACTGGTAAACCCGATGCCCGCCGCCCCCAAGCCCCCCCTGCTCGAGGCCGACCTGCGCTGGCTGGCCCAGGTGATCGAGGCCCGCGTGGAGCACCATTACGCCAGAACGGCCGATCCCCTGGTCTGGCGGCCGCCGTCCGCGCTGCCGCGCCGGCCTGAAGGGGGCTATGCCAACACCCTGGTGTCCCTGGCGGCCACGGCCGAGCAGCGGCTGCTGCTGCTGCTCGCCCTCGCTCCCCACCTGGCCCCGGAGCTGCTCGATCCCTTCCTGATCAACAACCCCACCATCGGTCGGCGCCCCACCGCGTTCGGCGGTCGCGTCATCCCCGGCAACGGCGGCTTCCTCCCCACCGTCGACACCGGCCTGTTCCTGCTGGCCGGTTGTCAAACACCGCGGCGCCTCGCCGCCCGCCGCCTGCTGCATCCCTCCCAGCCGCTGCTGGCCCGCGGCCTGCTGCAGCTCGCCTCCGACAGCCCCGCCGATCCCCCCGGCGCCGCTCGCCTCACCATCCCGCCCGATCAGCTGGAGCTGCTGCTCGATGGCGATCCCGACAGCCTGCCCGCCAGCGAGGGCTTTCCCGCCGAACGGCTCAGCACGCCCCTCAGCTGGGACGACCTGATCCTGGATCCCGCCACCGCCGAGGCCCTCGCCCTGGTGGATCTCTGGCTCCAGCACGCCCCCACCCTGCTGAACGATTGGGGCCTGGCGCGGCGCCTCAAGCCGGGCTTCCGTTGCCTGTTCCACGGGCCGCCCGGCACCGGCAAAACCCTCAGCGCCTGCCTGCTCGGCCAACGCCACCAGCGGCCCGTTTACCGCGTCGATCTCTCGCGGGTGGTGTCGAAGTGGGTGGGGGAAACGGAGAAAAACCTCGCCGCCTTGTTCGATCGCGCTCAATACCACCACTGGATCCTGTTCTTCGATGAGGCGGAGGCCCTGTTCTCGCGCCGCAGCGAGGGTCACACCGCCAACGATCGCCACGCCAACCAGCAGATCGCCTATCTGTTGCAGCGCCTCGAGGATTACCCGGGCCTGGTGATCCTGGCCACCAACCAGCTGCACGGTCTCGACACCGCCTTCGCCCGCCGCTTCCAGGTCTGCATTCACTATCCCCAGCCCGATGCCGCCGTGCGCCTGCGGCTGTGGCAGGCCCTGTTCGGCCACGAGGCCCTGCCCCTGGCCGCCGACATCGAGCTGGCCGCTTTCGCCGAGCGCTACGACCTGGCTGGCGGCGCCATTCTCAATGTGCTGCGCCACGCCGCCCTGCTGGCGGTGGCCCGCAGTCCCGCCCTGCTCACCGCCGCCGACCTGCACAACGCCGCCCGCAGCGAGCTGCGCAAGCAGGGGCGCTTCATCGCCGCCTGAGCTCCGCCCTCACAGCGGCACCACCATCTCCGACAGGCCCACCAGGGGGTCGCTGGGCACGCTCGCCTCCGGGGGCGGTTCCGCCGGCGCCGACCCGTTCGCCGTGCCTGGCTCTTGCCCTGTCGGGGCTGGGGCTGGGGCCTGGCCCCCCGATCCCTCCGGGGCTGCTGCGCTGGGGCCAGTCGCTGGGGGCCACACCGGCCCCAGGGGAGCCGCCGGCAGCGGATCGAGCCGCAACGGATGGCTCTGGCCCGTGGCGTCCATCCGCTGGCCCTGCAGCCGAAACCGATAGGGGCTGCGCTCCGCCATTTGCAGCGGTCGATCGCCCACCAAGCGCCAGGCCCTGCGGCCATCCGGCAGGGTTTCCGGCTCATCGCCGCCCCCAAAGGAGCAGCCTTCACCGCTGATCGCCAGCCCCTGCAACCGCTGCGTCGGCTCGCCTGGCACCAGCAGGTAATGCCACCGGCTGGCGCGGGCCGGCAGGGTCCAGGTCAGCTCCAGCAGGGGGGCTTCCGGGGTGGGCGGTGGCAAGCACAGGCAGGCCACCCCCAGGGCCTGGGGCTCTGGATCCAACCGCAGCACCGCCGCCGGCGGGGCTCCCGATTCGAAGCGGGCCTGCAGCAGCCCTTCGGGCAGGCCATCGAGGGCCTGACTCAGCTGGCCGCCGGCCTGTTCCGCCGCCGTCAGCGGCCGCTCCAGCACCACCTCCCCCCGCTCATCGAGCAGCGTCAGCCGTTCGGCAGCCGGGGCGACGGGCAGCCGCAGCGTGGGCCCCGCCAGGGGCACCAGGCTGAAGTCCAGGCTGCCGTCTGGGTGGGCCAAAGCGGAGCCCGAGGCCGCAGCAACCCCGGCCCCCGTTTCGCTGGATTGCGCAACAGCTGGCGCAGCCGCTGATGCCGGATCGAGCGCGCCCCGGTTAGCCACTGTTTGATCAGTCACTGTCTGATCAGCCGCTACCGGCTCGAGCGCCACCTGGGTTGCCGCCAGCTGGGCTGCTGCTGCACTGGCAAGCGGCTGGCCCCAGCGGCCCAACAGCTGCCACTGGCTGGCGCGGGCCTCCAGCGGCACGGCGGTGGCGCCCCAGATCAGGGGGGAGCGCGCCAGCAGCCGCAGCCGCAGGGGTCCGCCGCCTGAGGCGGAGAGCCAGTCCGTCAGCAAGGCGTCCCAACGGGGCTTGGCCAGCATCAGCACGCCATCGGGCTCCTCCACCAGCCGCAGCTCGAAGCGCCGCAGCAGCGCCGCCGTCGCGGCGGTGGGGCGCAGCGCCAGATGGCGGGCCACCGCCGCCGCATCGGCCAGGGCGCCATGGGCCAGGCGCAAGCGAAACCAGGGCCGGTACTGGTCGGGATCGGGGCTGGCCATCAGCGGCGTAGCGCCGGAGGATCCTGGCCGCCGCCCCGCACCGGCAGGGGCCGCCCCTGGCGATCCGCCGCCCAATAAGGAAGCAAGCGCAGGCGGTAGAAAACCGCTGGCTGGTACTTGGCCCCCAGCATCCCGAACAGATGGTTCAGGTCGGCGGGGCTCTGGTTGAGCAGCTCCAAGCTGACCTTCTCCACATCCAGATCCAGGCCCGGATGGCTGGCGGGGGTCAGTAGGGGCTGCTGGTGCAAGCAGGCGATCACCAAAGACAACGCCATCAGGCCGTCGCCGTATTGAGCGGCGGGGAAGTTGGCGATGAAGCCCAGGTCCACCGCGACCTCCAGCGGCGCCCCCGGCAGGCCACCCCGGCCGTTCTCCCGCTGGATGTTGGTGAGCAGCATCACGATGCGGTTCAAGGCACCGCTGTTGGGGGAGCCGTCCGCCTCCAGCAGACTGGTCAGCACCACCCAGTCGTCGCTGCGGGCCGCGGCGTTCTGGAGGAACTGGTTGAGCTGCTGGCGCACCACCTCAAGGGTGCTGGGAAGGATGCGCGACATGAAATGGGGCTTGCGCCTGCTGCTGACGGGCCAGTCCAAGCCTGGCCCGTTGCGGCCAATACGCCCTGGCGCCGAGTGGAAGAAATCCCAAACATCGTGGGCCCTTCACCAGCCCCGGCGCGGCAGATCACGTTTTATTACGGAATCAGGAACGGTCGCTTGCGCAACTTGCCATTGACGCCAAGCGAAATAAACATGTAAATACGTCGCCCTTCAGGCATGACCATCAGTGGCCTTCGCAAGGATCGCCAGACTCCCGGTGTTTACGTCACCGAGTTCCCCGCATTTCCACCGACCGTATTAGGCGTCCAAACGGCGGTGCCCTGTTTTATCGGCTACACCGAAAAGGCAGAAGATCCAAGCACAAAGAAGGGGCTTCAGTTCACGCCTGTGCCGATTGATTCGCTCACCGCCTTCACGTCCTATTTCGGCGCTGGCAAGCCCCTGGACGCGGGGTTCCTGGTCAGCCTGGCGGCCACGGCCTCCGCTCCAGGCGCCGATCCAAGCTCCAGCCCCGACTTTCGGGCCGCATCAGCCCAGCTGCTGGCCGACAAGAAGCAGATCAACCTCGGCGGCAGCCTCGATTGCACGGTCGAGCGCCAGAGCGGTGCCACAGACGGATCCACCGATGCCTTCAGCCTGTTTGGCTCGATGCAGATGTTCTACGCCAATGGCGGCGGATTCTGCTATGTCATTTCGGTGGGAAACTACGGGGGAGGCAAGAAAAAAGATGATTTGATCAAAGGGCTGGAGCAGGCCTATGCGATTCACGATGTCACCATGCTGGTGATCCCCGATGCCTGCCTGCTGCCCGATCAGGATTACGGCGCTGTGGCGAACGCCATGCTGGGCCAGGCCGGTGAGCTGCGCAATCGGGTAGCGATCATCGATCTGCCGGGCGCAATCGACACATTTGATCAGCCAACCCTCAAGCAGAAGGCCACAAGTTTTTACAACGCTATTAGTCCATCTCAGGATGCATTCAGCTATGGCGCCGCCTACGGGCCAGCGCTGCAGGCTTCCTTGGTTTCCAGCGACGACCTCAACTACCTGGCCCTCGCCGATGCCAGCAAGGAGGCTGGCGGCACGCCAGGCAAGTTCAACCTGGCCATCAACCACCTGCTCACCTCCCAGGCCCTCAGCCGCTGCCTCAGCGATCCGGACAAGCTCGCTGATGCCCTCGCCAAGATCGCCCAGGCCTACCCGGTCAGCGACGGCACCACGGCCGTCGCCGCGGATGCCGTCACGGCGTTCGTCAATGCCGATGGGCGCCCCTTGCTGGAGGCTGATGGCCTGAAGAAACTGCAAGCCGCGTTCAAGGGCCTGGCCTCCGCCACGATCCCCTTGGAGGCGGCCAGCGGCGCCGCAGCCGGGGCCAGCGCCACGCCGGCCGCAGGGACAACAGACGCGCCCGCCCCCACCAAAGACGAGGCGCCGGCAGGGGATGCCAAACCCGATGCCGCGCCCGCCGGAGATGCGTCCGCCAAACCGGCGGACGGTGTTACCCCCAGCGCCGCCGCGGGCCCCGTGGTGGGTCTGATCGCCGTCGCCCCTGCGGCAGCGGGTGCCAGCGGAGACAGCGCCCCAGCGCCGGCTGGGGGCGCCGCTAGTGCCGGAGCCGCGCCCAGTGCGCCAACGCCACCGAACACCGACAACCTGAATAAGTATCTGGTCAATGTCACACCGCTGCTGAGCCAGGTCCTCAAGGTCGTCAGCAAGCACGTCAACCTCACCCCCGCCAGCGGCGTGATGGCGGGCATCTGGACCAAGAGCGACGCCATCAATGGGGTGTGGAACGCTCCGGCGAACATGGCGATCAACCGGGCTATCAGCCCCCTGGTGGTGCTCAATGACAAGGAGCAGGGGGCCTACAACGTGCCACCAGACGGCAAGTCAATTGGCATCCTGCGGGCCTTGCCAGGAAAGGGCACGGTGATCTGGGGGGCTCGCACCTTGGATGGCAACAGCAACGATTACCGCTATATCCAGGTGCGCCGCAACCTGATCTATATCGAGCAATCGGTCAAGCAATCCCTGCAGGACTTCGTCTTCAAGGAAAACGACGCCAAGACCTGGACCACGGTCACCAGCACGATCACCAATTTCCTCACCTCCCATTGGCAGGCGGGTGGTCTGATGGGCTCCAAAGCCAATGAGGCCTTCTCGGTGGCCTGTGGCAAGCCTTCCACCATGACCGACCTAGACATCCTGAATGGCTACATGATCGTCAGCATCGCCTTGAGTTGCATACGACCGGCGGAATTCATCGAGATCACGATCACCCAGGCGATGCAAGGTTCTTGATGCTGCCAGAGCTTCGCCCAGCTCTGGCAGCATCTCTTCCCCCTACCCTCTCTTCCCCTCTAACCCCTCTCTCCGTTTTTCCCAATGGCTGGCGCCGTACAAGACAAGACCTGGCCACTGCCGAAGTTCTACTTCAACGTCACTGGCCTCAACAACAGCACCACCCCGGTGCCCTTTCAAGAGGTGAGTGGCCTCGACACAGAAAACACAGCGATTGAATATCGCCATGGCGATAGCAAGAGCTTCTATCCAATCAAGATGCCAGGCCTGGGCAAGGTCGGCAACGTCACGATGAAGAAAGGCATTTTTGCCAAGGATTCAGCGCTGTTCGATTGGTTTAACAAGATCAAGCTCAACACGATCGAACGCAGCACGATTGTGATCAGCCTGTTGGATGAAACCGACAAGCCGGCCATGACCTGGACCCTGCAGAACTCATTCCCCGTCAAGGTCACCGGCACCGACCTGAAATCGCAAGGCAATGAGGTCGCCGTCGAAAGCATCGAAATCGCCTTTGAAACGATGACCGTTACCGCACCGGCATAATGGAGTTCCGCTATCCACTCCCAGCCTTTCATTTCAGCGTCGCGATTGCGGGACCGGGTATGGGCCTCCAGGCTCAGCAGAGCCTGGATACAAGCTTCAGTGAAGTCTCAGGCCTAGAAGCCAGTCTTGAATTGGAAGATGTGCGTGAAGGCGGACAGGCAAGATATGTGCATCGTCTCCCCACAGGCACAAAGTACGGCCCTCTAGTGTTGAAGCGTGGCCTGATGCTGTACCCGTCTTACCTGGCGGTCTGGGCAGCTCAGACGATCGGCACAGATTTTCAGAATCCGATTGAGACGAACACACTCGTGATCATGTTGCTGGGGCCTGATCACATACCCCGCTTTGGCTGGAATGTGAAGGACGCCTGGCCCGTGCGCTGGGACTGGGGAAGCCTGAACTCGACTCGCAATGAAATCATGGTGGAAACGCTTGAATTCGCCCATTCGGGCATACAGAGATGTGACGAACTCTTGTTTGCTTAAAGCGAAGCTGGCAATCCGAATCAGGTTTTCCTCTTGACCTCCAGAGCCGGTTTCCGTCACATGCCCCTTCGAGGATCCCCATTTCAGCATGGCCAACGACGATGACGCTTGAAATTAATGAACTCAGCGTTCACATCAGTGTTATCTCCGCTGGCCATCAGCTGGATCAGCCTGATCGACTGAGCCCAACCTCTCTCGGCTCTGAGTGGCTTGCCGAGATCAAGGAAGAGATTATTCGCCAGAGTGTCAGCGAGATTCTGTCTCGCCTACGCCGGATGGAGGCTCGCTAATCAATGGCACTTCAACACTTGCGAATTCAGGTCGCCAGGGAAACTGGAAAAGAATATGTATTTACAGCATGGATCAATCCTTCCTCCTATAGCTATACGTATGGCATCCAAGCTGATAGCAGCCCGACATCCACCGGCAACTACGGCGAACCGGTCCCCAAGGGCCGTAGTCCAGGTAAGATTAGTTTCAAGCTGATTCTTGATGCGACAGGCCTGGTCGCTCCGCCGCTGCCAGGTCAGTTGATCCCAAGCGATGGGGTGGCCTCGTTGATCAATGACTTTATCAAGAATTGCGCCGGTCCATACGAACCAGGAAGCAATCAATCTAATCCGAAGGCGTGTCCACCAATCCTAAACCTATCCTGGGCACAACTACAGTTTAAATGCATTCTTTCAGGGCTGAGTGTTGATTATAAGCTATTCAAGCCCGACGGCACGCCAATCCGTGCTGAGCTTAGCCCTTCTTTCATTGAGTATGGTGCGACAGCTGCGCAGCAAACGCCTGCTATTGCAGTTGAGCCTTCACCCCCGAGGCTTGTCACCGTAATGGCAGGAGACACCCTACCCATGCTATGCACGCGAGTCTATGGAGACGCGAGTCTCTATATGCTCGTCGCCATGGCCAATCAGCTGACGAACTTCCGGTCACTTACGCCAGGTGCTGTACTTGTTTTCCCGCCCCTGATGAGTAGCAGTTAACGATGACCACAGCTGCTTGCGCATCCACTGGAATCGTATTGGCGACTCTCCTTGAAATAGACGGTACTGCGGCGCCTGCTGATCACCAAATCATCTCTCTTGAAAGCTGGTCAAGTTTAAATCGTGTCGGCCGTGCCAAAGTTGTCGTTCAGGATGATACAACCTCCGGTCAACACTTCTTGATCAGTAGTTCCAGCGTCTACGTTCCGGGCGCAAAAGTCAAAATCTCGCTTGGCTCCGATGGCAAAACAAACCTTGTCTTCAGTGGCATCATTATCAGTCATGGCATCGAGTTTGGCGTTGGACTGAATCCCCGCATCGTGGTGGAGCTTGCCGACCCGGCGATTGCGATGACCGCTGGCCGACATTCGGCATTCTTTGCGGATGTCACCGATAGCCAACTCATGGAGCAGTTGTTATCGGCGTATAACCTGCAAGGCAAAGTCAGCTCAACCTCGACAAAACATCCTGCCGTGGTTCAACATGGTTGCACAGACTGGGATCTGATGTTAATGCGTGCTGACGTCAACGGTATGGTCGTCGCCTGTCAGCAAGATGGTATCAGCATCTCAGTGCCCAACACAAAGGACACAGCATGCCTTGAGTTGATTTATGGAAAATCAATCCAGGAAGCATACCTTTATCTGGATGCGAGCAGCCAGCTGTCTGCGGCAGCTGTGCAGGCATTGGCTTGGGATCCCGCCAACCTCAGTGTGATGCGTAGCAGTGAGGCAACAGCGAATGTCGAAGAACTCGGCAACCTCTCGTCGCGTCAGTTAGCGGCGGTATTGGCCTGCAAGCAGGATGTGAAACAAACCGCTGCAGCACTGCCTGCCGAGGAGTTGAATCGCTGGTCTGCGGTCACGCTGCAACGCCATCAGTTGGCTAAGGTCCGCGGCAAGCTGCGTTGTGCCGGCACAGCCGCTGCCCAAGTCGGCTCCACTGTCAAGCTCACGGGGCTGGGCGATCGCTTCAATGGCAATGCCTATATTTCTGCTGTTTACCATCGCGTCCAGGCGGGTGAATGGACAACCGAATTGGAGATCGGTGTCTCGCCAGAGCCCTATGCCGTCAGCACCGCCAACATTTCCGCGCCACCTGCAGCTGGTCTGTTGCCTGCCGCCGGTCTGATTCAGATTGGGCTTGTTAGCAAGATTGCCGACGATCCGGATCAACAGTATCGGCTTCAGATCCAGTTGCCGCTTGTTGAGAAAGATACGGCCCTGATCTGGGCGCGATGCGCCCAACCCTATGCCTCTGCCGAATGCGGCTTTCAGTTTTTGCCGGAGGTTGGTGATGAAGTGTTGGTGGCGTTCATGGATGCTGATCCGCGCTTTCCAGTTGTGTTAGGTTCACTCTATAGCAAATCTCATGCACCAGCTCAGGCACCCAAAGCCGAAAATACGTTGAAGAGCCTGGTCACCAAGTCAAAACTTCGCCTTGATTTTGATGACGATACCAAAGCCATCAAGCTCACCACCCCCGCCAAACAGATGCTAACGATCGATGACAAAGCCAAGCTTCTCAAGCTTGAGGACTGCAATGGCAACTGCATCAGCCTCACAGATTCTGGCATTAGCATTAAGGCCAAAGGTGATATCAAGCTCGATGCCAGTGGTGCGATCCAGTTGTCAGCCAACAGCAATCTCACGGCCAAAGGTGGTGCCAAGCTGTCGCTCTCAGCACCGCAGGGCGAATTCAATGCCGATACCCAGCTGACCCTGAAGGGAGGGGCCGAGGCCAAGCTGACAGCTGGAGCCAGTGTTGTCGTTCAGGCCGCACTGGTTAGAATTAATTAGCACCTGTTGTCGAGAGGTTTCCATGTTTTTTGCAGCGACAATCAACCCTCTCCATCGCAGCGTGTTGCAGACGCACGCGCGTCCCGGTCGAAGCCATGCTCGTCTTGACCTGCCCACCATACTGATCGGAGGATCGTGATGGCTCAGCCCTCTTTGGCTCAGACTGCAGCTGGTGGCTGGGCCTTTCCACCCGCTTTTGATCACATCAACAAGACGGTCTGCATCAGCACGGGTTGCACCAATATTTCCGAAAACCTACGCATCCTATTTGCGACTGATGTCGGCGAGCGCTTCCTCCTACCGAGTTATGGGACACCACTCTCGAAATACATCTTTGGACCACTCAATACAACCACTGAGAACGAACTGAAGCGCGATCTCAAGGATGCGATCTCCCGCTGGGAGCCCCGCATTGAACTGCTCACGGTTGAATTGATGCGTTTGGCTTCTACGCCGCAGACCGTTGAGATCCAAATTACGTATCGCGAGAGGTCGACCGGTACCCAGGCATCCTTCTCTGTGCCCTTCAGTCTCGAGGGGGCTGGCCACGTTGACAACCTTGGCCCGGCATGACGTCCGTCAGTGACCGATATGGAGCTCAATCAAGCCTTCACGCAGCGAACTCGTCTCGCCCAGGCGCCCCAGCCGTCGCAAATCAAAGTTGATCATCGCAGCCTTGCTCAACTGCTGGCATTGTCCAGCGACTATGGGCACTTGTTTAAGTTCTATAGCCTCGACAACTCGATCGATGGTGATTGGGAGCCGATGTTTGCGGCCGACCCGGCCATCGCCTACGCGACGCGGCTTGGGCTGGACACCCATGCCGTTGAGGTTCGCATGTACGAAATGATCGATACCTTGATCGATCCACGCACGCATTCGCTCAATCTTCAGGTTATCGATGGCCTACACAGTTTGGTGGCCCGCATGCTGACGATTCTCAGCGGTCGCCCCTGGACAGCAGCCAGCGCTGCTGAGCTGTATGCAGAGGCTGCCATGCTGCCGGCACTGACAGCAGCGGCCACACCCCTGGCCAGCTTCTTTAACTTATTTCCCCCAGAAAAGCTAGCCAATCCTGATCTCATCAGCCACAGCGGCGATCAGCTGAATCGGCTACTCGATCTACTACGCAGCTTCTGTGGTCTGCTGGTGGATTGCCTTGATTCGGCCCAAGTTGATGCACAGCAGGGCTTGAGCCGCGAATTGAATCAATCAGGGCATGCCCCCCATGTGGCGCTATTCATCGCCTTTGTCATGATGTACCAGAAGGTGCAGAATCGGCTTAATCAGTTCCCGGCAGACCTGCTCGAGTTCTATCACCAAACTGTCTTGCGGCAGGCTGAGTTCTCCGGGCGGCTGCCCATCCCCGACCGGGTGGTGTTAACTTTTCGCCCGCAAGCGGATATACCGATAGCTTCTGTACCCGTTTCGGCGGAGTTCGTTGCCGGCAATGATGCCGCCGGTAACCCGATCATTTACACACCAGACCTACCGATCGACGCCAAGAACGTCAATCTCGTCCGGCTGCAGAGCCTGCGAATGTTCGCAAGCGCCACGGCCAACAGCCCCACCGGCACTCCTGTGCGCCGGAGTCTGAGCCAGGTGTTAACGACGGACTTCGGCCTGCCATTGAGCAATTCCCCCGGCCTCCCCAGCCAACCCCTTTTCCCTGTACGGCAGCCGTCAGGAGCTCCCCAGCCGCAGAGCCAGCCCGCTGCGTTTGGCTTTGGTTGTGCCAGTCCGCTATTGCAGTTGCGCGGCGGTGTTCGCAGGGTCACGCTCAACTTGGATCTGTTGTTGCCGGCGGCTACCTCTGGCCTTGCGGCCACGACGGATTCAACAAGTTTGCCCCTCTTGCTGGCGACATTGCTGCAACAGAACTTTGGTTGTGCGATTTCAGACGGGGAGGCCTTGCGCGCCCGCCCGTTCACGGTTTCGCTTCCATCCCCGCCGCCCAACTTGGCGGCGGGAGTGATCTGCGTCAGCCTGCACCTGGAGCTTGAGGCCTCCGCGCCGGCCTGGACCAGCAACCAGGAGTTGCATCCCTGGCCGCTCTTGCTCTTTCGCCTCAAGCCCGATGCCATGGTCTCCAGCCAGGCTGTCGCTGCTGAGAACGCGGTGACGGCCTATACATGGCTATCCCAGCTGGAGCTTCATGGCCTCAGCTTGGCTGTCGATGTGCAAAACCAATCCGGCCTGCCCATCGTCACTCCCCTCGGCCGGGCAGATCCCTCAGCACCGATTCCACTGTTTGGCTCGCCGGCCTGTCGTGGGGCCAGCTTCACGCTGTTGACCGCTGAGTTGGCCGGTCAAGCGATTGATAGCCTTTCGATCCAGATCGATTGGCACAACCTACCGGTCAATTCCCGTGGCTTCTCCGATTACTACCAAGCTTACGTGATCGACAGCCAAGGCAGGCAGAATCCGCCAGGATCGCTATTCAGTAACAGCAGCTTCCAGGTCGATCTGCATACGGTCACATCAGCAGATTCAGGTCAACTGCCCGCAACAGCAGCTGTGCGCCTGCCGCTATTTGCTTCGGCCCAGGCCCTTGAGCCCATCTCTTGCTTGAACCTCACATCCCTTCAGGGGAAGAAAAACATCTGTGCCCTGCGCGTGGTCCTATCCGAGCCAATTAATGGCTTTGGTGAGTCGTTATATCAAGCCAACATCATGGAGGCATCCATCGCGTTGTCCTCCCTTTACCGAGGCACGAATGAGACAGCAGCATCGGCCCCGGCTGCAGATCCTGGCCATTCTGCCGTCGGCGCGCTTTGGCCAAATCAGCCCTGGCAACCCCAGGCCGCCTCAATCAGCCTGAGTTACCAGAGCTCCACACAGCTCAGGCTCGATTCAGTACAGGCTGATCCGGGATCAATCAGCTTTCTTCAGATCGGACCATTCACCAGCCTGCAGCCAGTCGTGGCGACAAATGCTGCAGCAACCATGCTTCTACCCAGCCCGCTGGAGTCAGCATGGCAGCCGGATCGCCAGGCGCCGCCGCCAGCAACGGCCCCCGACAGCCCTCCGCAATCTCTACCGCAGGCGCCCGGTCCTACTCGTCTGGATGCGGATGCCGCCCTGATTCTCGACTGGTCGGAGCCGATCAATCAGCTCGATCTGCTCATCGGGCTTGTCTCGGCTGCGACATTGCAGCCCGAGCCGCGCCCGCTTTGGATCGATATCTGGTGCGACGGATTCTGGCGCCCCCTGCCGGCCAGCGCATTTCAGGATGGCAGCTCAGGCCTGACCAGCGCAGGCATCCTGCGACTGCAACTGCCTGACACTCAATCGTGCAGCCGCATGCGCTTATTAACAATTCTGGCTGACCAACCGATTCCCGAGCTGATCTGCATTGAACCCAACGCAGTCTGGGTCACCTGGCAAGGACCCGCTGGCGCGGATCGCCTCGACCATTGCCTGCCGGCGGGCACGATCACCACCTGTCGATCCGCTCTCAGCGGCATCAACAGCATCTACCAGCCACTCCCGTCTGTGGGCGGGATGCCAGCGGATGGTCAATCGCTTCAACAGGTTCGCTTTACGGAGCGCTTATCGCATCAAGGTGTTGCGATTCAGCCCGACGATTATGCCAAGATTCTCTTAGACGAGTTTCCCACCCTCTGGCAAGTGGCGGTTCTGCCTGCCACAGATGCTGAGGGTCTGCCGAGCCCTGGCAGTGTCGCCCTTGTGCCCATCCCGGGCCCGAAAGCGCCAACCGTACCGGATCCCACCGCGCCGGTATGCGATGGCTCATTTCGCCTCAGGATTGCCCAAGTGCTCAGCTCCAAGATCAGCCCGTTTGTCAAGTTGAGTATTGTTGACCCTCATTATTGTCGGATCACAGTAAAGGCTGAGGTGATTGTTGCCAACTCCGTTTCGACTGCAACCGCACTACAACAGCTTCAGCTCGACCTGGTGTCGTTCCTTTCGCCCTGGCCATTAGCCGACTCTGACTTTCCACGACCAAATGCCTACTATGAAGAGATCAACATTGGTCACTTCATCCGTGAGCGCCCCAGTATTCAGGCCATTGAAAAACTTGAGCTTGCCTATTCACCTGATCTTGAGACCAGCCAGAAATCAGCTTTTCTTTACTTCACTTCCGCACTTCAGCATCAGCTCGTAGCTTGTCTGCCACAGCTGGCGACCCGTTAGCGCTGCCACCTTGTGCCGATGACCAGCAGCCTCGTTCCCCTTTCTTCATCGGCTCTGTCTGAAGAACTTGATTTTTCCGGCCTGCTGCGTGAATCCCTGACTGTCATTCAGGGTTTGGGCGGTCAACAGTGGGCCAATCTCAATGCTTCTGACCCTGGTTATACGATTCTGGAGCAGCTCTGTTACGCGTTGACTGAGTTGGGTTATCGAGCCGGGCTTCCGGTTCCAACATTGCTAGCCGCCGGCAATGCAAACACCTTGCCGCTTAGCGCGCACGGGCTTTACTCTGCCCCTGATCTTTTCCCCAGTGCAGCGCTGAGCATTGCTGATCAGCGGCGCATGTTGTTGGATCGGTGTACTGAGATCGCGAATGTCTGGTTCGAGCTGGTGACGCCCGGCCGCGATGCTAACTCTGCACGAACTCCTAGCAGAAGCACCTCCGGTCTTTACCGGCTTGTGGTGCTTCCCAACGATGCGAATCAGTGGTATGCCAGCTCGGGCCAGCCTAGCGCTGTAAGCGATCCACTCATCATCAAGAGCGTCCAAAGCTGTTATGCCAGCACTCGCAATCTCTGTGAGGACGTTGATTGCATTGATGTGCTTAAGCCCCATTCGCTTGTGATCGAATCGCTGCGGCTTTTGCTTGAGCCGCAGGCGGATCCAGATCAGGTTCTGGCCAATGTTCTATACCAGGCGGGCCTTTTTCTAAATCCGGAGCCGAAGCGACAATCGCTTCAAAAACGGCTTGCCAGTCTGCCAGTTGGCGAGTCGTTGCTTGCTGGCGTACTACCGAGTAAGGGCTTTATCGCTGATGATCAGTTAGCTGCTCGCCCGCACCAGCTGGATTTGGCAAGACTGGGCCAACTTATCAGTGCCATTGATGGCGTGATCGAGCTAGAAGACATCGGCTTTAGTCCTGGATCCATTCCTTGCGACTCTGGCCCATCAGACGCCATCGCCATTCCAGAGGGCTTCTATTTTCGTCTGTCTCTCAGCCTCGAGAGCAGGCTGAGTACTGTCGTTTTACTGCAAACCTCCGGACAAGTCGCCTACAACCCCGCTCGTGTTACCCGCCTGCTTGCCAGTCTGTGGCGTTTGCATCGCCAGACCTATGGCACCAGGGCAGAAGCGGAAATGCTCTACGACCTACCCGCTGCAACAGGCGGAGACCTCGCTTCTTACACATCACTGTTGCAGCAGTTTCCTGCTGCGTACCAGCTCAACGGCTCTGATTCCAATGCTGCTGAGTCTTCCACCGCGATCGCTAAGCGTCGACAACTTAAAGCCTATCTGATGATCTTTGATCAATTTATGGCGGACGCGCTGGCTCAACTTGGCTGCTTGCCGCAACTCTTCTCGTTGCGATCCGCTGGGGGACAGACGTGGCATGCACGCTCCCTTGCAACGGTAACTGGTTGCGATGCCTCATTGCTGATCGCAAACTACGACAAAGCCTGTGAGAGCTTGCGCCAGCGCCAGGACGGTGGACTACCACGCCAATCGGCTATTCTCAACTTTCTGCTCTCCCTCTCAGGCCAGTCATTAACGGTCGGGCTCTCACGCGGCGAATCGCCAGCCTGCGTGCAGTTTGGTTCGCCTGCCGTCGTCGAGGCGCAACGTTTGCTGCTCAGCAATTTGCCGGAGCTGTCGCGGGATCGAGGTCTTGGCATGAATTATCGCCACTCCATCTATTCTGATCTCGAGTCGAGGGAGCGATTGCTGCGTGATGTTAGTACTGAAGACCAGTTTACGGCGCTGGAGCGTCGTTGTTCGCTGCAGGCCTTGGCCATCTCCCAACTCCACGATTCCGATAGCTTTGAGCTTGTCACGGAGCCAGGTGCTGCCACTTTTGGCACCCTGCTGCTTGGCTCTCGAAGCAAGGATGTGCGCTCTTGTCTGCAACCGATTCGACCTTCGCCAGCTGTTGCTTCGCTGAGCGAGCCGGCAGCTGACTCCAACACCCTGATTTCTGGGCAGCGTATCTACGCTCACTTGCTCAGCAACCTTGCTGTTAAGCTCAATTACTGCGTAGCGGTATCAGCTACGGGTTCTGGCTATGACTTGTTTTGCCCTGACACCGATCAGGGCCTATGGCTTCTTGGAACCTTCAACGATGACGCAGCTGCTTCGCAGTTCGCCTGTCGTCTTTCTGAACAAATCTTGTGGCATCAGCATCGTCACTCAGCCAATATTTATCTCATTGAATGGACCCTGTTGCGTACTGCCATGGATTTACCGACATCCTCCAATCTGCAGCCTGACCAGTTCAACCAACGTGTCACGGCTGTCGTGCCACAGGCCAATTCATTGGCCAACAACGGCGATTCCAGCAAAGCGCAACAGGATGTTCTTCGGCAGACCCTGCAGCAACTCCTGCCCGCCCATGTGCAGCTTGATTTGGTGCGCTTAGGGCCGCAGGCCTACGCCCAATTTCTTGAGATACGCCGGACTTGGTTGATGGCCCTGGCCGACGGCCAAGCCGACGACATGGCAGCCCAATCGATGCGGATGCTGCGCTTGATCAGCCCCCAATCGATACCGGATCCCCCAGCGCCGGACCCTTCACCCCCCAGCAAGGGCTTCGGCACTGTGCTGCTCACCTGGCCCCAGAACACTCAGGCGATGGGTCTGATGCTAAGCCAGCCCAAACCCGAGGCAGCCATCGGCATGCTTCTGCTACTTGCCGATTCCAGCACAGGCGATGCGGCCAACCCTGCGGCCCCAGCTGCATTGCCGCCAACGGCTCCATCGATACCTGGCGTTCCCTCCATCCCAGACCGTCCTGTTGACGGCGCAGCCCCCGCCGCCGCAGCTGAACGTCCCGCCATTCCTCCTCCGGCTGCTCAAATATCGCCGGTCACGATTCCTGCGCCCTCAACTGCCGCTTCTGCCTCTGTTGCGGAACCCGCCGCTATTTCTGAGAACCCGGAACTCTCCCCGCCGCCGCTGACAGGGCAGACGCCCAGCAGTGCTGCCGCGCTTGCCCCACCTTCCAGTTTTGCACAATTTACTCCTATCCCAGTCAGCGACCCCAACAGCGCAGTTGGTGGCCAAGGTCAGTCCTCCGCAGCTTTCTCGCAGACCGGACCTGCCGGCTTGGCTAGCTCGCCTGCCCAACCACTTGACGCCCCATCCTTGGTAGGTGCACACCACGGCTTGGGGCAAGCGGTTCCCGATCCACCAACAGCACCGATGGCGCCCGGTATCCCGCAGCCGGCGGCAGGGCCT
>ERZ888423.1265-NODE-1265-length-22428-cov-8.121039_pt1 | contig 22428 bp, 18 predicted proteins | sample MGYA00520523_ERZ888423 | MGnify/ENA primary metagenome ERZ888423 (study PRJEB32303, sample SAMEA104408611) | aquatic metagenome | biome: Brackish water; feature: Pelagic; material: water | place: Baltic Sea | collected 2014-06-08T10:24:00 | depth 30,27 m ...
CACGATGGCAGTGATGCCGTTGCCGGGGAATCCAGCAGGATCGGCATCCGTGCGGTCAAGATCAGCCTGAATCGCACTGCAGCGGTTGACCGGCGTTCAGGTTAAGCAGGCAAATCGCCAACTAAGCTGTTGTAGATGGCAAGAATCTTCTTGGTCTGAAGGGATTGTCGCGGAATATCTGGGTGAGCCGAAACGATGTCGCTCATCTCCTTCAACTTGGCCCGATTTTCGGTGACTAGTCGAATAGCCGCACCGAGCGCGGCGGGGGAGGGGGCGGCGGCGAGGATTCCGCCAGCTGCTGGAACTGTCTCACTCAGGGCGGGGTCGCAATAAATCGTGGGCAAGGACATCGCGGCTGCTTCCAGCAGCACGAGTCCCTGGGTCTCGAAACCGAACGACGTGAACAGCATTACGTCGCTGGACCTCATAGCCGTGAGGCATTTCTCGTGATCGACCGGACCATGCAACCGGATGCGTCCGGAGAGGCCAGCAGATTCGACCGTCTTTCTCAGCGAAGCCGCCAACTGACCATCGCCGTAGATGTCGAGGGTGCAGTCAGGTACCAGGGAAACGGCCTCGACTGCTGCGAATACTCGTTTTTCTGATGAAAGGCGACCACACCAGATCAGCCGAAGCGGCTCACTGTCGGGCGAGGCCACGACATCGGCGGCCATAGCAGCCTCAATAACAGCGTCGTCAATACCGTTGGAAATGACCGTGAGTGGGCGGCTGACACCTCGCTCGACCAGCGAATGGGCGAAGTGCTTGGTCGGAATGATCACGTGGTCTGCTGCTTGCGCGTGTGCAACCATGAACCGCCAAGCCGCGCGTGCAGATAGTCCTTCTCCAGTCGGGGTATAGGTGAATTCACCTGCAACATGGGGCTTTTGCATCCGGCTGACGACCGTCGCGAGCAGAAGCGGAGCGGGGGTGGCTTGTTCAAAGTATGCGTCATAGCGGCTGTGTTTGGTCTGAACAACTGGAATACCGTGCCGACGCGCGGCTTCTGCACCTGCGACCGCTACACCTAAATCGCCTTGAGCGTGCACGATGTCGAAGGGGCCTCGCGTGCGAGACGCCTCATCGATCAGCGCGCCGTTCACCCGGGACGGCCATACCAACACGAAGTCGTCATATCTGCCCAATGTCCGGGCAAGCCGAGCGATAACGGGCACCGGTTTGAGCTCGACTACGGCCGGATCCGGATCGGGAGTCTTCTCCAGGGGTGGGGTGAACACCGTGACCTCATGCCCGAGCTGCTCAAGAGCGCGACGCTGGCTGGTCACAGATATCTGCGCGCCCCCGAGGGTCGCAGGATGGAGATCTGTGAAGAGAGCGACATGCATCTGAACCTCTCAATAGTCGAGCCGGGGAGTCGCCAACATCGAAGCCGCCGCTGCGCTCCCCTCAACGATACGTCCGCGCATCCGGTACGGTCGCCAACTATGGCCGTTGTAGCCAGGGCTACCCAAGTCCTCACTGATGCCGCGAAGTTCCCGTTGCGGATCGGGTCGGTGGCCGCCAGCGACTCCATCCGGATGGGGCTGCACCTCGGAGACGGGGTACTGGCGGCCGGGGTGAAGGCTGGCGGTGACATCGAACGGCCTGCAGTGGCCGCGATGCGTGCCGCCGGCATCGAAGTGGAGTCGCTACATACCGATGACGGCCGCAAGATCAACTACGACTTCTTTGCCGGTGTGGCCCCTGAAGTCCTCAACCCGGGTGGCAGCTTGCCGGGCGCCAATGAGTGGGACCGTCCCCTGTCGAAAGCCCATCCCAATCCGGTCGTTCTGATGCATGGCACCGCAGGTGGAGCCCAAACCAACTGGGGTGCCTACGTGCCACTGTTGGTGCAGGAGGGGTTCTCGCCGTTCACTCTGACGTTCGGGGCGGTCAAATCTGCCCCCTGGCCCCTCTCCGCGTTGGGTGGAATGGCGCCGATCGAGGATTCGGCAGCGGAGTTCGGTGAGTTCGTCGACAAGGTGCTCGCTGCAACCGGAGCGCAACAGGTCGACGTGGTCGGGCACTCGCAGGGCACCATCGTGCCCGGCTACTACGCCAAGATTCTTGGCGGCAAGAACAAGATCGGCACATACGTGTCGCTGGCGCCGCTGTGGCAGGGCACCGAGGTGTTCACCAACAAACTGGCTGGGGCGATCGAGTTCCATGTCGCCCTCGACATCACCCACCGGGTGCACTTCGCCTCAGCACCGCAGATGATCCGCGGTTCGGAATTTCTTCAGACGCTCAATGATGGCGGCAGCCCATATGTTCCGGGCATCCGCTATGTGAACATATCGACCCGCTACGACGAGTTCGTCCGCCCCTACACCAGCGGACAGGTACCCGGCGGACCTGACGACGACGTGATAAACATCGTAGTGCAGGACACCTGCGCCGAGGATTTCAGCGACCACCTGGCCATCGCCGGCTCGCGCCGCGGAGCAACGATGGTGCTCAACGCCCTGGACGGCAGCGACGCCCCCGCACATGGCCCCCGCCCGGTGCCCAGTGACATGGTGCCGCCGGTATGGGGGTGAAGGCGCGCGGCCGGCGATGGGAGTAATGGTCAAAGACGGCGACGCGATGGAGGTGGTCGCCACAGCGCCAGCTGAGATGGGCCTGCGTGCGATCGGCGATTGGGCGGCGCGTGTCGAGGGGATTGGCTTCGACGTCATCCACGTTTCGGAGACGATTCACGACCCCTTCGCGATTGCGGCGATGGCGCTGTCTCGCACTACGCGGGTGACGGTGCGAACGAGCATGGCGTTGGCCTTTCCCCGCAGCCCGATGATCATGGCCTACTCCGCGTGGGACCTCGCCAAGTATTCACACGGACGTTTCCAGTTGGGGGTCGCTTCGCAGGTACGTGGCAATATCGTCGGACGCTTCTCCTCCCCGTGGTCAGAACCAGTCGCGCGACTCCGCGATTACATCGGATCGCTGCGCGCAATCTTCCACTCGTTCCAAACCGGTGAGAGGCTCGATCACGCGGGCCCCTTCTACAAGTTCGATCGATTGCAGCCCTACTTCAATCCTGGTCCGATCGACCATCCAGTGCCACAAATCTGGACCGGCGGTGTCAACAAGAAGATGTGCATCCTTGCTGGCGAAATCTCGGACGGATTCGTCTGCCACCCCACCAATTCGCACCCGCTTGTCCTAACGACTCGTACCCTGCCGGCGATCGCCGAAGGCGCAAGAAATGCGCAACTGGACGGCTTGATGCCGGCCGTCGTGGCCAATCCACAGGCAATGATGGCTGCCAGCCGTGGCGCACTCGATGCGCTGCGTGAACCTCGCCGGGCAGAACTTGCTTTTCTGTACAGCACACCGGCCTACCGTCACCAATTGGAGGACTTCGGGCTGGGACACGTCGGGGAGGCGCTCCACGAGATGGCCCGACGCTCCGAATGGGGCGATCTGTCGAAACACCTCACCGACGACGTGATGAATCGTTTCGTCCCTGAAGGGACCTACGCCGAAATGCCAGAAATCATCGAAGATCGGTACTCCGGACTCTGCAGCGGGCTGAGCCTGCCGGTGTCTGCAGACAACGCGCACGACCTCGAGCTTGCCGAAGCGGTCGAGCGGTGCAAGGCCATCCCGACGTCACGGAATCCAGTGGCGCCCTGATTTGAAGGACACAACACAAGTCGAACGACACAAGTCGAACGACACAAAACGAACGACACAAGTCGAACGACACAAAACGACACAAAGGGAACCGCGGGCAGCCAGGGACCAAACGGAGTGGCCCCCGTCAGCATTCGACGAGGTTCACCGCGACGTTGACGGCTAGCCCGCCGGTGGCAGTCTCCTTGTACTTGTGGCTCATATCCATGCCGGTGATGCGCATTGTTTCGATGACCTCGTCCAGGCTGACTCGGTGGGTCCCGTCGCCACGCAGCGCCATGCGCGCGGCGTTGATCGCCTTGCCCGCGGAGATGGCGTTGCGTTCTATGCACGGGATCTGCACCAGTCCACCGATCGGGTCGCAAGTGAGTCCGAGGCTGTGCTCCATCGCTATCTCCGCGGCGTTTTCAACCTGTTGCCTTGTGCCGCCGAGGATCTCGGCGAGCCCGCCGGCTGCCATTGAGGCAGCCGAGCCGACTTCGCCCTGGCAGCCGACCTCCGCACCGGAGATCGACGCGCCTTCCTTGTACAGGGAACCGATAGCGCCCGCGGTGAGCAGGAACGCGACAGTGGTGCCATCAGGGTCGGATCTGCCGGCGGGGGTGTAGCGCAGCCCGTAGTGCAGCACGGCGGGGATGATGCCGGCGGCGCCGTTGGTCGGGGCCGTGACGACCCGCCCGCCCGCGGCGTTCTCCTCGTTGATCGCCAGAGCCACCAAATTGACCCAATCCAGGGCGAACGTCGGATCGCGTTCTGGATCTTCGGCATTCAGGCGCTGATACCAGTCGTGGGCGCGCCGCCGCACCTGCAGGCTTCCGGGCAGCAGGCCATCGCGGCGGATACCGCGTTCGTAGCAGGCCATCATGACGTCGCGGATGTGCAGCAGCTGTTTACATATTTCCTCGCTGGTCCGACTGCCCAGCTCATGGCGCAGCATCACGTCGCTGATCCGTAGCCCGTGGCCTTCGGCCAAGTCCAGCAGTTCAGCCGCTGAGCTGAACGACCACTTCTTCTCAGCCCCGCCATGGTGCGCGTCATCGCTCGGATTCGGTTCTGCGTCAGTCACTACGAAGCCGCCGCCCACAGAGAAGTAGGTCTGCGAATACAACTCACGCCCGGCCGGGTCGGCTACGGCGAGGGACATGCCGTTGGGGTGGCGGGGCAGTACGGTACCCGGGTGTAAGGCGAAGTCATCTTCGCCGAGGGGAACTTCGACTATGCCCGCCAACAGGATTCGCTGGTCGGCCCGCACGGCGGCCAACCGGTGTTCCATTTCGTCGACGTCGAGGGTATCGGGCTGATACCCCTCGAGGCCGAGCAGGATCGCTGCCATGGTGCCGTGGCCCGCGCCCGTCGCCGCGAGCGACCCGTACAGGTTCACCCGAACTTCGGCCACGTCGTCGAGCAGGCCGCGCGTGCGGAGGTCGGCCGCGAACCACGCAGCTGCCCGCATCGGGCCGACAGTGTGTGAACTCGACGGACCTATTCCTACCGTGAACAACTCGAACACACTGATCGTCATGTCAGGTCACCGCCACGTTCCGCCAAGGAAGTCTTAGCCACAGAGCGTGCAGCCGCCACAGGATTGCTGTAGTCCACCCGGGCACCTCCCTGCTGTGGAGATCTCCTACTCGACACACCTAACCGCACAGTACGCACCCGCGGGAAGGCCAGACGATTTCGTCGCCGCCGCTTGCGTCGAGTTCTTATTCGGCCGAGTATCGCGTCCGCTATCGCATGGACCACACCGTGCGCGCCGTGTATGTGCTCGACATCGACCGTCGACGGGACGCCTATCGGAGCTGAGTCACACAAACTCGCGGGGTGCCACCAAAGATGGCCCCGCGGTCGGGTAATGCCCATATCCTCGGCATATGAGTTCGCAGTTGGATAAGAACCGGACGCCCGAGCAACGCCGTCAGGCGGTGGCCAACCTATTCGACTTCGTCGTCAAGGGCGGCATCGCCGACACCACCCGGATGCCCTCGACAGTGATGGACGAAAGTTACAAGTCCACGCTGCATCGCTACCTTCCCGTCAACGGATCGAGTAAAGGTAATCCGATACTGTTCGTGCCGCCGTTGGGTTCGCAGGCAACATGTTTCGACCTACGGCGCGGATGCTCGCTCGTCGAGCATTTCTTAAATGAAGGGCGCCCGACCTACCTCGTGGACTACGGCGAGATAGCCTTATCGGACCGCGAAGTCGGGGTCGAGCACTTTGTCTCCGAGGTAGTACCCAACGCAGTCAAGAAGGTGTCCGAGGATGCCGGTGGCGCACCGGTACATCTCGTCGGATGGTGCTTAGGCGGGCTGATCGCACTCCTGAGCACTGCCGCCTACGATGCGTTGCCGATCAAATCGGTTGTCATGGTAGCCAGCCCGTTCGACCTCAGCAAAAACCCCATGGTTGCCCCCATTCGCGCCGCCGGAAAATACACCGGCGGCCGGATCCTCGGAGGCGTCCTGAAGGTGCTTGGCGGCCTACCTTCGCAGATCGTCGGGCCCGCATTCAAGGCGACATCGCTGACGGTCTACCTCAAGAAGCCGATAACGCTGCTGAAGCGCCGCGACGATCGGGAATTCCTGGCTCAGGTCGAGGCGGTGGACGGGTTGATGAACAGCATGTTCGCTTATCCGGGACGTGCAACGTTGCAGGTGTACCAGCGGCTGGTCCAGCGAAACGAACTGGCGACCGGCAAGATTCAGGGCCCGAACAAGCTGGTCGACCTCGCCGACGTGCGCGTGCCCGTCATGGCCGTGGCCGGTACCAGCGATGTGCTAGTGCCCGTCGCGGTCGCCCATCATGTTGTGGATCTGTTGCCGAATTCGCCTGAGGTCCGGCTTGAGGTCGCCCCAGGCGGGCACCTCGGGGTGTTGACCGGGCGGTCGGCAGCGACAACAACCTGGCCGATGATCGACGATTTTCTTGACAAGCAGTCTGGTTGAGCCCTCTCTGAGGTCCCGGCCCTATTCCGGCTGGGGGCCGTGGGCTCGGACGACCATCGGAACGGCGGGAAAGCATGCCGCCATCTCTGAGCGCGACCGCCGCAGCGCAGAGGTACCGTAGCCCTTCTGCCGATGCTCAGGATGTATCCAGACCCTGACGTTCACCTCGCCGCGCTCGAGTTCACCGAAAACCATCCCAACCTTGGCCGTCTCCACCACTGCGACGAACCAGGCGGCATCTTCCTGGCCGATGCGGCGCTGCGCGAAGCGGATCTCGTCGTCAAGCGGTTGGGCGGGCTGACCGGATCCATCGCCGGTGGCACCGACCTCTTCCAATCTGGCCGCGAAGATGTCCTGGTCCGGATTACCGGCGAACGGGCGCAGGGTCACGCTGTCATCCGAACTCGCCGGTCGCTCGTTCAGCGTGAACGTCAGCTGGCTGTTGAGATCGTCGAGTTCGGCGGCGATCTTGCGGCGTGAATCCTTCGTCAATTGATCGAACGCCATACTCATCACTGCCTCACCACCGCGCACCGATGTGTTCAACAGCGCCGCGATGGCTGCCACCGCGGCGGTCCTGTCGTCGGCCTCGACGATCACATCGAGCACCTCGTGGCGATGATTGAGCGCCGACAGCAGAGCATCGGCGATGTCACGGCGGGCGGCCCTCTGGTCCTGATCGGTCATGACGCCAGCCTAGTTCCGTACAGCGCACCCGCGCACGGATCCTCGCAGAGAACGCTGTTATCTGCAGGGCTGTGCCTCACGCGCAGAGGATTCCTCCACACCGGATTCCTCCACACCGCCGTCACGTCGTGTTATTCAGGAGTCGGCGCCGGAGATGTCAGCGATGAGCTTTTCGGCAGTGCGGTCAGCGAGCGCCATGATGGTTAGCATCGGATTTGTGCCCGACGAAGTGGGGAACGCACTGCCGTCGCCGATCCACACACCGGGTGTGTCGTGAAGCTGACCGTCCGAATCGGCGACACTAGTCTGCGGGTCGACCCCCATCCGGCAGCTGCCCATCTGGTGTGCCGAAAACATCTGATATCCGCCAGCGCCGAACGGAATCATCTGCGCATCGGCGATGAACTTGTCTAGGTCAGCACCCTGATGCCAGCTGGGCAGACCGTCTGCGAGCACGAAGATCTGCTGCGCGCCTGCCGCGTGATGGGTGCGCACCATCGCATCGACCCCAGCGCGCAGGTTGGCCAGATCGATCCGGTCGGTTACCGAGTACGTCACCACTGCTCGACCGTTCTCGTCGATGGACACTTCGCCGGAACCGTGGTCGCGCATGATCGCGATCACCCAGGAGATCTTCCCCAGACTGCTCATCACCGTCTTGTGTTCGACTCCGCCGGCGAACGGGATGAATGCCGACGCGGAGGCCGTGGTGAACTGCGGCACCTGAATCAGGAACCCGTAGCCATGCTCGGGGTGATCGAATTCCTCGATGCATGCAGTCATGCACGCTCCCCACCAGGCCCGTTGGTCCTCGGGAAACCTGCTGATGGCCGCAATGACCGGGTGCAGCCGCAGATTCTTTCCGACCGCCGGTCCGCCGATGCCAGACCGCAGCAGAAGTGCGGGGGTTTCGAGTGCACCGCACGCCACAACCACGCGCGGCGAATTGACGGTGACGGCGGCGGTCGCCCCCGTCGCGGGGTCTGCGTACGTGGCGGCGACACCGGCGGTGCGGCCGTTCTCGTCAACGAGTATCTGCTCGGCTGCGGTGTGCACGAAGATCTCCGTGCCGGCGTCGAAGGCATCCTGCAGGTAGGTCTTCATGGTGCCCTGCTTGGAACCGGTTGGATCACCGAAACCCAGGTAGCCTGCGGTATCCGGTGAGTAGCTGGCTTGGTCGGTATTGCGCGCCAGTCGGCTGAAGGCCCAACCGAGCCTGGTCGCCGCGTCCTGGAGTCGCTGGTTAGGGCCATTGAAGTCTGAGCACTTGTCGTTGACGGACATCCGCGTGGAGACCACGTCGAGGTGGCGGTCGAACTCGGGCCCATCGACTCCCTCAAGGCCGTATTCCTGCACCCATTCCTGCCGAACCCAGGGGCGGGTGCGCAGGCAGTTGGTCCAGTTGACGGTGGTACCCCCGCCCAAACAAGCGCCGGCCTGCACGGTGAGGTTCATGTCCGCGGTCGGCGTCGGTCCGCCCCGCCAGAAGATGTTGCGGTAGGCGTGCAGTTCGATCTGGTCGAAGTCTTCTTCGTCGAAGTAGCCGCCAGCCTCGAGGACTACCACGCGTTGGCCCGCTTCAGCGAGCTTCGCGGCGATCACGCCGCCACCGGCGCCGGAACCGACCACAATCACGTCGGCGGTGAGTTCGACGTCGCCCTGGGGAATGACGGGGCTGATCGTCTTGGTTCCGGTCGGTCGCTGGATCGTCGGCCCGGGGTAGCCGAACCTCGCCCACATCGGGTTGCGACCGGTCGCGGAGTCGGTCAAACCGTAGCTGTACATGAGGATGAGCTTGGTCAGTATGCCCACCCCGGCGGCGGCCGCAGGTCCGAGCTGCGCAATGGCGGCCAGCAATTCCTCCCGCGATTGCCGTGGTGTCGCCGCCATACCGTGGGCGGCAAGCGCGTCGATCAGCCCGAGTAGGGCGTCTCGCTGCTGGGCGGGCATCGCTTCGAGCGCGCTGATCAGTCCGAGATCGGCGCCCAGATCGCTGCCCGAGTGGGCCCAAAAGCCGTCGGAATCCTCAGCGCGCTCGATCGACGGTACGACGGTGTCGCACAGCGCCTTCAGTGTCTCCCGACGCTTGTCGCTCATCCACGTGGACTCCGTCTTCATGATGGGTTCCTTTCAGTGGTGGGCACCGGCAGCAATGTCCGCAGCGGGTAGTAATGGGGACGGCCCAATCATCGGTACAGGAGGCGAAGCAGTCGGCCAATCAGCCGAGTGCGCCGAGTCGAGTAGGGGTGCATGTGGATATCGCGGCGCGGATGCAGGCGCGAGATGAGCAGGGCCTGTTGGCGACAGTATTTGCGGATTCCGCCAGCGCCGTGACGGTAGCCAACTCCGGAGGCGGGCTTGGCCCCGCCCATCGGCAGCTCCATCGCGGTGTAATTCACCAGCGCATCGTTGATGGTGACCGCACCAGCATTAACCCGCCGCGCAACGCCCTCCGCTCGTGCCAGATCGCGGGAGAACACCGCCGCGCACAGCCCATACTCGGAGTCATTGGCCAGTCGGATCGCCTCGTCGGCGTCAGCGACCTTCATGATCGGAAGCGTCGGGCCGAAGGTCTCTTCGCGCATGCAGTCCATGTCGTGGTCTACGTCGACAAGTACCGTCGGCTCGAACCAATACCCCTGGGTACGCCCTCGGTGACCCCCGGTCAGCACCTTCGCCCCGCGTTCACGTGCGTCGGCGACGTGGCGCTCGACGATGTCGACTTGCGGAGGAAAGGTCAGCGATCCGACATCGATACTGCCCGGACCGGCCGGAACGCCCTGGCGGATCGCCCGCACCTTCTCGGTAACCCGCGCAACGAACTCATCGTAGACTGGCGCCTCGACATAGCAGCGTTCGATCGAGATGCAGGTTTGGCCGCAGTTGAACATCGAGTAGTAAGCGGCATGGTTGGCCGCGCGCTCGATGTCGGCGTCGGCGAGCACGATCATCGGATCCTTGCCGCCAAGCTCAAGCGATGCCGGTATCAGCCGCTCGGCGGCGCGGACTGCGACCTTGCGGCCCGTAGCGGTGGACCCGGTGAACATGATCATGTCCACCTCGTCGATGAGCGCCACACCGGTGGCGCCGCGCCCCGTTGCCACAGCGAACACATCGTCGGGCAGCCCGCAGGTGGCCAACCCCTCGGCGAGCAGAAGTGAAGTCAAAGGCGTGATCTCCGAGGGTTTGAGGATCACACTGTTGCCGGCCGCAAGTGCGGGAATGCAGTCACCGAACGAGTTGGTCAGCGGGTAGTTCCACGGACCGATGACGCCGATCAGCCCCAACGGGCGGTAGCGCTGGACTAGCCGCTTGCCTTTGACGAAGAATGATGATGACCGGATCCGCTCGTCAGCCAGGTAACGCGGCGCGTTGTCGGCCCAGAACCCGAACGCTGCCACACCGTAGATGTGTTCGGCGATCTGCGCATCTTCGTAGGACTTGCCGGTTTCCGAGCAGATCATCTCGATCACCCGGTCGGCGTTGTCGATCAACCAACGCTGCATCCGCTTGAGTACCAGGGCGCGACCATCGAAGCCCAACGCTTCCCAGCTCGGCTGCGCGGCCCGGCCACGCCGGGCCAGATCGGCAACCTCTTCAGCGGTCATATCCGGCACGTATCCGATGACTTCACCGGTAGCGGGGTTCTCCACCGCGATCTGCGCATGTCGGTCATCTCGGCCCATTGCTGGTTGGGTTGTCATGCTTTGCATTTCGTCTCCCGGGTGGATCAGTGAAATGGAATCTTCGCAGTCAGCAGATGCGCCTCCGCGAACGCGCTCCTACAGCTCGCCGGGCGCTACGTGGGTTTGGCGCCGTGGGCTCGGACGACCATCGGAACGGCGGGAAAGCATGCCGCCATCTCTGAGCGCGACCGCCGCAGCGCAGAGGTACCGTAGCCCTTCTGCCGATGCTCAGGATGTATCCAGACCCTGACGTTCACCTCGCCGCGCTCGAGTTCACCGAAAACCATCCCAACCTTGGCCGTCTCCACCACTGCGACGAACCAGGCGGCATCTTCCTGGCCGATGCGGCGCTGCGCGAAGCGGATCTCGTCGTCAAGCGGTTGGGCGGGCTGACCGGATCCATCGCCGGTGGCACCGACCTCTTCCAATCTGGCCGCGAAGATGTCCTGGTCCGGATTACCGGCGAACGGGCGCAGGGTCACGCTGTCATCCGAACTCGCCGGTCGCTCGTTCAGCGTGAACGTCAGCTGGCTGTTGAGATCGTCGAGTTCGGCGGCGATCTTGCGGCGTGAATCCTTCGTCAATTGATCGAACGCCATACTCATCACTGCCTCACCACCGCGCACCGATGTGTTCAACAGCGCCGCGATGGCTGCCACCGCGGCGGTCCTGTCGTCGGCCTCGACGATCACATCGAGCACCTCGTGGCGATGATTGAGCGCCGACAGCAGAGCATCGGCGATGTCACGGCGGGCGGCCCTCTGGTCCTGATCGGTCATGACGCCAGCCTAGTTCCGTACAGCGCGCCTTTGCACGCATCCGTCCCAGCTTTGCGGCCCACAGCCGGCTACCGGTAACTCAGATCATGCCGGGCTTGTCGCCGGGATAGGCGTGGTCCGCAGTCGCCAATCCGCTCTCGGGGAGTGGCTGCCTGACGTCAGGCTCTTAGCGGACCTGCTGCGGGATGCTGTTGACAATCTTGCTCACGGCGGCGAGCAGGTTCTTGCCGGGGTACCAGGTGCTGGTGGCGGCCGGGGCAACTGGGGTGGCGGCCGGCACCGTGGCGGTCGGGAAGGTGGCGGTCGGGAAGGTGGCGGCCGGGACGGACCGATTGGAGATGGAGGTGACGGTGGGGGCAGCGCCGGCCTTCTTGCCGCAGGTCGGCCACGCGCCGATGCCTTGGGTGGTGAGCACATTTTCGGCGACCCGGATCTGCTGCTCACGAGTGGCCTGCGCCGGGTTGCCGACACCGCCGTTGGCGGTCCAGGTGGCCTGCTTGAACTGCAGACCGCCGAAGTGGCCGTTACCGGTGTTGATCGCCCAATTGCCACCGGACTCGCACTCTGCAATGGCGTCCCAGTTCACGCTGTCTGCGTGAGCGGTACCTGCCGACATTCCGGAAATCCCCGCCATCGCGAACAGCGTGACCATGAACGCGCCGGCGAAGGCTGCCATGGCGGTGAATTTCCGGATGTTTTTCATGACTGGTCTTTCGCCACACTTGACCCAGGCGTTACTCCGGTCACAGGTTTAAGGCTAAGAGTTTTCTGGCAATGCTGTCGCCGGGCCCATCCGGGTGGGCGCCTGTCTCGTATTCCACACATGACCGGGCATCGACCCGGGGTGACCGCTGTGTATCCAACGATGTGTATCCAACGAGAGGTAGCGCCATGAAAAATCGATTGCGTAAAAGCCTGCGGGCCGCTTCGGCCGCTCTTCTGGTGGCCGGTCTCCTCGGCGCGCTTCCTGGCGCACCGGCCGCGCATGCCGACCCCCGCCTGAATTTCACCGGGACCACGCTGTCGGGTGCGCCGTTCAACGGCTCCAGCCTGCAGGGTAAGGCAGCAGTGCTGTGGTTCTGGACCCCGTGGTGCCCTTTCTGCAATGCCGAGGCGCCCGCAGTCAGCCAGGTCGCCGCCAGTAACCCGCAGGTGACCTTCGTGGGTGTGGCAGCACGCTCCGATATCGCGGCGATGCAAGGATTCGTCGCGAAATACAACCTCGACTTCACCAATCTCAACGATGCGGACGGGTCGATATGGGAGGCCTTCAACGTCCCGTGGCAGCCCGCCTTCCTGTTCGTCGAGCCGGACGGCACGTCGACTTTCGCCAACAATCCGACATCGGCCATGTCCCAGCAGGAACTCGCCGACCGGGTGGCCGCGCTGGCCAAGTAGGGCGGCGGCGGTGAATCAGGAACTTCTCGGCCTGGCGTTCGCAGCAGGCCTGGTCGCCGCACTCAATCCATGCGGCTTCGCCATGCTGCCCGGTTACCTGGCTTTTGTCGTGGGTGACAGCGTCGGTGGCAGGCCCGCCGCAGTAGCGCGGGCGGTTGCGGCAACCCTGGCCATGACCCTGGGGTTCCTGGCGGTGTTCGCGGCCTTCGGCACGGTGACGGTATCGGTCGCCTCGACCCTGCAGCGCTACCTGCCGATCGTCACCGTAGTCATCGGGGTCGCCTTGATCGGGGTCGGCGCAGCGCTGCTGGCGGGTAAAGAGCTGCATATGCCACTTCCGGCGGCTGCGACATCTGCCCGCCTGGCGCCGACGGCACGACTGTGGTCGATGTTCGGCTACGGCATGGCCTACGCGGTGGCCTCCCTGGCGTGCACGGTCGGTCCGTTTCTCGCGATCACCGCAGCGGGCGCGCGCGGATCGCTCGCCGACACGGTCGCGGTTTATCTGATCTACGCCAGCGGATTCGCCTTGATAGTAGGAACACTTGCGGTGGCAGCCGCGTTTACCAGTTCGGCTTTGGCCGCCCGGATGCGGCAGGTGCTGCCCGTGATCAACCGGATTGGCGGCGCCCTGGTGATCGCTATGGGCCTCTATGTGGCCTACTACGGCAGCTACGAGCTCCGGTTGTTCCACGGAAACGGCGATCCCAGCGATGCGGTGATCGCCGGTGCGGGCCGGCTGCAGGGCACCGTGGCCGGCTGGGTGCACCAGCAGGGCGGGTGGCCGTGGGCACTTGCGCTGGCCGTGCTGCTGTTAGCCGCAACCGGCTGGGCGTTACGGCGGCGTTCCGCCCGTTCTGTCTGAGGCCCGTTCTGCCTCGACCACCACCGTCCGGTGCCCGAAGGAGTGCAATCCAGCCGACCGTTGCCCCGCGATTGGGTTATCGTGATTAGGTGCCACTTTCAGGTGACTATGCGCCCGGCCCAGTCGACTACGCCCGTGAACAGGCTGAGGCATATATGGCATCCGGCGGCACCGAAGCCACTGAGTTGGACGGGAAGCCGGTCATCCTTCTGACGACGGTCGGAGCGAGGACTGGAAAACTCCGGAAGACCCCGTTGATGAGGGTCGAGAACAACGGTCACTATGCGATCGTCGCGTCGGCGACGGTGGCCGCAGTGGCAGAAGGTGCGGTCGAGGCCTGTTCGCCAGCGTCGGCTGCAAAGCACCCCTTCTGGTACTACAACGTCAAGAAGAACCCGCGGGTCGAGCTCCAGGACGGTCCAGTCACCGGCGACTACGACGCCCACGAGGTGTTCGGGGATGTGAAGGCGATCTGGTGGAATCGGGCCATAAAGGTATGGCCGGACTACGCGATGTACTTTTCCAAGACCGGATTCCACATCCCAATGTTTGTACTGGTCCCGGCTGGTTGCTAGCCGCATTGACGGTTACCCTGCTCGCGAGATAGGTAGTCGGACCAGGATAGGTCCCCGTAGCGAAGGATCGTTGGTTGACAATCCGCAGTATCAGGGTGCTCCATTCGCTGCGGCGAACAGCATCCGGGGCGACTGCCGCGGTCCTGGTAGTGGCGCTGTCGGTGGCCGGTGACGTGAAGGCCGATCCGGCGGCTGACGCTCTGTCCAGGCTCAATGAATTGTCCGTTCAGGCGGTGCAAAGCCGGGACGCTGTCACCGCCGCGCAAATCGATCTCGACGCCAAACTGGCTGCCCAGACAACGGCCGAAGCCCGACACCGCATCGACCTGATGGTCCTTGAGTCCTCGAACTCCCAACTCCAGACGCATCAGGCCGCCGTCGACAGGGTGGCCGCGATGACGTATGTCAGTGGACGCAGCGGTTGGTTTGCGACGGTGTTGACCGCGGACTCCCCGCAACAGTTGATCGACGAGATTTGGGGGCAGCGGACCCTGGGCGCGAAGATGGCCGATCAGATGAAGGCCTTTCAGACAGCTCGTGAGCGGGCTGCGGGCGCCGCCCAGGCCTCACAGGACTCGGCCACCGACGCCGGCGCGGCGGCCGAGCGGTCTGCCGCGGTACGCACGGACCTGAATGCCAAGTGGAGCGAACTGCAACGACAGATCGCCGCCGCGGAGGCGCAATACGCGGCGCTTACACCGCAGCAGCGGGCGGTGTTCGACAACCCACCCCCACCACCACCACCGCCGCCGCCGCCGAATGCCCCAACACCAGCCGACCCGGCGATCGTCGCGATGCCCGACCTCCCTGCGCCCGAGATTGCCTCACCTCTTGCAGCGGTTCGCGCGGATATCCCCGAGGCGTTGCCTGTCGGCGTAGCGCGGGAGGCCGGCTTGCAGCCCAACACCATCATGGCCGCCCGCGCCATCAGCGCCAGATTTCCCCAGATCTCCAGCATCGACGGGGTGCGTCCGGACTCCAAGCCATGGCATCCCAACGGCCTGGCCATCGACGTGATGATTCCCAACCACAGTAGCCCCGAGGGCATCGCGCTCGGAGACGAGATTCTCGCGTTCATGATGAGCAACGCGGGCCGCTTCGGGGTGCAGGATGTGATCTGGCGCAACGTTTACCACACGCCGGGCGGTCCGCAAGGCTCAGGCTACGGCCACTATGACCATGTGCACATCACCACCAGGCCAGGCGGCTGACCCCGACGGGCCTCAGCGCTCGCGCAGCGCTCGCGCCAAACCCTTGTTGACCGCTTTCAACGCAGCCACTCGGGCGTACCGCTTGTCGTTGGCGGAGATCACGTTCCAGCGGGCACCGTCTGAAGTGGTTCGTAGGATCATCTGGTCGGCGGCCTTGACGTAGTCGTCCCACCGTTCGCGGTTGCGATAGTCCTCGGCGGTGATTTTGTGCGCTTTGTAGGGTGTGTTCTCGCGCTCTTGGAATCGGGCGAGTTGCTCTTCGGGAGACACATGCAGCCAGAACTTTGCGACGAAAAGTCCGCGCTCGACCAACTGGCTCTCGAAGTCGTTGATCTCGTCGTAGGCCCGCTGCCACTCCGCCGGATCAGCGAAACCCTCCAGCCGCTCGACCAGCACCCGGCCGTACCAGGTGCGGTCAAAGATCACGAACTTGCCGGCCCGGGGTAGGTCGCGCCAGAAACGCCACAAATAGTGGTACTTGTGTTCCTCTTCGGTCGGCGCGGCCACCGGGATCACCCGGTAGTCGCCGGACTCCACGGCACCGGTAATGCGGCGGATGACACCACCCTTACCGGCGGCATCCCAACCCTCGAACGCGAGCACCGTGCTCAATCCGCGCTCGCGGGCCTTCAATGCCAGCCCGTGCAGCCTGGCTTGTTCTTTGGCCAACTGCACGCGGTACTGCTCTTTGTCCAAGGTCCGGGACAGGTCGACGCCGGACAGAACATCTGCTGCGGCGTCGATGTCTCCGAAAACCGATTCAGACAATGACTGCGCGGGTGGTCTGGAATCTTGAGCCAGCCGGGTGGTCAGCGCCGCCAAGATCGTCCGGGCGACGGTGAGATCGCGGTAGTTGGCATCGGTGGACTCGACGATGCTCCAGGGGGCTCCCGGCACACTGGTCTCCCGCAGAATCCGTTCTGCGATCGGCAGTACCGGACCCATCGCATCGAGGGCGGCCCAGTCGCGCTGGTCCACCTGCCAGCCGCGCTCCGGGTGTCGCTCTGCTTTCTTCAGGTTCTTCTTCTGCGCTTTCGCCGGTGTGTGCAGAAAGAACTTCAAAATCAAGGCGCCGTCGGCGACAAGCGCATGCTGCATGTTCGCGATGTGGCGAAGCCAGATCGAGAACTCCGGTTCCTCGACCTCTGCCTCGGCATGCAGGCTGGCAGCTCGCATCAATCCGCCGACAAAGAACGACGCGCGGCCTTTCGGCGGAACCGATCGCCAAAGACGCCAAAGCTGGGGCCGCTGCGACTCCTCGTCGGTCGGCTCAGCTAAGACCCGGGTATCGGCGTAGCGCGAATCCATCCACTCATTGAGCCGGTTGACCAGTGCATTGGCGCCGAGTCGATCGTCACCGGCGATCCAGATGATCACCGGGAAGTCAGCATCGCGTAGGTCGTACTGAGCGTTGATCAGCCCGACCCGAAGTTCGGGGATCGCGGCCTTGTAATCCGCCTTGCTGATCGTGTTGCCGACCTCGGATACCTCGAGCATGCGGCGACTTCCTTTGTTCAGGTGATGTGGCCCACGACTACGATCTCACCGCTGGCTCGGCTCGGTGCGGACTTCGGAAAAGGCCGGCGCTGTTGACGACGTCCGCCACTGCTTCCAGGCATGCGCTGTACGGCGACATCCCGCGAGCAGGCTTCTTGAATATCCTGTGTTGATGGATTCCCCGGTAACCGTGGCCGTCACGGTCGTTCTCGCAGTCCTCTTCGCGTTCTCGAGTTCCATCAAGCTGCTTGGCGTGGCCCGTTCGGTGGCAATCCGCGACCATCTCGGCATTTCTCCGCAGCTATGGAAAGCCATCGGCGGGCTCGAACTCGCCGGTGTCGTGGGAGTGTTGGCGGGTCTGGTCTGGCCGCCCATCGGGGTGGCCGCAGCGATCGGGCTCGCGCTGCTGTCGGTTGGTGCCATCGCCACCCACCTGCGGGCACGAGACGGTGTGGCTGACACTGCGTCCGCGGCCGTCGCCGTCGCACTTGCCGTTGTCGTCGCGGTGCTGCAGGCGTCCTGAGCTCGCCCGCACGTACGGATTCAACCAGAAGGAGGCGGGGCGGCAACGGCCCTCGTCCGGGAGTGCACTGAGGTCGACCTTGCGCGTCGTGGGCGTACCGGCGCGTGCCATGATCCGGCGATGCGAATTCTCCGCGGTTCGGTTGCCACGCTTGTCGCCATCGGATTCGTCCTGGGGTTCGCATCTGCCCAAGCCGACCCGGTCACCGGGAACTGCGGCTACGCGCCGGACGAGATCTACGGCAAAGAGTTTGACTGTTATCGCTATGGGGAGTTCTATACCCCGCCCGATCCGCTGCCGGCCGGGCAGCCTGGCGATCTAATCCGTACCGAGCCGTCCCGATTGGTTCTCGAGCCGTCCGGTGAGTTGGGCGCATACGTGGCGACGGGGACGCGAATCATGTACCGCAGCACTGATGCCCGTGGGAACCCGACTGCGATCACCGGCACATACTTCGAGCCGGACAACCCCTGGCCGGGGGAGGGGCCGCGGCCCCTGATCTCCTTCGCGGTCGGCACCTATGGGCAGGGCGATCAGTGCGCGCCGTCGCGGTTGTTCAACCAGGGGATTCACTTCTCCAGTGGACTGGACGTCACTTTCGGCTACGAGGAAATGTTCATCTCGACAATGGTGGCCCGCGGTTTCGCGATCGTCGTTACCGACTACGAAGGTCTCGGCACCCCAGGTGTGCACACCTATGCGAACCGGGTCGCGCAGGGCCAGGCCGTCCTCGATGCCGCTCGCGCGGCAAAGAAGCTGCCGGACACCTCGCTTGATCCTGATGGCCCGGTGGCCTTCTGGGGCTACTCCCAGGGTGGCGGCGCCTCGGCATCGGCGGCCGAACTGGCGCCCTCGTATGCTCCCGAACTGGACGTCGTCGGCGCCTACGCAGGAGCGCCGCCGGCTGATCTTGTCGAACTGATGCCGTTTGCCGACGGCAGCGCGCTCGTCGGCGCGATCGGCTACGCAATCAACGGCGCCATCGCCGTCCATCCGGAGATCGAACCGGCTGTTCGCCACGAGCTGACGATCTACGGCGAGGACCTGCTGAACAAGACGAAGGATCAGTGCGTCGTCGAGACTTTCCTCACCTACGGTTTTCACCGCCTGCAGGAGTACTTCAAAACCGATCCGTTCGAGCTCATGCGGCACGAACCGATGAAGACGGTGTTCGAGGAGCAGCGGTTGGGCGGGCTCCGTCCGCAGGCGCCGGTCTTTGTCGACCACAACCGATACGACCCGTTAGTGCCCTATGCGCCGAGTCGCCAAATGGCTCTCGACTGGTGTGCCCAAGGGGCAGATATCGAGTTCTGGACCAACGAGCAGCCACCGCTGTTTAACAAGCTTGTTGTCAACCACGGGCTGACGTACTTCGTGGACGGCGAGCGCGGCATGCAGTGGGTCGCCGACCGGTTCAACGGGTTACCGACCACACCCAACTGCGGGCACATCTGATAGAGCCTTCGCCATCCCGCAGAACGGTCGGCATGCCGTCGATCGGCACCGGCATGCCGGCGTAGTCGTAGCGTTGGCCAAGCTGTTGCCGCAGTTTACCGGTGAGTAGCCGGCGTGATGCTGTAGCGCAACGCCATCCCGAGTAGGGCAGTGCCCACGGCCAAGCCCGCGAGCTCCAGCAGGCCGATCGCTGCGCCGTGGGCGTGATCGGTGTCGATGCTGTGGCTCAGGACATGCAGTGCCCAATGCAGAGTTGCGAACGCCAGTGCGGGCACCCGCCACGTCAGCAACCGGACCGCCGCCAACAACAGCAGCCCGAGCGGCAGTTCGAACGCCGCGACGACGAATCGGGCGCGGGTCCGCGTCTGCCGGGTGGCCGCACTGCATCCCGACGTCGCGGTCCTGGCTCCACTTCTGGATACCTGGGCAGGTCAGGGTGCTGGCGAGTACCCGGCCATCTCGCCGTTCGCCTATGCCGAAGTCTTTTTCGGGCATGTCGGCAAACCATTCCTACGCTACGACCAGCGAAAGATGTGACCGCACTGAGCGGTCCGATTCGCGTCGAAGGCGACGAACTCAACTACACATTGCGACTCGGCGCTGTCGGGCACCCGCTGCAACACCACCTCGCCGCGATGTTGCGCAAGAAATCGGAAGGGTCGGCAGACTCCTCCAGGCATCCGACCTCGTCGGGCACGGCTACACCGTTTACGCGACCGCTCGACGGCAGCGCTACACCGTGCGGGTCAGCCGGTCCGCGAGTAGCGCGGCGAACTTCGCCGGATCCTCGGGCATGCCACCTTCAGCGAGAAGGGCTGTACCGTACAGCAATTCGGCGGTTTCGATGAGCGAGTGGTCGTCGCTGCGATCCTTAACGGCTTCGCGCAAGCCAGTGACAAGCGAATGGTTCGGGTTAAGTTCCAGAATGCGCTTCCCGGCCGGAATCTCCTGTCCGGAAGCTTGATAAATGCGCGCGAGTGCCGGCGTGATCCCGAAGGTGTCGGTGATCAGGCACGCCGGTGACTCGGTCAGGCGAGTGGACAGTCGCACTTCCATGACGTGATCAGCCAAGGTCTGCTGCAACCAGGTCAACAGGTCGGCGAAATCCTTCTCCTGCTCTTCACGCTCGGCGGTGTTTGTGTCCTCGCCGGAATCGAGGTCCACCTCGCCCCTGGCCACCGACTGAAGTGGCTTACCGTCGAACTCGGTGATCGTTCCCACCCAGACCTCGTCGACCGGGTCGGTGAGCAGCAGCACTTCGTAGCCCTTGGCCTTGAACGCTTCCAGGTGCGGCGATTTGAGAAGTTGCTGACGCGTTTCGCCGGTCGCGTAGTAGATCTGCGTCTGGCCGTCCTTCATCCGCTCGACGTATTCGGCGAGGGTGGTGGGCTCCTCCTCGCTGTGTGTCGAGGCGAACGAGGAGATACGCAGCAAGGTGTCCTGGTTGTCGAAGTCTGACAGCAGGCCCTCTTTGAGCACCCTTCCGAATTGGGTCCAGAACGTGCGGTAGTCCTCTGGACGCGCGGACTGCAGATCTTTGATCGTAGAAAGGACCTTTTTGGTCAGGCGGCGGCGGATCGCCTTGACCTGCCGGTCTTGCTGCAGGATTTCACGGGAAACGTTGAGCGACATGTCCTGTGCATCGACGACACCCTTGATGAAGCGTAGGTACTCGGGCATGAGTTGGTCGCAGTCGCCCATGATGAAGACGCGTTTGACATACAGCTGTATCCCGTTGGTGTCGCGGTTGAACAAGTCGACGGGGGCGTGTGTGGGGATGAAGAGAAGGGCTTGGTACTCGAAGGTGCCCTCGGCCTTCATCGGGATGACTTCGAGCGGGTCGTCCCAAGCGTGCGCGACGTGCTTGTAGAACTCCTTGTACTCCTCGTCGGAGACCTCATCTTTGGGCTTGGCCCATAGCGCCTTCATCGAGTTGAGAGTCTCGGTCTCGGTAGTAACGACATCTTCGCCATCTTCTTCTGTGGGCGGGGTCCGTCGTTCGATGTCCATCCGGATCGGCCAGGCGATGAAGTCGGAGTACTTCTTGACCAAGTTCTTGATCTTCGACTCCGAGGAGTAGTCGTGTAGATCGTCCTCGGCGTCTTCGGGCTTGAGGTGCAGCGTGACCGCCGTGCCCTGCGGGGCGTCATCGATGGATTCGATGGTGTAGGTGCCCTCACCACTGGACTCCCAACGGGTGGCCTCGCTCTCGCCGGCCTTTCGGGTGAGCAGTTCAACCTTGTCGGCCGCCATGAAGGTCGAGTAGAACCCGATGCCGAACTGGCCGATCAGTTCCTGGGAGGCGGCCGCGTTTTTGGCTTCACGTAACTGCTGGCGTAGCTCGGCGGTGCCTGACTTGGCCAGCGTGCCGATCAGACCCACGACTTCGTCCCGCGTCATGCCGATGCCGTTGTCGCGAACGGTCAGCGTGCGTGCATCCTCGTCCAACTCGATCTCGATGTGCAGGTCCGAGGTATCGACGTCGAGGTCCTTGTTCTGGAACGCTTCGATGCGCAACTTGTCCAGAGCATCGGAGGCGTTCGAGATCAACTCCCGCAGAAACGAGTCCTTGTTGGAGTAGATCGAGTGGACCATCAGATCCAGCAGTTGGCGTGCCTCGGCCTGAAACTCCAACTGTTCGACATGCGCGTTCATATGATTCCGTTCCTCACGACAGCCCTCGAATGCGGGTACCCCGGCAGATAATACGCAGCGCGCCGCCGGCGGTTTCCGGGCGCTCGCCAGTCACTCCTTACGCAGTGGAGTAGCTTCGACCACACCGATCTCGGCAGGCTCGGTGATCGCCACCGGCAGGAACCTTTCGATGCCGAAGACGAACAGCGCACCGCCGATCAGACCACCGATCAGCGGCGCGACGATCGGCAACCAAAAGTAGAGCTCCGGGCCGTTGGCCGAAAACATCGCATCGTGGTAGCCGGTCAGCCAGGACGCGACCCGGGGAGCGAAGTCGCGGGCGGGGTTGATCGCGTAGCCCGCGTTGGCTCCCCAGCCAAGCCCGATTCCGACTACCAGCAACCCGATGAACAGCGGCGCGGTGTTGCCCAGTGGGGGATTGTTCACCGCACTGGTCAACGCGAAGATCACCATCACCAGATTGACGTCCTCCCCACGGATGAATCCGGGGGATTCCAACGCCCGGGTGTCCGG